>Ga0326728_10012908_pt1 | contig 18355 bp, 21 predicted proteins | sample MB3enrmetagenome_FD_207602 | JGI IMG/M metagenome (GOLD analysis project Ga0326728, IMG submission 207602) | Lab enriched peat soil microbial communities from McLean, Ithaca, NY, United States - MB31MN | ecosystem: Environmental > Terrestrial > Soil > Wetlands > Peat | place: USA: New York... | reverse complement strand
CATTTTGCCTTTTGCCTTTTGATTTTCTCTTGCAACCCACCCGCAAGTGCTAACCTGCTGCGGCAAAGAAATCTGAACGGCCGGCCCAGGCCAATCGTCATATCAGTGAGGGCAGTATGGCAGCGATGGGGCAGGTGATTTTGAGTCAGGCGCTCCTATCCGCGGACGCAAATGATCGCGAGTTTGAGGCTGCGGTTCGCGAGCATGCTCGGCACGTTTACCGCATCGCCCAGGCGGTGTTGAGGAACCATCACGATGCCGAGGACGCCGTGCAGGAAACCTTTCTGCGCTTCCTGCGGCAGCAGCGAAACTGGGCGGGGATTCGCAACCCGCGCGCTTGGCTGGCCCGGACGGCGTGGCGCGTGGCCTTGGATCGGCGCCGGCAGACGGTGGCAGTTTCGCTGGAGGAAGCAGCCGACGTGGTTGAAACGCTCCGCGCGGCGGGGGCGAGCGCGGAGGAACTGGCGGCCCAAAGCCAGACGCTGGCGCTCGTCGAGCGGCTCATCGCCAGCCTCCCGAGGGAGCTGCGCGAGCCCCTGACGCTCTCGACGGTCGAGGAATTGACTTCCGCGGAAATCGGTGAAGTGCTGGGAATCCCTGAGGGTTCGGTGCGGGAACGCGTTTCGCGCGCTCGCACCATGCTGGGTGAGAAACTGGCGGGCTGGATGGAGAAGAATCATGGACGATAAGGAAAAACGCTTCCTCGATGAATTGCTGGATGCCTCCTTGCGGCGCTACGCGAGCGCCGAGCCGCGCTCGGGCATCGAGGGCCGAGTCCTTGCCGGTGTGCGAGCCCGGCAGCAGGCTGCGCGCCGGCGCGCGGCGTGGGGCTGGGTCATGGGATTGGCCGCCGTGGCCGCGGTGGTAACGCTGCTGGTGATTCACTGGCCCCGCCGGCAACCCCTCCCACTGCCGGTGATGTCGAAAGCTCCAGCAAACATTTCTGCGCCTAAGGCCGAAGCGGTTACTCCGCCGGTGCAGCCGCCCTTGCTGCACTGGCCGCCGAGCCATGCCGCGCCGAGGTGGGTTGATACGCGCCCGCAGCAATTTCCTACGCCCCGGCCGCTGAGCGAGCAGGAAAAGCTGCTGTTGGTATACGTCCAGTCGCTCAAGGGCTCATCCGTAGACTCGACGCAAATGGCCGATGAAGACGCCGAACGCGATTTGGAAATTCCGCCGCTCAGCATTGCGGCAATCAAGATCGAACCCCTCGCCCCGGAAGAAGAAAGTGGGGAGGAAAAGTGAGAACGGGGAGATTTACCGGCCCGGCGAATTCGTTGCGCCTCTCCGGTAGACACCCCACCGTCTCAAAATCATAGGAGGAAGCTATGCGAAGGAGAATCGTAATCACGGCGGCCCTGGCTTTGTTCCTGACGGGCGGCGCCTGCCTCCCGTGGGCCGCGGCTCAGGAAACCGCCAAGGAAGGCGAGGCACAAATTAAACCCATGGACTCCTACGAGGTGGAGTTCACGGTCAATGAGCTGGACAATGGAAAGAAAATCAATTCACGCAGTTACTCGATGCAGATGCCCATCAATCCCCTTCGGAACAGGGTGCCACCGTGGACGGAATGGAAGCGCCTAAGAGTGGGCAGTCAAGTTCCCATCGCCGCAGGCGAAAACAAGTTTGATTATAAGAACGTTGGCATGAACATTGACTGCCGGATCATGCTGATGGAGAACGGTAAAGTCGCGCTCAGTACAAATTGGGATTACTCCAGTTTGGCGGGGGGGCAGGGACATGACATGCCAAACCCGGTGATCCGCCATGTGAGTTCCGAGGTGGAGGCAGTTGTACCCCTAGACAAGCCGACCATTATTTCGCAAGTGGACGATGTGGCTTCCACTCACCGCTATGTGTTCGAAGTGAAGGTCACAAAAATAACCCCCTAGGAAACGCCGCCCGGTGCGGGCCGTAGCGCGGCGGAGCCGCCACCCGCCGCGTAGGGCCCAGCAGCGCTGGCCCGGGGCCGAACGCCGTTCTGCCCTACACTCGGTCGCTGGTCTGGGATGGGTCTCCCCCTTTGGGCCGCATGATCGCCGCGCATGATGGAGGGGCGGTTCGCGAACCAAAGCTGTCCAAATTAGCGGAAAAACTGTCGTTCTCATTGCGGCTCTGCCGCGCCGCTGTGCGGAAAGGCTTGGCCTTTCCGCAGAGCAAGCGGCGAAGCCGCGGGTCGCCCCTCCCTGAACGGATCGTATTTTGGGTAGGCTTTGGCTCGCGAACCGCCCCTACGACGCGCGCCGAAGCGGAAATGGGCGATCCCGCGCTGTGCTGGTTCATCCCACCCTCTGACCCCTCCGATTACCGGTCTGATCAGATCGGACCATCGGAGTTTCCGATCTGCCGATTCGACGAATCGGACCGTAAATCGGAGCTTCTGAACCGGGAAGGAAATTAGCCGTGACGCGAATTTCACCTTACGAAAACTCAAGGACAGGTGTGCTGCAATTTGACCGCTTTATTGGCGCTTCCCTGCTCAAGGACAATAATACTGGCCTATGGCATGGTGAATGCTCGCCATATGCATGGAGATTGGCGCCAGCGCGAAATCGCGCACCACGGCTAGTTGTCAGAGTCTAGATGCCAACATGCGGGAAGTCCGCCGACTCACCAACCTGCTGCTGAAGATTAAGCGCTACGAGCGTCAAATGCACACGTTAGAAAAAACCGCAGCTCTCCATGATGTGTCAGAAAAAGAAGGGCTTAGCGGTTTAGAGCAAAAATGTCTGAAAGCTTTAAGTCATTCAAATAAGGAGACTTAAGTTGAAAATACGGGAGCCATGGCGAAAAAAAGGCGCGGCTCTCCATGATGTGTTAGAAACAAAATGGGTTAGCGATGATTGGCGAAAATCTTGTAAAAATCCATGTTATTGAATCTAAAATAGTTAGTCTATTCTCGGTGCCCGAGGCGAAGAAAAAAAAGGGAATAAAAAAACGGAAGTATGTACTTTATGCACAGACGGTTCTTTTCAGCTTACAGTAGCACACGTTTGATTATTTGGGCCAGCCCTCCGGTGGCTTCTTCTTTTTGAACGACTTGGTTACCGCTGCTTCCCAGTTGCCCTTGATCTTGAGCATCTGCGGTTTCGGGCCAGGCGTGGCTCGCGGTTTGGCACGTGCTGATTTCTTTTGCATAGAGTCCTACATTCCAAGTTTCTTGAGATGCTTCTGTTTGACCGTATAGACCTTTAGCCGAGTCGGTCCGTCAAACGTCGCCACAAAAAATTCCCCTTTTGAGTTCCGTACTCTCTCAACATCCGTCAATAAGAAGCGACTGACCAGAGATGAACACGCGGCGGATGCACCAAAACCATTCTGCCAAGACTGTGAAACAGGATGGCTCTCTACAGCCTCGGCAACCTTGCTTCCAGCGGTATCCGAAATGAGCACTACGCGGGTTATGGAGTCGCAAACCGGGCCAGCGGGAGTACCGTTGGCGCACCCGTGGCTGATAATGGTCAACGCTCGCAGCGTGTCCTCTGGCGTTGGCTCGAATTGACGGTATTGTTTGCGGGCATTGACACTCAAGGTACTCAGCCATGCTGTGGGCGTGTAAATGAATAGGGCGGGCATCTGCGCTTGGCATAGCGTTGGAGTGGTAAAATCCCCATCCTGCAACCAAAGAAAGCCTGTTCCTAGAGGGGTTGATGCGGCAGTCTTGATCTCATCTGAAGAGAGATGATCTTGGGTTTGACCAGACGCCAAGGCGGCAACTAAGAGAAAAAGCAGAACGAGCACGTACATGATCTTTCTTCTTACTATCATGCCGATACCTCCGCTTGCGGTTTTCTTTCGTGCTTGATTTCCAGAGTAAGTAGAAATCCAACCGGAAAGCTTTTCAGTGTGCCTCGCAACTTATTGAGGCAATCCACAAATTGGGCAATCGTCATCTCGCAGGATGAACCGCTTACACTCGCCCATTCTCTGCCACAGACGGGACAATTGCTCAGCTTGCCCTGTTCTTCTCGCCTCAGCATGTCTCTGTGAGACGATATCGACAGGCCGCTTCCACAATGCTTGCATTCCAATCTTAAGGAGAGGATATCGGAAAGGTCGATAAACTTCTTCGTTTCCTCGGTCATCACGCTCCCACCGGCTTTTTGTACATGAGCCGCTTTCCTTCGGCTAACCTGATTGCTACCGCTGTCCGCTCACCATCGTTCATCTTACGAGCATTCCAGAGGAAGTCAAACTGCCACAGGTAGCGGTGCAAGTATTCCTTGCTCACGCTATGATAGATGCCAGTTATGCCGCGCTTCAAAATGGCGAAGGAACTCTCCGCTGTGTTGGTGTGGATGTCGCCGCGCACATACTCATTCGTGCTGTGAGCCACGGCATGATGACCGCCCGCGAATTCTTCTCCGATACCGTTGTAGGAAACAAAATCATCCGTCATGATGCGGGCGTTCTGGTCAACCATTTCGCGGATAGCGCCTTTCAGTGTTCTGCCGCTCACATCGGCGATTACTTGCCTCCGAATCCTGCCATGCCGTTCGACTGCTGCAAAGACCGGGACTTTCTTGGTTCCGCGTCCGCGTTTGCTTACTCCCATCACGCGGGGTTTCCCGCCGACATAGGTCTCATCGCATTCAACCGTGCCTGTCAGTTTCTCGGCAGCCGGATTATCGGGAGCCATCGCAAAGCGAATGCGGTTCATGAGGAAAAGAGCGGACTTGTAACTGATTTGGCAATGGCGCTGAATTTCCAAAGCCGCCACACCTTTCTTGGAGGTGGCCGCTCGCCAGAACGCATAAGCCCAATGGCGCATCGGGAGCCGGGATTCTTCGTACACCGCGCCGATTCTCACCGTGTACTGCTTTTTGCAATCATGGCAGCGCCACAGATAGCGCTTGTTGCGCTGGCCGGTTTTGGAGTCCACCATCTTGTGAACGTCCACACTGCCACAAAGAACGCAGCACGGGGTGTTGCCCCACCGGCGCTTCTCAAAGAATTCCACAGCGGCTAGTTCGTCCGAGCACGCCAAGGGAATCTCTTCAATGAGTCGTGATTTCGAGAGATTGTATGTGTCTTTTTTCATGCTCAAATATTATACTTAGCGCACACAGTTGTCAAGTAAAAAGCGAAGAATATTGCGAGTATATTAGCTTTGTAATGTGTAAGTTACGAGCATTTTAACCAACCTTTAGGAAAAAGCCAAATTTGCAGTTTCCATTTGCTTCAAAATGCCATCTGGGACTCGTGGCTGCCCTTGATCCTCCCATGCTTTGCGAATTGTGGGCAAGAGCCATGATTCACGGGAAAAGGCGTGGCATCCTTTTTTCTTCACGAATAGAAACGTGTCCTTTCCAACTCCGGCGACTCTTTCGGCTGTGAACTTCGCGGCGCAGACGTTGAAAATTGTCTGATATACATTTAGGTCAACGGTCTGTCCCAATTGGTAAAGCATTCCGTTGGCGGCGTACAAGCCTGAGCCGATTGCCGCAAATCCAGGCTTGTCGTATATCTCATCCTTTCCAGGGTCGGTCACAGTAAAAAGATGTGCCGCGCCCTGCGCGTCTAGTCCAAAGATGAGAAAATCACACTCGCCTTTGATCTCTCGAATTTCTGAGGCCAACTGATTGTAGACAGTCTCTGTGAATAGTGCCTTGCCCCGCTCCCTAAACTGCTTCATATTTGTGCTGAACTTCGCCAAAACGATGTCCGTCATCCGTTCGTCCAGGTGCTGCCGATAGGCTCGCTTGAAACACGCTCGCGCGACGCGGAAATTATTCGGCTTACCTGTGAAGTTTTCTTTTGCCCTCTCCATAATGGGAATACATTGGGTTAAATCGTCAGCCGCTATAAGCGCTATCCAATCCTCATGGAATTCTTCCATCTTGACTGTGGAAGCATCCGTCGATGACATGAAATAAGAAACCATTGTGTCTGAGGCAGTAACAATGTAGTTTTCCCTTGTGATGGCAGCAATGCAGACAGTCACGGTTTTGCCCTTCGGAGGCCGCCATCGTTCTGGCTTACGAAATATCGGTGGCCTCAGAGGCCGCCACGGTTTGGGTTCACGGTGTAATGGTAGGTGCGGCCCCGGAGGCATCAATTTACACCTCCGACCGTCTGTGCGTAAAGTACATACTTCCGTAAAAAAATGGGGCTGACATTCAGTAAGTTATTGAAAACAAATGTTGAAAAAATGTCAGTTCTTCGCCTCTCCATCATGTTTATGAAAACAAACGAGTTAAACCGTTCTCTCCATCATGTTGATGAAAAGAAAGGGAGTTATTGAAAATGATGGGAGGAGGAAAGAAGTACAAATCGGCTCTGAGTTGGGGCGCCCTACCGAACTGCCGCCCATCCCCCGGCCTTCGGTATAATGCAGTGGCCGGTCAAGGTAGCTGGCGCTGCCCGCGGGCCGCAAACCCGTCGAGTGCCTCTCTCGAAAGCTCTGCTGGGTTCGATTCCCAGCCCGGCCTCGGCATTGAGAACCCGAGAATTTACTACTTTCGCCCTGCTGGCGTATAATCGACCGTCCGGGGCAATCACAAACTCTTGCCCACGGGTTAGTGCGCGGTCAGTGATTGGCCCGCGGGCGCGGGACTTAGCTGACGGCTGAAAGCTGAATACTGAGAGCTTATAACCTATGCCTGCTCGAACTTTGTACGAAAAAATCTGGGAAGCCCACTTGGTTGCCGAGGAGCCGGGCCAGCCCGCGCTCATCTATATTGACCGGCACCTCGTCCACGAAGGCACTTCGCCGCAAGCTTTTTCCGGGCTCAAGGTGGCGGGGCGCAAAGTGCGGCGGCCCGACCTGACCTTCTCCGTCATGGACCACTCCGTGCCCACCAAGGATCGCCATCTGCCCATCGCGGATAATATTGCCGCGGCGCAGATGGACGCCCTGGCGCGCAACTGCCGCGAGCATGGGATCCTGTTTTTCGATATGCAAAATCCCCATCAAGGCATTGTGCACGTCATTGGGCCGGAACTGGGCATCACGCAGCCCGGCCTCACGATTGTTTGCGGCGACAGCCACACCTCGACGCACGGAGCTTTGGGCGCGCTGGCTTTCGGTATCGGCACCAGCGAGGTCGAGCACGTGCTCGCCACGCAGTGCCTGGTGCAATTCAAATCCAAAACCATGTTGGTGCAGGTTGACGGCCGCCTGGCGCCGGGCGTCACCGCCAAGGACATCATTCTGGCCATCATCGGCAAAATCGGCATCTCGGGCGGCAACGGGCATGTGATCGAATTCGGGGGTGAGGCGATTCGCGGCCTCTCCATGGAAGGCCGCATGACGGTTTGCAACATGTCGATTGAAGGCGGGGCGCGCGCCGGCATGGTGGCGCCTGACCAGACCACCTTTGCCTATATGGAAGGCCGCCCCTTTGTCCCGCGCGGCAAAGACCTTACGGTCGCTGTAGACCACTGGAAATCCCTGGTGACGGACGCCGGGGCAAAATTCGATAAAGTCGTCAAGCTCGACGCCGCTGCAATTGCGCCGCAGGTTACCTGGGGCACCAACCCCGGCATGGTGACGGACGTTACGGCCAGCGTGCCGGAGCCGAACTCTTTTGCTGATCCGGTGGACCGCCAAGCCGCCACCCGCGCGCTGGAGTATATGGCGCTGAAGCCCGGCACGCGCATCACGGATATCCCGCTCGACCGCATCTTTATCGGTTCGTGTACCAACTCGCGGCTGGAGGACCTGCGCCTGGCCGCGCGCGTCGTGGCGGGCAAACACGTGGCGAAGAGTTTGAAGGAAGCCCTGGTGGTTCCCGGTTCCATGCAGGTCAAAGCTCAGGCGGAAAAGGAAGGTCTGGACAAGATTTTCCGCGACGCCGGCTTCGAATGGCGTGACGCCGGTTGCAGTATGTGCATCGCCATGAATCCCGACGTGCTTCCCTCAGGTGAGCGCTCCGCCTCAACTTCCAATCGCAATTTCGAAGGACGCCAGGGTAAAGGCAGCCGCACGCACCTGGTCAGCCCCATGATGGCCGCCGCGGCGGCGATTGAAGGGCACTTTGTGGATATACGGGAGTGGGGAGTCGGAGAGGCGGAATAGTAGGCAGCAATCGCAAATCACCATTGCTAGCGACCACTGACAACGGACAAAGGACGAAGGACCAAGGACGGAATTCTATGCAACCTTTTACCAAACACACAGGGCTCGTTGCTCCTCTGGACCGCGTGAACGTTGACACCGACCAGATGGTGCCCAAGCAATTCCTAAAGTGGCTGACGCGGGAGGGTTATGGCCGCGTGCTCTTCTTTGACTGGCGCTACCTGGACGACGGCGAGACGCTCAACCCGGACTTCGTGCTCAACGCGCCGCGTTACAAGGGCGCGTCGGTGCTGGTGGTGCGCGCCAACTTTGGTTGCGGCTCCAGCCGCGAGCACGCCCCGTGGGCCATTCTCGATTATGGCTTCCACGCCCTCCTGGCGCCCAGCTTTGCCGATATATTCTATAATAACTGTTTTAAGAATGGCATACTGCCTGTTACCCTATCGGAGGCGCAGATTGACGAAGTGTCCCGCCGCGTCTCCGCCACAGAAGGGTATCGCCTGACGGTCGACCTTCAAACTCAGACCGTCACGGACGACGCGGGGCTCCGTTTCGAATTCCGCGTCGATCCATTCCGGCGTGAGTGCCTGCTGAACGGCTGGGACGACATCGGCCTCACCCTGCGCATCGCCGACCGGATTACGGATTACGAAAAATCTCATCACCCCGCCGCGCCCATGCATGTGCCCATGCATACGCAGGCCGTGAAGTAGGGCCGCACGGTCGCCGACGCGCCAAAGCCGCTATGGCGACGGCGCGCCTTCGGCCTGCGAATGGCGCCTCTGCATGTTTGGTCAAGGCCTGCTCCTACTCCCCCAGCCTGAAATTCACGTCGATTTCCGTCAGCACCTCGACGGGTTCGGTATTGAGCATGGTGGGCTGATAGCGCCAGGTTTTGACCGCATCAATCGCCGCCCGGGCCAGCAACGGGTGTCCACTCAGGACCTTCAAATCCTTGATCGTGCCATCTAAACCAATGATCGCTTGCAGCACGACAGTTCCCTGGACGCGCGCCATCGTGGCGAGCGGTGGATAGATGGGCGGGGGGTGGTACAGCGCTCGGGCGGCGACGACATCGCCACCTCTGCGGACCATGCGCGGCTTGGGCGCCGCGGGCGCGATGGGCGGCGGTGGCGGCGGTTCCTTGCCCCAAGGCATGCCCTCCAGGATAGAGTTGCCTCCTCCCCCCAGTCCGCTCGGAGCCCCCAGTACGAATGGTCCCACCGGCCCGGCTTCCGCCTGCGGCGGCTGAGGAGGTTCTACAATCTGAGCGATGAATTTTGGAATTCTTACGGGCGTGGCAAACGGGTCCACGGTGGGATGGGGCGCCGGTCTCGATCGCCGGCCCAAGGGTTGCCCAGGAGGCGAACCTGGTGGCGGTGGGATGCGGATATCGACAATTAGCATCTGCCTCGGCAATGCCTGGGTGTAAATAAGCGGAACAAGTATGAGCAGGCCGACGAGCATCGACTCGAAGAGCAGCGTGCCAGCGAACGCGGAAAACAGATCGTGAATCCGGCGGAGTAGGGAAGCCCGCCGGGGCGAAGACTCGAGTAGCGCGTCCTCGAACATGGCTGCACCTCCGTGAAGATAGGTGACAGGTTAAAGGGGATAGGGAACAGGCTCTTTCAATGTAACCTGTGCCCTGTATCCTATAACCTGCTTTTGACAGCCGCGGAGCGCTCCTCCGACTGCTTGCCCTTTCCTTCCACCGTATTCGACATCGCATCAAATGCGAATGTTCCGGTATTTTTGGATTGGTTAACGCATGGCGAGCGTCTAGTCTTGCCTGATATAATGCCGCTGATATGGCAGGTCCCGGCAGCACACCCATCTTGGAATCCGTTTCCGACACGGCTTTGCTGGTAGCGCATCATCGCGCCATGGAGTCAGCGCGGCCAGACGCGCTCTTCCGTGACCCATACGCTGAAAGGCTCGCCGGCAATCGAGGTGAGGAAATCGCGCGCCGGTTACCCTGGGGCAAGCGCATCGCCTGGAGCACCATCACCCGCACCGTCCTGATCGACGAAATCGTTTCACGGCTGGTTGGAGAAGGCGTTGACACCGTGCTCAACCTGGCCGCGGGGCTCGACTCGCGGCCTTATCGGCTGCCGTTGCCGCCCTCCTTGCGGTGGGTCGAGATGGACCTGCCCGCGATCACCGCGGCGAAAACCGAATTGCTGAAAGAAGAAAAGCCACGCTGCCAACTCGAGCGGGTTGGCGTAAACCTTGCGAATGCTTCGGAACGGCAGCGAGCGCTTGCAGAGCAGGCGGGCAAAATGAAAAAGGCGCTCGTCCTGACGGAAGGCTTGCTGATCTATCTCAATGACTCGCTTGTCAGGGAGTCGGCGCGCGACCTGCACGAAAACTCGCCCATTCAATATTGGCTGTGTGATCTGTCAACTCCGCTGATTGTGAAGCGCATGCAGAAATGGTGGGGCAAGCAGATGAAGGCCGCAAGCACCTGGGTGCAGTTCGCGCCTCCCGAAGGAACAAAGTTCTTTGAGCCACTGGGCTGGCGCGAAAAGGAGTTCCATAGCCTGTTCGAGAACTCCCTACGCATCAATCGCCCAGCGCCGTTCGCTTGGATGGTCAATATACAGATGAAGCTCTTCCCTAAATACACGGCGAAGCAAATGGTCAAATGGCGAGCTGGCGTGGTGCTGCTGGAAAGAGTTTGACGCCGCGAGAAACCTATCTCCGTGCACTCCGCGACATCCGCTCCGCGGGCGCCGGGATTATGGAGCAAGAGCGTGATAGTCTTACGATGGCGCCAATCTTCCTGATACGGAGACGGCCGCGATGCCCGACGTTACCCTCGTAAGAGTCGGTCCCGAGAACCTGCGGGAGTGCGGGATCGGTTGCCTAAGAAACCGTGACAATCCGGGCTACGAGCGCAAGGCGAAATGGTTGCGAAAGCGCTTTGCCGAAGGATTGCGCTTCCTGTTGTTCCGGGACGAGAAGGGGAACCCGCTGGCATTCCTCGGATACGTTCCGGGTGAATTCGCCTGGAGGCCGGTCGATGCCCAGGGGTAGCTGTTCATCCATTGCTTGTGGGTGTTCGCTGCCGGGCAGAAGCTGGGGGGGCTGGGAAGCCGGTTGATCCGGGCCTGCCTCGAGGAAGCGGAACGGGCCGGCCGCACCGGCGTCGCCGCCATGGTCAGCAGCGGCCCGTGGATGGCCGGGAAGGAAATCTTCCTGAACCATGGATTCACCCAGACCGCGGAACGCGATCGCTTTGGACTGGTCGTGCATCGGCTGCGGGAGGGCGCGGAGCCGCGCTTCCGCGATATTGAGGATAACCGTGCAAAATACCGCGGCCTGCACCTTGTGTATTCGGACCAATGCCCCCTGCTCTCGAAGTCGGTGAATGACCTTTCCCAGATGGCGGCGGAATATGGCCTGAATCTGCGGGTCACTCTGCTCAAAAGCGCGCACGAGGCTCAGAATGCGCCGTCGTATTACGGCTCCTTCAGCCTGTTGTGGAACGGTCGGCTGCTGTCCGACCATTACGTGAGCAAGGGGCGATTCGCCAACATTTTGCGCAAAGAGATCCTGAAAGAAAAACAGTGAGGCCGCGCCAGGCCCGTCCAAATTACGCCCTGCTTGGAGCGCGGTGACCTGCGGCTTCGCCTTTCGCTATGCCAAAAGGCGCTTTGGACTGCGGGAGCAGCAGCTCCTGCTCTTGTCTCGCTTGTCTGGGAGGCGTTGTTGTTGCAAGCAAACCTAAAGCGACAGCTTCGCGGCCGCACTCCAAAGTCACTGCGTGACGAAAACGGGCCGGATGACGCGGTTCTATTCGCCCCGAATCCCTAACCCCGTATCCCGCATCCCGAGTTCCGTATCCCGTACCCCGAGTCTCAGGCGGCCTGGGGGCGTTCGCAGTCAAACGATGAGAGATCGAGTTTCATTTCAACTTCGTCACCGTAACTGCTGGTGGTTTGAAAGCCCAATTTGCGGAAGAGGCGCAAGGCCCGAAAGTTGGAAATCTCCGTGGTGAGATAGGCTTGGGAGAAACCCATCTGCACGGCCCAAGCCAAGGTGAGCCGGCTCAGCGCCGTGCCTAGCCCTTCTTGGCGATAGTCCTGGTGAACGAAGATCGTGAATTCCACTGCGCCGGCCGGCATGGGGCAGAGGATCGCATGCGCAACCACCTTATTGCCGTCCCAAGCGAGTAACGCCTGGGACTTTTGCTCCAGCCGGTCGAGCCAGTGAGCGATGCGGGGGACGTCCGGCGGCGGGATACCTTGGGCTACGCGCTTGGGCTCGAAACCTTTGTACATCTGGACCAGCGCCCCAAAATCTTCCCTCACAAAGGGGCCAACCCCCAGCTCCCGACCCTGGTGAGTCTGAACCGAGACCGGGTTGAACACCACCTCCGAGCCACTCATCATCCTGATTTATACAGCAAATTAAGGTCCAGTCTGGCCTTCCCGAAAATTCCGATCCGGTTAAAGTACGGAATGGCGTATTGCCCAGGGCAAATAATTGGAAACACAAGGTCTTCCTGGAAAACCCGACGAATTCTCGACTGGCGACCCCCTTCCTCTTCCGCCATCTTGTCCAATCACCTCTCAAGGGTTGATTCGTGGCAATCCGCCGCCCCTCCTGTCGCAATCTTCAACAGCCCTTTCCCTGAACCCTTCTTATCGTCAGTGTGCTTGCCAATTTCGCCACCGAATCGTTGAGCCAAAATCCCCACCCTGGCTTGGCTGAACAGTGCCCTGACTTCATTCCTGTTGCCCGGCGGGAGCGCCAAGTCGCCCACCTTGAGCCACGATACGTAAGGATGCTAAGCTCAAGCCATGGCGAGCCCCGGCTGTATTGAACCCTCGGACCTCGCGGCGGTTGAGCGTTACCGTGCGCTCCTTCAAGTATCCGAATCCATCGCCTCGCACCGCGACCTGCCGGACCTTTTCCGCTCCCTCGCGGTGCTGCTTCATCGCCTGGTAACGTTCGATTTTATCTGCCTCACCCTTCCCGACTTGGGGCGCAACCTTGTGAAGCTGCACGTGCTGGAGAGTTCGCTTCCCACACGAATTCAGCCCGGGCTTGAAATCCCTATGGTAGAAAACGTACGCCAATTGGTTTGGGAGAACCAGCAGCCGTTGGTCATCTCCCATCTCGAACAGGACGCGCGTTTTCCCATTATCAGCACCCTGCTGAGCCAGGAGGGCGTGCAATCACTCTGTGTGCTCCCGCTCACGACGGCCCAACGGCGGGTGGGCGCGATGGCACTCGGGTCGGTCGAAGCCAGCGCTTACGATGCTGCCGACCTCGAGTTCCTCCGGCAAGTCGCGGCGCAGGTGGCCCCGGCGGTCGACAACGCCTTAAATTCCCAGAATGCCCAGGTTTACCAGCAAGAGCTGGCGCGCGAGCGCGACCGCCTGCGCCTGTTGCTGGAAGTCAACAACGCGCTCGTCTCCACGCTCGACTTGCACGAATTGCTATCCGCCATCTCCACCTGCCTGCGACGGGTGATGAATCATGATTACGCTGGGCTCGCGCTCTTTGATCCCGCGACGCAACAGCTCCGCCTCCATGCCCTTGATTTTCCCCAGGGCAAGGGGCTGCTCCAGGAGGAAATGGTGGTCCCCCTGGAGGGTACACCGACCGGAGAAGTCTTCACTACGCGCCAGCCGGCGCTCGTCACCAGCGCCGACGCGAAACGCTTCCCCGCCGCCATCAGCGAACGTTTCCGGGCCGAGGGCCTGGAGTCCGGCTGCGTCGTGCCGCTCATTACCGCCAACCGCATCCTCGGCACGCTCAGCCTGGCCAGCCTGCGCGCCAGGCCCTTCACCCAGGAGGATATCGACCTGCTGATGCGCGTGGCAACACAGGTAGCCATTGCCATCGAGAACGCCCTGGCCTATCGCCAGATTGCCGAGCTCAAGAACAAGCTGGCCGAAGAAAAGCTTTACTTGGAAGAGGAGATTCGAACCGAATACACATTTGAGGAAATCGTGGGCGAGAGCCCCGCGCTCAAGCGGGTGCTGAGCCAGGTGGAAACGGTGGCTGCGACGGATTCCAGTGTGTTGATTCTGGGTGAGACGGGCACCGGCAAAGAAGTGATCGCGCGCGCCCTCCACGACTTGAGCCCGCGACATGAACACACGTTTGTGAAAGTCAATTGTGCCGCCATCCCCACCGGGCTTTTGGAAAGCGAGCTTTTCGGCCATGAGAAAGGCGCCTTCACCGGGGCCATCGCCCAAAAGGTGGGGCGCTTCGAACTCGCGCATCGCGGCACTCTGTTTCTTGACGAAGTCGGCGACATCCCCTTGGAGCTCCAGCCCAAGTTGTTGCGGGTTCTTCAGGAAAAGGAATTCGAGCGCCTGGGGAGCACCCGCACTCTGCGAGTGGATGTGCGCGTCGTCGCCGCCACCAACCGCGACCTTACCCAAATGGTTGAGGAGCGTCTTTTCCGCAGCGACCTCTACTATCGGCTGAATGTCTTTCCCATCGTCGTCCCCCCGTTGCGCGAGCGCGCCGAGGATATTCCCCTGCTCGTGCGTTACTTCGCCCAGAAGCATGCCCGCCGCATGGACCGCCGCATCGAGACCATTCCCGCTGAGGAAATGGAAGCGCTCACGCGTTATCATTGGCCGGGCAATGTGCGCGAACTCGAGAACCTGATCGAACGCGCCGTCATCCTTTCGCGCGGACCTGCCCTACATGTGCCCTTGCCGGAGGACCGTCTTTCCGGCGAGTCCCCGGCAGCCTCTCCGGTGACTCTGGAGGCCGCTGAGCGCGACCACATCCTGCGTGCCCTGCGCGGCACCAACTGGGTGATCGCGGGGCCGAACGGCGCGGCGGCACGCTTGGGAATGAAACGCACCACCCTCCAATCGCGCATGGCCAAGCTCGGCATCTCCCGCCCCGGCCGTCAATCCTTTTGAGCAGTTTTTCCCTAGATGCGAACAGAGGATGAGGTCCGCCCCACCCGCGGCAGTCCGTTGTGAGAACAAGAGCAGTCAAGCGCAATGGGACGCTGATAATCACTATAAAAAAATTGACTTTTGTCATCCGAACTTCATGATATTATCCCGCTATGGATACGTATATCTATCCCGTCACCGTAGAACGCTCAGGCCGAAAGTATTTCGCTTACAGCGAGGCTTTTCCGGGGTTGTACGGGCTGGGGAATTCCCTCGAGGAAGCCAAAGCCAGTATTCTCGAAGCAATGAAGCTTTACATTCAAGAGTGCCGCGCCGCTCGCCATCCCATCCCCCGGCCCCGCACGGTCCACACGGAAAATGTCTCTGTCGCAGTGTAGGGAAGGATTTCGCTCCTTCTCTTTCTTCTTTCCAGGAAATCTTTTTTCGCAGGACCCCGCGTCCCCGGGTGCGTGGCGGAAGATCCCACGCAGTCTCCTCTGGTCCGCCCTGCCGGCCGCTTGACCGCCTTCGGGGCTTCCGCGATAATGAGTTTCGCTTTTAAGCTGCGAGCGGTTGGGGGCAAATCGTGCGCGACATCCGTAAGGTGGCCATTCTGGGCGCTGGGACCATGGGGTCGCGCCTCGCCGCCCATCTCGCCAACGCCTCCGTTCCTTGCCTGCTGCTCGACATCATTCCTAAAGAGCTAACGCCCGACGAGCAATCCAAGGGGTTGGGGCTGGATGTGCCGCGCGTTCGCAACCGCCTGGCGCGGGTGGGCTTGGATGCGGCGCTCAAGTCGCGCCCCGCTGCGTTCTTCGTGCCGGAAGCAGCGCGCCTAATCACCATCGGGAACTTTGCAGACGATCTGGCCGGACTCAAGGACTGTGATTGGATTATCGAAGTGGTGATGGAGGATCTCACCGTCAAGAGGTCGCTGCTGGAGAAAGTCCAGGCGGTTCGCTCCCCGGGCGCGATCATCAGTTCGAACACCTCGGGAATTTCCATTTCCTCTCTGAGCGCAGGATTCGATGAGGAATTTCGGCGGCACTTCCTGGGAACCCACTTTTTTAATCCCCCCCGCTACCTGCACCTGCTGGAGATCATCCCCACTCCTGAAACGCTGCCGCAGGTGGTGGAGGCGATCTCGCACTTCGGTGACATGGCATTGGGCAAAGGCATTGTGGTGGCCAAGGACACTCCGAACTTCATTGCCAATCGGATTGGAACCTTCACCAACCTGAGCGTGCTCCGCATGATGGAGGAGGACGGTTACACCATCGAAGAGATTGACGCGCTGACCGGCCCGGTACTGGGCATGCCGAAATCGGCCACCTTTCGCACCCTCGACATCGTCGGCCTGGATGTGCTGGCGCATGTGGTGAAGAACTTGCGCGAGTCATTGCCCCAGGATGAGTGCCGCGCCCTCTTCCAAGTGCCAGATTTTGTGGAGCAGATGATCCAACGCGGATTGCTGGGCGACAAGACCGGCCGAGGTTTTTACAAGAAGGTTAAGGGGCCAAGCGCTGATGAAAGTGAGATTCTGACTCTCGACCTTTCTACCTTCGAGTACCGCGCCCGCCAACGCGCCACTTTTCCCTCCTTTGAGTTGGCACGAAATATGGACGACCTGCGCGAGCGCATCAAGGTCCTCTTCCAGCCCCCCGATCGGGCCGGCCACTTTTATCGCAAGTTATTTTCTGACACCTTCCACTACGCGGCTATGCGTGTGCCCGAGATTGCCGATGACATCGTCTCCATCGACAACGCGATGAAGTGGGGATTTGGCTGGGAGATGGGCCCCTTCGAACTGTGGGATAGCCGGGGTGTCGAACGCATCGTCGAAGATTGGATCAAGGCAAAGCGGCCCGTTCCACCCCTCGTTGAAAAACTGCGGGCCGCGGGGGGGAAATCCTTCTACGTTCAGGCAGACGGCGACACCACGTACTTTGACTGGGCATCCGCCGGCTATCGCCCCCTTGCTGAGAGGCCCGGCGTCATCCTTCTTCCGACGCTCAAGGCACGCAAGAAGGAAGTGAAGAAGAACGCGGGAGCGAGCCTGATCGATTTGGGCGACGGCGTGCTGTGCCTCGAATTCCACTCCAAGATGAACACCATTGGCGGCGACACCGTGCAAATGGTGCACGCGGGGCTGAAGGCCCTGGGAGAAAGTTTTGACGCCATGGTGATCGGCAATCAAGCGCCGAACTTTTGCGTCGGCGCCAACCTGATGCTGGTCCTCACCGCGATTCAGGAGGGTGATTGGGACGAGGTCAACCTCGCCGTGCGCGCTTTCCAGAATGCCAACATGGCTTTGAAGTACGCACCTAAGCCGGTGGTGGCGGCGCCCTTCGGCATGACGCTGGGGGGCGGAACGGAAATGTGCCTACACACCACGCGCGTGCGCGCCGCGGCGGAAACTTACATGGGATTGGTCGAAGCCGGTGTCGGCCTGATTCCCGCGGGAGGCGGCACAAAGGAGATGCTGCTGCGCGCGCACGGCGGCGTGCCCGCGGATCCCGAAGCCGACCCCTTCACCTATGTGAAGGAGGTGTTTCTGAACATCGGCATGGCCAAGGTCTCCACCAGCGCCGAGGAAGCGCGCCGGTTGCGTTATCTCTCCCCGCAGGATTCCATCAGCATGAATCGCGACCGGCAGATTGCTGACGCCAAGCAACTGGCGCTCGACCTAGTTCGCCTGGGATATCGCCACGGCCGGCCGCGCACGGACATTCGCGCCCTCGGGCAACCCGCCTTCACCAAGATGAAACTGGGACTTCACCTCATGCGCCGCGCCGAGTACATTTCTGAATACGACGTGGTAGTCGGAACGCAGCTCGCCAAAGTGCTTTCCGGAGGCGGCGAATTCACTTCACCGCAACTCGTCTCAGAACAGTATTTACTCGATCTTGAGCGCGAGGCTTTCCTCAGCCTTTGCGGGCAGAAGAAAACTTTGGAACGCATCCAGTTCACTCTAAAACGCGGCAAACCACTGAGAAACTAAGGGAATTGGCGATTTGTGATTGGTGATTTGTGATCGCAATCCCGCTGAGTGTCACGGACGACTGCACGGTTATCTTGTGCAATCACCAATCGCAAATCCTCAATCACCAATCACCAATCGCCAATCACCAATGACGGTTCTTCCCACATGTTCTGCCCATGGCGTGCGATCCCGCACGCACCTCGGTGGTTAGACCGTTCTCGTCAGAGTGCCCGGCGTGGAGGTACCCTGGGCGATTGGTAAACCCTTGGCGACAAGGCAGGAGTGATATGCGATGGCTTGGACCAACTTCCGGGTCGGCGACTATCCTGGCGTGACATAGCCTCAGATCTTGAAGTCGATCCCTGCCAGCGATATGATTTAGCCCGAAGTTCCTCTGACAATCTGCCCTACATTCTCGGTCACGCCTTGATTAGACAGGAGTTGGGAGAAGTGTGAGGCGCAATATGTTCCCATGTA
>Ga0326728_10012907_pt1 | contig 18356 bp, 14 predicted proteins | sample MB3enrmetagenome_FD_207602 | JGI IMG/M metagenome (GOLD analysis project Ga0326728, IMG submission 207602) | Lab enriched peat soil microbial communities from McLean, Ithaca, NY, United States - MB31MN | ecosystem: Environmental > Terrestrial > Soil > Wetlands > Peat | place: USA: New York... | reverse complement strand
GCTGCTGCGGCTTAGCACAACGGAATTTTAAGCAGAGTGCCCACCCACCTTCCTCAACTAACGGAAGCTTTGTCTTCTTGGCACCCTGCTTAAAATCCTCTGCATTAACGGCGTCTATTTTGTCGCGGGCTGTGGCCGCACCACAGCAGATTGCTGGATGGTAGCGCTGCCTCCGGCGGCGCCGGATTGAACAGGCTGTGACTCTCGGCGGGGCGAGACGGCTGGGTTTCGGGGGCGAATTTCGTGGATCAGGCCATGCTGCAAACAAATGGGTTGACCGTTAGTCACAGGCCAGGGCTGTTCGCGACAGCTATCCCGCAACGCACGATCGCTGCAGGTTTGGTTCGATTCGGTCCTATTGTTGACCAACTGCGTAATTCAGTCGCAAGAATAGCAATGTGTCGAGACAACGACGCTTACGCGCGTGGATCTCACTTTTCCCTTGACTCGGCAGCCTTCGACGGCTTGCCCCACGCCTGATAGAGTTGAACAATCCGTTCGCGGGCGAGGTCCACATGATACCAGTCCTGGACATCTATCCGGTCTTTTCGCATTGCTATCCCCTGATAACCTTCCAGCAGCAGCGGTTCGGCTTCGGCGTATTTCTTCTGTCCAGCCAGGCTGGCGCCCAACAGGCTCTCGGCGTCGAATCGTTGCCAGTCATCGGGCTGCTTCTTGCGATCGAACTCCAGGGCCTCGTGCGCGAGGGCCTGCGACTGGTAGGCCAGTGCCAGGCCGGCCGCCGAGGCCATCGTGTCCGGGTGTTCCGATCCCAAGGCGTGCCGCCGCCCCGCCAGGGCTTGTGCGTCATAAGCCTCCGCCAAGGCGTATTTGCCTTGTCGTTGGTACATTTCAGCAAAATAGGAGATGGTGGAAAGAGTGTCGGGATGCTCGGGGCCCAGCACGCGGCGCCGGGTCTCCAGGGTCTGGCTATAGAGCGCCTCAGCCTGCGCATACTTGCCCTGCGCATTGTTGACGTTTGCCAGATTGTTCATGGACGCCAGCGTGTCGCGATGCTCCGGACCCAGCACACGGCGCCGGATCTCCAGGGTCTGGCTAAGGAGCGCCTCGGCCTGCAGGTACTTGCCCTGGGCGCGGTAGACGTTAGCCAGATTGTTCATGATATACAGCGTGTCGGGATGCTCGGACCCTAACACGCGCCGGCTGATCTCTAGGCCCTGGCTGAGAAGCCCCTCAGCCTCGCCATACTTGCCTTGACGAAGGACAGTACGTGCGAGGCGACCCATGGTTTTGAGAGTCTTCGGATTCTCTGCCCCCAGCACCCGCCTGTGCAAATCCAACGCCTGCTCCAATTGCTTTCGCGCCTCCGGGTATAGCCCGAGGTCCATGTAGGTTTGCCCGATGGTGTCCCTGCTTCACCTCTGGCTCTTGGCCATCAGTATGCGATTACTGTTGGACCAGGAATCCTATCGGCGGAAGGGGTCAGAGCACAATCCGAAGAATTCCCCTTCACCGTGGAGGAAGGTGTCGCAGTTGGAAAGGCCGACGTCGTAGAAATCTCCCTCATAGCTAATCGGCCGGCCGTCCATATTTGGTTCAATACCCCGATCAACCCGCTATCGGCTGACGGCGCGCATTTGCTGGCCGGCCGATGGACAAGAGATCGCGGTCGAGCGGCGCGTCGCTTCCGGGTTAACACACATTTGGCTGATCTCTTTGAGCAACGGCGCGAACATACCTACGCCGACGGTTACGATTGAAGCCGTCGAGGATCGGACAGGACAACGCATTTCGCCGATGGTTCACCGCCTGGAGAACCAGAAGAATAACATGACCACCTTGGTTCAGTAGCGGAACAGAGACCGTACTTACTGAATTTACTGAACCGCCAACGTCACGCCGGGCTGGCTCTTCACGCCGCCGATCGTCACCACTACGGCAGCGGTCCCACTGGGCTTGATTCCCGACGGCACATGGACATTGATTTGAATGATTGCGGCCGTTCCTGGTGCCGCACTCGCGTCGAGAACGTCTGCCGGTTGCCCTCCGATCGTCGCGGTGACTTGGCTCACCGGCTTCGGATAAGGCGCGGTGGCGAATGTGTCTTCAGGCCAGGGCGGATCGGTCATTCCCTGGCCTGTTGCAAAGAGCGACACGATAGAGCCCCGCTCCGCCGGGTTCGCCGTTGAGTTCACGCTGGCGTCCTGGTTCAGAATGAGCCCTTGGCCGCTACCGCTTCCATCGGCCGTGAACAGGCCCGGCGCCGTGGCTGCCACCGGCACCTGCATGGCGGGCGTGGTGTGGCCTTGATACACGATCTGAAGGACGACATTGTTGTGGCTGGCTACTGCATCGGGCACCACCGCCGTGACCTGCTCTTCGCTCACGTATTCTAACGGCGCCGCGGTCCCGCTGAAAAACACCTGCGTACCGCCCAGCTTGCGGCTGAGCTTACCGTCCGTAGCCGTCGCCGCAGTGGTTTTCACTGCCACCGCCGGTCCGAGCTCGGTGCCGTAGATGGACACCAATTCGCCCGGCGCAACCGGACCGCCGTAACCGCTGGCAGAATTCAAGACCTGACCAACCAGCGCTTTCTGCGAGAGCAGGCCGTAAACCATCAGGCTGCCCGAGAACGTGGCCACATAGACCTTACCGTTGGCTACCGTCGGCGCTGTAAACTTGGCCAGCGTTCCCAACCCGTTGCGGGCGGCGTTCATGTCGCTGTTCCACAATTCTTTCGAGAGGTTCAGTGCGTTGAAGGCGTGGAGCGTGCCGGCTCCGTTTTGATTTCCGTCCTTCGTTGCAGTCAACCAGAAGATTCCCGAATTCGCACCACTGCCGTTGGCGGAAATCGCCATCCCGTCGAAGTACAAACCTGCTCTGGAGCTCGCCTGCGACATGGGTGTAGTATGGAACTGGCCATTGACGATTTCGAAGGCCTTTGGGACATCGCCGTCGGCGCGCAGGTACAGAATGGACCCGCCCTGCCGGTCCCAGAACGCCATGTTGTAGATGCCGAACCCGACTGCCGTGAAATGCTGCAAGATCTGATTGTTCCCGGTTTGCGTATGGCCCAGGTCGTTCTGGTCCATCAAGTAGACCACGCCTTCTTTTGCGCCTGCGATGACCCAACCGCTAGAGGACAACACCGGCCCGCAGGAACCAAAATCGTTGTCTAAGTCATTGAGACGGGACCAGTTATCGGGAGTGAACCAATCCGTCAACGTGAGGGCGGCGGAGGCTGTAGTCAGCTTGACAAGGCTCTCGCCCCAGTTTGCCTTACCGTCGAAGGTGCCATTGCCCGTGCCGAGGTAGATGTTCCCTTCGGCATCGGCGGCTGGAGCGCGGCCTCCTTGCCAGATTCCCGAGCCCCATCCGCCGGGAGTCGTGATGAAGGCGGAGATTAGCTGCTGAACGTTGGCGGCGTTATAGCCCAGCAGCCAGCCGTGCCAGACACCAACGTCACTGTGAGAACCAAACCCGATGTAAACCACGTTGTTGAGCAAAAGCAGGCCGGGCCGCTGGAGCTGATCGCCCGCGGTAAAGGTAATTTGGCCATTATTGCTGTCGAATCCGCTTGTCCCAGGCACAGTAGCGGAGATTACCACCGGCGCACCGAACTTTTCGTGGCTGGTGCCGATGTCGAGGGCGTGCAGCCGGTAGAAGTACTTTTCTTCTTCCTTGGTATAGGCCACAACGTACAGGGTGTTGGTGGTGTCGTCAATGACCGGCGTGCTGAGAATACCTATCTCGGTAAGATCCGCGACCTCGAAGTCTGCCCCCGGAACCGGTGGACCCAGATTCACGTGCCACAAGGCCGCTCCCTGCTTATCGGCGTCAAACGCATAGACGTCGTTATGGTGTGTAGTCACATAAACGACGTTGTGAGTGGTGCCGTTGGCCAGCGAAACACTCTGCACGTAGAGCGGCTGTGAATTGATAGCCCCGGTTACCGGGAGCGAAAACAACTTCCCGAACTGCGAGGGGTTCACGTTCAACGTGCTGAGGACCCTCTCCGTCAGGTTCGCGTTGGTTCGTGCGTTGTTGTAGTTGTCAGTTACGACGTTGACCCCGGCCGTCTGGGCAGCCAGACTAAGGGCGGACACGGCGACTAGCAGCAGACGTAGGCAGCAGGGTTTCAAGGAGGAAGTTTCGACGTTCTGCATGGCTGTGTGAACATCGTATTGTAAACCAGGATATCTATATCTGAAATAGGCGGACGCCAACGGTCGCGGGATCGATGACTATTTTGGCCGCCGGGGCTTTTGACTCACTTCAGGCCAATATCGCAGCGGTAGTTTTGGGCGAACTGCCCCTTTCCTTGCCCCATTTCGGCCTCAAGTCGCATGTGGATTCAGATCTGAGGATCGTGAAAATCGGAATTCGCGCTCGGCGCCAAAATGGGTAAGCACACCCAACAAGTTGAACGCTATTGAGCGAATTGCCCCGCTACCAGGAGCATCCTGCCTCCAACCGCAAGCACACAGGGATTTGTGGATCTGGAAATCGAAATGCACCGTGCGTGCCCTTCGGGAAAACAACCCCAACAAACTAAACCTCCGGAGGCACTCGTGCGGTTTTGCCGGCATGTCCGGATACTGATTCCGGCCGTAGTTCTCAGCGCGCCTTTGTTTGTTTCGTCGGTCACCACGAAGAGCTACGCCATCCCGGCCTTTTCGCGCCAGTATGGCACCTCGTGCACCACCTGCCACCTCGACTTCCCGAAGCTGAACGACTTCGGTAAGGCCTTCAAGGATTCCGGGTTCAAGTTCCCCAAGGATGACGAAACCTTCCTCAAGGTTCCCCCCGTCATGCTGGGCGCACCGGCGCAAAAGGATGCTTGGCCCCACAGCGTATGGCCCGGGACCATTCCGGGGATGCCGCCCATCGGCTTGCGCTATAACAATTATTTCCAGTACACCGGCAAGGCAGCCGCCCAATTCAATTCGCTCGCGCCGATCGGCACAGTTCCGCAGTTCATTCCCAGCACGGATTTCGAAACCGGCTTGTTCAGCATCTTCACCGCCGGCAATTTCGGCGGCGGTATATCTTTCTGGGTGGACGATGATATCAGTGTGGCAGGCGATAACAGCGCCGGCGGGTTGGGCGACGCCTACCTGAAATTCGTCGATATCGGCCGCCTGGTGAAGCTGCCGACGGATTCTATGAGCTTGCGCGTGGGCCAGTTCGAATTGGATCTGCCATTCACCCAAGCCCGCAGTATCAATATCAGCCCTTACGACATTTACTCGGAAGCCAACATCGGCGCGTTCAACGCCATGGTGCCGCTACAGCAGAATGTAGCCAACCAGTTCACCTTCGCCACTCCCGCCAAGGGTGTGGAGTTGAGCGGCGGCCATACCTATGGGGGCTACCACTACTCGGTGGCCGTCATCGATCAGAACACCAGCGGAATTGGGCAATCCGCGAACACCAGCCCATACGTGCCTTCGGCTAGTGCCAGCAGCTCGGGCGGCGTGGGCTTCGCGTCCGACTCCAACACGAAGGATGTTTATGCGCGGCTCGCCTACCGCTTTAACCTGGAGCGCGATCGCGAAAGCCGCCGGGCGGTGCGGGCAGCCGGCGCCACGGGTCCCCGCGACCACACTTCTCTGGACTTCGGCGCGTTCTACTATTACGGCAACGCTCAGCAGGGCGTGCCCGGCGCCTACCCGGATGGAACGCCCCGCGTGCTCTACGCGCACGAGCCGTTCTATCGCACTGCCGGAGACTTCAGCTTCAACTACCGAACCTTCAACCTCTTCGGCCTGTATATGTTTGCGCGCGACAAGAACCTGCTCCCAGTGGACTCCAACGGAAACCTGGTCCCCGTGCAGTTGCTCCAGCCGCCGCCGGTGTCATTCATCACCAGCGTGCCGGCCAAATTCAACGGCGGATTTGTCGAAGCGGATTACCTCGCGCTGCCGTGGTTCATGGCCATTGCTCGCTGGGATGGTGTCAACTCCAGCGCTGACCGCATCAACGGGCTGGCGCTGAGCACGGACACTCCGTTTTTCGGGCCCTTCCGCTCTGCTCGCAACCGCTTCACGCCGGGCCTGCAGTTCCTGATCCGCCCCAATGTCAAGATTTCGATGGAGTACCAGATCCGCCCATTGCAGTCGGTCGTGGTAGTCACCAATCCCACAACCGGCGCCCAGCAGGCGATGAATCCGTTTCGCGTGAATACAGTGGTGGTCGCCACTGAGTTTGTGTACTGACAGGGAGAAACGCCACGTCTACACGACTTGCAATGTTTCTCCTGGCCGCCACAGCGACCGTTCATGCGGCCAACATCGCCGGTCAAATCAGCGCTGGGAAAGGTATCTCTGTGGCCTATTTGGATGCCATTCCCGGAAAGACCTTCCCCGTGCCGGCGCAGCACTACACCATGGACCAGAAGTCGCTGCTGTTTAACCCACACATCTTGGTTGTGCAGGCGGGAGCTACGGTGGATTTTCTGAACAGCGACAGTGTCGACCATAACATTTTCTGGCCGCATGTCAGCGGCAACAAAAAGATGGGTCATAACATGGGCACATGGCCTCGTGGCGAGAAACGCTCTTTTAAATTCGATACCCCGGGGGTGGTGCCGTTGCTGTGCAACGTGCACCCGGAGATGTCGGCTTACGTGATCGTTGCGCCGACGCCCTATTTTGCCGAGAGTGACGCCGACGGAAACTTCAAAATCGCCGGCATCCCCGACGGCACCTACACGATCACGGCGTGGCACGAAGGCATGAAAATGCAATCCAAGCCGGTGACGGTAGCCGGCGACGCAAAGGTCGATTTCATGTTGTCGAAGTGATACCCGAGCGGCGGGTGCGTTAGGCGTCCGCTATACCCTCGACATGCTCCAGCGATTCCGCAACAAAGAGGTCGACCGCGATTGGCTCAACAGCAACTTTCCTTGCATGATGGCCTGCCCAGGCGGCACCCATGCGGGGCGTTATGTGGCACTCATCGCGGAAGGACGGTTCGAGGAAGCTTACCGCTACGCCCGCGATGCCAACCCGCTGGCTAGCGTCTGCGGCCGCGTCTGTGCGCATCCGTGCGAAACCGCCTGCCGACGTGGCGCCATCGACAAGCCCATCCAGATTCGCACCCTCGAGCGGCTGTTAACCGAGCGGTATGGTCCGGAGTCCGCGAGTCCATTGGCTGTGCACCACCGGTCGGTCGCAGGCCAGCCGTTTCGCATCGCGGTGGTCGGTAGTGGACCCGTGGGACTTTCCGCTGCCCACGATCTAGCGCTCGTGGGCTATCCGGTCACCATCTTCGAAGCCGCGCCGGTCGCGGGCGGCATGCTACGGTTGGGCATACCGGAATACCGCCTGCCACGCGCCGTGGCGGAAGCCCAGATTCGAGAGATCCTGGCGGCCGGCGACATCACATTGCGGCTCAACCAGGCCGCTGGCCGTGATTTCACCATCTCCGGATTGCGGCATCAGGGATTCGGGGCCGTGGTGCTGGCCGTGGGCGCCCATCGCAGCCGCAAATTGTCCATCCCCGGCGTGGATCTGGCCGGCGTGCACAAAGGCATCGATTTCCTGCGTGACGCCAGCCTGGGCTACCGGTTCCCTATCGGCCGCAAAGTGGTGGTCGTTGGCGGCGGCAACGTAGCCGTCGACTCGGCCCGAACAGCGCTGCGCACGGGATCGGAAGTGCTGATCCTGTACCGGCGCGAGCGCAAAGACATGCCAGCCATCGAGGAGGAGACAGAGGCCGCGCTCGACGACGGCGTGAAGATCGAGTTTCTGGTGTCGCCACGCCTCATCATCGGGGATACGGAAGGCAAAGTGACAGCCATCGAGGTAGTCAGAACGAACAGCGAATTCCGGATTGAGTGCGACACCATCATCGCGGCCATTGGTCAGACGCCGAATCTGACCTTCTTGAAAGCGGAGCCGGATATTCAGATCTCGCCACAGGGCCTGATCGTGGTTGATAGCGCGACCCTCATGACTAACGCGCCCGGCGTCTTCGCCGGCGGCGACTGCGTTTTTGGGCCGCGCCTCATCATAGATTCCGTGGGGGACGGCAAGCGCATAGCTCGCTCCGTTGACGAGTATCTGACGGGGCGACGACATCCAGATCCCGATGTCGTGGTCGAGGTACTCGATCACCGCGAAATCCGCCAGCCGGTACGCACGATGCCGTTAAACCGCGGCGTAGGTTTCACTGAAGTCGAGGCCGGTCTCGACGAGCGTGCCGCTATGGCGGAAGCCCGGCGCTGTCTACGCTGCTGGATCAATACCGGCTTCGGAGGCAGCCATGACGATGGATCTCGCTGCATCCTTTGCGGCGCGTGCGTGGACGCGTGCCCTGAGGAATGCCTGCGGCTGTCGCCCCTCGATCAGATCGACTTTCCGCACGAAGTGCTGGACCGAATCCGGCAGAACCAAGAGCTCTTCCGCGTGGAGCTGAACGATGTGGCCGCCGAAGAGTTGGGCGTCATCACCGGGTCGGTGATGCTCAAGGATGAGAGCCGCTGCATCCGCTGCGGCCTGTGCGCCGAACACTGCCCGGTAGGAGAGATCACAATGGAAGCCTACCACTTCGCGCCGCGGGAGGCTGGCGAATCGCTACAGGTTCGTGGCGTCGGGAAAGGAGACTAATATGCCGTCAAACACGCCCGCTTCGAAAACGCCAGACACGGCCGGGCAACCCAGCCGCCGAGAGGCCTTCGGAAAGTTGGGCGTCGGGTCGATTGCCGTCGCCGGTGCAGGCGCTGTAGTGTTCGGGTACGCCTATATCTCTCCCAATGTGCTCTACGAGCCATCACTGGTAGCCAACGTCGGCAAGCCAGAGATGTACGCCCGCGATTCGATCACCCAGGACCTGAAGTGTATGGTTTACGTGGTCCATGATTCCAGAGGTTTCTACGCCATTGCGTCCACATGCACTCACCTGGGCTGCCAGACTGCGTGGAACCTCGAACAGGGCATAATCGCCTGCCCTTGCCACGGCAGCAAATACAACACGCGGGGAGTCAAGATCGATGGGCCGGCGCCGCGCGATCTGCCGTGGCTGCGCATGTGGATCAACGAGGAAGGCGACCTGATGGTCGACCGATCCAAAGTGGTCGCGCCGGGACATTACCTGAGAGTCTGATATCGCCAACACTGCTCAAATTCTTCGTGGTTCGCGCGTGTGGCGCTCCATATTCCGTGGCGGCTCCGGTGGCGGCAACTTGCGCCGCGCCATGGCCGTACGGCAGAACTTTCTGCTGCATCCGATTTCGGTGAGGGTGCGCCGGCGCGCGCTCGACGTAGCGGTCACCTGGTACCTCGGCACGCTCAGCTTCGGTGTCTTTCTGATCCTCGTAGTCACCGGCATCCTGCTGATGCTCTACTACCATCCCTCGGTCCCGCAAGCTTACACCGACATGAAGGACCTGGAATTCGTGGTATCGGGAGGCTTATTCCTGCGCAGCCTGCACCGCTGGTCGGGGCATGCCATGGTGCTGCTGGTCTTCGCGCACATGTTCAAAGTGTTCTATCGCGGCGCATACCGGCCTCCGCGCGAATTCAACTGGGTCATAGGCGTGATGCTGCTGATCGTCACTCTGCTGCTGAGCTACACCGGATACCTGCTTCCTTGGGATCAATTGGCGTTCTGGGCCATCACCGTGGGTTCCAGCATCATGTCGTCGGTTCCCTTGGTCGGCGACCAAATGCGCTTCCTGATGCTGGGCGGCAATACAGTGAACGCCAATGCGCTGCTGCGCTTCTATGTGCTGCACTGTGTGATCCTGCCCGTGGCCGCCGCTCTGCTCATTGGGATTCACTTCTGGCGCATCCGCAAGGACGGCGGGCTGTACATAGGCCATGAGGCATCCGATGAGTGAACCCGATCCGAAGTTTGCCGCGCAGATCGATTCCGACAGCCAGCGCACGCCGGTGCGAGTGGCGTTCCTCACCCGCCGCACTTCGCCGCACGTGAAGGCGCGCGAGGAATCCACCGTCATGACCCTGCCGGAAGTGATCTTCCGCACTGCCGTCGCGGTGGAATTGCTGGCCATTGCGCTGACGTTGATCTCGCTCGTCTGGCACGCGCCGCTCGAGCAGCTTGCCGATCCGATGCACACGCCCAACCCGGCGAAGGCGCCCTGGTATTTTCTTGGCCTGCAGGAGCTGCTGCACTATTTCCCGCCGGTCGTGGCTGGCGTGCTGATCCCCACGCTGGTAGTGTTGGCGCTGACCGCTATCCCGTACTTCAACATCAACCTCGAAGCTGAGGGCTTCTGGATGCGGAATCGCGCCGCGCGACGGCACCTGTTCTTCATCTTCCTGGCTGTATTCAGCGTGGTAATGGTAATCTTCCGCGTTTGGGCCGTGCTTGTGCCTACGCTGCTCATCGCCGGCGCCATGCTGTGGGCAGCGCGCTGCGCTCCCGATTCTCCGTCCCGCACGGGACGCTGGCTAGCATCCAAACCGCTCGCCTACTGGATCATGACCTGGTTCCTGGCGCAGACAGTTGTGCTCACTGTAATCGGCACTTTCTTCCGCGGCCCGGGCTGGTCATGGGTCTGGCCCTGGAAAAGCTAAACGATGCGGCAATGGATTCACGGCCGGTGGCACTTCTTGTTCGGCGACAGCGCTCGCGCCTTCGGCACTCTAAGCGTGGTCCTGCTCGCATGCCTCGCGATCGCGGCCGCCCAAGATCACTTCCGCGAGTGGACCCGCTATCAGCGCCGCTACCTAGCGCTAATTCGCAGTCGCGGCGAAGCAGCCTCCCTCGAGCGCCGTTTCCATCCCGGCTTGCAGCAGACCTGGCTCGCGGACATAGGCGTCACCGATCGTTGTAGTACCTGCCACCTGGGTCTGAAAGAGGCCAGCCTCTCCGATGTTCAAACCCAGCCGTTCCGGCCCCATCCACTCATGCCGCACTCACTCACGGAGTTCGGATGTGTCATGTGCCATCGCGGGCAAGGCACCGCTACCACCGTAGAGAGCGCGCACCACAGCACGCCAGCCTGGGAGCAGCCCATCCTGCCGGCCCGTTACCTGGAATCCGCGTGCGGCCAGTGCCACTGGAACGCATTAGCGGGCACGCCCCGCTTGAACCTCGGGCGAAAGCTGCTAGCGCGGTTCGACTGCGTGGCCTGCCACACGGTCATGACTCCGGATCGCTGGAAGCTAGCGCCGGCTACGGATGCGCCATTGTTAACCCGCGTCGGCACCAAGACGACCCGCGAGTGGATCTTCGCCTGGCTGAAGAACCCGCAAGCTTACGCCACGAGCGCCACGATGCCGAACTTTCAGCTAAGCGACGGGGATGTCCGTGACATCTCGACATTCCTGATCGCGCAGAGCACGTCCTATACACCCGTAGCACAAGTCCCGGCCTTGCCCGCTGATGCGACTGCCGGAGCCAGCCTCTACGGCGAGTCCTTCTGCACCTCTTGCCACGCTACGACGAATCCCGCCGGCATGCTGGTTGGTGGAGATGTGGGCCCCGAGCTCACGCGGGTTGGCTCCAAAGTGAAACCGGACTGGCTCGCCGATTGGGTGAAGAATCCGAAGAATTATCGTCCGGACGCCGCCATGCCGCACTACCGCTTCGAACGGAAGCAGATCACGCTACTGGCCGGCTTCCTCGGCGGCAAGGCCGATCCGGACCTGCTGGCCAACATCCACCTCGAACCCTCCACTCAGGAACAAGTGACACACGGCAAGGCCCTGGTCATCGCGCGCGGCTGCACTGCCTGTCACGAAATCAACGGCATCCAGAAGCCCAAGAATTTCGCCCCCGAACTGACGCTGATCGGCAGCCAGCCGCTCGTCAAGATCCTGTTCGCCGCAGGCGTCCCGCACACGCTGCCGGACTACATCAGCGCCAAAATCCGGAAGCCGCACGCCGTTGGGCCGGCCACGAAGATGCCGCAATTCACTCTCGCGCCGGCCCAGGTGGACGCGCTGGTCACCGCGCTGCTGGCGCAAACCGACCGCGCCCAATCACTGCCCGCCGCCCTTCGTGTTTCCGCGCGACGCGAGTCCACCTACCAGCCGGCGGGTAAGGCCGGCCGCCTCATGGCTGACATGAGCTGCCTCCGTTGCCACACCATCAACGAGCGTGGTGGTGATGTGGCGCCAGACCTTACTCTCGAAGGTAGCGCTGTCCAGCGCAAATGGCTCATCAACTTCTTGAAGCATCCCAATACGCTGCGGCCCGCGCTCATTCGCCGCATGCCACGCTTCAATGTGACGAGTGCTGAGGCGGAAACGATCGCTGACTACATCCTGACCGTCTACCAGACTCCCGCCTTCAATTCCGAAGAGGTAGATGCAGCCGGCTTCCAATCGGCCGAAGTGGAGGAGGGCAAGCAGTTGTTCTACTCCAAGTACGCTTGCCAGTCCTGTCACATCGTCGATCCGCATCGCGACAAAGGTTATATCGGCCCCACCTTGACGCACGTAGGCGCCCGGCTCACCGCGGTCTGGATCTATCACTGGCTGAAGGACCCGCAGGCGCTGCGTCCGGGGAGCATCGAGCCGAACCGCCAAATGAACGACACTGTGGCGCGTGCGCTGACGGCTTTCCTGATGAAGCAAAATCGGGCGGCGGTTGAAAGATGATGCGATTCCCCCTCCTTTGCGCGATCCTGGCCCTGGCTCCCTTGGGCGGTTGCAAACGGCCGGTGGCAGTCGGACCCTCGGCCAAGGCATTTGGCGCAGCCATTGTGGAGGTCGGCGGCGGCAAGCAGGCGGCCGGTGTCGGCACCACACTGGAGCAGCCCGTAGTGATACAGGTCAACGATGCGCAGGGCTCGCCCGTCGCGGCGGCGCCCGTCTGGATCCGAACCACCGGAGGCGCCACCGCGGAACCCGCCCAAGGCTTGACGGGCGCGGATGGCCAGTTCAGTACAACAATCACACTCGGCGAGGTTCCAGGAGGGTGTCAAATCGTGGCAATTGCCCAAGACAAGTCGGGCAAGAACGTCGAACTGCGCCTACAGGAAATCGCTCTCGGGTACGAGCAGATTCTAGGACGCGAGTTGAGTGAGCATTATTGCGCCCGGTGCCATGATCCGGAGTCCACCCCGGAGCGGGTCTCGAATCACGATAACCTCAAGGCCAACGCCCCCGCCTTCACGGACGGCAACAAGGTGAATACCATGAGCGAAGCGGACCTGGCCTCCACCATTGCGCACGGCGGTTCGGCCTTGAACCGTTCGCCTGAGATGCCGCCCTTTGGCTTCACTCTAGCCAAGAGCGACATCAACGCACTGGTCGCCTACATCTGCGGCGTCGCCGATCCCCCCTGTCGCACGAAGGGTTTGGTCTATGCGAAGAATTAGCCTTGCGTTGGGTGTGCTTCTGTGCGCCATCGTGGCTGTTGCACAAGTGGTAGCGCCTCCCGAGATTCGCGACCAGGCCCTTCGGGATTTGCAGCAAAAGCATCTGGCCGAGTTGAAGGCGGTGGCCGTCGCTATCGCCGCACACACCTTCCCCTACCGCTTCTATTTCAGCCGCGTGATTGATCTCGATGAGGAGGAGCAACAACGTGGCGACCAGCGCTCGGTACAGTTCGCGAAGTTCGAGCAGAAGACCGTCATTCAAATCACCGGCAACTATTACGCTTCCTATTCCGCTGAGCTGCTGAAGAAAGAGGAGCGGGCGCGGCGCACCTTTCAGGACGTGATGCTGCCGATTCTCCAAATGGAGGTTCCGCAATTCGCCGCCGAGCCTGCTGTGGAGGGCTATGCACTGGAGATCTCTCACCACGTACGTAAGAAGATGCTGGGAGTTAGCACTGAGAATCCCGAGAACGTGGTGTTGGCTATCGGCAAGGCAGCCGCCGCGCGTTTAATCGCCGCCACAGGCGAGGAAGACCGGAAGGCAGCCTTGCGCGAGGCCTCGATCTTTATCAACAAACAGCCCGCTTGGCTTTGGCCGAGCGAGACAGCGCAATCCGCTGTAGAAGCAGCGGCACCTGCCCAAGCGCCCGCCCCGGCCCCGGCCTCCGTTCCAGCCCTTGCTCCGGCCTCCGTTCCAGCCCCGGTGCCGGCAGCTCCACCGCCCGTTGCCGCCGCTCGCGACGCCTCGCCGGACGCCTTGAAGTCTCTGCAGACCGCGCAGCAGCCGTCCTTGGATAAATTAGTACATGACCTCACTGGTGCCGCACATTTCGTAGGCTACGCGCCTCCCTCGTTCATTAGCTTCCATAAGGGGATCTACCTGCAGCTTTCTCTCACCACGCAACTTCAGGAAAGCCACGACGGGTCGCGATACAAGGCTGCTGCGCTGGCTTTCGACGAGCACATCGCCCACCTCATCCGCCCCGCAGCAGCCTATTTCAAGGGTGACAGCGGCTTCGACGGCATCGACTTCAGCACCACCGTCCACGCTGCGGACAAGACCGAAGGCGGCATCGCCGTCGAATACATCTTCAGTTTTCCGTCACTGCGGTGCTACGAAGAGTACGATTGCACGGGCCAGCAGGTGATCAACTCCGGATTCATCTTGATCAACGGCGAGCGTGTCAGTTTGGACCTACAGAGCGCGGAAGCCGGCATCAGGAGATAGACCAGGGCGCTCGCTGAGAGGCAGTCGATTCGTTCCTGGCGGCGCTGGCCGCCCCTGCCCTGCTGCGCCGGCCCAAGCGTAATGAATACCCCGGCTACGTCGGGATGTGGGGACCGGACGGTGAGCACGTCGTCAAGCCCCTGACCCGCGCCCAGTGCGACTACATCGTCCGGGCCATTCAAACGCGATTCCACTAAGCGGCAATTTCCCGGATTCGGTGCATGCATATCCGAAAGCTATCTGAATTCTGCATGGTATCCGACGGCTATCCGGTATAGGGTGGCTACCAGTGAACAGAAGGCTAGCCAGTATCTATTGGATATCCGACAGCTATCCGGTTTCACTTGGTTATCGGCACACCAGCAACTCACGCGTGACTGGTGGGAATCTCGCGGCCCTCAATTCGACCTGTTCGTTGCGGAGCCAGTGTTGGAAGAAGCTGCGGCGGGAGACGCGATTCTGGCCAAGAAGCGGCTAGAGTTGCTGGCGGAGATTCGTGTTCTCGCCTTGACGGGGGGCATATTGAAATTAGCGGAGAGTCTGGTTGCTGACGGGCCGATTCCGCCCAAGGCCGGCGGCGACGCGCTTCACATCGCGATCGCGACGGCTTATGCTTGTGAGTATCTGCTGACCTTGAACTGTCGGCACATTGCCAATGCAGAGATCCAGCGGGCGGCCCTCCTGGCGCTTAGAGATGGCGCCGTCCGGCGCTACGGTGATCCATCAAGCTTCTGTCAAGTATTCGTCAAGCCTCTGTCCAGTGATTGTTCGATCGACGTCGGTTGTTTTTCGCCGTGGCGTGGGCGAACTCGCCTCGGATTGCGCCCTTCGCATTCTCGCGGCGGATGCGGTTGGATTCCTTCTTGGCGTCCTACCTGTAGCCCCAGTAGGCGCCGTTGCCGCGCTTGGGACCGCAGTGCTCCGCCTTTTTAGCTTCGTAGCCCGTCAGCGGTAAGCCTCCTTGCGATCGAGCACACGGGAGATCTCCAGGTAGTCGCCGTTGTCGCGGAAGAACACGCGGTGATCCTGAGCACGAAGACGGATCAGGGGTGGGCTCGATGCCCCGAAGCTGTTTCGTGTTGCCCTCGCCGGTCTGGGCGTAACGCGCCAGCGTCTTGAGGATCTGCAAGGCGACGGACTGCTCTATGCCGCGTACGTCGGCCCTGGCCTGCTCGGTCCAGACGATGCGCTTAGCCATTGCGCCGGGGTGTTTGTTCCGGTAGCGGCTCCTGGCCCATCTTTTCCCAATCGGCCATGGTCAAGCCGAACTCCGCGAGAACTTCCTCATGCGGAATCGGCTGGTTGTGTTTGAGCCATTCATCGGCCTCGGCGACGGCCTTGCGCTCGGTATGGCTCAAGGTATCTTCATCCTCGGCGGGCGAGACCATGGTTTCCAGCAGGTGAACCACGGCGGCGAGCTGGCCAGGCCCCAGCTGATCGAGCAACTGATGGGCGTGCTGTTTATCCGTGGCCATTGCGTTCTCGAAGGACTGCACTATGTATGCTCCCAGAGACAGTAATCCAAGGTCAAGCGGTTCCCGGAAGCGCCCGAGGATCCCGTGGATGACACGACCGACGTCGGTTGGCTGTCCCGGATGTCATCGCTCCACGCCATCCCGCAGCCACGGATGCGAACCGTTGAGCATACTGGCCGCCGCGCTCTTCAAAAACCGGTCATAACGTTCTTTCCCCCTGGCAACCGAAGTAGACGACTGCTCGGGTAAACCGGTCAGTAATGCCTTGGCGAGGGTATCGACGAGAGCGAACGACGTTTGCTGCACGCGGTGCATGCGCGACAAATCGCTCTGGATCTGCCCGAGGGTGGCAGCGATGCGCTGCTCGACCTCCTCGCTGCCGGTGAGAGCCTGCTGGACGGCTTGCCTGACAATTTCGGTTGAGGTACATCCCTTTTCTGTGGCGGCTTGGCGAATCTGATTGATCGTTGCCTCCGAGAACCGGATGGTGCGTTGTGGCATGAAACACTCCCCTCACTTTCAAAGCCGTGGGAGAGGGTATTTTCTGACATCGAAAACAAGAAAATTTGCATGCATCCCATAGGGATGCACCCTTGCAAAAGTGCATCCCGGGCTAACTGTCTGATGCGACGGAACTAGAACTGGAAAAGAAGGGCCAATGAATCCCAACCCTTTATGTTCCCCTCCGCATAAAGCTGTCTCTAGCTCACCATTCGGCGCATGGCCTTTGATCACCTTTTGTTGCGAATCTGCATTGCCTAGTGTCACCAAAGAGTGCAAAACGTTGCAGTTGCAGAAAACAAAGCCTTTCGTCTTTCTTGCACTCGTTGCAGTGTGACTCCGTGTAACATGGCCTTCTGCCGTAGATTGCTGCTCACGCAGAAAATAGGGCAGTTAGTCCGTCTTGCACTGTGTTCCATGAACTGCACGATGCTCCCGCCCAGAGCAGCCCGCCTCCAGCGCCCAGGAGATTCAGACGGATACGGTCGCCCAAAATATTTTTTCATTTCATGTCAGAAAACACCCTCTCCCATGCCTTTGAAAGTGAGGGGCATTTTTCCGAAGATCCATGAGCACCCACTACGACTCGATTCAGCGAGCTGTCCTGAAGCAAGGGCCCGAGGTCGGCTCGGACCCGGTTCTCGAACGTTCAAGAGATTCCTCCGCGCCGCCGCATCTCCCTAACCTGCGCAGGCTGCGTGAGGCGAAACCGGACCGGTACATGGCTTTGCTCCGTCGTGCGTGGCCGGAAATCAGGGCGGAGCTAGACTCGGGCCACACCCTGAAAGATGTCTGTGAGAGTTTAAACGCGGATGGCATCCCGATCGCCTACCCGACGCTCCGAACCAGCGTTGGCAGGCTTCGCCGGGAACAGCGCCGGGTAGCATCTCGTTGACCTCGGGTATGGAAAAACCGGACAGCAAGATGACGTCGATTCGCCGCGCATGGCCAGAGATCGCGGCGACACTGAACGCCGGGCATAGCCTCAAACGAATCTGTGAGTGCTTGAATGCCGATGGTGTTGCCGTCGACTACAAGACGCTCAGGGCGTACGTGAGCATACTTCGCAGAGAACAGAATCAACGATCGATGGTGGTTCCGGACAAGCCGGTTTCTAGCCCTGTCGTTCAAGTGCCCCAGCGTTCGGTTCCTGCAACCAGGCCGCAAGAGCCGTCTAATCCACTGGCCACCGCCATGGAATACCTCAGCAAAGTGCGCGGATTTCAGAACTTCACCGGGGAGCCGCCAGACCCCGACAAAATATTCTGAGGTTGCATGTCCGAAAACACCCTCTGCCAAGACCTTGTAAGTGAGGAGGTATTTTCATGCCACCACAACCCATGACCCGGTTTTCCAAGAGCCCGTCCTTACCCAATCGCTGGAGCAGCCGCCTCCGGGAGCTAAGTCGTGGGAAATAACGCGTCGAAGGAGTTCCGGCTGCGTCCCCGGAAGAGGCGCGGTCGACAAGCCAGTTCACCCAGAGCTTGGAGCTCTACCTACCTCCTTATCCTTCGCTATGCCCGAGAACTGCGTGCACAACAGCGCAAGCCGCGGGCTCGGCGCCCGGTTCCGTCTCGCCCGTACAATCAGCGGTGCGCCGTGCGCGTGATGTACGCAAAAAATGCCACGCGCGGGCAATGGAAGGCACACGGACGCTACATCGCCCGCGAGAGTGCGAGCCAGGGGCGCGCGGTTGAGGCTGGGTTTGACGCCACGGAGCAAGGGATCAACATCGCGACTCGTCTCGACGAGTGGCAGTTGGCTGGCGATGAACGCATGTGGAAACTCATCGTGTCGCCCGAGTTCGGAGACAAAGTCGACCTGGTGCAACTGACCCGCGACTTGATGCAGCGCATGACACGGGATCTCGATACGCGCCTCGAATGGGTGGCCG
>Ga0326728_10012906_pt1 | contig 18357 bp, 19 predicted proteins | sample MB3enrmetagenome_FD_207602 | JGI IMG/M metagenome (GOLD analysis project Ga0326728, IMG submission 207602) | Lab enriched peat soil microbial communities from McLean, Ithaca, NY, United States - MB31MN | ecosystem: Environmental > Terrestrial > Soil > Wetlands > Peat | place: USA: New York... | reverse complement strand
TGACGCCGGACGAGTTCAGCCGCCGCATCGCCTTCGAAGACGTGCCGACCGGCGGCTCGTTCATGTTGTTCGGCGTCGACCGCGACATCTTCGAGGTCGCGCGCAATTTCGCGCATTTCTTCGCCCATGAGAGCTGCGGCTTCTGCACCCCCTGCCGGGTGGGGACGACGATCCAGCGCAACATCATGGACAAGATCGCCGAAGGGCGCGGGGCGCACTACGAGGTCAACGAACTGAAGCGCGTGGCCCAGTTCATGCGGCGCTTCAGCCATTGCGGCCTCGGCGAGACGGCGGGCAACGCGGTCAGCGACGCGCTCAACAAGTTCAGGCCGGCGTTCGAGCGGCGCCTGCATGGAAAGGATTTCGCGCCGGCGATCGATCTCGAACGGGCGCTCGAGCCGGCGCGGCTAATCACCGGGCGCGACGACGCCGAAGCCCATCTCGAGACGGAAGGCTGATGGCTATGGCCGAGACAACATTCACCATCGACGAATTGCCGATCCCGTTCACGTCTGGTCAGACGATCCTGGAGGCGGCGAAGGCGGCCGGCATCTACATCCCCCACCTCTGCTACCACCCCGAGTTCCAGGCGCACGGCGGCTGCAAGATGTGCACCGTGATGGTCAATGGCAAGCCGCAGACCGCCTGCACCCATAAGGCGGCGGCCGAGCAGGAGGTCGAGGTCGACACGCCCGAGCTCAACTCCATGCGGCGCACCTTGGTGCAGATGATGTTCATCGAGGGCAATCACTTTTGCCCCGGCTGCGAGAAGAGCGGCGACTGCCAGTTGCAGGCGCTGGCCTACGAATACGAAATGCTGTCGCCGCATTTCGTCGAGTTCTACCCGCACCGCGACATCGACGCGTCGCATCCGGACGTGATGATCGAGTTCAACCGCTGCGTGCTGTGTGAATTGTGCGTGCGCGCCAGCCGCGACGTCGACCACAAGGAGGTGTTCGCGATCGCCGGGCGGGGGCAGAACGCCAAGCTGATCATCAATTCGCCGACCGGCAAGCTCGGAGACAGCGCGCTCGCGGTCACCGACCGCGCCGCTCACGTTTGTCCGGTCGGGGCGATCATCGTCAAGCGCGTCGGCTTCGCCGCCTCCCCGATCGGCGAGCGGAAGTACGACCGCGGCTCGATCAGCGCTGAAGTCGAAACTCGCGAAACCTCGGAGGCCCTATGACCACCGGAGGACAGGATAAAGTCAAAGTTCGGCTGGCGACGACGTCGCTCGCCGGCTGTTTCGGCTGCCACATGTCGTTCCTCGACATCGACGAGCGCCTATTCGAGCTCGCCGAGCTCGCCGAGTTCGACCGTTCGCCGCTGACCGACATCAAGCACTGCGGTCCGTGCGACATCGCGCTGATCGAGGGCGGGGTGTGCAACACCGACAACGTTCACGTCGTGCGCGAATTGCGCGCCAACGCCAAGATCCTAGTCGCCGTCGGCGCCTGCGCGATCAACGGCGGCCTGCCGGCGTTGCGCAACAGGCTCCCCGTCGACGACATCCTGACGCGGGTCTATCGCGATCCGAACACCGGCGAGCCGTGCGTGCCGAATTCGCCCGAGCTGCCGCTGCCGCTCGACATGGTCTATCCGGTCAACGAGATCGTCCGCGTCGACTACAGCCTGCCGGGCTGCCCGCCCTCGGGCGACGCGGTCTGGAAGTTCCTCACCGACCTCATCCTCGGGCGCATGCCGCGCCTCGAATACAGCCTGCTGAACTACGACTGAGGGCTCCGACATGCTCAATCTCGAAACCGCGCAATCGCCGCACATGCTGCGCCGGGTTGTGATCGAACCGGTGTCCCGCGTCGAAGGGCACGGCAAGGTCACGATCCTGCTCGACGAGGAGAACCGGGTCCATCAGGTGCGCCTCCACATCGTCGAGTTCCGCGGCTTCGAAGTGTTCATCGAAGGCCGGCCGTACTGGGAAGTGCCGGTCACCGTGCAGCGCCTGTGCGGCATCTGCCCGGTCAGCCACCACATCGCCGCCGCCAAGGCGATGGACCTGGTCGCCGGCTACGGTCCGCTGACCCCGACCGCCGAGAAGCTGCGGCGGTTGCTGCATTACGGGCAGATCGTCCAGTCGCACGCGCTGCACTTCTTCTACCTCGCCTCGCCTGACCTGCTGTTTGGCTTCGACAGCGAAGTCGACCGGCGCAACGTCGTCGGCGTCGCGGCGACCTTCCCCGATCTCGCCAAGCGCGGCGTGACGATGCGCAAGTGGGGTCAGGAGGTCATCCGCCACATCGTCGGCAAGCGCATTCACGGCACCGGCTGCATCCCCGGCGGCATGAACAAGGCGCTGAGCGTCGAGGAGCGCGACGCGCTGCGGCGCGACGTCGACCAGATCGTCGCCTGGTCGCGCGAGTCGGTCGCTCTCGTCGTCCGGCTGTGCGAGACCGGCCCCAAATTCTATAGGAACTTCGGCGAATCGCGAGCAAACATGATGGGCTTGGTCGACGCCTCGGGCGCGTCGGACTACTACCACGGCGGCTTGCGCGCCATCGACGCCGACGGCGAAACGATCTTCGACCAGGTCGACTACACGACCTACCAGCAGGTGTTCCAGGAGGAGACGAAGCCCTGGAGCTACATGAAGTTCCCCCATATCAAGGCGCTGGGGGCGGAGAACGGCTGGTACCGCGTCGGCCCGCTGGCGCGCGTGCAGGTCTGCGACCACCTGTCCACCCCGCTCGCCGAGGACGAGCGGCGCAAGTTCCTTGCGCTCGGCGGCGGCAAGCCGCAGCACGGCGCTCTGCTCACCCACTGGGCGCGGATGATCGAGATGCTCAACGCCGCCGAGATGGCGCGCGATCTGTTGAACGATTCCGAGATCGTCGGGACCGACCTGATGGCCGACAAGGGGCCGCCGCGCGGCGAGGGCGTCGGCGTCATCGAAGCGCCGCGCGGCACGCTGTTCCACCACTACCGCGTCGGCGACAACGATCTCGTCACCTATTGCAACCTCATCGTCTCGACCACCAACAACAACCAGGCGATGAACGAAGCGATCCGCTCCGTCGCGGCGCGCTTCCTCAGCGGGCGCGAAATCACCGAGGGGCTGCTCAATCACATCGAGGTGGCGATCCGCGCCTACGATCCGTGCCTCTCCTGCGCCACCCACGCGCTCGGCCAGATGCCGCTCGAGGTCGACCTCATCGACGCCGACGGCGCGCTGGTGAGCCGCGGCCGCAAAGGCTGACGATGCGGCTCGTCGTCCTCGGCTGGGGCAACGAATCGCGCGGCGACGACGGGCTCGGCCCGGCGTTGCTGGCGCGCTTCGCCGCCGCCGCTTGGCCGGAAACGACGACAGTCGAAGACTACCAACTGCAGATCGAGCACGCCCTCGACCTCGAAGCCGCCGATTGCGCGCTGTTCGTCGACGCCGGCAAGGACACGCCGGCGCCGTTCTCGTTCTATCGCGTGACGCCGCGCCGCGGCCTAACGCACACCACCCACGCGCTGCCGCCGGAAGCGGTGCTCGCCGTCTACGCCGAGGTGAAGGGCGAGGCGCCGCCGCCGGCGTTCGCGCTGTGCGTGCGCGGCGAAAGCTTCGGCCTCGGCGAGGGACTGTCGCCCGACGGCGCCGCGCGCCTGGAAGCGGCGTGGGAGTTCGCCGAAGCGCTGATGCGCGAGCGCTCGCTTGAGGCGTGGGACGAAATGGCGCGGCCGTTCCTGTCTTCCCGGCGAGAGCGAACGGCCGACGGAAGGCCCGCCGCGTAAGCGCGGGCCCGCGCCGCCGAAATGCGTCGAATTTGATGGTTCGACGCAACCGCGCGGCAGCCACGGCGAGCGAAAAACGCCGCCAAACCTCTGATTCAGCAAGGTTTAACCACCGGCGTTAGGCCGCTCGGAGCGCCCCCGGCGCAACCTTATCCCCTCGCGCGCGAACCTCGCGCCGAAGGAGGAGACTTGGCGTTGCAATCCGCTCCGACGCACCGCGCCTTCGCGCCGCGCCGTTTCGCGGCGCCCGACCCGCGCGCCGACGGACGGCGCCGGCTGGTGCGGCTCGACGCCGACACCGTCGCCATCGCCCGCGCGGTCGCCGGCGTGCCGATGAACGTCACCGTTCCCACCCGCGCCTATCGCGGCGTCGCGCTGCGTCTCGTCAAGGCGCGCGGCGACGGCTTCTCCTACGAAATCCGCCTCGTCCACGCCGACCCCGATCTCAGCGTCGCGCTCGCCGAGGCCGACGACGATCTCGACGTGCAGGCCGAGTGGCGGCTGTGGGCGCGCGCGCTCCGCCTGCCGACGCTGGTCGAGCGCGACGTTGGCCGCGACGAGCCCGATCGGCCGATGATCGGCCGGGTCGCCGCCAACGGCCCCGCGCCGCGGCGGCGCGGCAAGACGCTCGCGGCGCGGCGCGCCCGCTTCCTCGCCCGGCGCAAGGTCGGCCGGCCCGAGCTCTGCGCGCCGGTCGCCGCGGTCGGCGAGTTGTTCGCAGGCTGGCGTCCCGATCGTTGACATAAAGCGCCAAGCGGCCGGAAGACGAGGCGCGTCCCGGCGCGCCGGCGGCGGGGGCTATCTGTACGGCGCGAACGCCGGTACGCTTCGCCCGATTCCCGTCCAACCGTCCCTAGCCCGGACGAGCGGGGCGGTCTAAGCGCCCGCCGACACGCCCTCGTCCGAGTCCTCGCGACCTCCGATGCGCACCGACGTCCTCGCCGCCATGGCGGTCTTCTGCTTCGTCACCGCGATCACGCCCGGCCCCAACAACCTCATGTTGATGACCTCGGGGGTGAACTTCGGTTTCCGCCGCACGCTTCCCCATCTCGCCGGCGTCGTGCTCGGCTTCTGCGCGATGGTGGCGCTGATCGGCGTCGGGCTGGACGCGATCTTCACCCGCTTTCCCGCGATCCTGCCGGCGATGCGCTATCTCGGCGCCGCCTACATGCTGTGGCTCGCCTGGAAGATCGCCAACGCCGGCCCGGCGCGCGAGGGCGAAAGCCGCGGCGCGCCGCTCGGCTTCTGGGCGGCGGCGGCGTTCCAGTGGGTCAATCCCAAGGGCTGGGTGATCGCGGTCGGCGCGCTGACCGCCTACGCCGTGTTCGACGATTATTCGCGCAACGTGGCGCTGATCGCCTTCATCTATCTCGTCGTCGCCGTGCCCGGCGGCGGCGTGTGGGCGCTGCTCGGCGCGGCGATGCGGCGCGCGCTCGCCAACCCGCGCGTCGCGCGGCCGTTCAACTGGACCATGGCGGCGCTGCTCGCCGCCTCGATCGTCCCGGTGTTCGTGGAGTGATGCGGCTTCGGGCGCGCGCCGACTTCGGGTTGCGACAGGCCCTCGCCCCAACCCTCTCCCGCAAGCGGGAGAGGGGGCGGAGGCGGCGCTTGTCAGCAACGTCGCAGAGGTCGACGGCTCGCTGTGTCGAGGCCGACCCCTTCGCTGGGTTTCGCGGCAGCGCGCCTTCGGCGCGGCGCCTTACCTAAACGGCGGCTCGTCGAAGCTGCGCAATTTCCGCGAGTGCAGCGCCGCGTTCTGCGTCTGCAGACGCTCGAGCGCGGCGATGCCGATCTGCAGGTGCTCGCCGATCGCGCGCTCGTAGAAGGCGTTGGCGGCGCCGGGGAGCTTGATCTCGCCGTGCAGCGGCTTGTCGGAGACGCACAGCAGCGTGCCGTAAGGCACGCGCATGCGGAAGCCCTGGGTGGCGATGGTCGCCGACTCCATGTCGACCGCGATGGCGCGCGATAGGTTGATGCGCCGGCGCTCTCTCGTCCAGCGCAGCTCCCAGTTGCGGTCGTCGTTGGTCACCACGGTGCCGGTGCGCAGGCGCCGCTTCAACGCCTCGCCGTGGTCGCCGGTGACTTGCGCCACCGCCGCCTGCAACGCCACCTGCACTTCGGCGAGCGCGGGGATCGGCATGTCGAGCGGCACCGCGTCGTCGAGGATCTTGTCCTGGCGCACATAGGCGTGGGCGAGCACGTAGTCGCCGATGGTCTGCGACTGCCGCAGACCGGCGCAATGGCCGACCATCAGCCAGCAATGCGGCCTCAGCACCGCGATGTGGTCGGTGATGGTCTTGGCGTTGGCGGGGCCGACGCTGATGTTGACCAGGGTGACGCCGCGGCCGCCCGCGCGCAGCACGTGATAGGCGGGCATCTGGAAGCGGTGCCACAGCACGCCCGCGGCGCGCGCCTCCGCCTCCTCCGGCGTCAACGAAGCGTCGAGAGCGACGTTGCCCGGCAGCACGATCCGCTCCGCCGCGCCGGCGGCGAGCTGCTCGAGGCCCCAGCGGACGAACTGATCGACGTAGCGGTGGTAGTTGGTCAGCAATACCCACGGCTGCATCGCGCGCCAGTCGGAGCCGGTGTAGTGCACCAGCCGGCGCAGCGAATAGTCGACGCGCGCGGCGTCGAACAGCGCGATCGGCCGCACGAGGCCGGGGCGGACCTCGAAGGCGCCGTCGACGATCTCGTCGCCGACTTCGGTGAGCGAGGCGGTGGGGAAGAAGCGCGCGAGCTCGGCGGCGGTGGCGCCGCCGCGCCCGAGCTCGTCGCCGTCTTCGAACACATAGGGGTAGGGGATTTCCTGCGGCCCCACGCCGACCTCGATGGTCGCGCCGAATTCTTCCACAAGCGGCTCGAGCTGCTCGAGCAGGTAGGCGCGGAACTCCTCCGGCTGGGTCACCGTGGTGGTGTAGACGCCCGGCTCGGCGAATTTGGCGAAGGCGCGCGCGTTCGACGGCGGCACGCCGTCGGGCTGATAGGTGAGGCGCAGCTCGGGATAGCGGAAGCAGGCGCGCTCGGCCTCGCTCGGCGGCGTTCCGTCGACCAGGAAGCGCTCGACCGCGGCGCGCAACGCCGCCACCGCCTGCGCGTAGAGCGCGGCGAGCCGGTCGACCGCCTCGCTCGGCGTGGCGGCCCGCTCGAACGCGGCGGTCAGGCCGCTCTCTGGCGGTCGGTTCACGCGTCGCCTTCCTACTTCGGCGCCTGGGCCGCGACGCAGGCGACCTCGACCTTATAGACCGGCGCGGCGAGCTTGGCCTCCACCGTGGCGCGCGCCGGCGCGGCGCCGGGCGCGACCCAAGCGTCCCATGCCGCGTTCATCTCGGCGAAGGCGCCGATGTCGGCGAGATAGACCGTGGCGGAGAGGACGCGCGTCTTGTCCGAGCCCGCTTCGGCGAGCAGCCGATCGACGCCGGCGAGAACCTGCCGCGTCTGCTCGCCGACGCTCGCCCCCTCGGGCGTCTCGGCCACCTGGCCGGCGAGAAAGACGAGGCCGCCGTGGACGACCGCCTGCGACATGCGCGGCCCGGCGCCGACGCGCTCAATGCTCATGAATGACCTCCGAGGGCGACGAGGAGCGGCTCAGACCAGCGCGAAGCCCGGCGGGACGCCGAGGAAGTCGCGCTTGCCGACGGCGACGCCGGCGTAGCGCAGGATGTCGTAGGCGGTGACCAGATGGAAATAGAAGTTCGGCGTGGCGAAATGCAGCAGATAATCCGCGCCGATCATCTTCGCCTTTTTCGATCCGATGGGAAAGACGATTTCGCGCTCGGCGCCGGCGTCGACCGCCTTGGCGTCGACCCCGGCGATGAGGTCGAGCGTCTTGCGGATGCGCGCCTTCAGCTCGGCGAGCGAGGCCTCTTCGTCGGGAAACTTCGGCGGCTCGACGCCGGCGAGCCGGCAGGACGCGTTCTTCGCGTGGTCGCAGAAGGTCTGGACCTGGCGGGCGAAGGCGAACATGTCGGGCCTCAGCCGCATCGTCAGGTAGATCGCCGGATCGAACTTGCACGCCGCGGCGTGCGCCTCGGCCTTGTCGAGAATCGCCAAGAAGGCGTTGAGCGAGCGTTCGAACACGGGAACGCTGGCCTGGTGGAGCGAAAGCGACATTGTTTTTCTTCCTCCCGAGCGCCGGCGGCGCGATGCGGCGTTTCTTGCGCTCAACCGACGCCGATTTCAACGCCTCGAAGGGGGGCGGCGAAGCGGCGCGCGACGATCTCGGCGCCGCGGCGGCTTCGCATTTCACGTCGGCGGCTGGCCTTCGCAACGCGGCAACGCCGGATCGAAGCAGGCCCAGGTCGGGGCCGTCTTCGTCCAGATGATCGCGCCGGGCTTGGCGAGCTCGGGGGCGTCCAGCGCGCCGGCGCGGACCGTGATCAGGTGGGGGCGCGGCTCGGCCTCGCTGAACAGCGGCGCGCCGCAGGAAGGGCAGAACGTGCGATGCAGCGTCGCGCCGCTGTCGGCGATGGAGGTGAAGACCGCCGTCTCGCCGGTCACTGTGATCGCCTGCTTGGGAAAGGTCGCGTTGATCGCGCCGCCGCCGGCGCTCAGGTATTGACAGAGGCGGCACCAGCATTGCCGCACGCGCAGCGGCTTGTCGGCGTCGATCGCAAAACGCGCCTTGCCGCACAGACATCCGCCGGTGATCGCCATCTCGCCCTCCCGCGCAGATTCGCGCGCCGAGGATAGGGCGCCGGCATGGCCGGCGCCAGCGGCGGGCAGGGGCCTGCGCGCCGCGTGCGGCGGCGGCGCTTCGGGCCGTCCTTGAGTTTGAATTCCTATCGCGCAAAATCGCCGCCAAGCAAGCAATGGCGAACTGCGGCGGCGCGCCGCCCTGATCCGGCAGGACGCGGTCGACGACCGCGTCGACAAGGGCGTCGCCCTGCAGGCGCGATCGCTGATCGCGCCTGCAGGGACGTCACCCGAGATTCAGCTCCTTGAAGAAGTCGTTGCCCTTGTCGTCGATGACGATGAAGGCGGGGAAGTCCTCCACTTCGATGCGCCAGATCGCCTCCATGCCGAGGTCGGGATATTCGACCGCCTCGACCTTCTTGATGCATTCCTGGGCGAGGCGCGCCGCCGGGCCGCCGATCGAGCCGAGATAGAAGCCGCCGTGCTCGGCGCAGGCGCGGCGCACCGCCGCCGAGCGGTTGCCCTTGGCGAGCGTGACGAGCGCGCCGCCCGCCGCCTGGAACTGATCGACGTAGGAGTCCATCCGGCCCGCCGTGGTCGGCCCGAACGAGCCCGAGGCGTAGCCCGCCGGCGTCTTGGCCGGGCCGGCGTAATAGATCGGATGGTTCTTGAAATAGTCTGGCATCGGCTCGCCGCGCTCCAGCCGCTCGCGGATCTTCGCGTGCGCGAGGTCGCGCGCGACGATCATCATTCCGCTCAGCGCCAGGCGGGAGCGGATCGGATGCTTGGTCAGCTCGGCGAGAATCGCCTGCATCGGCTGGTTGAGGTCGATGCGCACGACCGGCCCGCCGAGGCTCGCCTCGTCGACCGCCGGCAGGAAGCGCGCGGGGTCGCGCTCGAGCGCCTCGAGGAACACGCCGTCGCGGGTGATCTTGCCCAGCGCCTGGCGGTCGGCCGAGCAGGAGACGCCGAGGCCGATCGGCAGCGAGGCGCCGTGGCGCGGCAGGCGCACGACGCGCACGTCGTGGCAGAAATACTTGCCGCCGAACTGCGCGCCGACGCCGAGCTGTTGCGTCAGCTTGTGAATCTCCGCTTCCATCGCGAGGTCGCGGAAGGCGCGTCCGTCCGTCGCGCCGCTCTGCGGCAGCGCGTCGAGATAGCGGGTCGAGGCGAGCTTCACCGTCTTCATCGTCTGCTCGGCGCTCGTCCCGCCGATGACGATCGCAAGGTGGTACGGCGGGCAGGCGGCGGTTCCGAGGGTGAGGATCTTCTCCTTGAGGAAGGCGATCATCCGCTCGTGGCTCAGGATCGACGGCGTCGCCTGATAGAAGAAGCTCTTGTTGGCCGAGCCGCCGCCCTTGGCGATGAACAGGAACTTGTAGGCGTCCTCGCCCTCGGCGGCGATCTCGATCTGGGCGGGCAGGTTGTCGCCGGTGTTCTTCTCCGTAAACATCGATAGCGGCGCGAGCTGGCTGTAGCGCAGGTTCTTCTTGGCGTAGGCGTCGGCGATCCCTTCGGCGATCGCCGTCTCGTCGTCGCCGTCGGTCCAAACGAGCCGGCCCTTCTTGGCGACGACGATCGCCGTGCCGGTGTCCTGGCACATCGGCAGCACGCCGCCGGCGGCGATGTTGGCGTTCTTCAAGAGGTCGTAGGCGACGAACTTGTCGTTGGCGGTCGCCTCGGGATCGTCGAGGATCTTGGCGAGCTGGGCGAGGTGGCCGGGGCGCAGCAGGTGGTTGATGTCGATCATCGCCTGCTCGGCGACGAGGCGCAGCGCCTCGCGCTCGACAACGAGAATGTCGCGCCCAAGCGCCTTCTCGACGCGAACGCCGTCGGCGGCGAGCTCGCGGTAGGGCGTCGCGTCGGGGCCGAGCTGGAAGAGGGGATGATACGCGGAGGACATCGGGCGGATCCGGACGGCTGCGAGACGACGCCGCTCGCCATCGTGGCGGGGCTCTTCCCGGCCGTGACGCGGCGTTTCCATCGCCCGCCGATATAGTCGGTCGCGCCGCGCGTTCCAAGCGATCCGTTCGCAGGACGTTCGTTCGATCGGAACGCTCGTTCGATATCGTCGCCGAGGAGGCGGCGTGAACGTTCAGGCGGCGCGGCGCGCGCTAGCGAACGAGCCAGCGCGCGACGCGCCGCGTCGCCTCGGCGATCTCGTCGGGCGCGCGGCCGAAGCACAGGCGCAAATAGCCCTCGCCGCCCGGGCCGAACGCCGAGCCGGGTGCCGCGCCGACGCCCGTTTCGTCGACCAGCCTCAGCGCCAGTTTGCGCGAATCGCTTTCGCCGTCGATCGCGCAAAATAGATAGAAGGTCGCCTCGGGAACGGCGAAGCGCGCCCTTCCGGTCGCCGCAAGGCCGCTGACGAGGATGTCGCGGGAAGCGCGCATCCGCGCGATCTGCTCGGCGAGGAACGCCTCGCCCTCGTCGAGCGCGGCGGTCGCGGCGCGCTGGGCGAACACCGGAACGCCCGAGGTGGTGTGCTGGACGATGTTCTCGATCGTCGGGCCGAGCGCCGGCGGCGCCTCCAGCCAGCCGATCCGCCAGCCGGTCATCGCCCAGTTCTTCGACAGCGTCTGGACAAACAGGATCTTGTCGTCGGGCGCCATGACGTCGTGGAACGACGGCGCGCGGCCGCCGCGGTAAACCATCCGTCCGTAGATCTCGTCGGCGACGATCCACAGGTTCCGGCGCCGGGCGAGCGCGAGGATCGCCTCGATCTCCTCGCGACTGGCGATGAAACCGGTCGGATTGGCCGGCGAATTGACGAAGATCGCGCGGGTCGCGGGCGCAACGGCGGCGGCGAGCCGCTCGAGATCGAGCCGCCAGCGCTCTTCTCCGCGCTCGAGCGGGACGAAGACGGGCCGCGCGCCGGTTAGGGCGACCGCGCCGACGAAATTCGGCCAGGCGGGCGAGGGGATGAGCGCCTCCTCGCCCGGCCCGAGCGTCATGCGCGCGGCGATCTGCAGCGCGTGCATGCCGCCGACGGTGACGAAGAAGCGTTCCGGCGAAAAGCCGCCGCCGCCCGGCGCCGCGCCATAGACCCGCGCGACGTAGCGGGCGATCGCCGCGCGCAGCTCGGGGACGCCGGCCTGGGCGGTGTAGAAGGTCTCGCCGCGGTCGAGCGAGGCCTTGGCGGCCGCGACCACGAACGGCGGCGTCGCCAGGTCGCCCTCGCCGACCCACAGGGGGATCAGACCCTGGCGATGACGGCCGTAGTCGAACAGCTCCACGATGCCGCTCGCCGCCATCGCGCGCATGTCGGGCTCGATCGCGGCGAGCCAATCGGGGGGCGGGGGCGGCGCGGCGGGCGAGGTCGGAATCGTCATCGCCGCCTCATGGGCCCGCCCCCGCCGCGCCGCAAGAGGGACGACGCGAATTCGCCGCGCGACGCGAGATCGTCGCGCGGCCAGCGGCCGCGTCTACAAAGCGCGGACGCCGGCCTTCACTTCTTGACCAGCGCGTCGCGGATTTCGCTGAGCAGCGCGACCTCGGGGCTCGGCGGCGGCGGGGCGGCCGGCTCGGCGGGCGCGGGCTTGCGCATCGCATTGAGCGCCTTGACCACCACGAACAGCGCCGCCGCGACGATGAGGAAATTGATGACCACGGTGATGAAGTCGCCGTAGGCGAGCACGCCGCCTTGCTTCCTCGCGTCGACCAGGTTGGCGGCGGTCACCGCGCTCGACAGCGGCAGAAAGTAGTTGGAGAAGTCGGCTTTGCCGAAGATGCCGATGATCGGCATGATGAGGTCGTTGACCACCGCGTCGACGATCTGCTTGAAGGCCGCGCCGACGACCACCGCCACGGCGAGGTCGATGACGTTGCCCCTCATCGCGAAGTCGCGAAATTCCTTCAGCATGGCGCCTCCCAGCTTGATGCGCGCCGCGAAGCTAGCCGACGGCGCGCGCGAGATAAAGCCGACGGCCGGCCGCGCCGACGCCAAGCCCGCTCGACGGCGGCGCCTCCTGTCGATCCCGCTTGCGGGGAGTCGCCGCTCGGCGCCGGCCGCCGCGTTCAGTCCTCCGCCGCCGGTCGCCGCGCCAGGGCGTCGAGGCGCGCCTTGAACAGGGCGGCGCGCGCCTGCGCCAAGCGGGAGGCGCAATAGCCGTAGACGGTCTCCTGATCGTAGTCGCGGCAGACCTCGTCGCGCCGCTGGGCGGCGTCGTTCTGCTCGCGGGCGACGTCGGCCGCCTCGGGCTTGCCTTTGAGCTTCGTCTCCAACGCGCGCACGTTGCGCTCGGCCGCCGCGTCGGCGCGCGCCCGGTCGCGCTCGATCGCCTTGGCGTCGTTGCCGAGCTCGGCCGCGCCGGGCCCCCACAAGCCGCTCGGGCTCGCCTGGCAGTCGGCCGCCTGGAACACACAGGCGGCGTTCTGCTGGGTGACCAGCACCGCGCCGTCGAGCAGGTCGAAGACGAACGGGCAGGCCGGGATGCTCGCCTCGTAGCGCGCCAGACCGTCGGGCCGGCCGAGGCTCTTGGTCTCGATCGGGGCTTCGGCGACGATGTCGATGAGGCACTTGCGCAAGGGGTCGGAGATCACTTCGCCGGGGAGGCTGAACTTGTCGATGCGCAGGACCTTGCCGCCGCCGGAGAACGAGAGCTGGCCGCGCGCGCCGTCGAGCTTGAGCGGCCGGCCGACCACCGCGGCGACCTCGGAGACGAAGCCGGGCCCCGTCCGATCCGCCTTCTGCGCCTCGGGCGCGTTGGCGGCGGGAGAGGCGGCGGGCGCCGGGACGGCGTCGGGCAGCACGAGCTGCGCGCCGGCGACGCCGCAACCCGCCGCCAGGAAGCCCGCCGCGGCGAGCGTGAATCGCAACATGGCGGGTAGATTAGTTTCCGGCGGCGGAAATGGGAAGCGCCGCGGCCGCCGTCGCCGGCCAAACCGGCGATTTCCGCCCGCCAAACCGGCGATTTCCGCCCGCCGGGCGCGTTCTCAGCGCCTTGCGCGGCTCAGGGGCCTTTCTTATATACGCGACGCTCATGCAGCGTTGGGGCAAAGAAGTCTCGCCTGCGGAATTCGGATTCATAAGTCGGGGACCGGAATGCGCGCGGCCGGCCGCCTCTCGGAGAGGGCCGCGCCATTCCGAGGCTGGGCCGCTTCGGGGCCTCGCGGTCTCGCGGAAGGATGAGGATTAGGACATGGCTAAAGTCATCGGCATCGACCTCGGGACGACCAATTCCTGCGTCGCCGTCATGGAGGGTTCGACTCCGAACGTGATCGAGAACTCGGAAGGGGCGCGCACCACGCCGTCGATCGTCGCCTTCACCGACGACGGCGAGCGCCTGGTCGGGCAGCCCGCCAAGCGCCAGAGCGTCACCAACCCCGAGCGCACCTTCTTCGCCATCAAGCGCCTGATCGGCCGTTCCTTCGACGACCCGATGGCGAAGAAGGACATGACCCTCGTCCCCTACAAGATCATCAAGGGGCCCAACGGCGACGCCTGGGTCGCCGCCGACGGCAAACAATATTCGCCCTCTCAGATTTCCGCCTTCGTGCTGCAGAAGATGAAAGAGACCGCCGAGGCCCATCTCGGCGGCCCGGTGACGCAGGCCGTCATCACCGTCCCCGCCTATTTCAACGACGCCCAGCGCCAGGCGACCAAGGACGCCGGCAAGATCGCCGGCCTCGAAGTGCTGCGCATCATCAACGAGCCGACCGCGGCGGCGCTCGCCTACGGCCTCGACAAGAAGAAATCGGGCACCATCGCCGTCTACGACCTCGGCGGCGGCACCTTCGACATTTCGATCCTCGAGATCGGCGACGGCGTGTTCGAGGTGAAGTCGACCAACGGCGACACCTTCCTCGGCGGCGAGGACTTCGACATGCGCCTGGTCGAGTACCTGGCGAGCGAGTTCAAGAAGGAGCAGGGCATCGACCTCACCAAGGACAAGCTCGCGCTGCAGCGGCTTAAGGAGGCGGCCGAGAAGGCCAAGATCGAGCTCTCCAGCGCCGTGCAGACCGAGATCAACCTGCCCTACATCACCGCCGACGCCGCCGGCCCCAAGCATCTCGCGCTCAAGCTGACGCGCGCCAAGTTCGAAGCGCTGGTCGACGACCTCATCCAGCGCACGGTCGAGCCGTGCCGCAAGGCGTTGAAGGACGCCGGGCTGTCGGCCGCGCAGATCAACGAAGTGGTGCTGGTCGGCGGCATGACGCGCATGCCCAAGGTGCAGGAGATCGTCAAGCAGTTCTTCGGCAAGGAGCCGCATAAGGGCGTCAACCCCGACGAGGTGGTGGCGATCGGCGCCGCCATCCAGGCGGGCGTGCTGCAGGGCGACGTCAAGGACGTGCTGCTGCTCGACGTGACGCCGCTGTCGCTCGGCATCGAGACCCTCGGCGGCGTGTTCACCCGCCTGATCGACCGCAACACCACCATCCCGACCAAGAAGAGCCAGGTGTTCTCGACGGCCGAGGACAATCAGACCGCCGTGACCATCCGGGTCTTCCAGGGCGAGCGCGAGATGGCGGCCGACAACAAGCTGCTCGGCCAGTTCGACCTGGTCGGCATCCCGCCGGCGCCGCGCGGCGTGCCGCAGATCGAGGTGACCTTCGACATCGACGCCAACGGCATCGTCAACGTCACCGCCAAGGACAAGGCGACCAACAAGGAGCAGCAGATCCGCATCCAGGCGTCGGGCGGTCTTTCCGAGTCCGACATCAACCGGATGGTCAAGGACGCCGAGGCGCACGCCGCCGAGGACAAGCGCCGCCGCGACGCGGTCGACGCCAAGAACCACGGCGAGTCGCTGGTCCACGACGCCGAGAAGGCGCTGAAGGAATATGGCGACAAGGTCGCCCAGTCCGACCGCAGCGCCGTCGAGTCGGCGATCGCCGCGCTGAAGACCGCGCTGCAGGGCGAGGACGTGGAGGCGATCAAGGCCCGCGCCAACGACCTGATGCAGGCGCAGATGAAGCTCGGCGAGGCGATGTACAAGGCGCAGCAGGCGAGCGGCCCCGAAAGCGGCGCGCCGGGCGCGGGCAAGAGCAAGGACGACGTCATCGACGCCGAGTTCCGCGAAGTCGACGACGACAAGAAGAAGTCCGCATGACCCGCGCCGGACGGGCGGCGCCCATCTTCGCTTGCGGAGATTGGCGGTCGCCCGGCGGCGGCGGCGCGGAGGGCGATTGACCGCGCGGCCCAAGCATTTCAAAGTTGAGCGATTCGGGCGACGCCAGAAATAACCGGGTTGCTGAAGACGTGGGCAAACGCGATTTCTACGAAACCTTGGGGGTCGCCCGCGACGCCACGGAAGCGGAGCTGAAGGCGGCGTTCCGCAAGGCGGCGATGCAGTGCCACCCGGACCGACATCCGGGCGACGCCCAGGCCGAGGCGCGCTTCAAGGAGCTCAACGAGGCCTACCAGTATCTGTCGGACAGCCAGAAGCGGGCCGCCTACGACCGCTACGGCCACGCGGCGTTCGAGCCAGGCGGGGGGATGGATGGCTTCGCCGCCTCGATGTCCGACATCTTCGACGACCTGTTCGGCGACATCATGGGCCGCCGCGGCGGACGCAACCCCTCCGGCAAGGAGCGCGGCGCGGACCTGCGATACAACCTCGAGGTGACGCTCGAGGAGGCCTACCAGGGCAAGACCGCCACGATCAAGCTGCCGACATTGGTGAGCTGCGAGGGCTGCGGCGGCTCGGGCGCCAAGCCGGGCTCGAAGCCCAACATCTGCAAGACCTGCGGCGGTCACGGCCGGGTGCGGGCGCAGCAGGGCTTCTTCGCCATGGAGCGCACCTGCCCGAGCTGCGGCGGACGCGGCCAGACGATCGAGAACCCGTGCGAGAAATGCGGCGGCTCGGGCCGGCTGACGCGCGAGCGCACGCTTTCGGTCAACATGCCGGCGGGCGTCGAGGACGGCACGCGCATTCGCCTTTCCGGCGAAGGCGAGGCGGGCGTGCGCGGCGGCCCGTCCGGCGACCTCTACATCTTCCTGTCGATCAAGCCGCATCCGTTCTTCCAGCGCGACGGCGCCGACCTCTATTGCCGCGTGCCGATCTCGATGGTGCAGGCGGCGCTGGGCGGCGAGTTCTCCGTGCGCACGCTCGACGGCGGCGAGGCCAAGGTGCGCATCCCCGAGGGCGCGCAGTCGGGCCACCAGATGCGGCTGCGCGGCAAGGGCATGCCGATCCTGCGCTCGCGCGACTTCGGCGACCTTTACATTCAGGCCAACGTCGAGACGCCGCAGAACCTGACGCGCCGCCAGCGCGAGCTGTTGGTGGAGTTCGACGCCGAATCGTCGAGCAAGACCCAGCCCGAGAGCGCCGGGTTCTTCGCCCGCATGAAGGAATTCTTCGAGGGCCTGAGTTGACATCCTCCGCCTCGGCGGCGATGCAGGCGCGTCGCCGCCGGGACCGCGGTCAGCCGCGCCGCGCGCCGGCGGCGGACGCGCGAGCGGAGCGACCATGCCGTCTTCCCATTTCTCGTCGAGGCTCCATGTTCGGTGGCTCGGTCCGCGCGCGCGGCGGGCGCTCGCCGATCAGGCGCATTTCCTGAGAAGCCTGATCGACCGGCCGCGGCTGACCGGCGGCGTCGCGCCGTCCGGGCCCTGGCTCGCCCGCGCGATGGCGCGGGCGGTCGATCCGGCGCGCGATGGATTGGTGGTCGAGCTCGGCCCCGGCACCGGCCCGGTGACGCGCGCCCTCATCGAACGCGGCGTCGCCCGCGAGCGGCTGGCGCTGATCGAATACGACCATGGCTTCTGCCGCCTGCTCGCGCGACGGTTCGCGCCGGCGCGCGTCGTTGAGGGCGACGCCTACGACTTGCCGAAGACGCTCGCCGGCCTCGCCGGCGAGCCGATCGCCGCCGTCGTCTCCAGCCTGCCGCTGCTCAACGAGCCGCGGCCGCGCCGCGTCAAGCTGATCGAAGACGCCTTCGCGCTGATGGGTCCCTCCGGCCTGTTCGTCCAGTTCACCTATGGACTCGTCTCGCCAATTCCGCGCGAAGCCTGCGAGGGGCGGTTCTCCGCCCATTGCGCCCAGCCGATCTGGCGCAACCTTCCGCCGGCGCGGGTGTGGACCTACCGCGCCGATCCCCACGGCGCCTTCGCCGAGCCGTTATTCGCGCGGCTGATCCGCTGCGCCGGGCCCGCGGCGCGGCGCGACGGCGGCGGCGCGTCGTGAACGCCGCGCGCGCGATCGAACCGCGCGATCGGCTCATCGTCGCCCTCGACGTCGCCGAGGTCGGCGAGGCGAAACGTCTCGTCGCGGCGATCGGCGACGCCGCGAGCTTCTACAAGATCGGCCTGGAGCTCGTCTGCGGCGGCGGACTGGCCCTCGCCGCCGAGCTCATCGCGGCGGGCAAGCGCGTGTTCGTCGACTTGAAGCTGCACGACATTCCCAACACGGTCGAGCGCGCGACGGCGCAGATCGCCGCGCTCGGCGCGGACTTCCTCACCGTGCACGCCTATCCGCAGACGATGCGGGCCGCCGTCGCGGGCGCGAAGGGCTCTTCGTTGCGGCTGCTCGGCGTGTCCGTCCTCACCTCGTGCGACGACGCCGACCTTGCCGAAGCGGGCTACGCCTTCGGCGTCGAAGCGCTGGTCGAGCGCCGCGCGCGCCAGGCGGTCGCGGCGGGAATGGACGGTCTCGTCTGCAGCCCCTTCGAGGCGGCGCGGATCCGCGCCGCGGTCGGCCAGTCGCTGCTGCTGGCGACGCCGGGCGTGCGCCCGGCGGGCGCGGCGGCGGGCGACCAGAAGCGGGTCGCGACCCCCGCGCAGGCGATCCGCGACGGCGCCGACTATCTCGTGGTCGGCCGGCCGATCGCGCGCGCCGCCGACCCGCGCGCCGCCGCCCAGCGGATCGTCGAGGAGGTCGCGGCGGCGGCGCGCTGAGGCCGGCGCGGCGGCGCGGTTGCGGCGGACGGCGCCACGCCGGGCTTCGCGGCCAGCCGCAACGCCGGCTCGCTTGTCATTCCGCGCGCGGGCGCTAGCATCGCGCCTCAACCCACGGGAGCGCTCCCATGCCGAAAGGCCATGTCATCGCCCGC
>Ga0326728_10012905_pt1 | contig 18360 bp, 17 predicted proteins | sample MB3enrmetagenome_FD_207602 | JGI IMG/M metagenome (GOLD analysis project Ga0326728, IMG submission 207602) | Lab enriched peat soil microbial communities from McLean, Ithaca, NY, United States - MB31MN | ecosystem: Environmental > Terrestrial > Soil > Wetlands > Peat | place: USA: New York... | reverse complement strand
CCGCGCTCGCCGATGTCCAGCAGCATCGAGTAGACGCCCTTCTTGGCGCTGGGACCGGGATAGAGGTTGTAGGCGTAAATCTCCTGATGCGTCCCCTGGCGGTCGTGGACCACCACCTGCTTGCCGCCGAAGTGGGTATGGCGGAAGGGCGGAGCCACAAAGAGCACGCCGCCCGCGATCTTGAAGTTGGCGGGGACTTGGTGACGCGGAATCATGCCTTGCAGATCGGCCAGCGCGGCGGCAAAAAAGGCCGCCTGGCGGGGCACGATGGCCAACGCGCCGTAGCCCAGCGAATCCGGTCCGGCGTAGAACGGCACCACCACCAGCTCCTGCTTCTTGAGCCAATCCAGCGTCTGCCGCCGGGTCTTGTCGAAGGGCTCTCCGAACCGGTCCTTGTAGGTCGGCTTGTCGGTGGGGAACTCGTCGCCGATCACCATGGCGTCGGGATCGCGGCGGCGCATCGAGGGGTCGGGAAAGTTGATGGCCACGCCGTTGCGCGCCTTGGTAATCTCGGCCTCAACGATGCGCCCTACGCCCTGCGCCTGAAAGATCACCTCGAAGACGCCGTGGTCTTCCCGATTCCCCAAGCGCCAGTCCGTGGATCCCGTAGTTCGCCCCAGCGACCAATCGAGCAGTTGCTGGCGGTTCTCCGCCATCTGCACCAGGGGCGCGGCGCTCAACACTTCGCGAACATGCTCGGGCAACTCCAACTGCGCCCAACTAGCCTGGAAATCGACAACGGATTCTGCACCGGCGGCGGTGGTCATGGGCCTCTCGCTTTCAGGGTTCAAGGATGAGTACGTGACACGTTCTGGCCGGACGATAGGGCGGGAACTACGAAGAGGAGGCGGAGATTGCGCTCCAACACGCTCAGTACAGAATGCGTTCGTGTGTACAAAACCCGCTCAGGGCCAAAGAGTGCACAACTCTTTTATCTCACTCCCTGTCACACTTGGCAGTGCGGTGCGTCACATAGTGGGACTGAGTGACACAATGAGGAGGATCGCCACGCGCCTCAGCCTCCTGCCGCCGGCGGTGCAGGTTGCGGTGAGGGTCGATGGAAGTGCGTATGACTGCGGATTCCATGCAGAGATTGCGGCGCTGCGACTTGAATAAATCAATCGACTCCGCAGGGCAAGGTTTCTCAGGCCGCATTTCCCTGCCCTACGCAGCGGCGTGTCTTCAGGGCTCGGCGTGTGCAGGGACGAGCAGGGTGATCTTCTCCGCGGCGACTTCGATGCGCACCGGCAGCGAACCCAGCAACTCGCCATCGGCTTCGACGAAGATGGGCTCGGTCGAGCCATTGTGGCTGCGGCACTCGACGCAGGGGGTCTTCCAGAGTTCGATGCCCCGCGCGAAGGTATGGCGCTTGAAGACGACCGCCAGCAAAAAGCGCAAGTAGCGCAACCGGCTCTGGGTCATGAAGGCCAGCAGGCGCAGTTTGCCGTTGTGCAGCGTCGCGCCCGGAGCCAGTTCGTGCAGGACTCCGCCAAAGGAGCGCACCCGCACCGCCAGCAGTTGCGAGACCTGGACCGTCTGTGCCGCGCCGTCGGTACTTGCGCGGGTGACGTCGAAGAGCGGAAAGGGGTGCGTGGCCCAGATGCGGAAGGCCTCCAGCAGGTAAAGGATGTAGCCCAGACGGCGCTTGAGCTGGGCATCGAGGCGGGACATCAGCAGGGCGTCGGCGCCAATGCCCGCGGCTACGATGAAGTAGCGCGAAGCCGAATTGCCTTCGTGGTCGAGATAGTGAATGCGGGGCACGGGAATCTGCACCGGAGTTGCGCCCAGCAGAGCGCGCACCACCGCGGTAGGCGATCCGTTCAGCCCCAGGTCGGCGGCCAAAGCATTGGCCGTGCCCAGAGGGAAGACAGCCAGCGCCACACTGGTTCCGGCCAGGCTTTGCAGGACCGCGTGGACAGTGCCGTCTCCGCCGCAGGCCAGAACAGTGTCGTAGCCCTGCTCGACTGCCTGCCGCGCCAGCGCTGTTGCGCTTCCCGGCGTATCGGTCTGATAGGCCTGCACCTTGACGCCGGCGGCGCGGAGCAGATCCTGCACCTGCTGGAGGAGGGCGGCGCGGCGCGCCGAGAGCTGGCCTGAAACCGGATTGTAGATCAACGCGACACGCTGCATGGCTGCCTTCACCCCAGAGTTGCTGAATCCTGCAAGTCTTACCGGCCAAACCTCTGGAGTCTCGCACTTCGAAGGCGTGGGTAACGCTTGATATTAACGCATTATTAATATTCAGGAAAGCCGGGACCTCCGCCCCTGCAGCCCGCTATTCCCGCATTCCTTAACTCCGGTTCTGGAAGCGCCGGCGCGCGGCAAAAATCTCTTCCTGGTGCGTTTCCGCCCAGATCCAGACGCCGCAAAAGGCTGCGCTCAGGCTGTGCCCCAACCCGGTAAGCGCATATTCGACATGGGGCGGAATGACGGGATGAATGGTCCGCAGCACCAACCCGTCGCTTTCCATCTGGCGTAGGGTTTTGGTCAGCATCTTCTGGCTGATGCCGTGCACCATCTTCCCCAATCGAGTGAAGCGCACCACACCATGCTCCTCGAGGATCTCCAGAACCAGCATGGTCCACTTATCGGCGACGCGGGCGATAATCTCGCGCACCAGCGCGTCCAGTTCTGGGCTGGTGGCGGGAAAGCACGAAGCGGTACCGGCTGGCTGCTCAGCGGGATCGTTTTCGGTGGGATGGCTTGAATCCATTAACACTCTCCAAGGGGAAAGTATGGACCGAAAAGGTGCCTACTTCCCAATCGTCTGTAACTATCCTACGATGTCTTTCAAGGAGAATCCCTTTATGCAACTCACCGGCAATACCATCCTCATCACCGGAGGCGGTTCCGGCATCGGCCGCGGACTCGCCGAAGCCTGGCACGCGCTGGGCAATCAAGTCGTCATCGCCGGCCGCCGCCAGCAAGCTCTGGATGAAACCACAGCCGCCAACCCCGGCATGAAGTCCCTGGTCTTCGACGTGCAGAGCGCGGCTTCGATTCGCGCCTTCGCCGCGCGTGCAGCGGAAGAGTTCCCTACCCTCAACGTGCTGGTCAACAATGCCGGCATCATGCGCGCCGAGAACCTGCTGGCGCAGCAGGACGACCTGGCCGACGCCGAGGCCATTGTCGCCACCAACCTGCTTGGCCCCATCCGCCTGACGGCCGCGCTGCTGCCGCTGCTGCAAAAGCAGGCCAGCGCCACCATCCTGAACGTCTCCTCGGGTCTGGCCTTTGTGCCGCTGTCGCTGACGCCCACCTACTGCGCCACCAAGGCCGGGGTTCATTCCTATACGCAATCGCTGCGCTACCAATTGCGCGGCACGGCGATCGAAGTGCTGGAACTGATTCCGCCCTATGTAGCCACGCATCTGATGAACGGCGCCAGCGATCCCCGCGCCATGCCGCTGGACAAGTTCCTGGCCGAGGTCATGAGCATCCTCAAGACGGTTCCCACCCCCGCCGAGATTTGCGTCGAGAATGTAAAGGGCCTGCGCTTTGCTGCCGAACAGGGACGCTACGACGCCACCTTTGCCGGCCTCAACGCCGCCATGGCCGACGTTCATTGATAGGTTGAGAAGTCCCCGCTGCGTTTGCGGAAGATGACGTTCAATTCCCGCCGCCAGTGCTCGCCCAGCGCGATCAGTTCCCAATCGACTTGCGGCGAGAGCGCGCGCAGCACGGTTTCGTTGGCAGGATGAATGCGCAGAGCGGGAGCGGCGAGAAGCAGGCGCGGGGGCAGTGAAGCGAGTTCCGCGCCGGGAAAATAGCCCTGCCGCTCGAAGACCGAGAGCGGCCGGCCGCCGCCGCTGGCCGGCTGGCGGTCTTCGTTCAGAGCTTTGACGCGAATCCAGTAGTCCAGCGCCTGCAAGGGAAGATGCAGGTCCTCGTCGGCCTTGACTTCGATCACCGCCAGCCGCCCATTGCGATCCAGCCCCAGCAGGTCCAGCATTCCCCGCTCGCCGGCGGCCAGCGCCGGCACCTGCGAGTAGATCGGTTCGCCGCGCAGGCTGGGCAGAATTGCAGGGATCTCCGCGCGCAGCCTTGCTTCCAGCCAGCGCTCCGGCTGCAAGCGAAAGAGCGCGTCGTTGTGCGAGCCGCTCGGGTAGCGGCTATGGAAGAGGCGAAAGAGGAGATCGCGGCAGAGCTCTTCGTTCTCGCCGGTAAGGAGCGTTTCGTTGGCGCCGGCGCCGAAGCTGACCTGCTGCTCGCGCTGAAAGGAGTGGGTGGCCGCGCCCAGCCGCACCCGGCCAAACTCCAGGCCATAGAGCCGCAGGCCGACCTCGGTGGCGGAGTTGGCGTGCAGTTCGATGTGAGCGCGCATTCCCTCCGGCGCGGCCTGGATCAGGTGATCGATTCCCTGCCGGCAGCGCTCGATGGCGGCCTGGGTAGAGAAAGCGTGCATCAGCCGCGACTCCAGATTGCCGCTGTCGCGATAGTCGATGACGGTCAGCTCCTCGCTGCGCTCATCGAGGGTAAATAATTGAAAGCTGGCGAGAGCCGGGTTCAGCCAGGCCATGCGCTCGGCAGTTGTGCGCCAGGCGCCGGCGGGAACAATCACCTTCAAGCCGCCATAGTGCCGCCGCGCCTCGGCGTTTTGCCGGCAAAGCTCCAGCCAGAGGATTCCCAGCGTCAGCACGCCGTCGATCGTCGCTGTGGACTCAGCCGCGCCGACGCCGATGACAGCCTCCGCGGCAGTTCCCTGCAGCAGCCGTCCGCGTACATACGCCGGTCCGAAGCTGTGCTCCAAGTCCATCGCCGAGCGTAAGCCGTCAACTTTGGCGCCGGGGAAGTCGCGGCTCAAAGCGCGCTCCAGGAGCCGCTGGTAGGTGCGCCGGGAGGAATCGCGAGCCGTTGGGGTGCGGCGGTCGCTCGATGGGACTAGTTCCAGCGCCTGCGGCTTGGCGGCGCCCATGCGGCGGGTGGTCAGGCGCAGGGCGTTGGCGCGCTCTTGCAACTCGACCACGCTGCGGATGAGATTGCGCTCTGCGCTCCAGATCTGAAGCAGACAGCGCCCGTGCTGCTCACTGACGGCATAGCGGGCAGTGCGCATCTCAAAGAGCACACGCCCATCTTCCAGCACCGCCGCGGCCGGGTGCTGGGCCAGATACGCTTCAATCTTTCGCGCCAACTGCTGCGTGGACGCGGCAGCCATGGCGGCCTCTTACCACCCCTGACGGGTGCGCAAGCCTGCAATGTGCGCGGTGTGGTGGCGCGAGTGCCAGTCGTACATGGCCAGGGCATGAGCCAGATGCTGCCGGCCCCGCTCGGGGTGGGTATAGCCCTTGCGGAAGTCGTCGTCGGTCAGGGCTTCCAGCAGGGCCACCCAGCGCCCATGCAGCGCCTCAATCAGGGCCAGGGAGCCGTCAATGGGAAGCCAGCGACTGTCGGGCAGATTGGCCCAGGCGGCCTCGTCATAGGGCTTGATCGTCGGCCAATCCTCGGTCAGCGCCAGCTTGAAGCGGATGTAGGCGTTGGCGTGGCTGTCGCCGATGTGGTGTACCACCTGCCGCACCGTCCATCCCTCTTCGCGGTACGGCGTGTCGAGTTGTGCGTCGCTCAAGCCGGCGACCGCGGCGCGCAACCGCTCCGGCAGCAGACGCAGTGTGTTGATGTGCGCGGCGCGAATCCCCGGCAAACTGCTGGCCGGAGCGCTGAAGCGGCCCACGGGGTAACGCAGATCTTCCTGATCGCTCATGGTAAAAAACCAGCCCTTCCTGGCGCAGATGAAGACAGGATTGTAGTTTCCGGCCGCCCGCGCGGTCCGGGAATGAAATCCGCGCTAGGCTCTGTGGTGCGCGTGATGAGCGTGATGATGGTGATGGTGTTTGGTGGCGGCGAAGGCTGGGCTGGCAAAAACCAGCATCAGCAGGACGGCGGCAAGAATCTTTTTCATGGCACGACTTTAGCATGCCGCCGTCGCCGGCGGTAGAGGCAATTGCCGCCGCGCATCCAGAAAAGCAACCTGGGCGCGGGACGCGGCCCATGCCCGGCGCGTCGTACACTGGAGCCACGATGAGCACTTCTTCCCCCAGCCACAAGCGCTACTTTTTCGAGAAATTCGGCATCACCGAGCGGCTTCTGGAGCGCTGCCTGGGCCAGGCTCTCTCGGCCGGCGGCGACTACGCCGATCTCTACTTCGAGTCGGTCGCCGCCACCGCGCTGGGCGTCGATGAGCAGATCGTCAAATCGGCTAGCCAGGGAGTCAGCGCCGGCTGCGGCATTCGTGTGCTCAGCGGCGAGCGCACCGGCTACGCTTACACTGATGACCTCAGCCCCGAGCGCTTGCTGCACGCCGCCCGCACCGCCGCGCTGATCGCCTCCGGCCCGGCCAAGGAGAGAGTGCATGGCTTTGTGGATGCGCCCCTTGCCGATCTTTACCCCGTTCCGCTGGGCGGGTTCGATATCGATCTGGCAGCGCGGCTGGAACTGATTTTGCGCGCCGACCGTGCCGCCCGTGCCTACGATTCCCGCATCGTCCAGGTGCGCGCCAGCTACAGCGAGGAACTGCGCCGCATTCTGATTGTTGCCTCCGACGGCGCCTTCGCCTCCGACACCCAGCCGCTCGGCCGCCTCAACGTCTTCGTCATCGCCAAAGACGGCGCCGTTTCCACCAAAGGCTCGGCGGGCGGCGGCGGCAGGGCGGGATTAGAGCAATTCACAGGGAGTAAAAGCCCGGAGGGCCTGGCCTGCGAGGCGGCTCGCGGAGCTATTTTGCAACTGGGCGCGCGCCCCGCCCCGGCCGGCGAGATGGAAGTGGTGCTCGGCCCCGGCTGGCCAGGAATTCTGCTGCACGAGGCCGTGGGCCACGGACTGGAAGCCGACTTCAACCGCAAGGGAACCTCGGCCTTCGCCGGGCTCATCGGCCAGAAGGTGGCCAGCCCCAAGGTCACGGTGGTCGACAACGGCACCATCGCCGGCCGCCGCGGCTCGCTCAATGTAGACGACGAAGGCTCGCCCACCCAGGAGACGGTGCTCATCGAGAACGGCATCCTGCGCGGCTACCTCACCGACAAGCTCTCCGCGCGGCTGACGAACGCCGCCAACACCGGTTCGGGACGCCGCGAGAGCTACCAGTCGATTCCCATACCGCGCATGACCAACACCTACATGCTGGCCGGCGAGGACAACCCGGAAGATATTATCCGCTCCGTCAAGCGCGGGCTCTATGCCGTCAACTTTGGCGGCGGCCAGGTGGACATTACCAACGGCAAGTTCGTCTTCAGTGCCAGCGAGGCCTATCTGATCGAAGACGGCAAGATCACGGCCCCGGTGCGCGACGCTACCCTGATCGGCAACGGCCCCGAAGCGTTGAAGTACGTCTCCATGGTAGGCCATGACCTCAAACTGGACGAGGGCATCGGAACCTGCGGCAAAGACGGGCAGTCGGTTCCGGTGGGCGTCGGCATGCCTACCATCAAGCTTGACAAGATGACGGTGGGGGGGACGGGACGGTAGAACTTGTAGTGAGTTGAAAAAATATCTCAAAATTGAGATATGGTGAATCATGGAAGGGCGAGTCGAAGCGCTCAACGACACCGTACGAGGCGAACTCGACGCACTTTCCACGGATATGCAGGCGTCCTGATCTGGATACAGCTTTTGATTCGGCAGGTCGGCCTTGAGGCACTGAAAGAACCCTACGTCAAGCACCTTCAAGATAAGCTCTGGGAGATTCGCCTGAAGGGTCGGGATGGTATTGCGCGAGCCATCTATGTCACAGCTCTGGGGCGCAGGGTGGTCATTGTTCGCGCCTTCGTGAAGAAAACGCAGCAAACCCCGCGCGACGAAATCGATCTCGCCCTTCGCCGTGCCAAGGAGTTGTTATGACCATTCCCTTCGATGAGATCGCAGTCGAGTGGCTGGAAGATCCTGCGGTCAAGGCCGAATATGGCCGCCTTGCCCCGGAATTCGAGTTTTCTGCGGAACTCCTGCGCGCGCGCCTCCGCTCAGGTCTCTCTCAGGCCGAATTGGCAGCTCGCATGGGCACCAGCCAGTCCACCATCGCACGGCTGGAGAGCGGACAGACGCTGCCCAGCACCAAGACGCTGCTGCGCTTTGCCGAGGCTACCGGTTCGAAGCTGCATCTGCGCTTGTCTGCGGTCTGAGCGATTTGGCGGACAGGATGAGGCGGCGCCGGGTCGATGAGATTCGAAAGCGGGCTTTGATGCGGCTCCGAACGGTTGCAGGCAACCTTCGCGGGCGTTTGGCAATCGAATTCAATCGACAGTATCTGTGAATCCACTCCGCGGATTAGACCAACTATGACTCGTTTCATGCTGAAGCGCCTAAAGGATTCTTCGATTGCCGCCGTTCGCCGCTTCGACTTCTATACCGAAGCGAGGAGAACGAAACAGATTGATCGCTGGCGGCAACAGGGCAAGCCCATTCCGCCCCACCACGCAGTGAAAGAGCGTATCGTAGCTTGCTACGCCAGGGCATTTGGCGTCACCACCATGATCGAGACCGGAACCTTTCTGGGCGACATGGATTACGCGGTCAAGGATCTCTTTGGCGAGATCTATTCGATCGAACTGGGCGCCGAAATCGCCCAGCGGGCTCGCCGGCGCTTGCGTCCCTATCCTCATATTCAGATTCTTCAGGGAGACAGTGCTGCCGTGCTTCCCCGGATTCTCGAAGGCATCTCCGCGAGCTGCCTCTTCTGGCTCGATGGCCACTATTCCGCGGGAATTACCGCCAAGGGCGAGGTTGAGACTCCCATTTTGCAGGAGCTGAGCATCATCTTTGCCCATGCGGTGAAAGATCACGTCATTCTGATCGATGACGCCCGCTGCTTCGATGGGAGCCACGACTATCCCACGCTGGCCGCTGTAAAGGAAATGGTCGCCCGCCATCGTCCCGGCTACGCATTCACTGTCGTCAACGATGTGCTGCGCATCCATCCGCAGCGGAATGTGCCGTGCGCAGTATGAGGCAGCGCAACCGGGCGGCATTTTGTTACTGTTGACCCATGCCCCAAGTTGCACAGCAAACTGGTTCTTCTCCTCTCGACCTTGAATCCCTGGCCGCCGATGTGGTGGCCCTCGCCCGCCAGGCCGGCGCCAGCGACGCCGAAGCCGCAGCCCGCGTGGGCGACGAGTTCAGCGTGACGGTGCGCATGGGCCAGGTGGAGACACTGCAGGAGTCGGGCTCGCGCGGCCTGGGTTTGCGCGTCTTTCTTGGCCTGAAGTCGGCATCGGCCTCCACCAGCGATTTGACCGCCGAGGGCATTCGCCAGTTGGTCGACGGCGCGCTGGCGCTGGCGCGCGTAACCGAAGAAGATCCGTTCAGCGGCCTGCCCGAAAACGGGGAATTCGGTTCGCTGCCGGACGATTTACGTCTTTACGCCGACGACGTCTACTCGCTGCCCGCCGAGGAGCGCATCGCCTGGGCGCGCCGCGCCGAGGCCGCCGCGCTGGAAGCCGACCCGCGCATCGTCAACTCCGACGGCGGCACTTTCGACGCCGCCACCGGCAGCATGGTGCTGGCCAACTCGCGCGGCTTCGTGGGCAGCTACCGCTCCAGTTCCGCCAGCGTCTCGGCGGCGCCGCTGGCCCGCGACGTGGACGGCTCGATGCAGCGCGACGGCTGGTGGTCCAGTGCGCGGCGGCTGGCCGACCTCGATTCTCCCGAATCCATCGGCCAGGAAGCCGCCCGCCGCACCCTGCGCCGCCTGGGCGCACACCGCGTCCCCACGCAAAGCGTTCCCATCGTCTTCGCACCCGAGATAGCCCGTTCGCTGCTGGGCTCGATCTTTGAAGCCGTCTCGGGCGATTCGATCTGGCGCGGGGCGTCGTTTCTGGCGGGCAAGCTGGAGCAGGCCATCGCCGCCCCAAACGTGACTCTCATCGACGACAACACCATGCTGCTGCCCTCGGGGATGGGCGGCTTCGGAAGTTCTCCTTTTGACGGCGAAGGCCTGCCTTCGCGGCGCACGATAGTGATTGAGGACGGGGTGCTGCGCACCTGGCTGCTCAACACCTACGCGGCGCGCAAGCTGGGCATGGCGTCCACCCACAACGCCACGCGGGGGCTGACTGGCGCGCCCGGCATCGGCTGCGGCAATTTTTTCTTGGAGCCGGGAAGGCAGACGCCGGATGAGATCATTGCCGAGGTGCCAGCCGGTCTTTACGTCACCAGCCTGATGGGCTTCGGGGTCAACGTAGTCACCGGCGACTACAGCCGCGGCGCCGCCGGTCTGTGGATCGAGAACGGCCAGCTTACCCATGCCGTCGAAGAGATCACCATCGCCGGCAATCTGGCCGAAATGCTGCTGAATATTACCGCCATCGGCAACGATTTGGAGTTTCGCGGCGCCGTCGCCTCGCCCACCCTGCGCATCGACGGGATGACGCTCGCGGGAGAGTAGTAGGTGAGCGTCATTTCTGTTTTTGCACTAACATTGCTGCATGTTCGACTTTCCTTACGAATGGAGACAGCCTTTTCGCTGGAGGACCACTCTTCGGCGTAATCTGCCTTGGTGCCTTGTCAACCTCGTGAGTAAAGGTGGGGATTGCGACGCTGAGGGCGGTGGGCACCAGTGGTACAACATAGACGGTGAAAACTCGGGGTGTTATCACTGCTGTGTGATCCGAAAGGGCCAGCTCTGGAAAGCGCAGGAAAGGTCTGAATCCGAATGACCAGCTCTCGACGATGAATGTCATTGCCTTCAATCCCGCCGACGCCCGCGCCGCGCTCGACCAACTCCCCCATTGCCCCGCGGTCTTTGCGCTGTATGGCGCCGAGGCCCACGCCGAGCCGTACATCGGCCGTACACCCAATCTGCGCGGGCGGCTGGAGCGGCTCTTGCAACCCTCCGCGAAGCACCCACGGCGGCTGCAACTGGCTGGGCGGGTGCGCGAGATCCGCTGGCGGCTGACCGGATCGGAGTTCGAAGGCCTGCTGGCTCAGTTTGAGCTGCTGGAAAAGGTCTACGGCGCGAAGTGTCTGGAGCGGATGCACCTGGGCGCTCCGGCCTTTGTGCGCTTTTTGGGAGGCAACGCCTATCCACGTATCGTCGTGACCCATCGCCCCAGCCAGCGCGAGGCCGATTGGGCGTACGGTCCCTTTGCCAGCCGCGGAGCCGCGGAACGCTTTGCCGACGAGACGTTGAAGCTTTTCCAACTGCGCCGCTGCACGGACGATCTCGCCCCCCATCGCGATCATCCCGGCTGCGTCTACTCCGAGATGAAGATGTGCCTGGCGCCGTGTTTTATGGGTTGCACGGAAGCGCGCTACGCCGAGGAAGCTGCCGCAGTAGAAAAATTTTTGGCCACGCGCGGCGAGAGCAGGTTGAGTGCTTTGCGGGCGCAGCGGGACGAGGCCTCGGCTGGTCTCGAATTTGAATCCGCCGCGGCTCTGCACGCTCAGGTCCAACGCGTCGAGGCAGTGCACTCCCTGGCGCCGGAGCTGATGCGTCCGATGAGCCATCTGCGCGCTGTGATTCTGCAAGCCTCGGCCCAGCCGGACGAAGTGGCTGTCTTTCTGTATGAGGACGGCCGGCTGCGCGGCCCTGCCGGTTTTTCCACGGTGGGCATGAGAATCCAGAACGAAAGCTCCGGCTCCAGTTCGCTCTTCGCCCAGCCTGTCGCCCTGGAACCGATCCCTGAAGCCGACACCGGGAGCGCTGGCCAGAACCAGAAAAAAATTCCACGCGGGCTGCTGGAATCGCGCATGGATGCGGCGCTGGCGACGCTCTCGGAGCCGGCCGGGCCGCCCTCGGCTACGGTGCGCCAGGGCCATCTGGCGCTGCTCAAGCGCTGGTACTTCCGGCCTGAAGTGCGTCGCCCCGGCGAGATCTTCTTTCCCAACGAGGACGGCCAGTGGCCCATCAAAGCGCTATTGCGCGGCGTAGGCCGCATTACGGCGAAAGGGCTGAGCGCCGCTCCTTCCGAATAGGATCAGGGTGGAGAGGGAATCCCATGAAGAAGCCTCTGTCCATTCGCGCCATGCTCCAGGAGGGCAAGGGCCGCATTGCTACGGGCCGCGCCGAGGAGGTCGCCGCGTTGGTTCTGGCCCAGCCGCGCAGAGCGGAGAAGCTGCTGGAGTGTCTGTGGGACGACGATCCCGGCGTGGTCAATCGCGCCGCCCAAGCGTTGGAGCGAGTGGTGCGCGTGGGCCAACCGCGCCTGCTTGCCCGGCTCAGCTCCTCGAAGACTTCCCTCCTCGGGCTGCTGGCGGAGGCCGGCGAGAACAAGCTGCGCTGGCATTTGGCATTCGTTGTTCCCCGTCTCGCCCTCACCCCGCGGGAAAGCGCTCGCACCGCCGCCATCCTTCAATCCTGGCTGGAGGATCAAAGCAGCTCGATCGTGAAAACCATGTCCTTGCAGGGGCTGGCCGACCTCACCCGGCAAGATCCGGCGCTATTGCCCATGGTTCTGGACCTGCTGCGCATCCACGGCCGCTCGGGGACGCCGGCGATGCGCGCCCGCAGTCGCATTCTGCTTAAACATCTGGATTCGGCTCGGCCAGAGATGCTTTGGTAAAGGGCTGCGCAGATCGATGGAGGATGCCGTCGCTTCTGTCCCGAAACAGGACACGCCCGCAGCGGGAATTCTCTTCGTTCGGCGCGACGGATTCGCCTCACCTCCCGGAAAGATGAGAAGCTTCTCACCTCTACACTGACTTCATGAAGCACTTTCCCAAACCTGCGGTGCGGCAGCCTGGGCCTCCTTTTTCCCCAAATCCCACGGCTGCGATTCCAGTCCTGGCCCGCCGCGCGCTCGAATTCCATCAGAGCGGCCATCTGGCCGAGGCCGAGGGGCTCTATCGCCGCATCCTGCTCCTCGATCCCCAGCACACCGACAGCCTGCACCTGCTCGGCGTGCTCGCCCATCAGGTGGGGCAAAACGCCGTCGCCGTCGCGCTCATCGGCCAGGCCATCGCCATCGACCCGCATCAAGCCGCCTACCATTGCAATCTGGGCACCGCCTTGCAAGCGCTGCGGCGTGCGGATGAGGCGGAGAGCAGTTACCGTCAGGCTCTGAAGCTGCAACCGTCCTTTGCCCAGGCGCAGATGAACCTGGGGACGGTCATGCAAGCGCAAGGCCAACTCGAAGAGGCCGAGGCGTGCTTTCGGCGGGCGCTGGCTCTATGCCCCGATCTGGCCGAGATTCACATCAACCTGGGAAACATCCTGCTGGCCAGGGGCAGACTCGACGAAGCCGCAGCCAGTCATGAGCGCGCACTGGCTCTGCGGCCGGAGTCCGCCGCGGTTTTGTACAACCTGGCCAACACCCGCCTGGCGCAAGGGCGGCTGGATGAAGCCGCGACAGGCTATCGCCGCGCCCTCCACCACGATCCAGATCTGGCCGCGGCCCACGGCAATCTGGGCAACACCCTGCTGGCCCAGGACAAAGCCGAAGAAGCCGCGGCCTGCTATGAGAATGCCTTGGCCCTTCAGCCCGACAATTCCGAGTTCCGCTACAACCTGGGCAACGCCCGCCAGGCGCAGAAGCGCTTCGACGAGGCGCTGGTGTGCTACCGGCGCGCTATCGAACTTCAGCCGGCGTTGGCACAAGCCCATTACAACCTGGGCAATACCCTGCATACGCTGGGAAGGATGGAGGAGGCCAAAGCGGCCTTCGCGGAGGCGCTGCGCCTCGAACCGCGCTACGCCGAGGCGCACTACAATCTGGGCTGCGTCTTGCAGGAGCTGGGCCGCCCCCAGGAAGCACTGAGTCGCATCGCCCTAGCCCTGGAAATCAAGCACGACTACCCCCAGGCGCGCTTCGCGCTGGCCCTGGCACAGGTGCAGGCCGGCGATTTCACCGCAGGCTGGCGTGGCTACGACTCCCGCTGGAACTCTGCGGATCACGATACTCCCTGGCGGCCTTATTCTCAGCCCTTGTGGAAGGGCGAAAAACTGGCCGAGGGCCGCCTGCTGCTGTGGGGCGAGCAGGGCATCGGCGACGAGATCCAGTTTGCCGGTTTGATCCCCGACGCTTTGCGCAGCGGCAACCGCATTGTTCTTGATTGTGCACCGCGGCTGCAACCCCTCTTTGCGCGCTCGTTTCCTGGTATTGAAGTGGTCAGCGGATTTGGTCCCGAGGAAGCGGAAGGAGCGGAGATTGCCGCCCAACTGCCCACCGGCAGCCTGCCCGGCCTCTTCCGCAACAGCGAAGAGGAGTTTGTCACCACGATCTCACCTTATTTGAAAGCCGATCCGGAAAAGACAGAAGCATTCCGCGCCCAGTACGGCGGGGGAGGGCCGCTGATCGGCCTGACCTGGCGCACCGCCAATACCAAGTCGGGGAGCAAGCGCTGCATCGATCTGGCGGAGCTCGCGCCGCTTTTCGCTTTGTCCGGTCTGCGCTGGATCAGCCTGCAATACGGTGCCTGTGACGATCTGGAAGCGCAGGCCCGCACGGCAAAGGTGCCCCTGCTGATCGACCGCAGCGTGGATCAGTTTGCCGACATCGACCGTTTTGCCGCTCAGGTGGCAGCGATGGATCTGGTGATTACCATCGACAACTCGACCGCCCATCTGGCCGGAGCATTGGGCCGTCCCACTTGGCTGATGCTGCCGTTGGCCGCCGATTGGCGCTGGCTGCTGGAGCGAGCAGACAGCCCATGGTATCCCACGCTACGCCTCCTCCGCCAAACCGGGCGCGGCGACTGGCGTTCCGTTTTCGATCCGGTCCGGCTGGCGCTGGCCGATCTGCTCGCGGAGCCCAATGCACGTTGAGACGCAAACGCTGGAAAGATGAGATTTGGAGTCCCCCATGAATGCGCACTACGCAGCAACGTTTCCCGTCCTTCCCACCGGTGCATCCGCATCGGACTCTGCTCTGGCGACAGCACTGCAGGCCATTCTCGAACAGGCCATTCTCTTCCATCGCGCCAAGCGCTTCCGCGAGGCCGCGCAGTTGTACGGTCACATCCTCAAATACGATCCGCGCCACGCCGACAGCCTCCACCTGCTGGGCATGGTGGCCAGTCAGGCGCAGATGCCGGCGCTGGCCATCGAGCTGATCGGCAAGGCCATCGCCATCAACGATCGCGCCGCTGCCTATCACTCCAATCTGGGTACGCTCCTCCAGGCGCAGGGACGACTGGAGGAAGCCAAGGCCTGCTATCACCGCGCCCTGGCGCTCGATCCGGGAATGGCCGAGATTCATCTCAATCTAGGATTGGTTTTGCAGACCCAGGGCCAGCTCGATGAAGCCGTCTCCGCGTATCGCAGAGCGGTCGAGCTGAACCTCGATCTGCCCGAAGCCCACAGCAATCTGGGCAATGCGCTGCAAAGCCAGGGCCATCTGGACGAGGCTATTGTGCACTATCGGCGGGCGCTGGCGCTGCGCCCGGAGTTTGTTGAAGCCTCCTATAACCTGGGCAACGCCTTTCAGGCCCAGGAGAAGCTCCCCGAAGCCGCTGCGGCCTACGAGCGGGCGCTGCGTTTGCGGCCCACCTTTGCCGAGGCGCACGCCAACCTGGGCAACGTCTTGCAGGCGCAACAGAACCCCGCCGCGGCCCAGGCGCACTACGAATTCGCCCTTCATCTCAAGCCCAACTACGCCGACGCCCATTACAATCTGGCCAATCTGCACGCGCAGCAGAAGCGCCTGGAGCAGGCGGTTACGCACTATGAAGCGGCGCTGCGCCTGACCCCTTCCATGGCCAAGGCGCGCAACAATTTGGGCAACGTCTTTCGTTCCCTGGAGCGCCCTGCCGACGCCGTGGCGCAATACCTGCAGGTTCCCGAGAACGACCAGGAGTTCACCGACGCCTACAACAATCTGGGGCTGGCGCTGCTCTCGCTGGGACGCCATGAGGAAGCGGCAGCTGCCATTCGCCGAACCCTGGCCCTCAAGCCGCATCAGGCCCAGGCGTGGTGCAATCTGGGCGCCGTCTATCACGCCCAGAATCGCATCGCCAAGGCCACGGAGTACTACCAGCGCGCCCTCGAACTCGATCCCCAACTGGCCAAAGCCCGGATTAACCTGGGATTGGTCAGACTGGTCGAGGGCGACCTGGTCAACGGCTGGAAGAACTACGAACTGCGCTGGAACGATGCGCCTCTGCATCGCCGCGACTTTGCCGAGCCGCTCTGGTGCGGCGAGCCCTTGAACGGCGCCCGCATCCTGCTCCATGCCGAGCAGGGCTACGGCGACACCCTGCAATTTCTGCGTTATGTGCCCATGGTGCAGGCGGCGGGGGGCACGGTGATTCTCGAAGTTCAGGATCGTTTGCAGCGAATGGCCGCCGCATTGCCGGGTGTAGCCGAGGTCGTCTGCAACGGCGACGAACTGCCGCCCTTCGCTTGCCACTGCCCCTTGCTCAGCCTACCGCTCGCCTTTGGCACCACACTGGAGACGGTTCCCGTGCAGATTCCCTATCTTTCTGTACCCGCCGCGGCGCGGCAGAAGATGGACGCTTTGCCCTGGTCCGCCGAAGGTTTGCGCGTCGGCCTGATCTGGGCCGGAAATCCCACCTTCGCTGCGGATCTCTACCGCAACCGCTCCATTCCGTTGACGTTGTACCGGCCGCTGCTAGAGGTCGAAGGCGTGCATTTCTTCTCCCTGCAGATCGGCGAACCGGTGGCGCAGTTGGCGGAAAGCGCCGATCTAGCCGCGAGGATCACCGATTTCTCCCCCCACGTCACCGATATGGCGGACACCGCGGCGCAGATCGCCCACCTCGATCTGGTCATCTCCGCCGACACCGCGGTCGCCCATCTGGCCGCGGCTTTGGGTGTGCCCACCTGGGTGCTGCTGCCCTACGCCCCCGACTGGCGTTGGCTGCAAGAGCGTTCCGACACCCCGTGGTACCCGCATATGCGCCTCTTCCGGCAATCCAGGCCGGGCGATTGGGCGGGGGTAGTGGGGAATCTGCGAGAAAGATTGGCGGATTTGGCGGCTGCTCAATAGGAGAATACATGCTACCATTTCGCAGATGGTGGAGATCCGGGAATTCCTAGGGCAAGACGGACGGAATCTCTTCGGCGACTGGTTTGACCGGCTGAATTCCGAGGCTGCGCGTCGTGTGGCTACGGCTCTTTATCGCTTGGGGTTGGGAGATTTCTCGAATGTGAAGGGTGTAGGTGGTGGTGTCTTCGAATGTCTTATCGACTTTGGACCTGGATATAGAGTCTACTTCGGCAAGGATGGGGATTGTATAGTGCTCCTTTTATGCGGAGGGACGAAGCAGCGCCAGCAGGACGACATCGAACTTTCGATCGAGTGCTGGCAGGAATATAAGCGGCAGAAGACGAGTGAGCCATGGCGTTGACGCGAGATTTTCGGGAGACGGTGCAAGCGCGAGTGCGGAGCGATCCGGAATTTCGCCGCGGCATGTTGAGCGATGCCATGGAATCGTTCCTTGCCGGCGAATCCGGGTTGGGGCGGGAGATTCTGCGGGATTTTATCAATGCGACAGTGGGTTTTCCCGCGCTGGCCGAGAATACCGGGATACACGTCAAAACCCTGCACCAGATGTTTGGTCCCAAAGGAAATCCGACCGCCACCAACCTGTTCAAAATTATTGCTTGCCTGCAGGAGCATGAAGGCGTCCGGTTGCAGGTGGTGGCGTAGGTCTACCTTTAATTGGACCTCGCCAGGTAACTAGTAGTGCCAGCCACACAGATGGTCGTTTATGTTTTGTGAAAGGGCATGACTTTAGTCGTGCCGTAAACAGCACAAAATGAGTTGGGCTTTAGCCCCTGAGGGAAGCTCTCTTACCGATCTCCTTCCATTTACGGCCATCGGTAAATGATCCTATTTGCGGTGGACACCACTAGCAAAAACATTCGTTTGTCCAACACCGTTTTGTTTAAGGATTAAGAAGATTGTCGTTATCTTGCAAAAACTTGATAATTGTTTCGATCCTAAATCCTGAAACGATTTTGTCATTGAGACATTCGCTTGCGATAAGTCCGCAGAGGTGTGGTTCAGGCGACCAAATCGGTCGGCTCTGCCAATACCAGACGCCACTGCCGCTGTAGCCTTTTGCTGAATATGGTAGGTTGTGGGGAACGGTGAAGTCCTGGAGCGGCTCATGCTGACACAAACGGTTCTTTAGATCTAACGGACCGGAAAACTGATCTGGAAGGGCCATATAATTCTTGCCTACAGGAACTTTCGCTGCACCAGGGTATCCGAATACCCCAACTCCAGTCCCCTCGGAGGGCATTTTTGCACTTTCATCGAGCAATGCAAAGCATTCATCGGCATTAGTCTGAGGAGGTAGTAATATCGCCGCCAAATCTACTGGATCATCAGCGAATACGGGCGACTGTGTGACCTGACCCCCTAAATCCGTCCAATTTGGAATACGATTTGGACGAAGGAAAGGGGAAGGACGATGAGCAAGAGCCGGCACACGGAAGCGCAGATTATCACTGTGCTGAAACAGGTTGAGGCT
>Ga0326728_10012904_pt1 | contig 18362 bp, 16 predicted proteins | sample MB3enrmetagenome_FD_207602 | JGI IMG/M metagenome (GOLD analysis project Ga0326728, IMG submission 207602) | Lab enriched peat soil microbial communities from McLean, Ithaca, NY, United States - MB31MN | ecosystem: Environmental > Terrestrial > Soil > Wetlands > Peat | place: USA: New York... | reverse complement strand
CATCACGGGCTGTGTGGAAGGCATCAAGCCGAAAAAGCCGTCCTTTCAGGCCATCGCGGTCGAGCCCAAGGATTCCCCGGTCATTTCCCAGACCTTGGCCGGCGAACCCGTCAAGCCGGGCCCGCATAAAATCCAGGGCACGGGCGCGGGCTTTGTGCCCAAGAATTTGCATTTGAAAGACAGCGCCGGGCATCCGCAAATCGTTGAGTGCGTCCAAGTAACCAACGACGACGCTTTTGCCATGGCCCGTCGTTTGGCCAAGGAAGAGGGCATTCTGGTGGGCATTTCCACGGGGGCAAACGTTCATGCGGCCATCGAAGTGGCCAAGCGCCCGGAGAACAAGGGCAAGCTCATCGTAACGATTGCCTGCTCGACCGGTGAACGCTATTTGAGCACCGCCCTGGCAGCCGAGGCCAAGGCTGAAGTGGGGGGATAGACGCAAAGCGGAAAGCGGAAACGCAGCATCGGCGGGCGTGCCCTTGGGTTTCCCGCTTTCCGCTTTCCCGCTTTTCGCTTTTTTGCAAAAATAGTTGTTGCATTTCGCGGCATTTCAGTTTAATTAACCTTTGTCGAAGGCACAGTCGGCTGCTGTAGTAGCGGCAATTTTTCCCAAATTTCACTTTTCCAGCGTTTTCAGGAAGGGTTTCGGCCTCGACAGCAAACTTATTATGAGCGATACGCAACACAATGGCGACAAGGCCAATTACGGAGCCGGCTATCTGGAGATATCCGAAAAGGGTTTCGGGTTTCTCCGCACGGCACAGAACCACTTTCATCCCAAGCCCACGGACATTTTCGTGACGCCGGACACCATCCGCCGCAGCTTCCTGCGCGAGGGCAGCTTTATCGAGGGCCCCACCCAGCCGCCCCATCGCGGCACCAGCCCCCAGCTCAAGGCGGTGGACCGGGTCAACGAAATGAACTTTCAGGAATACACCAAGGCGGTCCGCTTTGAAAACCTGACCAGCATTGACCCCATCGAGAAATTTCAGCTCGAAACCACGCCCGACATCATCGAAACCCGGGTGATTGACCTCGTCACGCCCATCGGCAAGGGCACGCGCGGCCTGATCGTGGCCCCGCCGCGCACCGGCAAGACGACCATTCTCAAGCAGATTTGCAACGCCATCACCACCAACCATCCGGAAGTGCATGCGATGGTGCTGCTGATTGACGAGCGGCCCGAGGAAGTCACGGACTTCCAGCGCTCGGTCAAGGCCGAAGTCGTGGCTTCCTCCAACGACATGGAACTGGAAACGCACGTGCGTCTTTCGCGTTTCATGATCGAACGCTGCCGGCGCATCGTGGAATCGGGCAAGGACGTGTTTGTGCTCATGGATTCGCTCACGCGCATCGCCCGCGCCTATAACAGCGTGCATGGCGGCAGCGGCCGCACCATGACCGGCGGCGTGGACGCCCGCGCGCTGGAAATCCCGCGCAAGATGTTCGCCTCCGCCCGCAAGATCGAGCATGGCGGTTCGCTGACCATTCTCGCCACCGCGCTCGTGGACACCGGATCGCGCATGGATGAACTCATTTTCCAGGAATTCAAGGGCACCGGCAACATGGAGCTGATTCTGGACCGCAAGCTCTCCGACCGCCGCCTGTTCCCGGCCATTGACATCCCGAAATCCGGCACGCGCAAGGAGGAAAAACTTTTCCCGCCCAAGCATCTGGAAGCCATCCGCAAGCTGCGCCGCACGATGGTGGATTTGAACCCCATCGAGGCCATGGAAACGCTCACCGCCGCGCTCAAGAAGCACAAGACCAACGACGAGCTGCTGGCGAAGATGGCCAGTAACATGTGATGGCGCCGGATTCGTTGCGGGCTTCGCCCCGATATTTTATAGCTGACGCGGCAATACCGGCGTAGCGCAGGTTTCCAAACCTGCTGTATCGCCGATTTCCAAATCGGCAGGTCGTCGGAACTGTGGGGCGTTCGTGGGTTTGGAAACCTGCGATACAGCCCGCTCCTGAATTGTGACCAAAACGCCCAAAACCTCGGTGCGCTCCATGCCCTTGGCGCGCCCGCCGCTGGAGCGCATGTTGCGCATCCATCAGGCGCTTCAGGCCGGCGGTTTTCCCAATGCCGCCAAACTGGCGCGCGAGATCGAGGTTTCCACCAAGACCATCCACCGCGACCTGGAATTCATGCGCGACCGCCTGAACCTGCCGCTGGAATTTGACAGCAGCCGCAACGGCTACCGTTACGATGGCGAGGTCAGCAGCTTTCCCACCATGCAAATCACCGAGGGCGAAATCTTTGCCCTCGTCGTCGCGGAAAAGGCGTTGCAGCAATATCGCGGCACGAGCTTCGAGAAGCCGCTGCTCTCCGCCATCAAAAAGATGGAGCAGGCGTTGCCGGACACGATTTCCCTGAACTTCGCCGACATCGGGCAGACGATCTCCTTCCGCACCCGCGCCGAGCCCATTCTGGACCTGAAGATTTTTGACGCCCTCGCCAAGGCGGTGGCGGAGCGCCGGCAATTGGAACTGCTCTATCGCAAGCCCGGCCACAAGCCGGAAGCGCGCACGGTGGACCCGTACCACCTGGCGAACATCAACGGCGAATGGTTTCTCTTTGCGTTTGACCACGCGCGCAAGGACATCCGCACCTTCGCCCCGGCGCGCATCCAGGCCGCCACGCCCACCGGAAAAACCTTCGAGCGTTCCCGGAAATTTTCCCTGGAAAAGCGGCTGCGCGACAGTTTCGGCGTCCATGCCGGCGAAGGCGCGTATGAGGTGGTCCTCCGTTTCGCGCCGCGGGCCGCGGATTATGTGCGCGAAAAGAAATGGCACGAGTCGCAGGTCTTGCGCGAATTCAAGGACGGTTCGCTGGAACTGAGGATGAAGCTTTCGAGCCTCTCGGAAATTCAGCGCTGGGTCCTGAGCTGGGGCGGCGACGCCAAGGTTTTGCAGCCGCCGGAACTGGCCGAGTCCGTGCGCCAGGCCGCCGAAGCCATCCTGCGCCCGGAGCAAAAAATTTAGCGCAGGCATCACACCTGCGCTTTAATTTGCCACGGATTCTCGAGAATGTTTTCCGCAGCCAAGGCAACTTAGCACCGTTTCACCGGAACGCAAATTTGAAGTGATTTTTCTTCATTCTTCCTTCTTCCTTCTTCATTCTCCCTTTCTACATTATGGAAAAAGTCGTCATTATTGGTTCCGGCCCGGCGGGCTGGACAGCGGCGCTCTATACGGCGCGCGCGCAACTGGCCCCCTTGGTGCTCACCGGACGGCAGCCCGGCGGACTGCTCACCACCACGACCATAGTGGAAAATTTCCCCGGTTTTCCCGAAGGCATGGACGGCTACGAACTGATGACCCGCATGCAAAAACAGGCGGAACGTTTCGGGGCCAGAACAAGCTTTGGCACCGTCGAATCCGCGGATTTTTCGCAGCGCCCCTTTACGCTGGTGGTGGATGGCGAAAAGGTGGTCGCGCAAACGGTCATCATTGCCACGGGCGCCAGCCATAAGCATCTGGGCGTGCCCGGCGAACATTTTCTGGAAAACAAGGGCGTCACCTATTGCGCGACCTGCGACGGCGCATTGCCCGTCTTCCGCAACCAGCCGCTGGTGGTGGTGGGCGGCGGAGATTCCGCCTGCGAAGAGGCGCTTTACCTGACCCGGTTCGGCTCGGAAGTTTTTCTGGTTCACCGGCGCGAGGGCCTGCGCGCGTCGCGCATCATGGCCGAACGCACGCTGGGCCACGCCAAGATAAAGCCGGTATGGGATTCCGTTGTCACCGAGGTGCTCGATGTCACCCAGGACAAGGTCACCGGCGTGAAATTGAAGAACCTGAAGACCGGCGCGGAGAGTGTGCTGCCCTGTGCGGGCGTGTTCATCGCCATCGGCCACATGCCCAACACCAGCCTTTTCAAGGACCAGATAACCACCGACGAAAATGGGTTCATTGTGCCGCGGACGGGAACGATGACCAATGTGCCGGGCGTGTTTGTGGCGGGCGACTGCGCCGACCACGTTTACCGCCAGGCCATCACCGCGGCGGGATCGGGCTGCGCGGCGGCCATAGACGCCGAGCGTTTCCTGACGGCGAACCCCTGAAGCTCCGCCGTCCATGCTCGAACCCCTCACGAATCCGCAAATCCGCAAGCTCAAGGCGGCGGCGCAATTGATGGAGCCGATGCTCAAGGTGGGCAAGGCCGGACTGAGCGACGCCTTTGTGCGCAGCGTTTCCGAAGCGCTCGACCAACATCCACTGGTCAAGATCAAGTTCGTTGAATTCAAGGAGCAGAAGAAGGAACTGGCGCCGTTGCTGGCCGAAAAGACCGCCAGCCATCTCATCATGCGCGTGGGCAACGTGATGGTGCTCCACCGCCCAAAGCCGGCAAGCGCGGTGGCGAGTGCGGAATAAAAGCGGAGATGGGCATTTAGAACGAAAGCTCCGTAGGAGCGAAATCTTTGTAGCCCGCACACCCGCAGGATGTTCAAGCTCCGTAGGAGCGGCATCTGCGCGCGAATCCAAACTAGATATGCCGCTCCTACGGAGCTTGGACATTCGAGAAGGCCGGTTTCTACAAATAGGCCGCTCCTACGGAGCTTTCCCAAGACAATCCATAAACTCACTTGGCCTGCCATAGCTTCCGATCGACGGCGGAAGAAGCAGTCGGCGGCGACGACTGGCAAATTTTCCCGACGACGGTATCAAAGCGATACTCCTCCAAGAGCGGCATGTTCCTCTTGGAAAGATTTATCCCCCACTCCGGTGCGCTTTGCAGACCTTCATAAGTCCGCTCGACGAGAAACTTGCCCGGCTGCTTCCATGCGAGCGAAGGAATGAGATAAAGGTCTGGCTGACGCCCCTCGGGGAGAATGACAATGGCAGCGTAAAGTGTTGGGGAAAGTGCAAACTTATCCTTGGCCAAAAAAATGTATGAGGAAGTTCTGACGGACTTAACCTGAATCTCGTGCCAGCATCCGGTGCCAAATCTCACAATGAAATCAATGCCGCGGTCATCTACTTCCGGCATGAAAACCTGGAAACCAGCCATAGTGAATTCCATCTTGACGAAATATTCGGCATACGCGCCAACTTGCAGGCCATTGAGATGCTTCCACTGATATTTTGGCATAATGAGAGAGTGGCCCAACAGGCCTTGTCATTCCCATCTGTTGCCCATTTCGGCGGAGATGGAAAATATTTTGTGGGGGTTTAGACCGGAAAAACGCGGGTGTCCAGCTAATTTTCCCCAATCCCAGGCTCAAATTCATGGAACAATGCCGGTAGTGGCGCGGGCGTCACGCCTGCGAGTTTCTGTTTCGACGGAACGTTGGGACGCACAGGCGGGACGCCTCTGCCACTATTTTTATTTGCGTTCATTCGCGTCCATTTGCGGTTAAAGGAACAGGTTTTATTTCGTTCGCGTGTTTCGCTTATTTCGCGGTTGAAAAAGTTTCCCCTTGGCGGTCTCAACGCTTTGCTGGACAAGCGCGCCTCGTGAAATTAAATTCCGCGCATGACGAAACCGACTTTGCTAGTTCTCGCTGCCGGGATGGGCAGCCGTTACGGGGGGCTGAAACAAATTGATCCGGTCGGCCCCTCTGGCGAGACCATCATTGACTATTCCATTTTCGACGCCATGCGGGCCGGCTTTGGCAAGCTGGTGTTTGTCATCCGGCACGACATCGAGCAACAGTTCCGCGAAATTGTGGGGTCCCGCTTTGAAAATCGCATCGCCGTGGAATACGTGTTTCAGGAACTGGACAAATTGCCGCCCGGCCACGCGCTGCCGGCGGGGCGCACCAAGCCCTGGGGCACCACCCACGCCATCCTCATGGCCAAGGACGCCATTCGCGAACCGTTCGCGGCCATCAACGCGGACGATTTCTACGGCCGGAACGCTTACAAAGTGCTGGCGCAACACCTGACGTCCGGCAGCCCGGATTACGCCATGGTGGGATTCATTTTGAAGAACACGTTGTCCGAACACGGCACCGTGGCGCGGGGCGTGTCCCGCACGGATGCCAGCCATTACCTGACGTCCATTGTGGAAATGATGAAGTTGGAGCACGATGGCCAGGGCGCCAAAAACACCGAGGCCGACGGCAAGGTGACGCACCTCACCGGCGACGAGGCGGTTTCGATGAATTTCTGGGGCTTCACGCCCGCGCTCTTTCCGCAACTGGAAGTGGAGTTTGAGAAGTTCCTGAAGCGGGCGGGGGGCGAACAGAAGTCCGAGTGCTACATTCCCATGACCGTGGGTGATTTGGTGACGAGCGGGCAGGCGCGGGTGAAGGTGCTGCGCTCTCCCGATTCCTGGTTCGGCGTGACGTACCGCGAAGACCGTCCGACGGTGGTGGAAAGCATCCGCAAACTGGTGGCCAAGGGCGATTATCCGGAAAAGCTTTGGGCCTGACCGATGCAATGGAAAAACTCCTTTAACATCATCTCACACGAAGACACGAAGGCACGAAGTCTCCTTTCTTCATTCAAAGTGACTCCCTTCGTGTCTTCGTGCCTTCGTGTGAGACCACCCAGCCGGCTGTAGCGTGCCGGACTCGCGGTTTTTTCGTGTGCGAAGGGATTGGGTCTGGTCTAATGCAGCCATGAAACGGCAGTCCACCATCAAGCGCCATACGCTCGAGACGCGCATCTCCCTGCGGCTCGACCTCGACGGCAAGGGCAAATCCAAAATCAAGACTGGCATCCCTTTCTTTGATCACATGCTCACCCTGTTCGCCAAACATGCCACGGTGGACCTGAATCTGGTTTGCGACGGCGACCTGGAGGTGGACGCGCATCATACGGTGGAAGATTGCGGCATCGCGCTGGGCCAGGCCTTTGCGGCGGCGCTCGGCGACAAACGGGGCATTCGCCGCTACGGTCACGGCTTTCATCCGCGAAACCCGTTCACCGGCGAAGCCTACGTGCCCATGGACGAATGCCTGGCGCGCTGTGTTGTGGATTTCAGCGGTCGTCCGCATCTGGTCTGGCGCGGGCTGGACAAGTTTTCGCAGAAGAACATTTCCGACGGGGACAAGCGGCAGGACATGTCGAGCGCCTTCCGCTTTGGGCTGGCCCGGGAATTTTTTCAGGGTTTCACGAACGAAGCGCGGTGCAACTTGCATCTGGAACTGCTTTATGGCGATGAACCGCACCACATCGTGGAGGCGTTGTTCAAGGCCTTTGCGCGCGCGGTGGACGCGGCGCGCCGGCACGATCCGCGCATTGCCGGGCAGGTGCCCAGCACCAAGGGGAAGCTTTAGGGCGGCAGGTCAACCTTTCGCCAAATGGCTTTCAAGCCGGCCGAGCGTGCCCGACCAGCCCTGCCTCATGCTGTCGTGCCCCGAGTTAAACGTCTTTCTTTCCTCGATGGTCGGATTGAGCGGAGACCACTCAAGAGTGAATCTCGTTTTGCCCCCTTCATCCGCAAATTGCGCGGTGGACAGCAACTCCAAGGGCCAGGTCGGGCTGAAGGGATGCCGTGTGATGCCGCCGGCCGCGTCGGAGAAGGAATTCACCCAGACGATTTTTTCCGGAGCCACGACTTCACGATAAATGAACCTGCCCCACAATTCCTTGCCGTCGGGAGTGCGCATGCAATAGTGAAAGCTCCCGCCGGGCCGCAAATCCAGCGTTGCATGGGATGTGGTGAAGCCGGCCGGACCGAACCATTGCCTGAGTTGTTCGCATTCCGACCACGCCTTCCAGACGCGCCCGCGTGGGGCGTTGAAAAGGCGGGAAATGACAAAAGGCTGTTCAGCGGGTTTCTCGGTGGTCGTATGCATATTTGTGTCAGTGTTGCGGATGTTCATGCGGCGGGACCATGACCATCCAATGCACGCCGAACCGGTCACTCACCATGCCAAAACGCTCCGCGAAGAAGGTCTTGGTCAACGGCATGTCAACCTGGCCACCGTCCGCCAAGGCGTTGAAAGCGCGCTCCGCGTCCGACGTGGCCTGCACCGTCAGCGACAGGGAGAAACCCTCGAACTTGGGCTGGCCCGTGGCGCGTCCGTCCGACGCCATAACGACGGTGTTCCCGATTTGGAATGAAGCGTGCATGATTTTGTTGGTATCGGCGGGCCCGCAACCCGGCGGCGGCGGTTCGGGGCTCTCGGAAAAGCGCATGAGCATCTGCACCTGCGCCCCGAGCGCTTGTTTATAGAATTCAATGGCTTCCTCGCATTTGCCATCAAAACTGAGATAGGTCTGAACGATGGTTTGGTGGGTCATAAGGTTGCTGTTGGATCTCGGTTTAGTTGTTCAAGTCATCGGAAAGTCAGGGATACGACGAAGGGGAAATGCATCCAGGATGAAACGGATGTTCTACCACCGGGGCGGCTTCGCACGGTGGCGCTACAGTTGAACGGGATCTGGCTTCCTTGACTGGCAATCGCCCAAAACTTCGACGAATGCTGTGCATAAGTCAAGTGTTGGACGCAACGGATCGGCTGCGAAACAGCCGGAGCGATTGCTGGCTCCGGCTTTGTCCCCCACCCCGGCAAAATGCTTCTGCGCGCAGTCTATTGCACCAGCAACCGGAAGTAACAACCCGAAAGGGTTTGCTTGGTGAAAGTCTGGCTGACGTTGGTCGTGCCGCTGAACGGACCGTTGGTGCTCAAGGCCGTCCACGAGAGCAGATTTGTGGAGCTTTGCAGAAGATACGAACCGGGAATCGTCGTGGTGAACGAGAACTGGAAATTTGTCGCGGTGTCGCTGATGCTCAAAACCGGCTGCGCGAGCGGCACGGAGCCATACTCAACCGCGCCAATGTCCACGCCGTCGCCGACCGGGCGAAGATAGCCGCGCTGGTCCGTGTTGGGAGCGCCGTTGTTATCGCCAAAATCAATGGCCGGGCTGTCGGCCAGCGGCATCATGCACCAGGTCGGGCCGCCGTAATTGCCCAGCGGGCCGAGGAGCGGATCGGTGTTGTTATAGCTGGAGCCGCTCGACAAACTCGCCGACGCGTCGGAGGAGATGTTGTAGCCAACGTCGGTGATGGCGCCGTAGGCATTGGCATTGGTGCCGCTGTAGGCGATGATTGAATTGTGCAGGCCAAGGTTGCCATTGGTGTTGGCGATTTGGAAGCCGGTGGCCAGGCCGTTGGTGTAATACTGAGCCGCCCCGGAGCAGCAGGAATTGCTGGCCACCGTGAGATTCATACCGGCAAATGTGGCGTTGGTATTGTTGAAGATGCCGCCGCCGAAGGCGTTGCCACTGACACCGATTTGGAAACCGCCATTGCCGGCACCACCAACCGCCTCATTCAGGGCGAGCGTGCAATTTGTGGCAGCCATGCTGGAAGCGTTGAATACGCCGCCGCCAAGTCCCGCAAAACCGTTGGCGCCTTCAAAATCGTAGGAGATGATGGAACCGCCCTGGGCGTTATTTGAACTGATCAGGCATCGGTTCAGCACCATGCTTCCAACGTTGTCAATGGCCCCGCCGAAACCACTGATACCCCCCGGAGTGTGATAATCCACAGTAATTCCGGCAACGGCCTGGTTTTGGTTGAACGAACTGTCTTGAACCGAAACGATCGCGGAAGAATAAATCGCCCCGCCAAAAGCAGAAGCACCGGACGCATGATAACCACAATTGCCACCCATTGAGGCGTTTGAAATAAATTGAGCGCTCTCAACAGACACGCTACCGCCAACTGCCGCCAGCGCGCCGCCGTAAGCAGGGTTTCCATTCAGATTGTCCGAAGTGGTGCCAGGTCCATTGCCGCCCGCGGCGAGATTTGTCGAAAACGTGCTGTTGTAGATGGTCAGAGTCCCGGATGCCTGAAATACTGCACCGCCGTAAGATGCGCCCTGGCCTAATTCGGCAGGGGAATAGCCGGCACCGGAGTTGCACGAGTTTTCAGCAAATGTGGAATTCACGATATTAACAGAACCGTTCGTGTTAAAGACCGCACCGCCGAAACCGAAGCCTGCATATTCCGGATCCCCTTGACCGGTAAGCCCGCCGCTGACGCTGTTGCTGATGAAAGTGGAAGACAACAAGGACACCGTTCCCGCGTTGTTGAAAATTGCGCCTGCGCGCGCCACTCCGCCGTAGCTCGCCGCGCTGGCCTGATTGTTGGTCAATGTGCAGGCGGCCAATGTGACCGTGCCGCCATTGTTGTAAATGGCGCCGGCATCGGCGGGCGTCGCGCTCGTTGTCAAATAATTGCCATTCGCCAGCGTTAGATTCGAGGCCGTCAGGCTTGCGCCCGGCGCAATGTAAAAAATTCTCACCGCATTGCCGCCGCTGATCGTGGCCGCGACCGTACTGGCGTCGAGAATGACGTTATTTGTGATGTTAATCGTGTTGGCGATTGTCACCGTGCCGTTGAATCCAATTCCAATCCAGCCGCCTAGCGCGATGGCTGCGCGCAAGCTCGCTTCGTCCGGCGAATTGACGACGTTGGTTGGCCCGCTGAAATTCGTCAGCGTGAGGGAGGCGATGTGACTGGTGGCCATGCCGTAGGCATTCGTCGCGACCAGCCAGTAATTGCCTGACTGGCCGGTGGAAACGTTCGTCAACGCCAGCGTCGCGTTGGTCGTAACTGACGGTATGGAACCGCCGCTGAAAAACCATTGATAGCTGAGTGGTGCGTCGCCATTGGCATGTCCCGAGAAACTGACCGAGCTGGTGACCTTGTTTGTTACACTGGCCGGTTGCACATCGAACGCCGGCAATTGGGCGAACGTGCCGCCAAGCGCGACATTGGTATTCACGTTGAACGAAACGGGGTTTACGGAGGTGTTGGTGATGCCCGACCAGGCAACAAAAACCCAGCCTGTCGCCGGCGTCGCGGTGGCCGTGACGAGTGTGTTGCTCAAGTAACTCCCGCCGGGCGGACTCAAATTAATTGATCCCTGGCCGTTGGTCGCCAGGGCCACCGAATAAACCGGGAATGGCAGAAAGTTTCCGGTGATGACCAGATCGGAGTTCATCGTGACCAGGAGCGGATTTATGGCGCCGCTGGCGTCGCCTGACCAGTTGGCAAAATACCAGCCGTTGCTGGCGGTGGCGGTGAGGGTGATATTCGCGCCAGACGGATGCGGGTTGTTGGTATTGTCTGCCGTGACCACGCCGCCGCCATTCGCGTAGATCGTGAGTGTGTAACCGGCAGCGCCAGCGGTGCTGGCCAGCGTGAGACAAAGAGAAACAACCAAAACCAAGACATGCAGGGTCTTCGTAAGTTCAGTCTTCATAGGGGAAACCTTCTTAAATTATCTTATCAGACCCACGGGGAACTATCAAGCTTATTTTGCGAGGCATGAAATTTTGAAAAACTCCTTGAACGACTGCCTGTAAGGCGGCCCATCCGAGGTGAAGGAATCGTTTTTTTGATTTTTATTTTTGAAGCGGGCGCGTTATTGTTGACGCATCAAAAGCGGGACGACCATCAAGTTCTGGGGAGTACGCGGCTCCATACCCACGCCGGGACGCGGCACGGTGCGCTATGGAGGCAATACCACTTGCGTCGAAGTCCGCATCGGCGATGACATCATCGTGCTCGACGCGGGCACGGGCCTGCGGTTGTTCGGGCAGTCATTGCTCGAAGAATTTCCCAAGGAGCCGCTGAACCTGACGCTCCTGATTTCACACACGCACTGGGACCACATCCAGGGCCTGCCGTTCTTTGCGCCCATCTATGACGCGCGGTGCCGGTTGCGGATTTTGGGCGGCGAGGGCGCGCGCAAGGGCCTGGTCGCGGCCTTGACCGGCCAGATGGAAAGCACCTATTTCCCCGTGCCCTTTTCCAAGCTGCCGAGCAACATCGAAATCGAGGAGTTGCGCGAATTTAACTTCGCGGTGGGCAGCACCCTGGTCCGTGCGCACCGGGCCAATCATCCCGGCTTTTGCGTGGGCTACCGGCTTTTTTCTCCGGACGGCCTGATCTGCTTCTTCCCCGACACGGAACCGCGCCCCGGCGGCGACGACCGCGACATGATCGAGTTCATCCGCGAGGCCGACGTGCTCATTCTCGATTCGCAATATGACCGTTCGGAATATCGCCGGCATACCGGCTGGGGTCATGGCTGCGTGGAAGATTCGGTGAACCTCGCCCTGCAAGCCGGGGTCAAGAGGCTCGTGCTCTTTCACCACGATCCGGGCCACGACGACAAAACCATTGACGCCTTTGTGCGCCACGCCCGCGCACTGGTCAAGAGGCGTCGCGGAAAATTGAAAGTGGATGCCGCGCGTGAAGGCCTGGCCATCGAGTTGAACGGCCGGCGCCCGCGCTGAAAAGCTTCAGGGTCAAAAACGGCTTAATCGCGATATTGCCGGAACACTACCGCCGTGGATGTGGCGGGATCAAACGCCGCATACACGCTGCCGCGCAGATGTTCCTCATTCTTGAAGACCCGCTTGAACCAAAGCGCGTTTTCCAGCGGCGGCAGGCTTTGAAACAGCCGGGTAGTTTTGATCAACGAGGGTTCGAGCATTTTCCTGGCTTCAAATTCGTCCGCGGGCGCCAGCTTCGCGCCGGTCACCATCGTTTCAAAGTTGGTTTGCGTCACGGTGAACGCCGCCAGCCATTCCTCGTGCAGGAAGGTCGAATACCCGGCCACCTCCACCTGGCTGGCCGACGCGGGAGCCGCGCCCACGCAAATGTAAGCCAGCCGGTGGCCGGACGCCCCGCGCGCGCCCCACAGTCCCAGCAGGGCCGTCACCACCAGGGCAGGCGCGACCAGCAGAGCCAGCGCCGCGGGCCGGCCCAGCGGGCGTTTCTCGATCCAAACCTTGGTCAGGGCAAAGACCGTGCTGCCGCCGCCGCCTACCAGCACCAGGACCGGGATGAACGGCAGCAAGGCCATCGCGCAGGCTTTGCCGAAAAATTCCCAGGTGCCGTATTGCATCGCCAGGAAAAACAGCACGCCCGCGCTCACCAGCACGGTGTCGAAAACCCAGACCCACCAGTAGTTCACGGGCCGGTTCTTTTGATTTGTTTCAGCCGTAGGGTTCACTTCGGCATCTGCAATCCCATTTTGGCCGCCACCTGCGCCACGTCCTTGTCGCCGCGACCGGAAAGATTCACGATGACGAGCGATTCCTTGCTCATCTTCGGCGCGCGCACCATGCATTCGGCCACGGCGTGCGAGCTTTCCAGCGCGGGGATGATTCCCTCCAGCCGCGCCAGTTTCATAAACGCTTCCAGCGCCCGGTCATCGGTGGCGTAGGTGTACTCCACGCGCTTTTGGTCGCACAGCCATGCGTGTTCGGGGCCTACGGCGGCGTAATCCAGACCGGCGCTCACACTGTGGGTCGGCTGAATCTGGCCGGCATCATCCTGTAAAATGTAGCTGCGCGTGCCCTGCAACACCCCCAGCGATCCGCCGTGGAACCGCGCCGCGTGCTGACCGGGTGTGATGCCCAGTCCGCCGGCTTCCACGCCGACCATCGCCACCCCGGCGTCCTCCAGAAATGGGTAGAACAGGCCGATGGCATTGGAACCGCCCCCGACGCAGGCGAGGAGCAAATCCGGCAGCCGCTTTTCCTTTTCCAAAATTTGCGCGCGGGCCTCGTCGCCGATGATGCGCTGAAAATTCCGCACCATCACCGGATATGGATGCGCTCCGTAGGCCGTTCCCAGAATGTAATGGGTGCTGCGGATATGCGTCACCCAGTCGCGCATCGCCTCATTGACAGCTTCCTTGAGCGTCTTCTGGCCGGCATGAACGGGCACGACTTCCGCGCCCAGCATCTTCATCCGGTACACGTTCAATTCCTGCCGCTGACAATCCACCGCGCCCATGTAGATGACGCATTTCAGGCCAAACATGGCGGCGACGGTGGCGGTGGCCACGCCATGCTGGCCGGCCCCGGTTTCGGCGATGATTCGCGTCTTGCCCATGCGCCGGGCCAGCAGAATCTGTCCGATGGCGTTGTTGATTTTATGCGCGCCGGTATGGTTGAGGTCTTCGCGCTTGAGATAAATTTTCGCGCCGCCCAGCTCGCGTGTCAGGCGCGCCGCAAAATAAAGCGGCGTGGGCCGTCCGCAAAATTCCGTGAGGTAATAAGAGAGTTCGCGCTGGAACTCCGGGTCGCGCTGGGCGCGGAAATACTCGGCCTCCAGCTCCTGCAAGGGATGCATGAGCGTCTCGGGCACATAACGTCCGCCGTAGGGGCCAAAGTGGCCCCGGGCGTCGGGCAGACTCGGTTCGGCAACTGCGTTCATAACGGCATTTTCACGCAAAACGCGGAATCGCGCAAACAAAGAGAAGCAGAACCGCGAATGGACGCCAATTCACGCGAATTGGAAGCGGATTCGGTTTATTATTTTGAGGATTGGCGTTCATTGGCGTTTATTCGCGGTTAACTGTGTCCATCTCCGGCTTAAATTTCAGCCAACCTCTTCCACACCAGCACAAAGGAGGACGCAAACTCCTCCGGCTTGTCCGCGATCCATTGGGTGACAAAGCCGGGATCGAACCAGGCGCCCGTCTCGATTTCCTCCGGGTGCAGCGTGAACGGCCCTTCGCTCTGGCCGCGATAAACCCGGCAAAACTCCCAGCCCGTGGCGGCGCAGGCATCCATCTTGAACAGCCTTTGGGGCGGCTGGCTCAAAGTGATTCCAAGCTCTTCGCGCACTTCGCGCAGGGCACAGGCGTCGTAATCCTCGCCGGCGTCCAAATGGCCGGACGCGGATGAATCCCACTTGCCCTTGGCCGTATCCTTGAGCATGGACCGTTTCTGCAAAAAGACCCGGCCTCGTGAGTTAAACACCAGCACATGCACGGCGCGATGCCACAGGCCGCGCGCGTGAACCTCCTTGCGCGGCGCGCGTCCAATGACCTCGTCGCGTTCATTGACAATGTCGAAGATTTCCTCAGGCATAATTATTGGGACCATCCGCCGCCAAGAGCTTTCACCAGATTGACGCAGGCGGTGAGGCGCGCGCCGTGCAGCTGCAGGGCATTCCGCTCCTGATCAAGAGCCTGGGTTTGTGCGGTGGCCACGTCGAGATAAGTGACCAGCCCGGCCCGGTAGCGGTTGTTGGAGATGTCCAGGGCGTGTTGCGCGGCGGCCACCGCCTGGTTCGCGGCGTTCCATTCATCAGCGAGCCAGAGCTGGGCGGCGAGTGAATCTTCCACCTGGCCAAAGGCGTCCAGCACGGTTTGACGGTAGTCGGCGAGGGTTTCGGTGTAGGCGGCGCGGGCTTCCCGGAGATTGGCGGCATTCAAGCCGCCGGTGAACAACGGCAGTTCCACGTTGGGCCCCACAGCCCAGAACCGGCTCGGCAGGCCGAACAACGAGCCGGCGCTGATGGATTGGAAGCCCGCCAGCCCGTTCAAGCGAATGGCGGGAAAGAACGCGGCCTTGGCCACGCCGATATCAGCGTTGGCGGCGATCATGCGGCGTTCGGCGGCGGCGATGTCCGGGCGATGTTCCAACAATTCAGCGGGCAGGCCGGGCGGCACCTGCGGAACCGTCGCCGCGTCCGGCGCATTGGTAAAAGCAAAATCAATGGGCGATTCGCCGCAGAGAATGGCGAGGGCATGACGTGTCCGGGCGCGCTGCAATTTCAGGTCCGGCAGTACGATCTCCGCGCTATGCAATTGCGCCGCCGCCTGGGCGACGTCCAGGTCCGAGACGATGCCGCCGCGTCGGCGGTTTTGGGTCAGTTCAAGGGAACGGCGGTAGGTCTCGATGGTATTGGTGATCAGCTCATATTGGCCATCGAGCGTGATCAGGGAAAAATAATCGTCGGCCACTTCGGCGGCGACATCCAGTTTGGCGGATTCCAAATCGTCGGCGCTGGCGCGGTAGCGGGCCTGGGCGGCTTCTGAAAGCCGGCGCACACGGCCCCACAGGTCCAGTTCCCAACCGAGATAAATGGGGGCCGTGAAAGTATTATAGGTATGGGCAATGCCTGCCGCATTGCCCGCCTCCGGCTCGTTGACGCTGGTGCGCTGGCGGCTGATGTCGCCGCCGGGCGTGCCGCCAGCGGTGATTTGGGGATAGTATTGCGAGCGTGCCACGGCCACCATTTCGCGCGCCTCTTCCAGGCGGGCGACCGCCGCGGCAAGGTTCTGATTGTTGGTCAGCGACAAGGCTTCCAAGCGGTTCAATTCGCCATCCTCAAACATCCGCCACCATTCGCCGCGCGGCCGGGCGGCGGCGGGTTCGGCCATTTTCCAATAAACCGTATTGGTGCCCGGGTCACTGTAATTCTTGGGCGGCGGCTGGGCCGGCAGCGGGGCGGGGCGATGATAATCGGGACCGACCGCGCAACCCGCCAAAGCAGCGACCAAGGCCGCAGCCAAGGCGACGGCTGCGAGTGGGGACCGCTCGCGTTCCGTCGCGTCTCTGGAATGGGTTTTCATGGGGCGGACACTGAATTGGTTGATGGCCCCGCGATCTGCACCGCCATGCCTTCAGAAACGCCGTCGGGCGGATTGACGATCACATTGTCCGTGGCGTTCAAGCCGCCGAGCACTTCAATGGTATTGCCAAAGTCGCGTCCGAGCTGGATCGAGCGCAGTTCCACTGTATGGTCGGGTTTCACGATGGCGGCCTGGGTTCCTTGGGCGCGAAAAAGCAAGGCGCTGCCCGGAATGGTCAGCGTGCTTGGGGCCACGTTGTCGTTGAAACGCACCTGCGCATAGCTGCCGGCAAGAACTTCGCCTTTTGGATTGGGCATCTGCAATTCCACCTGGAGCGTGCGCGAGGCCGGGTCCACCGCGCCGGCCGTGCGGGTGACGGTGGCGGCGAATTCGCGGCCGGGAAGATCCTGAAACGTGACGGCGGCCTTGAGCCCCGGAACAATTCCATGAACCAGCGATTGCGGAACGCGCACATACACGCGCAAGGGATCGGTCTGGGCCAGCCGGAACAGTTCGGCGCCGCTGCCGGCGGCGATGAGCTGGCCGATGTCCGTGTTGCGCGCGGTGACCACGCCATTAAATGGCGCGACCACGCGGTCAAAGCCCTTCAAATCTTGGAGCCGTTGCAAATTGGCCCGGGCCGCTTCCACGTTGGCCTGCTTGAGGGTATAGTCGGATTTCTTTTCCGCAGTTTCCTGTTCGCTGACACTGGCGGTCTTGAGCAATTCCGTCCAGCGGTCGGCGGTGATTTTGGCGAGGTCGCGGGCAGCCACGGCTTGGTCCAGCTCGGCGCGCATTTGTGCGAGTTGTTCATCCAGTTCCGGGGTGTCAATTTCGGCGAGCGTCTGGTTGTTGGTCACCTGGTCGCCGATGTCCACCAGCCAGTTTTTCAGATAGCCGCTGGCGCGGGCGTGAATGGCGGCCTCGACAAAGGCCTGAACGTCCGCCGGCAAAGGGGCCCCGGCGACGGTCTTGGCGGGGGCCGGTGAAATCACCTGGACTGTCGGCACAGTTTCCGAGCGCGTTTCGGCCAATAACCGCTGTCGCGCCAGCCAGCGCGGAACCAGGCCGATGGCAAGGCCGATGATGACCAGGACGATGACGATTTGCAAAATGCGGCCCAGTTTTATGGGCGGCGGCGGAGCTGACGCGGGGGTGTTCATGGAATCAAGGAGCTTTAACCGTGACGTGTTTGCGATGCATGAAGCTGAAGACAACCGGCACAAAAAAAAGGGTGGCAACGGTGGCGAACACCAGTCCGCCGATGACCGCGCGTCCCAGCGGGGCATTTTGCTCGCCGCCTTCACCCAGGCCCAGGCTGAGGGGCAACATGCCGATGATCATGGCCATCGCGGTCATTAAGACAGGCCGGATGCGGCCCACGCCGGCTTCCAGCGCGGCCGACAGCGGGTCCATTCCGCGCTGCAAATTTTCGCGCGCGAAAGTGACCACCAGCACGGAATTGGCCGTGGCCACGCCGATGCTCATGATGGCCCCCATCAAGGCCGGCACGCTCAAGCTGGTCTGCGCCAGAAAGAGCCCCCACAGCACGCCGGCCAGCGCGCCCGGCAAGGCGGTGATAATGATGAACGGGTCCAGCCAGCTTTGGAAATTAATGACCAGAAGAAAATAAATGAGCACAATGGCGCCAACCAGGCCATAGCCGAGGTTCGTATAGCTGGTGCGCATGGTTTCGGCCTGGCCGCGGATATCAATGCTGCTGCCGCGCGGCAGGTCTTTTTTGATTTTTTCGACCATCGGCTGAATTTCGCCCAGGACGCCGCCCAGGTCCCGGCCATCCACGCTCCCGTAAATGTCAATCGTTGGCAGAATGTCATAGTGCGAGACCACCGGGGGCACGTTGACGCGACGGATGGTGGCCAGGTTGGCCAAAATCTGCGCGCCGCTGCCGCCCGGAACCGCGGCGCTGATGGGCATGGCATTAAGCTGCTCCACGGAATTCATCACATATTCCGGCGCCCGGACGTTGATCAGGTACTGGATGCCAATGTTGGGATCGAGCCAGTACGCCGGCTGGACCGTGCTGCTGCCGCTGAGGCCCAGCAAAAC
>Ga0326728_10012903_pt1 | contig 18362 bp, 8 predicted proteins | sample MB3enrmetagenome_FD_207602 | JGI IMG/M metagenome (GOLD analysis project Ga0326728, IMG submission 207602) | Lab enriched peat soil microbial communities from McLean, Ithaca, NY, United States - MB31MN | ecosystem: Environmental > Terrestrial > Soil > Wetlands > Peat | place: USA: New York... | reverse complement strand
GGGGCAATTACCCGGTATACCAGGAAACCCGGAGTTACAATAGCCTGCTCCAGTTGACGACGGCTACGGCGGCGTATGCGTCGTACCCGTATACGGCCGTGATGAACATGCAGTACAACTACTCGGCGACGCAGAACAACGGACGGATTGTGAACTCGGTGGATGGGGTAGCGGGCCAGCACGTCAGCTACACCTACGACGCGCTGAACCGGCTTTCGTCGGCGACGACGTTGCCGGCCGACACGGCGGCGTGGGGACAAACGTACTCCTACGACGGATTCGGGAATCTGCTGGCGCAGGTGCCGACGCAAGGGAGCGCTCCGCAGGTGTATCCGCCGGTAGACTCGACCACCAACCACGTCGGGTCGGTGGACGCCAACGGAAACCCGGCGGGCTCGAACTACACATGGGACGTGGAGAACCGTCTGTTGAGCAGCAACGGCACCGCCTACAACTACGACCCCTGGGGGAAGCGCATCGTGGTCAACGGACTGGCATACTTTTACGGGATCGACGGCAAGCCGTTGGCGACGTATGCGGTAATACCATCGAGTCCTGGTAACTACTTCACGTTGGGAATTCCCAGTTACTACACACCCATGTACTTCACGTATTTTGGGGGAAGGCTACTGGAGCCGACGGACCGTTTAGGATCGATGCGCTTCCAGTCGGGACCGTACTTGGCGTCGACGCCAGCGGTGTACTTTCCGTGGGGGCAAGAGCAGACCTCGACGCAGGACGGGACGTTTAAGTTCGCGGGCTACTGGCGGGATGCGACAGGTGGCGGCCAGGATTACGCGGATCAGCGCTACTACAATGCCAACTATGGGAGGTTTTGGACTCCGGATCCGGCGGGTCTGAAAGCGGTCAACCCGAAGGACCCGACAAGCTGGAATCAGTACGCGTACGCAATGGGCGACCCGGTTAACCGCAACGACCCAAGCGGGCTGTGCCCCCCAGGCATGGTCGAAGCTACGCCTCAGCAGATGGAGAATATTGTGGACACTGCTGAATCGTACTTGAACCACAACATACAGCATGACAATTCGGCCCATTTCCAAACAAACGCCAGCGGCACACTTACACAGATCGACTGCTCTGGCCTCGTGATGCAGGCTCTCGCCGGTGTCGCCTGGAGCGACCCGTTTATGCAAGCCACGATACCGAACCTCAACAGCAACATCACCAGCCTGTTTTCGCCAGCCGCCACGGCCAGCGTGGGCGACATCCTCTGGTTTTCGGGGCATGTCGCGATCGTAACGGGCGTAGACTCCAGCGGAAACGTTACATCCTTCATTGGCTCCCAGACCAGTACTGGGCCGGCAATTGTCAACGCGACGAAGAACCCATATTGGCAGGGACGAATGAAAACTGCCAAGCTTTACACGCCGTGCGTACCTGCACCGGTCGCTCCCGTACACCTTAGCGGCGGTGTCCAGCCCTACGACCCCAATCCGTTCGACGGGGATGGGGCCTGGGGCGGGGTCGAAGCAGATTCAACTGTTGGCTACGAGTTTGTTGACTCATCCATCTCTTATGACGTTGACGTGAATAAGGACACTTGATCTGTAGAATGAACATTCGTCGCGCGCCTTATCCGTATGGAGTGGCCTCGGCGCTCGTCGCCGCCGGAGCCAGAGTGACCCTCATGGTCGTGCTGCTATGTGGTCGGCTGGTGCCCTGCTCTGCTCAGCCGGTCCACCCTTGCTTTGCGTTCTTGGCAAACGGGAACGTGACCGTAACCTGCATGGGCAAAACAACCCAAGTCACGCGTAAAGGGGGCATCGAAGGGTTCGCAGTGGACGACGCTCACGCCAGCTTCGCGTACACCACTTTGCACCTCCTGAGGCACAACGCACCCACGGATGTCGATGGGGGAGTGTACACGACGGTGCTGATCGATCTCGAAGGAGGATCGAGCAGGGACCTTGTCGGTGTGTGGGGCATCGTGAGTTCCTGCGGCGGACTGTTCCCCATGGACGTACCCGTACCCGAGCCAGGCCCACGCGACCTTGTGAGTGGGGACGAGGTTGCTTTCCATTCGTACAGCCGATTCCTTTGTAGTGCTGATCGGAAGACAGTCGTCGGCGTTGCGAAGAAAGATGGCGGTCTCTTCTCAGGGGATCCGCCGGCCATTCGGATTGCGGACGCGAAGACGTTTAACCATTATGGGTTTGCCATCAGTCCAGATGGTTCAAAGGTTGCGTATCGCAGCGACCGTGGTCGCCTGTGTATGTTCTCAGGCTCCGATCCGGCCCGGTGCGTTGAGGTAGAAGCCACGCTGGCAGACGCCCCGTCGGTGAACGATTCTGGCGAGCTGCTTGTGGCGATGGGCACGGGTCAGGAGTGCTTTTACACCGGTTACTCCAGCTTTTCACCCCGACACGTTCCGGCCGCGACGAATGAAAGCAGGGACGAATGCCTGGGCGTCGGTTTTTGGAGCGCGGACCTCGGGTCCGTTCAGATCATAGGGCCGCTAGGGAGGCATCCGCAGTGGATCAAACCGGAAACTGCCCAGTTGCTGATCAAGTGGGCTCAAGGTGCGGCTAGCGGAGAGCCTAGGTAGAGCGGGGGGAAACCCTTTCGAAAACCCGGAGAAAGCCGGCCCAGTTTCAGAGCCAACCCCCCAGGTTCCCGCCGCGCCTCGGAACCACAGTGCCTGCGGCACCGGCAAAAGGGCTAACACGTTACCCCATGTTGGGTTGGCGTATGCTAACGCCGCGTTTGCAAACGTGAACGTCTTTGCCGCCAGTGACTTACGCCGAAAATGGCGGATTTTCGCCGCCAGCCGCGTTAGCATATGCAAACTTGTTGAAACGGCAGTTTCTTGCGGGATTCCCAAAACCGCGGTAGCATTCCGAAATAACCTGCCTGCGGGTGGGAACCAGGCGGTTCCGCGCGCGACCGACAAAAAGGGTTCGCCGAAACAGTTGCGTGGCCGGTCGCTGGGGACGAGGCTCAGCGAGGCGGAGTATGCGCAATGTGAGCAGGCGGCGGCCCGGCGCGGACAGTCGTCGCTGAGCGAGTGGTGCCGTCAGGTGCTGCTCGACGCGGCAGCGAGTCCCGCTCCAGCACCGGAGGCCGAGGCGATCCTATCGGAAGTCCCGGCGCTCCGCAAGATCGCGATCGATCTTCTGTACGGCCTGGACGCAACCGATCCGGGTTCTCGGCGGTATTCTTACGACGGCACAACCGCGTACCAGCGCGATTCGCCACTACACCCGCGTTGCAACCGCCACCCCCATTTGCGACACTGACGTTTCATGCTCCCACGGCTCCTGCTGCCCGTACCGGCCTGTGCCCTGTTTGCACTCGCACAACCCGGCCCCCTGCCTCCGCACGAGGCGCTTACCTATAGCATCGAGTGGCGGCTCATCACCGCCGGCAAAGTCCATTTGGAATGGCACCAGGAGCGAACCGGGTGGCTGCTAGGCGTGCATGTGGAATCCGTGGGCCTCGTTTCCAAGTTTTTCCGGGTGGCGGACGATTACCGCGCGGCCCTTGACCCATCGCTGTGCACCGAGACCGCGCAACTGACTTCGCAGGAAGGCAACCGCCAGCGTGACACGCGCATCACGTACGACGGCGCCCACCATACCGCCAGTTACCTGGAGCGCGATGCCGCCAGGAACACGGTTTTATCGCAACACGAGATCGAAATCCCTTCGTGCGTGCATGACGTGATCGGCGGCCTCTATTTTCTTCGCACCCTCAACCTGGAACCGGGGCAAAGCATTACCATCCCAGTGAGCGATGGCAAAAAGAGCGCGATGGCCAAAGTGGAAGCGCAACAGCGGGAGGATATGAAAACTCCCGCCGGGACTTTCCACACGGTTCGCTACGAGGCCTACGTGTTCAACAACGTCCTCTACAAACGCCCCGCGCACCTCAACTTTTGGCTTACGGACGACCGGCGTAGGCTGCCCGTTCAAATCCGTGTGCGCATGCAGTTCACCATCGGGACCATCACGCTCCAACTGGAAAAGAACGAATAGCGCCCGGTTTGTCCCATTCCCGAACAGCCAGTGGCACGCCCGCCGTTCCTTTTCAGCGATTTGCAGGTGGCGCCCGCCGTGCATTCCTCACCCAGGCCTGGAGAATCTCCCAATGAACGTCTGGAACGACATCCGCTTCGGCGCACGCACGCTTCGCAAATCCCCCGGCTTCACGATCACGGCCGTGATCACGCTGGCGCTCGGCATTGGGGCCACCACCGCGACGTATAGCGTCTGCGACGCCATGCTATGGAAACCGGTCCCGTACCTGGATTTCAGCAAGTTAACGATGGTGCTGCAGCGCGTTCCCGACGATCCCAACGATTGGAGATTGCTCTCCCCCGCCGATTTTGACGATTTCAACCGCCAGAACACCTCGTTTGAATCGATGGCCGCCTACCAATATGGCCGCGCCAACATCGCCGGGGCAGGCAGCGAACCCGTACGGGTCAGACAGGTTCTGGTGACCGCGAATTACTTCGATGTCCTCAACGTGCGGCCCGCGCTCGGCCGTGGGTTCGCGTCCGGTGAAGACCGGCCCGGCCATGAGCGAGAAGTGATCCTCAGCGACGCGCTGTGGCGCCGCCAGTTCGGCGCCGATTCCGCCCTCATCGGCAATACCATCCACCTGGACGATAACAACTACACGGTCATCGGCGTCATGCCGCCGAAGTTCGAGTTTCCCAAAACCGCCGAGATCTGGACTCCCATGGCGCTCACCCCCGAGCAGCGCAATTCCCGCTCGAATCTGAGTTTTGACGCGGTGGGCAACCTTAAACCGGGCTACACCGTGGCGCAGGCCCAAGCCGAACTGGATGCCTTCGCTCCGCGCCTGGCGCGCCAGTTTCCCGCCACCAACCGGGACCGCCGGTTCATGGCGATCAACGCGCACGAATACCTGATCGGTATCTACACACACCAGTATTCGCTGATGCTGTTCTACTCGGTGATCTTCGTTCTGCTGATCGCCTGCATGAACGTGGCGAACCTTCAGTTTGCCCGCGCCATCGGCCGCTCACGCGAAGTGGCCGTGCGCACGGCGTTGGGGGCCGGGCGTGGCCGCTTGATGGTGCAGTTCGTGACCGAAAGCGTCCTGGTCTCGCTGGCGGGAGCGGTGCTCGGCCTGCCCGTGGCTATGTTTGGGTTGCAGGCCATTCTCGGCGGCATGCCCCCCGAGGTGGAGAAGTATATTCTGGGCTGGCACGAGATCAGCCTGGACGGGCGCGCCCTGGCTTTCACACTGCTGGCGGCGGTGGCCACCGGCATCCTCGCCGGCCTGGCGCCCGCGTGGCAGTGCTCCCGCACGGATATCAACGACACTTTGAAGCAAGGCGGCCGCGGTTCTTCGGATACCGGAGCGCGTCACCGCCTACGTTCCATTCTGGTGGCCGGCGAGATTGCCCTTTCAGTGGTGCTTCTGGTGGGCGCCAGCCTGATGATCCGCGGCGTCAAGTCCATGGTCAATAGCGCCAGCGGCAGAGACCCGGAAACCCTCCTGACGCTTCGTTTAGCGCTTACCGAGACACGCTACCAGCAGCCTCACCAAATCGCCGCATTCTACCGCGACGTGCTGCACCGCCTCGGCGCACTCCCCGGCGTGGAATCCGCCTTCGCCGTAACCGCCATGCCGTATAGCGAACACAGTTCGTGGCGCTCCTTCGAGATCGAAGGGCGCGCTCCCAAACCCGGCGATACACCGGGTGCCGAATACCAGGCCGTCACTCCCAATTATTCCCGGACCATGCACGTGCCGCTGCTCGCCGGCCGTTTCATTGAGCCCGGCGACGGCCCCGATGCACCGCCGGCGGCCGTGATCAGCGAACAACTGGCGCGCCGCTACTGGCCGGGCAAGGCGTTCCCGATCGGTGAGAAAATCCGCATCGATTCTCCGGACGCCCCGAAAGGGTGGTTCACTATCGCCGGCGTTGTAGGCAATGTCGTTGAAGAGATGTACGACCGCGCGCCCCGCGCCGCCCTGTACGTTCCCTTCGACCAGATCCCCAACCGCTGGATGGATATCGGCATCCGTACCGCCGGCGATCCGGCGCGCCTGGAACGAGCCGCCATCGCGGCCATTCACTCTATTGACAGCGAGCAGCCCGTGACCGATGTTCTCTCCCTCGCAGCCATGGTGCGCAACGATGCGATGGGGCTTATTTATGTGGCCGTGATGCTGGGGATCTTCGGTATCATCGCGCTGGTGCTCTCCGCCATCGGGGTGTATGGAGTCATGTCCTACCTGGTCGGGCAAGAGACCCACGCTATCGGAATCCGCATGGCACTGGGAGCGCCCCGATCCACCATTCTGGGCGCGCTGTTTCGCCGCGGCATCGGCACGACTATCGTAGGCCTGATCGTGGGCCTCGCTGTTTCGTATGAGCTCGCGCGCCTGCTCTCGTTGCTGATCTATGGGGTGACTCCCGGCGACCCCATGACATTCCTGGGTATCCCCTGCGTGCTGATGGCCGCCGCCGCCCTGGCTATTTACATTCCGGCGCGGCGCGCGCTGGGAATTGACCCAATCGCCGCCCTGCACTGCGAGTAGGCCGGAATCGCGGCCAGTTCGGAGATCCGCGCCGCCGCCCGTGCCAAGGAACGGCCGCCGCTTACAGGCGCGCCAGCAACTCCTGAATCTTCTGTTTCTCGAGCGGCGCCGGGCTGTATTTCAAAGCTTCCTGCAATTCTTTCTGGGCGCGCGGCTTGTCGCCTTTTTGGAAATAGGCCATCCCGAGATGGTAGCGATAGGTGGAGGCGCTGGGCTGCGCGGTTACCAATTGTTTGAATAGATCCACGGCTTCGTCACTCAAGTTTTTCTTGAGGTAAATCCAACCCAGCGTGTCGGTGATCTCCGGCAGGTTCGGCTGCAATTGCTTGGCGCGTTGCGCCATCGTCAGTGCCTGGTCGAGATCGCCTCCATGTTCGGCCATCAGGAAGGCATCGTTATTGAGGGTGACGGCGTTATCCGGCTGGAGCTTGAGCGCGGCATCGTACACCTGGCGGGCCTCGCTCCAGCGGTTGGCGGCGTCTAGCACCAGGGCCAGGGAGCCTAACGCAACGATATTATCGGGCATCGTCTCGCGGGCCTTTTTGAGCGCCGTGATGGCGTTGGCGAGATCGCCCTTGCGGCGGAAGGTCTCGCCGATGCGCAGGTAAACATCGCCGCGCGCCCTGTCATTCAACGAGCTCAACGCACTCTGGTAAATCTGGATTGCCTGATCGAAACGCCCGGCCCTTACCGCGATGTTGCCCATCTCAATCTTCAAATCGGCGCGTGCCGGCTGCTTGGAGGACTCGGCTTGCAATGTGTCGAGGGCGGCATCCGGCTTGTTCTGCGCCATGAATGTCTCCGCCACACCCAACAGCCCGCGGAGGTTGGAAGGGTTCAGTTCGAACGTGCGGCGGAACGCGGCTTCGGCATCTTTGAACTTGTTCTCAGCCAGATTGACCATCCCGATCTGGAAGTGCACATCCGGAGAGTTCGGCAAGGCTTTCAGCAGACCATCCAGTTGCTCCCTCGCCTCGGCGTATTTCTTCTGGCCCATCAACGAGGCCGTTTGGATCAGCCGCGCCTTGAAGTTGTTCCTATCGGCGCTCAGCACCATGCCCGCCGATTTGAATGCCGCGTCATAATCGCCGCGGGCCACCTGGAGTTGCGCCAACGCCAGGCGCGCCTGCAAGTAATCGCCGCGGATCTCCAGCGCTCTTTCGAACTGCTGCTGCGCCTGGACAGACTCCCCGAGCGCCAGGTGTGCGCGTCCCAGGTTGAAGTGAGCCACGGGATTTTCGGGAGCGCGGCTGGTTACCGATTGCAGTTCGCTCAGGGCCCGGTTCACGTCTCCCTTGTCCAGCAGCAAGGTGCCTTCCAGACCGCGCGCGTCGTTGTCTTCCGGGTTGTCCTTGAGAAGGGCGGAATTCAGTTCGGCCGCCTCGCCGCGTTTGCCCTGCCGCATCAACACTTCAATAATGCGTTTTTGGTATTCGACCTTCTGTTTGGGTTGCTTGGCAATACCCTCGCGATACTCGCGAATGGCCGCATCCCCGTTGCCCAACCGCAGGTAGAAATCGCCCACCACCACGTATGCTCGCGGAAAATCCTTGCTGTACGATTTGATTCGGTTGAGCACTTGCAGCATGTCTTCGCGCCGCTGCTCGTTGGAGTACTGCATGGCCAGGGTAACCAGGAATCCGAAGGCTTTGGGGTTGTTCTGGAAAGCTTGCTTAAGGGTTTCTTCGCCGTCTTTGCCATGGCCTTGGAACATCTGCAACCGGTAGAGTTCCGAATACGCGGCCTGCGTGGTCTGGTCCTTGTCGATGACCTCGTGAAAGATTTTCTCCGCACCGGCGAAGTCGTTCTGGGCCGCCGCCACGCGGGCCATCTGCATCATCACGCCCGTTTGGCCCGGCTTAATGGCAGCCGCCTTGCGGTATTCCTCGACCGCCTGCACCAGCAGCGCGTCGGATTGCTCCTTGTGCGCGGATTGGGCGGCGAAGCGCGCCTGGACAAAGAAATCGTCGCCTTGGAGACGGTGTCCCTCGAAGGAGTTTGCATCCCTCGCCAGAATCTGCTTGACGAAGCCGTCCACATCGGTCAATAACGTGCGGTTGCGCGGTTCGGTCTGGACCTGCAGGAAAATGTCGCATAATTTCACCGCGGCATCCCAGTGGTCCGGAGAATCCATCGGGAGCCGCTCGACCGCCTTGCGGAACTCCTGCACGGCCCCGCCCACCTGGCCCAATTTGAGCTCGGTGAGCGCCAGTTTATAATGCGCCGGACCCCATAGCAGATCCTTTTGCAGCGCATCCTTGTACATGATCGCCGCTTCTTTGTATTTGCCTCGATCGAAGTACCGGTTTCCGCTCTCGAGATAGCGGCGCTTGGCGACGTTCGGATCCCGGTTGCAGGAGATCAGAACCAACAGTGCGGATAATACGATCGAAACACTACGGAAGGAACGCATGGCCATCCTCATCATCGTTTCTTACAATGTAAGCCACATAGCGGTAGAGCGCCATAGATCGCGCCGTCAAACACGCCCGCGCGTTCATTGTAGCAGTACTAGTATTCGAGAACACAACCCGTTTACCCGATAGGCATCGTTCCAGCGCCACGCATTGAAACAGCCCGCGGCCGCGGTGTAGAGTGATGGGCATGGCACTTTCCGCGCGTAATCAACTTCGTGGTCAGATCAAGGACGTCAAACTCGGAACCATCATGGCCCACGTGGTTGTTCAGGTCGGCGAAAACGAAATCGAGAGCGTGATTACGAGGCGCAGCGCAGAAGAACTGGACTTGAAAACCGGCGACATGGTTACCGTGGTAATCAAGAGCACCGAAGTAATGATTCAGAAGTAATCGGGGCGGCGCGCCGCACCTACCACGGCCCCATGGGATTGGCCGGCCAGGCCGCCGTTGGAGTGACGTACCAAGGCATGAAGGGAGTGCCGGTTCCTGACTGCACCCAGACGATCCTCGGCTTGGAGCACGGAGTGGTATTTCCCGGTTTTTTTGCCGGCGCGGGCGGCACGAGGGGTGCGAGCGGGTCGTCAGGCGGGGGTGTCGGCACAAGGGGCGCGAGCGGGTCGTCGGGCGCGGGCGTCGGCACCAGCGGCGCGAGCGGATCGTCGGGCGTGGGTGTCGGCACGAGGGGGGCGAGTACATCCCCGGGGTCGGGCGCCGGCGTCGGCACGAGGGGATAGAGTATATCCCCGGGGTCGGAATCCGCGCCGCGCGGGTCGAGATGGTTCACCGGGTCGTTGCCGACGTAAGCATAAAGGTTGGTGTCTCCGCCGGCCAATCCCTTCGGGTCTTTGGCCGTCCATCGTCCCGCGGCCGCGTCGTAATCGCGAGCGCCGAAACGAACCAGGCCGGTATCCGGATCGTACAAGCCGCCCGCGAAACCGAACGGTTGGAAACCGGGATTGCTATCGGCGGTCACGCGACCGAAGGCGTCATAGTCGATGCGTTGCGCGATGGCGCCGGTAACGGTGTTCACCACCAGGCGCGGGCTGCCTGTATGATCCACCAGAATCCGGTACTTCACGCCTCCCTTTACGAAGTAGAGCGGCGCCAGGGCACTGTCACCGTACACAAACAGGCTGACCACGTTGCCCGCGCCATCCAACTCGGCCGCCGGCCGCAGGCGGTCCTGATAAACGAAGCCCTTCACCAGCGCTCCGTTGACCAGCTTTCCGATGCGCCGGCTCTCGCCGTCCACCGCATAGCGGATTTCTTCGCCGCTCGCGAGTAATACTCGCCGCAGGTTGCCCAAGGCATCGTATTGATACTGCGTCTGCTGGCCCGCCGTGGCTGTCTGGCTCAATTCGCCGTCGGCGGAATATTGATACGTAATGGCACCGCGCGTAGTGAGACGATCCTGATCGTCATACGCGGCAGTTTCGGTAGTCCCGGACGCCGTAACTTGCGTGCGGTTTCCGTTGATGTCGTAGGTGTAGCTGGCGGCCGCCGAGCCGCCGTTGTTGGCGGAGAGCAAGCGGCCCGCCGGGTCGTAGCCGTAGTGCCAAGTGGAAGCCGTGCCGCCAATAGTCTCCGATGTATCCGTGACCCTGCCCAGGTTGTCGCGCGTATACGTCTCCGCCATCAGAACCCCGGCGGGACCGCTGGCGGCATACTGCGTCAATTCGCCAAAGCTGTTGTATGCGTACGAATCGGCGATCTGGTCGAGAGAGATGCCCGAGACCAGGCCGGTAGTCGCGTCACGGGTGACCGTCGCATCGCCGGCGCTCACCACGTAACTGTCGAGATCGTAGCCGATCGAGAACGGAGTCCCGCCATTCACGGCTACCGAATTCACCCGGAAATCCGAATCGTAGGTGCGCACGACCTGGCCGCTGACGGCGCCCGACCACGTATTCGCCAGCAGCAAATCGCCGTCGTATAGATAGGAGAGCGAATTGCCGTCCGCGTCCGTGACCTGGGTCCGCTGGGCGGTGTTGCTGTCGTAGCTATAATTCAGTTGTCCGGTGGGGAAAGTCAGGCTGGCGATGCGTCCCATGGCATCGAAGCTCCGGCTGACTACGCCCCCATCGGCGCGCGCCACCTGCCACAGTTGCTTCTCCGCATTCCAGAGAAAAGCGGCGGGCATGCCGGAACCGTCAACCATGGGCGGGATATAGAAAGCCGGCAGATTGACCGCGTTGAAAAGGAAGTTATGCGCCGGCCGTCCCGGCGGCATAACGGAAGTCATGTTGCCCTCAGCGTCGTAGGTATAGGCCACCGCGCCGCCATCCGGCAACGTGCGGCCGAGGATGCGGCCGACCGGGTCGCGCTGAATCGTGGTGACCTGGCCCAGCGCATCGGTGAAGCCGCTCAGAAAACCGTCGGTTCCGTATGCGTACTTTTGGGTGCGCTGCTGGCTGCCGGTGCCGCGCGTCAGCGTGCTCAAATGGCCCTGAGCGTCGTAAGTGTACTGCCAGGGTGCGAGACCATTCACCTGCCGCGAAACGGTTCTCCCCAGCGCATCCAGCGTTCTGACGACCAGCCGCCCGGCCGCGCTGGTGCCGGTCAGGGTGCGGTTGGATGCCGAATAGGCCGTGTTCGAAGTTCGCCCGTTGAGCTGCATGGTGTCTTGCAACGCGGACAACGATAGCGGGTTCGAGGGATCGCTCAGCGCCACCGTGCGGTTGAGGGTCCCAGTGTTGGCGAGGCCGCTGGGCGTGGTGGTACTGAATGCCGAAACGAGGCCGGCCTGCAATCCCCAGCGGGGGTCCTGGCCGTAACTCGTCTGCGTGAGCATTCCCGTAACGCCCGTGACGTTGTTGAAGAACGGGCCGGATTGGGTACCGGTGGTGACGGACCCATCGGGGAACTGTGTTTGGAACGTCGGGTTGGAGTCCTGGTTTAGGACCGCATAGACGGTGGTCAGATTGTCGGCCGTGGTGCTTTGGACGGCCCAGCCGTTGTCCACGCCGACCAGGGTCAGCGCCTGAAAGTCGCCCGCGGGATCCGTATCTTGAGTGAGACGGCCGGTCGGATCGAAGGTGAACTGATGCTGATTCCCGTTGGGGTCCGTCAAAGTGCTCATCAGACCGGTGGGATTACCGGCGGGATCATATGTCAGAGCCGTAATCGCGCCATCGGGCGCCTGGATAGCGGAGAGATAGCCGTTGGAATCGACGGATAACGTGGTGGTGTGCCCGAAGGGACCCACGATGGCCGTGGGCTGACTGCCGTTGCGTTGAATGGCGGTCAGGTTTCCGGAATTGTCCTGGATGCCGGTCAACCGGCCTTGGCCGTCGTACAGGAATTGATAGAGCGGCGCACCCGTAAATTCATCCAGCGTATTGGTATGGAGGCCGTTGGGGCCGAACTGGTAAATCAGGTTGGCTGACTGGCTGGGGATGAGGAATCCGCCATCGGAGGTCGGGACAGGCTGCGCGCTGGTTCCGCTGCGCCGGTCGCCGGTGCCGAGGTAGAGCACGCGCGCCTGGGGATCGTAGGCATGCAATACGTCGATGGTCCATCCGCCTAGGGCGAGGTTATTGGCCGTCCAACTGGCGGCACCGCCCAAGGAGCCAGGCATGCGGTCGCTCTGATAGCGCAGGTTGTAGGGCGTTCCGGCGATCGGTATGACCTCACCGAGGCTCTGGCTCTGCGCGCCGATAATGGAACCCTGCCCGTTGCAATTGCAATCGGGGTTTTTGACCGTCGGAGGTGGCGGATGGGCAGCGCTCACGGTCAATGACATTGTGATTTCGATCTGTGTGGAGCCGGTCTGAGTCATGCCTTCCGGCGCGGCGAACGGAATATCGCCGTTGTGGGTGAACTTAAACACAGCATGGTTATAGATCCCGGACGAAGTTGTCAGGTTGCCGTTCCACAAAGCCTGAAAGTTGGGATCGGACGTTGCTGCTTGCCAATCCACATCCGCGAAAAACCCGGCGCCCGCATAGTAACTGGGGTCCCACGTAGTGTTGTCGGTCTCCAAGCAGGTTGTGGACACCTGGGTTCCGTTCATGGGAGGGTACGAGAAGTCCGTAACTACACCCCCGAGCCATGGAACAAGCATGAGATCGTTGGTACCGCCGTAGCCTATGTAGCCGGCGAAATAGCTCGTAGGTACAGCCATAATCAGGTTGTTCGAGTACTGCCAACTCGCCTGGCCGTGGCCGTACCCGTCATCGCAGGAGGAGAAGTTCCACTGTTCGGAAGCGCTGCCACCCCCGGAGGCGGTGGTGCCGGTGGTTGCGGTGAGCTGCTTGTCGCACATGAGGCCGACCATACCTGGCACAACTGTCCACGTACACCGGTAGGTTTCGATATCGTCCGCGGTCCAGGTGACCTGATCGTTGGCCTGTTCGGTGCGCGTGCCGGTGCCAGTGTAGCTTCCCGGACCCGACGCAGTCCAGTTGTAAGCGATGTGGGTCGAGGCTTCGCTGTGAACATTCAACGTTGCTATTACAGTCTGGTCGTCTGCGAACACGGGCGCTCCCAACAGAAACAGTGCCAATAGAAAACACATTCGGAACCGCATATCTCATTCCTTCCGCGCTCATGGCCTAATGGGAAGCCGTACTCCCCCATAGTGATAGCGAAAAATATACGATAACCGGTTCAGAAATTCCGGGAATTGCGGGCCGGACGTTCGCGCGCCTGCTGGAAATGCCCCAGCAGTTCCTGGTCGTCTGGGGAAAGTACCTGATTGGGTTGCGGATTGGGAACGGCGGGGCTGGCCTGACGGAGCAACTCCGCCGCGTCCGCACGGCTTTCGCCGGCGGCGGCGCGGAATGCCGGGTTGTCGGCGGCATCCAAAATCACCAGGGCCAACTGAACGCGGGCGCCGGCTGCTTCGCGGCGTTCCGCATATCCACCGGTCATGGCAGCCTTGCGGTCACGCAAGCGGATCGCCTCGCGGCCCAGGCCGATGGCTTCCCGGTACCGCTTCAGGGACGCGTAGATGCCTGCCAGCCTGCTGGCGGTGCTGGCATTCAGGTTAATATAGCGGGCGTTTCCAGGGTCCGAGGCGAGCGCCGCCCGGCGCGTCCGCAGGACGTCTTCGTAGAGTGAGGCAGAGCCTTCGAAATCTTTCTTACGGCTCAGAATGAGGGCAAGATCCGAAAGGGTGAACGTGCGATTGATTCGCAGGCTGGTATCGGCGGGAGCCGCGGCGATGGCCGCATCGTCCATGGCGAGAGCCTTCCGATAACAGCTTTCGGCTTCCGGCAGCGATTTTTCGACAATCAGGATCGCGCCCAGACGCTTCAGCGCAAAGGCGTGTTGCGTTCGCAGGTCTTGTGAATCGACGCCCTTCCGGCTTAGCTCCGCGAAAATCTCGAGGGCTTTGCGATACAGTTCCTGGGCGCGGTGAAGCTCATTGCGCTGTACCCAATAAAGGGCGCGCTGGCTATAGCAGGCGGCCACCGCGGCGCGCACCCGGTCGTCGCCGGGATAGCGCGCCTCCATGGCCGTTCCCAAGTCACTGGACCGGTTGTACCAGGCTTCGGCTTGCGGCAAATCGTTCTTTTCGAGGAACGCGCGCGTCAGATCGTCGTAGGTATCCAGCAGAATGAGACCGGCCTCCACGCTTGCAGGTGAGGCAGCCAGCGCTTCTTCACCGAACCGGACGGACTTCCGGTAACTCTCGATGGAGGCATCGCGGAGGCCGAGGTTTTCGCTGAAACTGCCGCCTTGGACATGCCCCAAAGCAGCAAATCCCTGCGCTAACTCCAGTTTCATGGCGGCGTCGCTGGCGGGGTCTTTGGCCAGATCGTCGAGGAATTCGGTGGCGCGCGCCAGCAGGAGATTGCGAGCCGGGGTGGCGCCGGGCAGGTTGCGGATGGCAGCATGGAGCTCAAACAGCAGCGACCGGCTGAACCTGCGCACATCGCGGAAACGCCGTTCGGCGCGCTCCCGCTGGCGATGCGCCACACTCGCCTGCCACAGCGAAATCCCGGAGCCGGCCAGAAGCGAGACCACCGCCACTGCCATCGCGACGCTTTGTGTTTTGTGGCGCCGGACGTATTTCACCGATCGACGCCACCAGGGCTGGCGCACGGCGCTGACCGGCCTGCCATCCAACCAGGCGCGGACATCGTCGGCCAAGGCTCGCGCGGAAGGGTAGCGCTCCTCGGGGTCCTTGCGCAAGGCTTCGAGCGTGACGGCATCCAATTCCCCGCGCAGATCGCGGCGGTACGCGGCGGCCACGGCACTGGGAGGCGGTGGATCCTTTTCGCACACGGCCCGCACCAGCTCCAGAGTGCTGGCGTCCGGATCGGTAAACGGTTTGCGGCCGGTGAGCAAGAGGTACAGCAGGACGCCCAGCGAGAAAACATCGCTCGAAGTGGTCACCGGTTCACCCCGCAACTGTTCGGGGCTGGCGAATTCGGGCGTCAACAGGCGTGTCGTGGTGCGGGCGGCGGCGCCATCGGGCTCAATCAGTTTGGCAATGCCGAAATCGAGTAACTTGGGCTCACCTTCGGGCGTAACCAGGATATTGGCGGGCTTGAGATCGCGGTGAATTACCAGGTGGCGGTGGGCGTACTCCACGGCCGCGCAGACAGATAAGAACAGTTGGAGGCGTTCCCGGAGACTCAACTGTTGGCGGTCGCACCAGTCATCCAGCGCGGCTCCTTCCACATATTCCATCACCAGGAAGGGCGAACCGTCCTCCAGCGTTCCGCCATCCAGAAGGCGGGCGATTCCCGGATGGTCGAGACGCGCAAGGATCTGCCGCTCATCGCGGAAGCGTAGGACGTATTGCTGGGAGTAGAGGCCGGCCGGCAGTAGTTTGACGGCGGCGCGTTGCTCATACTCCGCATCGGCGCGCCGGGCTTCCCACACAATTCCCATGCCACCGCGGCCGATCTCGCGGGTGAGTTCCCAGGACCCGATACGGCGCCCAGCTAACTCCGGCGTGTCTTCCGGTCCTACGGGCAACTGCGGAGTGGCGCCCTCCAGGAATTCCGGGCAATCGTCGTAAGTCTTCAGAAAGGACCGAACCTCATCGAGGATCGGTGGAGCATCCGCCTGAGCCGCCAGGAATGCGCTGCGTTCCGCCGCCGGAAGACACAACGCGGCGGCAAAGAGGTCTTTGATCCGATTCCACTCGTCTTGATTCACGGCGCGGCGCACCTTTCCAGGCCTCTACATTTTCAGATATTCGAAGCCGGAATGCCAGGCCTTGGCTGTGCGGCTGTGCGGCCATCACCCTTGGCCGAATGAGCCGGGCGGTGCTCTTAGTTGTATGCGGTGGTCTTGTTGAACGCCACCTCGTAGCCCACCGCCCCCGCATCGATCGTTCCGCCCGCGGCCAACGGCGCGGTGAAAGACCCCTGGGCTTTGCTTCCGGGTATGGCGAGCAGGGAGAGCAGGCCGAACGAGGTGGCGGTCGCATCTCCCGATACCGCCGGCAACTGCTCAAGAATGTTCGAGGGCACGGTGAAGCTGCCGGCCGAACCCTGAGCGGTGCAGTTGAATGCGAGGGCCGAATAGACCGCGGTCTGACCCGATCCGCTGACCAGAGTGAGCGCGGCTCCCAGAACGACGACCAGCCCCGCTGCGTTGCCCGTCCATGTGACGGTGAGCGGTGAAGCACGCGGTATCGGGTTCGGCACGGTGGTTTGATTGCTCCAGGCGAAATCGCCCGGAAGCGTAATCGAAGCCGAGAAGGCGCCGATATCGGCCCCTCCGGCCCCGGCCAGAGTGTAAGTGCCGGCCGTCAGGGTGGGGGTTCCTGTGGCGCCGCTTCCCTGCAAACCGGTGGAATACAGCGTGGCCAGGTAGCTCTTGTCCGATTGTTGTGAAATTGGCAGGTTGGAAGCGTTCGGGCCATTTAACGTCAACTTCGCGCCGGCATCCAGCGTCTGTGCCGGCGGCTGGCCGAAGCCAAGTTGGTCAGTCGTCCCGGTGCGCTGGATGAGGAAGCAGGCGCCAAGTTGCACTACCGCCAGGTTCGAGGTGGCGACCGCGTCGATGGTGTACTTGCCAAACCAGCCGCTCACAGTCTCTGTATTCTCGCTGACCTTGGCGGTAAAGGTAGTTGCAACCTTACCGAGTTGCAGTCCCCCGGCGATGAGCGTGCCGCCTAAATCGAGCGTCTGCAACTGCGCCTGGGTCAGCACGGGGCTGCTGCACGAGGTCTGTCCGGCGGGCGCCACGGCGATCGATCCCAGGTTGGAAACCACACCCCCGGCGCTCACCTGGAGACTGACGAAGCAACTGGGCGTCACGCTGGCGGGTACCGTGAAGTTGATCTGGTCGAGCCCCGGCGAACCGTTCGACCGTCCCGCGTAGGCCGGGGTCACCGAGATCCCGCCGATATTCACCTGAACCTGGTCCGCGGCCGTCTGGTCGCCCGAACTGCCCCCATTCACGTCGGAAGCCGGGTCGGCCCCCAGCCCCGTTCCCCAGAGCACGATCATGTCGCCCGGTTTGGCGGGGTGCAGGCTCCATTGGCCGAGCGTGCCGGTGGTGAACCGGTTGAGATCGTACCCGCCGTAGGTAGCCTGGGCGGGGCCACGACCGTTCGAAGACTGGGTGGCAAACCCGAAGTTATGCGCCACCACGATGGCGCGCACAGGGGCGCTTTGAACCTGGTTGTACGTCACTTGCACGTTATAGGCGCCGGCGGGAGTGCTGGACGGCAGCATGCCCGCCACCTGGGTCGCCAGCGTATAGTACATCGGCGCGGGAATCGGTGTGCCGCCGTTCACGGGCGTGAACGTGACGCTGGTTCCGGAAAGCAAGGTAGGGTAGGGCAGCGCATTCTGGACGGAAATCGTGGACGGGCCCAGTCCCGTGCCGAAGATAACGAACCATGAGCCCGGTGCCACGCCGGACAGTTCGGAGCTCGCATTTACGACCCCATTAGACTGAATTACGGGCTGCGCCTGAGCCAAAGGCGATGTCCAGACGAGCAGTGCGAGACAGAACAGAACAGTTTTCTTCATAAAAACAGCTGAATCGGGTGGTTAAGCCCAAACCAGCCTACTCCGTGATGGAAGCGACGGCCGAAGGGATAATGACTCAACCGAACCGTGAATTGGCGCGGGGCATTTCACGCAGTTGGCGTTGGATAACATTTACCTGTCGCAATTTACCACATTAATAATCCTAAAGTATTGAAAATTAAAGCGTGACGCCAGCGAGTGTAATGGCGATTAACGTGCCCTTTTCTCCATTCCTCAACCGTAACGATCCTCAGGTAGCAAGGAGCTAAAAAAATGGAAGAACGCACAAACGTAGAAAGTCTAGACGCCCACGTCCTTTTGAAAACTCTCATCGCCTTACTTGCAATTCCAGCGCTTTTGGGCGCAACCACTTGGTATTGCTCGCCCTCGGGTTCCGATTCGAATCCCGGGACTTCCAGCCAACCGTTCCGCACGGTGGCGGCAGGAATTACGGCGGCAAAC
>Ga0326728_10012900_pt1 | contig 18365 bp, 18 predicted proteins | sample MB3enrmetagenome_FD_207602 | JGI IMG/M metagenome (GOLD analysis project Ga0326728, IMG submission 207602) | Lab enriched peat soil microbial communities from McLean, Ithaca, NY, United States - MB31MN | ecosystem: Environmental > Terrestrial > Soil > Wetlands > Peat | place: USA: New York... | reverse complement strand
GATAAAAAAGGCGAAGCAGGCTATGAGTGCAATCCCGCTGGCCAGACCATCCATGATATCGATAATGTTCATCGCGTTGATGATGCCGACGGTCCAGATAATCGTGAGAAAATCCGCAAACCAGACAGGCCGAATAAAATGAATGCGAATGTCAAAGGAGATGAGGCAGAGCGCGGCGACGATTTGCACCGCAAATTTGAACCGGTAACCGAGGCCCTTGGGTTTCGCGTCATCGACGAGACCAAGCAGAAGAATGATGGAACCCCCCATCAGTATTCCGCGCAGAGAGCGCAGGGTCCCGGTCGGGAAGTTCGTTGATGCGCGTGCGTATATGAGCGCGACAGCCATCCCGAGCGCCACCGCCAGGCCGCCCAGGTACGGGGTGGGTTGTTTATGTGTTTTCACGTCCGAGTGAGGATGATCCAGGATGCCGATCGTAAGGGCGAGTTTCCGCAGGAGCGGTGTGACCACAAGCGAAACGGCCAGAGCGAGAAGGAAACATAATAGATAAAGTCTATTCGTGCTCATTGTAAAGCGAGGACGTCGCAATGCGCGTCATGATACACGGGTCGCACGAGCATGGAACGGAGTTTATCCCAGTTCCGCCGGCCGGAGGGCGTGAAGGGCAGAATGTTGTAGCTGCGCTCCAAGCGCGCCAGTTCGCTGTTGTTCACGAGAATATGCGTGATGCTTTCCGCCTTCAACCGCGCAGCCAGGTCCTCGGGAGAAGAAGCGCTATCGGCCCAGGCGACCAATGGGTTCTGGTTGAAGACCGGCGAAACGATCACGGGCTTATTGTAATAGTATCCACGCTGATCGCCCAGCACAAAAATGAGGCTCGCTTCCGGAAGCTGGTTGATGAAGCGGGCCGCGGCGTAGTAATTGAGTTTGCGCGAAAGGTAATGGTCGCGGCTCTCGAGCCCGAGCGCGGACGGAAAAGGTTCGATCACGCCTTCCACCACAAAGAAGAATCCGAAGCCGGTCAGAAGCAGCCCCGCCATGACCCCTTTGGCCAGCCCCCTGACTCGGCGCGGCCCTTGAAGGATAACGCGTGTCCATGCCGCGGCAGAAAGAAGGGAAAGGACGGGCGCCAAAGGGAGGAGGAAGCGCAGGACTGGCCTTGTGAAGGCCCAGGGAACAAAAAACAAAGCGGCATAGGCGAGAAGAAGCCGCAAGACGGGCGGCGACAGCTTTCGACAAAAGGCAAGGCAAGGAACCAGAAAAACAAACGGGGCCCAGCCATAATCTCCCAGAATATCCATCCCGCCGCCGAAGCGGAGACTCCTGACGGCGATGTCCCAGGGAAGACGTAAAAATCCCACTAGGGAACAAGGCGCGTATTCCGCCAGGCCGCGGAAATAGCCCGCGGCCGCCTCCTGGACCCACGGGCTCAGCTTTGGATTCCCCCATTGGTAAAAGAAAGGAAAGAACGGATTGCCAATATAAATGAAATTTTTGATCAGCCAGGGACTAAAAGTCATTACACCGACCCCTCCATACAGGAAAAGATTCCTGGCCGCCACCGCCGGCTGGCGGCGATCAAACCATACGAGAAGGACCCCGCCAGCAGCAAAAGGAATGGCCCCTGTGAATTTGACGCCCACGCTCAGGCCGGCGAGAAATCCCGACAGAAAAAGCAGGGGGAGTCGTTTTTCTTCTTGCCAAAGGCAGAGCGCGTAGAAGCTGAGAAACGTATACAAAGTGAGCCCATTGTCGACATACCCCCCTGAGCTCAGAAGCAACATCGCCGGCATCGCTGCCAGAAGAAGGACGGCCGTGCGGCTTTCATGACGTGAAAGATAGCGGATGGCAAAAGCGCCGGTGCCGGCGATGGTCAGGAGGGTCAAGGTCAGGCTGATGAGGTTAGCCACCGTGTCACCGCCCAGAAGCAGCCCCAAGGTCCAGAGCATCTCGAGATTCTGAGGGAAGGCCGGGTAAATCAGTTCTTTCAAACTCAGCCAGTGCCGGGCGTGTACGTAAGCGGCCGGCATCGTGAAATGATAAACGAGCGAGTCGTAGTAGGTCACAGGCGCCAGGGCCAGGAGAAACCCCCACAAGGCGCAGAGCGCTATCAGAAGGATGGGGATATCAACCTGTATGGTTTCGGAAGGAACGAGTGAAACGAGAATTTTGATGAAAGGCCGGCAGAGGGCGAGGCCTCCCGCGACGATGATCCACGCGCCGGCCGGCGTCCACGCATTCAAAACCCCTGCCGCGATCATCAACAGGCAGAGGATCCCATATCCGGAGGCGGAAGCAAACAAGCCTTCTTCCAGAGGTGTCCAGGCTCCCGGATTAGAGCGTCGGATGAAGCGAATGCCGTAACCCCCGGCGCTGAGGAATGCCAGGGCGGCCGTGAGGGTGGAAATCAGCGCGGTTCGAAGAGCGGGCATCGCCAGATGCGGGCGCGGTGGAGTTGATAGCGCAGGATGCTTTTCAAGGATTCCAGTCCGTAACGGACGCTGCGCTGAAAATTGATCGAGGATGCTTCCTCAAAATAACGGGCGGGCGCGGGGATGTCGCCCAGACGAAAGCCGAAGGCGGCCGCCTGGACAAGGAATTCACAGTCGAACACAAAATCGTCGGAATTGTGTTCCCAGGGGATGGTCTCCAGCACGCGGCGGGTATAGGCGCGCAAACCCGAGTGCCATTCGCCCAGGTTCTGGCCCATGGAAGCATTTTCAACCATCGTCAGGAAACGATTGGAAATATACTTGTAGGCCGGCATGCCGCCATTCAGCGCTTCCCAGCGCGTTCGGATGCGGTTGCCGAGAACCACGTCACAGACATTGTCCTTGAGAAGCCCAGTAAGATAGGGCACGAGCCGCGCGTCGTATTGGTAATCGGGATGGATCATTACGACAATGTCGGCTCCGGCCTTCAAGGCCGCCCGGTAGCAGGTCTTCTGATTTCCCCCATATCCTCGATTTTCGGAATGCTCTATGACAGTCAGTCCCAGCTGCCGCGCGATGGTGACCGTCTGATCTTGGGAGCAATCGTCGACCAGGATAATCTCATCCACGGAACCGGGCGGAATGTCCGCTACCGTGCGGGCGACGGTTTTTTCCGCGTTATAGGCCGGCATCACGACGATCACCTTCGGCTTCATCGAACTTGCTCCCAGGTGGACCCCGTTTGAATATACACCGGGCGAATCTTTTTCTGCCGCGCGATCTCTTCCTTCAAACGTTGAGGGGTCATGGAGTGTCGGTTCCATGCCGTCCGGCCCGTGAAATACAGGAGGTAAATCCAGGACATTCCACCCTCCGTAATGTAAAGCGTATCGGGAGGAGTTATTTTAGATAACGTCAGCGTTTCTTGACAGAGGAGATTTTCTTCAGGCCGGTGCATCGGCCCTATACGCGTCGCTAAGTTGACGGGAAAAGTCGTGACCAGAAGCAGACCCATAAGAATGGCTTGAGCGGCGGTCTTGAGCGACTTCAGCCCGGCCGCCATGAGAATCCCCAGAGGAATGATATCGGTCAGGCGATAACAGAGAGTTGCAGGCTCCCATGTCGAGAGAAAGAGTCCGTACACGCCGAGCCATAGAAGGGCGAATGCTACCGCGCGATCGTGAAACTGCCTAAAGGCCCGTAAGAGAAGAATCAGCACAAGGAGAGCGGAGACGGCGGTCATGGCCCATAGTCCATCAGAGACGGGAGTCCTTCCGTAAGGCCAGAAGCTGCCCCATAAAGCCGGCAACGTGGACTTCAACCATATCCATGGGCCGCTCCAGCCCGCGAAGTGCCACACCCATCTCCTGTCTGAAGATAGGCCGACGCTTCCTTTAAGCCAGAGGGAGAGATGGGTTGAATCGCGCGCTGGAAGGATGACCACGAGCAGGACGATGGCATAAGGAACAATAGTCGTGGCCGCCAGAGAACCGACATACTGTTCCAACGCTTTACGTTTAAAGGCAGCCTCCCGGCGCATCCAGTAGAGAACTGGAATGAGCCAGATAAAATGCATCACATGGCCCAGGACAGCCAGGCCGTGAAGCAAACCCACTTGGAGATACTTGTGCTTCTTTTGGTCCTGCAATAGGATGAACGTTGCCCAAGCGAGCGGCAGAAACCCAAGCGGGTAAACCTGGGCTTCGATACTCCAGACCCAGAATGCAGCCGTGACCGACAGTGTCAAGGTCAGAAGGAGTGCCATTCTCGCATTCTGTATGAGAGATTTCAGGAGGCGATATAGCCCGACCAATCCGAGTGCGGAAAGAAGGGAGCAGAAAAGCTGCAGGGCGGGGAGTGCACGCAACACGCCCAATGGAATGCATATGAATTTCCAAAAAAGGTATCCAAGAAAACCGTAAAGCAGGTGGTTGGCATGAAACAGATACGCCGGTTGCCCAAGTTCAAGAGCGATGGCGCAGGCGACACCGTCAAAATTCCACATCGCGGAGGGAATGCCTAGAAACAAGGTAAAAGGGAAAAGAAAAGCCAGAAAGACGATCAAAGACGTACGAGGTGGTCGGCTTTTAAGCCCCGCAGCATGTTGCGGGTATCAATGACGAGGTCGGAGTGCTCCAGGATTTCTTTCGGGTTAAACACACTGTGGGCGGTGGTGATCACGACGACGTCAGACTGCCGGAGCATCTGCGTTGAATACGGGCGGCTCTTCAGCACATGGGAGCCTACGATGATCTTTGAGACATAAGGATCGTGAAAGCTGACGTCCGCTCCCATCTGCTGAAGCAAATGTATGACGTCTAACGCGGGTGACTCGCGCATGTCGGACACGTTCGCTTTGTAGGTGACGCCTAAGATGAGGATCTTCGAGCCGTTGATCGATTTTTTATGCTGATTCAGCGTCCGCATGATCTTGTTGACGGTGAAATCGGGCATGTGTGAATTGATTTCTCCGGCCAACTCAATAAAGCGCGCCGGGAAGTTCAAAGATTTCATTTTCCAGGAGAGATAATGGGGATCGATCGGGATACAATGGCCGCCCAGACCAGGACCCGGATAAAACGGCATGAACCCGTAGGGTTTTGTGGATGCGGCGTCTATCACTTCCCAGACGCTCAAGCCCAATTTATCGCAAATCATCATGATTTCGTTCACCAGTCCGATGTTGACCGCGCGGAACGTGTTTTCAAGAATCTTAGTCAATTCGGCGGCTTCGGCGCTCGAGACGGGTACGACCTGCTTGACGATCTGGCTGTACAGGATGACCGCCAGGTCTTTGCATGTTGCTGTGATCCCCCCCCACTACCTTCGGCGTATTCGGCAGCGTGTATTGCTTGTTGCCCGGGTCAATCCGTTCCGGAGAAAACGCCAGAAAGAAATCTCGGCCCACTCGGAATCCCCTGCTTCCCAGAAGCGGCAGCACGTTTTCGCGTGTCGTGCCGGGATAGGTCGTGCTTTCAAGAATGATGAGTTGCCCGCGGCGCAGCGTGCGCGCGATTTTGCGCGCGGCCTGGTCGATGTAGGAAACGTCGGGATCCTTGGTTTTATTGAGGGGTGTGGGCACGCAGACCACGATCGCATCCATGCCGCGCAATTTCGCAAAATCCGTCGTGGCCTTGAGCCTTTTTGTTTCGACCAGCTCGCGGACTTCCTGGCTCTCGATATCGCCGATATAGGACTTTCCGGCCAGAAGGCTCTTCACTTTGGCCGCGTCGACTTCAAATCCGGTCACGCGAAAGCCCACTTTCGCGAATTCACAGGCGAGCGGCAAGCCGACATAACCGAGCCCGAGGACTCCCAGGTTAGCGTTGTGATTTCTAAATTTCTCTTTCAGAATATGAAAAATCATTGAATTTGTGTGCATTATAGATCTTTTGCTTCAAGAATACGGTAAAAGGCACGGGTCATCGTTTCGACGCTGTAGCGCGCCCTGAGTGCGGGGAGTGCCTGCCGGGCTTTATCGGTACGAACCAGCAATTCCGAGACCAGGGTTTCCCCCGCCCCGGCCATCGCTTCGGCAGACCCGGAGGCCGATAGGACTCCGCAGGCCCCTCCCTTCAAGAGCTCATGGACTCCGCCGACATCAGGTGCGATCCACGGAAGCCCCATGGCGGAGGCTTCGAGCAGGGCCTGTGGGAAACTTTCTTCGCGGGACAGGAGCCAGAAAAAATCGAGCGCGGATAGGAAACGCACCGCATCATCCTGCCATCCCATCCAGTGAATTCTGTGGCCGAGGTCCTGTGTTTCTTGTTTTAAAAGGTCCTCCAAGGGCCCTGTTCCGCCGATCATAAGGACAAGGCGAGGGTCCGAATTCAAGAGTTTACGCGCGAAGGCCGGGATCTTCTCCGCGCCCTTCTCCGCGTGCAGGCGCATCAGCGTTCCACCAATCAGAGTGTCCGGAGGGATCCCCAATGCCTGCCTGGCTTGAGCGCGGTCGAGTGGTTGAAAGCGATTGAAATCCACTCCGTTTTCCACTTTCACGAACCGCGGCCGGCGGGACGCGTGACGGAGACGGTTTTCGAGCACTTCTCGGGCGGCGTCGGAATTGATGTCCACCACATCGCAGAGCGGAAGCGTCCAACGATCAATCCATCCATGCCAGGGTTTCTGCCATACGTCGATCGACTGGTGACTCGATAAAATGAATGGCACTTTCGCCATTCGGCCGATCACGCGGCCAACTTGATGACCCCAGTAAAGACAAGTATGCAGAATGGGCGGCGGCCCCGCTTGAAGATACTGGTAGAACCGGTAGAAGCCCTCGACCCGACGCACGGGAATCCCCAGCCGGCGGATCCGTTCTCCATTCACGCCATCCTTGCCGAGGTAAAAGACCTCGTGGGCATAACACTTTGGCGAGCCGGAAAGGACCTGGAACAGAAAGTTTTCCGTTCCCCCTCCTCCCAGGCTAGTGATCAGGTGAACGATCTTGCGCGGAGAGGACGGCATAGAACGGAGGGAGGAATTCGTCTGTGGAGAATGCCAGGTCAAACAACCGATTCCCACTTCATGGCTGATTTCTGTAGTCTTGGGTGGCTGACCAGAAGGTGCCAAAGCACAGCGCAAAACCCCTCAGTGTGCGGCGTAATTCGTTCCGGAGACACGACCGGGACTAGGACGCAAACATTCGCGGTCTGCTTCGTAAAGCCTCCATCTTTGCCAACGATCCCGAAGATTTTCGCGCCGACGAACCGGGCATGCTCCAGCGCGCGGACGAGGTTCACAGAAACATTCTTTTCACGATTTCCCCCGCCTACGGAGAAAATCATCACGGCGTCTTTCGCGTTGAGGCGCGACCCTTTCAGCCATTCCACAAAGCAGGATTCCCAGCCGGCGTCATTAATGCGGGCCGTAAGCTCGGACACGTTGTCGGTAGGGGTGTACGCTTCGAAGCCGCAGATTTTCCGGAAATCGTTGACGGCGTGGCTGGCGTGGCCCGCCGAACCGCCAACCCCAAGAATGAAGAGGCGTCCGCCACCATCCCGGATCTCTGCCAGAGCGGCGGCCAGTTGTTCGACAGCGGAGGCGTCGATCTGGCGGATTACCGCGGCGGACTCTTCTAGAAATTGCTGCGTGTAGGTTTTCATAACTGCCGTGAAGAGTGTATGATTTTTGCGGCTGCACTCCAAAAGGAATCCGCCCAGAATGTCGGCCGAATTTCCGTTTTAAGGCTGGTTTGACAGATATCGCATTTATGAACAGCCAAAAAAATGGTTTTCAGCCCAAAATCTTGACCCGCTTGAATATCCGAGAGACCGTCCCCGATCATCCAGGACTTCTCGCGTGGATACGATGGATTCTTTTTGAAGGCTTCTTCCAGGAGGCCGGTGCGCGGCTTGCGGCAAGTGCACTGGTCTTCGGCGCGGTGATAGCAAAGGTGCGAGCTCAGGATCGTCCCGCCCGCTTTTGCAATCTCGTCGAGTACAGCCTGATGGACCGCTTCGAGGTTTTGGCGGGTCGTCTTGCCCTTGGCAGCGGAGGGCTGATTGGACACAATGGCAACTCCGAACCCGGCCTTGTTCAGCTTCGCCACCGCTTCCGTGGCGCCGGGAACCATGCGGACCTGCGCGGGAACCATCGGGCTGTCAATCGTTCCCTGCTCAGGATCTACGACGAGTTCGTTCAGAACGCCGTCCCGGTCCAGCAGAACCAATCCGGCCGAAGACGTTTTCAAAGGGTAAATCCCGCCTTCTGCGCGTCGTGGTAGAACATTTTCACGGTATCGAGCGAATAGTCGGCGAGCGGCTTGCCTTTCAGCGGGAGCTTCACAATCAGGTCATCGGTGGCCGTAATAATGTGGCATCCGCAGTCTTCCGCCTGGTAGATGTTCAGGACTTCGCGCGGGCTGGCCCAGAGGATCTTGGCTTTGGGCAATCCTTGATAGTCTCGAACCGCTTTGCGCATGATCGGCATGGGGTCGCGGCCGGAGTCGGCAATGCGCCCGGCGAACACAGAGACGATGGCGTCATCTCCGGGCTTAAGAATCTTCCGCAGGCCCGCGATCTGTTCTTCCGCCAGGATGGCGGTGATGTTCAATCGCAGGCCCTGGTCAAAGAGCCGGCGGATGAGCGGCAGCGCCGATTCCCCCCGCGTGTTGGTGATCGGAATCTTCACGTTGACGTTGGATGCCCAGGCGCCGATTTTTTTTGCCTGCTTTTCCATCTCGTCAAATTCGTCGGAAAAAACTTCGAAGGAAATCGGAAGGGTCTTGATCGTTTCTAGGACGGACTTCGCAAACGCCTCGTAGTCCGTGATGCCGGCTTTGTTCATCAGGGTCGGATTCGTCGTGAAGCCTTTGACGAAGCCTTCCTCATATCGTTTGATCATGGCTTCTCGATTGGCGCCATCGGCGAAGACGGCAATCTTGAGCATCGGGAATCCCATAAGTTCTCCTTATTCTGATGATTTGGACAGATAGGCCGTAAGGTCTTTAAGACCTTCCGGCGAACCGATCTCATAAAAACGTGTGGCCACTTCAAAACCGGCGAGCTTTCCCCTCTCGCTGAATTTGTGAAAAAGGTCCGACAGATCGTAGACGCTCCGCGGGGGGATGGCCTGATCAACGGCCTCGGCCCTCAGCACGGACAACCCATAATCGATGTACGCCATGTCGGGCACCGGATTTCTCTTATCGTAACAGGTGATTTTCTGCCCGTCAAAGCGTGCATTGCTTCTATCCCACCGCCCCTCGTTCTTCAGGACGACCATGAGCGCGGGTTCTGTTCTGGTCTCAAAATAAGTCCAGACCGGCAGAAAATTCACCGGCAGATAGGAGTCGCCGTAGAGAACAAAGAAGACGGGTTGAAGCCGTCCTTGATCATACGCAAGGCGTAGAGCGCCACCCGTGCCGCGCAGGTCGTTTCCTTCTCTGGCGTAGGTGATCTGCAGTCCCCAAGTCCTTCCGTCCTCCGCATAACGTTCAATCTGATCTGCGCCGTAACCTACGCATAGAAGAATGGACTTAATGCCTTGCTTGGCGAGCAAACTCAGCTGGTAGTGGAGAAAAGGGCGGTTCTTGATGGGGATGAGCGATTTGGGCAGTCCTTTCGCGAGGGTCTGCATTCGTGTGCCGAGCCCTCCTGCCAGGATGACGCACTGCATACTAAGCTGTCACCCCTGAGTGCCCCTGTCGGGGGTCCATGGATTTCTTGTCTGAGGCCGCAGGGAATGTCGAGGATTTGCTTCGTTCATAGACCTGGTCGACCAATTCAACAGTCCGAAGCGCGTCAGTGGCTGTGGCGATATCGGTCTTCTGTCCGGTGATTTCCTTTACGAAGGCTTCAAATTCAGAGGCCCAGGAGGTATCGTCTCCGGGGAAAGACCAGGTCTGCAGATCCGGCGGTCCCATTTCGGGTCTCATGCGGTAGCACCGGAGTTCTTCGGTCCCATAGCTGCGGCCGAGGCCGCAAATCTCTAGCTTGCCGGTTCTTCCGAAGATTTCAAAATCAAAGAGGTTCTTCCATTCCGTGCAGCTGGCCTGGAGGAGCGCGGTTCGCGACCGGTCGTGCGATTCGAGAAACAGGAAGCCGTTATCTTCGACAGCCATCGGCCAGAAGAATGTTTTCGCTTTCCCCCAGGCGAGGTCCCATTCTCCACCCAGCCAGCGGCAAAGATCGATGAGATGAACGCCCTGATCCAGAAGCTCACCGCCTCCACTCACCTTTGGGTCTGCGCGCCATTCTTTTTCATAGCCGATGCGTCCCCCGTGGCCGTAGCGGGCGCGAATATACATGAGAGGGCCGATACCGCTGGCGTTCATGATCTCTTTAGCCCGCTGAAAACCGGGGTGGAAGCGATGGTTGAAACCGACTCTGAGAATCTTTTTGGAACGCCCGGCAGCGGCCACAAGCTTCCGAAGCTCCTCCGGGTTGCGGCCGGCGGGTTTCTCGACGAGAACGTGCTTGCCTGCCTCCAGCGCGGCGATGGCGCAGGGCGTGAGAAGATCATGTGGAGTGCTGACAATTATGACATCGAGGTTGTGACGCTGGATGAGCGTTTCCCAGTCGGCGATGACTTCCGCTTTCGCCGGCCCGGCAATGGCCGCCGCGCGTTCAGACAAGCGGTCTGTCACGGCGGCCAGCTTCGCGCCGGAGAGGTTTTCCGCACGTTTTTTGCCGACCGCGCCGGCTCCGATGAGGCCAACCGAAAGCATTATTCCCTCGTCCCGATAACGATCATGAGGATTTCCGTTCTTCCATGAGCCAACGGTTCTTCATGAGGAAGCGAGTCGTCATCTGGACAGCATCGCGGATGGAGATGGTTGTTTTCCATCCCGTCGCCCGCATTTTGGAGCAATCCAGGAGAATGAATGGGTTGTCGCCGGGCCAACCCCGGTCACCGCCACCAAAGAGGACTCTGGGCTGCAGGCGCATCTCCCTGGAGATGGCTTCAATTGATTGAAAAACCGTAATAAATTCATCGGTGCCGAGATTGACCACTTCAAAGCGTTTCGGCCAGGTCCGACGGTGGGCCTGGAGTATTCCTTCGACGCAGTCTGCCACGTGTATATAGGATTTGCGCTGCCGGCCGTCTCCTAGAACAATAAGCTCGTCTGGCTTGACCAGCAGCTGTCGGACAAAATCAATCACATGCCCGTGCGAATATCGTTCCCCCAGCACGGAGACAAAGCGCAGGACGACCGCCTGAAATCCGTAACCTTCCACGTAAGAGGAGATGGCGCCTTCCGCGGCGATCTTGGAGGCTCCATAGAGTGACGTCTGGACTGGGAACGGACAGTTCTCGGGTGTCGGAATCACGGGCGCTTCGCCGTAGACGCTCCCGGTCGAGCTGAAGATGATGCGTTTGACGCCGGTTTTACGCATCGCTTCAAGAACGTTGATGGTCACGAGCGTGTTCTGCTCGAAGTCTTTCTGTGGATGCTTCAGGCCGTCCCGCACGTCGGCGTTAGCCGCCAGATGAAACACGCGGTCGATCCCCGCGCTGAGAATACCTTCAATGACGTCAGGGTTGAGCAGATCGACTTCGAAGAACTTGAAGCGGGGGTTGACTTTAGCGGGAGCGATAAATTCAGCACGTCCTGTAGAAAAGTTGTCGACGCCCAGGACCTCATGACCTTCATTCAGAAGTCGGTCGACCAGATGGCTTCCGATAAATCCTGCACAGCCGGTCACCAGGAATCTCATAAAGGTCTCCTTGGGGAAAAAAGGTCGTAGTCGATACGGCGCAGACGGAACCAATGGGGATCGTGCTCGATCGCCTTTCCCTTTTGACGGGTAATCGTCTGGTCAAAGCGCGCGCTAAGCAGTCGGCCCGAGATCGATCGGGATGCCGGGCTCATCAGAAACTCGATCAATTGCGCCGCCAGGTCCGGCGACACAAATTTGTGCGGATCTTTTTTGCCAGCGCGCCGAGCCTGTTCGGTCATGCCGCTCAGAACTGCCCCGGGAGCGACCGCATTGATTGTGATCCCGATCGTCTTGAATTCAGCAGCCAATGCTTCAACGAGGTGCACCAGGGCGGCTTTCGAGGTGCTGTAGCTTGTCATCTCGGAAAAATCGCCAGCGTGTCCTACACCAGCCCCACTCAGGACCGCAATCGCTCCAGCGTGCCGCTTTCGTCCAGCCATGGCACGGACAAATGCGTGAATCATGGAAGCGTGAGAGAGGAAGTTTTCCTGAACGCTTTTCCTCCACGCTCTCAGCGGCAGCTCCCAGAAAGGACCGACCGGACCCAGGTTTCCCGCATTGCAGACCAGCCCATAGGGGTTCTTTGCCCGGTGAACAAAAGTCATGACGGCCTTTTCAGAACTAGCCAGGTCAGACAGGCGGAAGATATACACCGGTGAAATCCATCCGCAGGCGGACAAATCCTTCTGCACGGAAGCGAGCCGCCGCCGGTCACGACCGGCCAGATGGACACGGAAGCCCGAAGCCGCCAGGCGCCGCGCGATTGCGTGGCCGATGACTCCGGAAGCGCCAGTCACCAGGATGTCTTTACGGTCAAGGATCATATTTTGCAAGACTTCAATTATACCGAAGTGTCGATGTAGACTTGGTACCAATATTCCAGCATGAGAAGTGCCCACAAATGATAGCTGCGGTCGATACGGCCCGATTCATGCTCTGAGAAGAGGGCTTCCAGTCCTTCCCTCCGAAACAATCCGCGATCGATAAAGCGGTCGGACAAAAGCATGGCTCTGGCATGCTTCATGAGAGGGCCGCGGAACCATTGAGCCATCGGGAGAGCGAAACCCTGCTTTGGACGACGAAGAATGGAATCTGGTATCCAGCCTTTCGCGGCTTCAGTCAAAAGATGTTTCTTGCCCGTGAATCCCTTCAGCTTCCAGGATTCCGGAAAGCCAGCCACCAGTTCCACAAACTCATGATCCAGAAACGGCGAGCGCGTCTCCAGACCATTCGCCATCGACGCGATATCCATCTTCACTAGGAGGTCTTCCGGAAGGTACGTAAGCATGTCCGTGTACAGATACCGGTCCGTCTCGCCCAACACCTTTGCGCGTTCCAGAATACCGTTCAAATAGGAAGCCGCGCGGGCATGGCCGGTTGTCTGGCGCAGGAGGCCGGAATAAAGGGGTACCTTCTGATCTTCACGGAAAAAACATAGAGAGTTCAGGTAGGCGAGCTCGGCATCGGAGGCGCCCATCCGCAAAAGGCGTTTGAACCGCCAGATCAGGGACGTGGGGGGTGGCCCATCTGGAATCCACGAAAGGCTTCGGTCCAGAGCTTTGCGAAGCGCCAACGGCAGATGATTCCAGTAGCGAATAAATTTCATGGCCTGGTAGCGGGGATATCCCGCGAACGATTCATCTCCTCCGTCGCCGTTAAGGGCGACGGTCACATACTGTCGCGTCATCAGAGAGACATAGTAGGAAGGTACAGCGCTGGAATCAGCATAGGGCTCTCCATAATGCCAGGCCAGCTTAGGCAGAAGCTCGATCGCATCCGTCTTCACAACGAATTCGTGATGATCACATCCGAAATGGTCAGCCACTCTCCGCGCGTAAGGCAGTTCCGAGACGGTCTCTTCTTCAAATCCGATGGAAAAGGTTTTTACTGGCGATGAGGAAATCTGGCTCATCAATCCAACGATCATCGAAGAGTCTTTCCCTCCAGAAAGAAACGCGCCCAACGGCACATCCGCAATCATTCGCAATTCGACCGATTCCCTCAGCTTGGCCATCATTGCCGCCATGGCGTCCCGCTCGCTCAGGGTTGTTTTGGGCAGAAAATGCGGTTCCCAATACCGCTCGATACGGATCCGCCCTTGTTTCCAAATCAGGGTATGCGCGGCGGGGAGCTTTCGGATCTGCCTGAAAATTGTCCAGGGACTGGGAATGTACTGCAAGCTCAGATAGAGGTCGATGGCCGGATAATCAATGTCCTTGTGGATGCCGGGATATTTGAGGAGTGCCTTCAACTCAGAGGCGAAGACGAGAGAACCGTCAACTTCTGCGTAGACAAGGGGTTTTTTCCCGAAGCGGTCGCGCGCCATCAGCAGCTGTTGCTTTTCTTCGTCCCAGATGGCGAAAGCAAACATTCCGCGCAGATGTTGAACGCAGTCTTCCCCGTACTCCCGGTAGAGATGGAGGAGGACTTCCGTGTCGGATTGCGTTCGAAAGCGATGTCGGCCCGTCGCTTCGAGGGACGCCCGGAGAAGGCGGTAATTGTAAATTTCACCATTGAAGATAAGTTGGAGCTTCCCCCCCTCATCGGCCATCGGTTGATGTCCACCCGCCAGGTCGATGATCGAAAGACGCTGGAATCCCAGTCCGACGCCGGGCTGGCAATGATACCCTTCATCGTCGGGGCCCCGGTGGCGCATCGTTCGCGTCATCGATTGTAAAAGCTCGGCTGGAGGGAGTTGCCCATTGATATTCACCATGCCGCAAATGCCGCACATGTTAGTAGAGCCTCGTTATCAATAGAAACCGCAGATCGCTCTTCAGAAAAACTTTGTAATAAGACAGTAAACCGGCATCCAGATACCAGCGATATCCGTCCCGGCGTACGGTGAGCCGGCGCGTAAGATCGATCCATGGCGCCTGCGCGGATGCCCACCAGGCTTCCCAAGAGTTTCGAGACATCATCTGAACCAGCTGTAAGAAGACCGCGCGGCTCAGAAGACGGCTCTCCCTCGGCGTCAATGCAAAACATTGCCGGAGCCGGAGATCGGCCCGTTCGATTAAAGCGAGGGCTTCCAGGAACATGGACAAGTTGTCGGTCGGAGCCCGAGACTGGTTGTACAAGGCGGCGGCCAGAGAGAGAGAAATCCGTTCATTCAGCTGCCGCTGAATCGAACTCTGGACGGTGGTCAGGAAGTCCGATTTATACTCCTGCGTCTCCGTTTTCGAGAGGCTCCAGCGATTCACACGCGAGGTGCCAAGGACCCGCGGGATCACCGCCATGCGGCCCTGATCGAGCATCCGCGAGAAGAACTCCACATCTTCGCCCGCCCTTACGCGAGGGTCATAATTGCCGGCCCGTAACGCCGCGTCCTTCCGAAACATGACGGTGGAGTGCGTTAGGCAGTTGCCGAACAAAAGGCGCCAGCGGATTTCGATGTCTTCCGTGATCTTTAAAGGAGATAGCCTGATAATCCAGCCATTCTCATTGATAACGCGGTAGTAGGTGCCAGTCAAAACGGTCTCTGGATGTGCCTGCATCCAAGCCAGTTGCGTTTCGAGCCGTGAGGGAAGCGCTCGATCGTCCGAATCAAGCACCGCGATAAAGGGGGCGCGAGCGTCTTCAACGGCCTTAGCGCGGCAGTAACTCACGAAATCGGAACCGGAAATCGATAGATAGCGAAAACGGCTGTCTTCGGAGCTCAGGCGGCGGCAGATCTCCGGCGTCCTGTCCTGGGAACCCGGATCGACCAGAATCGCTTCAAAATCCTTCAGTGTTTGAGCCCGCAGACTTTTCGCACAGTCCTCGAGATAACGCTCCGAATTGTATACGCTGACGATGACCGAAACGGCGGGAGTCATAAGAGTTGAGACAAAACCGATGCCAAGCGTTTCTGCCAGGTGTGGTCGCGCAGCGCCCGGTCATGGCCGGCACGGCGGATCTTTTCCCGCGCTTCCTCATGCTGCAGGTAAAAGCGCGCCTTATCGACCAGTTCCGCTTCCGTTTGGAAGGTCTCGATCTCGCGGCCTATGTCAAAAAACTCCGCCAGTTCCGGCTGGTGTTCGGTCAAATAAAATGTGCCGCACATGGGGGCTTCAAAATCCCGCAGCCGCACCTGATAGATCGGTTGTTTCTGAAAATCCGCGGAGGCCACCGTTCCGAAGCCCAGGGCGACTTTAGCCCGATTATAAAGCGTGACCATGTCCTGATCAGTGCAAAAGCCGTGGCACGAGGCGCGCGGCAGGCGCGGAGCTCCCCGCCATGCGTTCCATTCCATTTTTGCGGTGCGTAAAAGAGCCGGGATAGACCAATCGCCGTTGATCCCTCCCCAACCGTTCCCCCAGACGTCAATCGGCAGTCCAGCTTGAAAAACCGCGCGGCAGAGAGTTGCGCGTGTGGCGTAATTCTGGCCGACAAAGACAACGCCGAGATCTCTCGACAAGCCGAGATCGCGATAAAAAGCGGGGTTGGCCGCTTCCTGGCAGTAGACAGGCCGCGCTCCAAGCTGGCGGTAATCGTCAAGACGGTCTTTTTCCGGAACGAGGCATAGATCATAAGCGGGAGCGATCTCTGCGACCAAATTCAGCTGGTAGCTGGCGTTGCAGAACCAATTGATGGTTCGAATGCCCATCCGGCGAATGGTGTCGATGGTCGCGCGTGTGCTGTGGGCTGAATAGAAATAGCTTAAAAAGATCTGAATGGGCCGGTCGCGGTGTGCGGTCTGAATCTGTTCGAGGAGAGCCCTTTCCAGCCGGTCACGATGGGCTGCGATCCATCGACGATGGACAGGAATGGATGTATTGGAGTGTTTATAGAATTCATCGAAGGGAGAGAAGTCGAAAAGAAGGATCTCGTGTCCAAGATCGCGCAGGGCGGCCACGATATTGTTGTGCCAGAGCCGGTTGCCCGGGAAAGGCTCCTTTTCAATTGCGCAGAAAATTCGCATGGAGGGAGATCATGCCTTTTTCTCGAACCAGAAGCACCCGCAGCCGTAACTTTGTTTCGCGGTCAGCTCATCGGATGGGGAAAGCACCAGATCTCCGTCTTCGGAATCGTCCGGAATCAAGGCATACTGACGGAGCGTAAACGAATCACTGAAGGCTTCCTTAATCATCGGCAGCGAAAAAACTCTGTGGGCATTGAATTGAACCCTGGCTTTTCTCCCAACCGGCACGACAAACAACAAGTTTCCCCTCGGGCGCACGACACGCTTCAGTTCGACGATCGCTTTAAACGCTCCCTCGGGGTCGATGGGATCTCCATAGCGCCCAAGACCCACGTGTTCGACGACGTGCATGCAGGAAAGTGATTCGATGCTGCCGGACGGGAAGGGAAGAGCCAGAAGATCGGCGTGTTCGGAGGTCAGATTGGAGAGCGGCAGGCGCGCTGGCCGGTAATCGTAAAACCGGACCGGAATAAAGGCTGAGACGAGTGTTGAAAAATAAACGGCTGAAGAGATGTCATGATGCACGCCCGGCCGGGTTTGCGCCAGAAGACGCGCCGCCCAGGCCGTATGAAAGGTATAGTGCCGGTCGAAGCCCGTCGTTACGGTGTCATCGCCGAGACAGGGATAGAGTTCGCGCCATGCGAAGGCAAAAGGTGAACGACGGGACTCTCGCCTGTAGACAGCAAGATCGCGTGCAAATTTCAAGGATCTACGCAGGAAGTTCCATGCGCCCCGCGCACGGCGGTAAGCCTTTTGAGCGAGTGGAATTTGTTTGAGCCAGCCCGTCGCCCTCATCGGCTTCGCCAAGCCGCTTTGACAGCCTGCACCCCTAGTTGCTTGAGTTTGAGATAGAAAAGATAATACCACTCGGCGTTTAACCATTTGCCCTCCCGTAGCAATTTTTCCTTAAAGCCGGCTTCGTAGGATAGCCTAAAATGCTTTTCATAAAAACCCAGGAACTTTCTAGCCTGGCCTTCTAAGCTTAAGTGTTCCAAAATGTACTGCCTCGGTTCAAACACCGTTAAATTAGTTTCCATTTTGTCTATAGCAGACCCAAGCTCGCTGAAATCATTTATTTTTATCCCGCATCTCGTATCAAAATATTCGGCAGAGGTAGTATTTTTATAATCTCTCTCTTCCCGATTCCACCCCCCTATGACTGTGCTGTGGCCGACGGAAGAAGCATCGCAAACCAAAACTGGAACATTCGCCGAAAGAACCTCTTGAAGGGCTATGCCTTGGCTCTCCTGCCGGCCAAGCCAAATAACATATCGGGTATTCTTCAATAATCGCTTAAATTTCTCTTCCTGATATCCTTCGTCATAATGCAAAACGGTATAAGGCAGATGTTTCGCTTCCAATTCTTTTTTCACGGCCGCGAGCTCCCACATAAACCTTTCTTTCCAGTAAATTAAAATAAATTCTTTTTTGTCGGCAGATGGGACAAACTCCTCCGTGTTTATCCCTGTTGCCCAAGATTCCATCGGACACCGATCAAAGCCGAAAAATAACCAAAATCTTTTGGTCCACTCAGAAGGTACCAAATAGATCGCCTTAGAAATGTCAAGTTCTTGAGGGATCTCGCGTGGGACAACATATAAGTTGGGTCCAACCACGACTTTGATTTTAGGGTCTAGTTCGGCAACCTTTCTAAGTGCCACCGTGTCATCGTGAATATAGAGACGTTCGCAGGAATCAAGTCTTTTATTGAGCATATAGGGGTAACCAAGCTTTTCAAGACCCGCGATTAAATTTGCAACGACCTTCTGAGGGCCAGATATTTCTTTTAAAACTAATGAACGCGAAATTATATTAAGCATTGCTGGGCAGCATCACAAGGCGTTATCTCCGTTTCCTGCCGTGGAATCCTCTGTGCGCATTTACCATCATAGGACCATGGAAATC
>Ga0326728_10012899_pt1 | contig 18366 bp, 15 predicted proteins | sample MB3enrmetagenome_FD_207602 | JGI IMG/M metagenome (GOLD analysis project Ga0326728, IMG submission 207602) | Lab enriched peat soil microbial communities from McLean, Ithaca, NY, United States - MB31MN | ecosystem: Environmental > Terrestrial > Soil > Wetlands > Peat | place: USA: New York... | reverse complement strand
AGCTACCGTGGGAGCCAAGGAGACCGCATGCTCGAGATCCGCAATCTGACCAAGCGGTTCAACGGAATACCCGCCGTCCAGGATGTCAGCTTCACCCTCCACCCCGGCGAAATCCTGGGCTATGTCGGGCCCAACGGCGCCGGCAAAAGCACCACCGTCAAAATGATCATCGGCCTGCTCGAACCGAGCGAGGGCCAGATCCTCTACCGCGGCTCGAGCGTCATCGACGATCTCTCCGGCTTTCAATCGCGCCTCGGCTACGTCCCCGAAGAGCCGCACCTCTATCCCCACCTCTCCGGCCGCGAGTACCTGCAACTCGCCGGACGCCTCCGCGGCCTCCCGCGTAGCGTCCTGGAGCCCAAGATCGACGAATTCCTGCGCCTGTTCTCGCTCTGGGACGACCGCCACGCCCCCGTCTCGGCCTATTCCAAAGGCATGCGGCAGAAAATCCTGCTCTCCGCCGCCCTGCTCCACAACCCCGAAATCCTCATCCTCGACGAACCGCTCTCCGGCCTCGATGTCACCACCGCGCTGGTCCTGCGCGACCTGCTGGCCGACCTGGCCTCCGCCGGGCGCATGATCCTCTACAGCTCCCACGTCCTCGACGTCCTCGAAAAGGTCTGCGCCAGCGTGCTCATCCTCAACAAGGGTCGCGTGGTGGCTCACGACTCCATCGAGCGCCTCCGCGCCACCATGCAAGAAGCGTCGCTAGAGGGCATTTTCAGCCAGCTCACGCGCGAGCAGGATCACCACGCCGTGGCCGGCCACATCCTGGAGGTGATGCAGGCGTGAAGTGGCTGGACCAAACCCACGGCGTCAAGTTCGAGCTCGTCCGCCACCTCCTGGGCCGCATGCTCGATGGCGAATGGTCCAGCGGACCCGCGGAGTGGCGGCAGGCGGACGAGCGCAGCTCGCCCTTGGGACAGGCGGGCCACCACCCCGCCCCACACCGCCCTGAGTGGCTCTCCACCACCCTCCTCCGCCTGCGCGCTCTCTTCCGCCGCCGCCAACTCGACCGCGACCTGGAAGATGAGCTGCAATTCCACCTCTCCATGCGTGCCCAGCAATCCGGCGACCCCGCCGCCGCGCGCCGTCAATTCGGCAACCTAACCGCATTCCAGGAGACCTGCCGCGATATGTGGACCTTCACCTGGTTCGAGACCTTCCTGCAGGACCTGCGCTACGCCCTGCGCCAACTGCGCCTCCACCCCGGCTTCACCGCCGTGGCCGCGCTCACGCTCGCGCTCGGAATCGGCGCCACCACCGCCATCTACAGCATGTTCGATACCGTGCTATGGGAGCCCCAATCGTGGGTGCAGCCGGCCCGGCTCACCGTGGTGCTGCAGGACGTCCCCGGCGGGCACTTCGGCAATCCGCTGACTCCCGCCGACATGGAAGACATCCGCCGCGGCGCTCCCTCGCTCGAAAGTCTGGCCGCCTGGGATCACACCACTTCCAATATCGTGGATTCCGGCGGCGAGCCCATCCGCGTGGAATCCGCGCGCGTCACCACCAACTTCTTCGACGTGGTGGGCGTCCAACCCGCGCTCGGCCGCTCTTTCCAGCCCGGTGAAGACCAGCCCGGCCGCGACCGCGAAGCCATCCTCGGCGACGACCTGTGGCGCCGTCACTTCAACGCCGACCCCCTGATCGTCGGAAAGTCCATCCGCGTGAATGGCCGCGATACCGCCGTGGTGGGCGTCATGCCTCCCAATTTCCGCTTCCCGCGCACTTTTCGGGACATGTGGATTCCGCTGGCCGTCCCACCCGAACTGCGCGATTCGCGCACCCGCATGGTGGCCGAAGCCGCTGGCCTTCTGAAGCCCGGCCACACCTTGAAACAACTCGCCGCCGAGCTGAAGGCCATCGGCGAGCGCCTCGAAAAGCAGTACCCCGAGACCAACAAGGGCCGCCGCTTTTCGCCCTGGACCCTCCGCCGCTACTCGGAGGGCGATTACCTGGCGGTCTATACGTCGATGCTTTTCGGAGCCGCATTCTTCGTGCTGCTCATCGCCTGCGTCAACGTGGCCAACCTGCAGTTCGCCCGCGCCCTCGGGCGCTGGCGCGAGGTGGCCGTGCGCACAGCGTTGGGAGCCGGACGGCGGCGCATCGTGCGCCAACTGGTCACCGAAAGCCTGGTGCTGGCCGCGGCGGCGTCGGTAGCCGGACTGTTGTTCGCCAGGTGGGCGCTGGCCCTCGTCAAGGCCGGCATACCCGCCGAAATGCGCCACTACATGCCCACCTGGAACGGCATCGGCCTCAATCCGCGCGCCCTGTGCTTCGCGCTCGGCGCGGCCGTCCTCGGCGGTCTGCTGGCCGGACTGCTCCCCGCGTGGCGCTGCTCGCGTCCCAACCTGATCGAGGCGCTAAAAGAAGGAAGCCGTTCCTCCGGCGGACCCGGCCGCCATCGTTTCCGCATGGCGCTGGTAGCCGGTCAGATGGCCCTGGCCGTGATGCTCCTGGTGGGCGCCGGCCTCATGGTGCGCGGCTTTCGCGGCATCGTGGCCCGGCAGCCCAACCTCGATTCCGGTTCGCTGCTCACCATGCGTATCGCGCTGGATGACAGCCGCTACCACGGCGACGCCGCCGTCTCCGGTTTCTACCGCGACCTTCTGGCGCGCCTCGCCGCTCTGCCCGGCGTGCGCTCCGCCGCCGTGGTGACGGCGTTGCCGTACAGCCGTTCGGGAGCGTCGTACCCACTCGCCATCGAAGGCCGGCCTCCGCAGCGCGGCGCGGCGCCCATGGTGCTGACCCAGTCCGCCAGTCCCGGCTACTTCCGCGCGCTAAATATCCCGTTGCGCGCCGGCCGCCTGCTCGCCGATTCGGACGCCGCCGGCGCGGTGCCCGTCGCCGTGATCGGCGAACGCATGGCCAGCCGCTGGTGGCCCAACCAGAAGAATGCCGCGCTTCCCATCGGCAAGCGCATCCGCCTGGGCCCGCCATCGCGCCCCTGGGTCACCATCGTGGGCGTGGCTGGCGACATCCACCAAAGCGCCCTGGAGTTTTCCACGCAGCCGGCCGTCTACCTTTCCTATCTGCAGGCGCCCAACCGTGAAATGAATGTCGCGGTACGCACTTCGGGCGACGCCATGCGCCAAGCCCCCGCGGTCACCGCCGCCGTGCGCGCCGTCGACCCCGAGCAGCCCATCGAGAACCTGACCACCCTGGGCGGTCTGCTCCACCAGGAGACCTTCGTCTTCTCCTACATGGCCTGGCTGTTGGGCATATTAGGCGCGGTCGCGCTGCTGCTGGCGGTGTGCGGGGTTTACGGCGTGATGTCCTACCTGGTGTCGCAACAGACCCACGAAATCGGCGTGCGCATCGCCCTGGGCGCCCCGCGCGGCCGCGGGATCCGCGCCATTTTCCGCCGCGGCATGCTGGCCACCGGGATCGGGCTGGCCATCGGCCTGGTCCCTGCCTTCGCCCTGGCGCGCCTGCTGGCCTTCGCCGTGTGGGGCGTGAACGCCGCCGGTCCCGGGACATTTCTCGGCATCCCGCTGTCGTTGGCCCTGGCCGCCGGGTTGGCCATTTACATCCCCGCGCGCCGGGCCGTCGGCATCGACCCGATGGTGGCACTGCGCAAAGAGTAAACCGGCATCCCCGATGTACCGTCAATCTTGCGGAGCTGTAAGAGCCTGGATTGACGGGAGTTTAGCATGCTAAATACAACGCTTAACACAGAGTTAGCACGTTAATTGCCTGAAACTTCTTGTTTTTTGAAAATATCCGGCCTTATACTCGGCTGAATTCTCCAATTAAGAACCGGCGTGTCGCGCAGCCGTCCGCCGGTCGAGAGGACTTCGCATTTGCGGCGCCCTTAGGGAAATGGCGATGACGATGAAACTACGCACTCTGGTATTCCTGTCCCTCGGTCTCCTCTGTGCCGCGGCGACGGTTCCCGCCTTCGCGGGCGCCATTGTCTATGACAACAGCGGCAAAGATACGTACAGCGAGGTTGGATACAACATTTCGCAAGCGGACAACGAGGCCATAGCGGACTCTTTCTCGCTCACGCAGGCCGCCGTAGTCAATGCCATTGCGTTCGGCGTGTGGCTCTACCCGGGCGATACGTTGACCAGCGTGGACTGGGAGATCACGACCAGTTTTTTTGGAGGCACTGTACTGGCCTCCGGCACGGCAACGAGTTTCACTTTCACTTACGAAAACACGCTGAGCGGTTACAACATCTACAGCGACCTGTTCACCATCCCGAATCTGTCGCTTGCGGCCAACACCACTTACTACCTCGAGTTGCTTAACGGCATCAGCCCCCACGGGGCCTATTATGGTATTTTCTGGGACGAGAGCGAAAACCCCAATTCCACCGCGGAGAGTTTGTTCGGAGGATTTTCAATAAGCGATTTGAAGACGGAGACGTTCCAGTTGGAATACAACGGCAACGGGTCCGCGGTTCCGGAGCCGTCGAGCCTTTTGCTTCTGGCGGGCGGTCTGGCCGGGCTGGCGGCCATGATCCGGCGCGGGACGCGGTCCTGAGTCGCGCGGGCCGCGCAAGGTCGTCCATCGCCGCGAGTTCAGCACGCTAACCAGAATTTTCATTTTGCCATCCTGGCCGGCGTCGATTACATATCCAACCGCCTCCATTGGACCCGTTTGTTTCACCTTTTCCATCCCCAGCGACCCCAGTGACCCGGAACGGGGCCAATCCCGGCTCCTCCCGGTACGTAAGAACCCAATCGGCTTGCCTGGCCATTACCAAAAGGGGCATACTGTAGCGAAGGAGCCGACCTCGTGCCCGATCCCAATTCCCTTCCCGATAACCTCGACTTAGTCCTGAGAAAGTACGGCAAGATCTGGATCTGGTCGATCCTGTCGGCCGCCGTCGCCGCACTCTCTTTTAGGGCCCTCGCCAGCGGGAGCGTTCTGCAGCTCAGCGCCTTCAATACTTATGGCGCCCACTCGCAGATCTCCGCTGCGTTCGCCTTCCTGACCCTGGCGACCGTCGCCCCTGCCATTGCCACGCTGGTCTCGGTCTGCTATCTGCTCCTGTTCCTGCGCCATCACATCCTGCCGATCCTGTTTCCCGCGGCGCCAACGTCCCCCACGGCGCCAACCCCCGAACCGGTTCCCGAATCCTACACTGCCGCCGCCCCCGATGGCGCGCAGTTGCTGTATCGCGCCTTCGCCGCCGTGGTCGTCGCCATGGCCCTCGAAATCGCGATCGGGCTTTCGGCCGCAATCTTCCATGCATTGGCCTGACGAAACCGCGTTCACCGCAATCGAAAATATTTTTAAACCTCTGCGGATGATCGGATTAGCCTGAAATCCGCCGGCTCACGGAACCGCTTTTCGAGGGGCCGGGGAGGAAGATAGTGGCTGAGGAGAAGGATTTTGTGCGATCGCACAAAAGATGACACCTAACTCCTTTATTTTCGACTGAATTTGTGTGATCGCACAAATTCCCAGGAGATCCAGTGAAGCAGGAATTACAGATTGGGCAATCGACCGCCGACCAAACCGCCGACGGCAAGCTCAACCTCGGTCGGTGGCTGGGACGCCACGAGGCTCTCGACATGGTCGCACGCGGTTGTTCCGGCGTAGACGCGGCATGTCTCAAGAAGATTCGTGAAGGGAAATTGTATCTGGAACAGTCGTCAAGCTGGGACGATTTCTGCAGGAAGGAACTGCACACCAGCCGGAAAAGGATAGACCTCATGATCTGCCGCCTGGAGGAATTTGGGCCGGCCTATTTCGATCTGTCCCGGCTGACCCGCATTACGCCCGAGGAATACCGCCAACTCGCCCCGGCCGTCGGCGCCGATGGCGTGCAGATCGGCGGCGAGGTGGTCGCCATCGCCCCCGAGAACAAGGATAAGCTCGATGCAGCCGTCGCCGGGATTCGCCAAAAGCGCACCAAACCCGCGCCCGCGCCGAAGAGTTTCCACACCGTCCTGGAGGCCTGCGACGCCGCCCTGGCCCTGATCGAGAAGCCCCCGTGCTGGCCCGACGCGCTGGACATACTCGATCTGACCGGCGTCCTCCTGCGGATGCGCGAGGCTGCCGAATGCCTGGGCGCCATCACCGTCGACGTCAAATTGTAAAAAAACCTGGGGACAGACGGAACGTTCACCTGGTTTTCGTTTCGCGGAAAACCGGGAAACGTTCCGTCTGTCCCCAGGTTTTCCCCAGGTTTATTACTGCTTATCCGCAACGGAAACACGCCCGCGGCGCTGGCCCTGCTCGTTGCAAGGTAAAGGGCCACCATAAAGGGGAGGCAGAAGACCTTTTAAAGGGTTTTACCTCGGCTGCGGCGAACTGGATGGCGAGCTCCCTGGTTCTGGGAGTGCGTGGTGTAAACCCATCCGTTCGTTAGGGCGCGGACGCAATCGCGCGCCGCCGGGTACTTCGGCGTAATTCGAGCGCTGCCGCACCGACCAACAGTCCGGCGAGCAAGAGCATCCCCCAGTGGGACAGCGTGGGTACGGTGGAGGACGCTGTTGCCTGGAAAGTGAGGTTGGAAGCGCTGGTTACCGTCAGAGTGCCGAGGGATGTCGGAATAGGCCCCCACGGGCTAACGGTCGCCTGCGGGCCAAGCGGCCCAATCGTGGTCGCGAGCGCGTAGGTGGCGAGCGCGGACCCGCCGATCAGTGCGTCCTCGACAGTGAATTGCATGCCGCCGCCGCTGTCGAAAAGGCCGGCCGAGCCGCCAAAAACCGCTTGGTTATCCTCGACTGCCCCGGCATTGGTGAGGGTCCCGGACCCAACCCCGCTGATTGAAACAGTCGCCACGTTGGCCGAGTATGCGAAGTTGTAGTTAGACGACGGGCCCCCGGCGTAAACTACGCCGCTGGTATTTCCCACGACGGTAATTGTCAGCGTAGCGTTCGTAAACGGCGTGCTGCCGACCGTCCCGGTCGCGGTTTGCGTAAACGTGTAGGTGATAGGGCCACCGGCGTAAATCACCGTCGTTCCGAGTAACATCGGCAGCATGAGCATCGACATCTTCATAAGAGGCAAGCGCCCTCCCTGGCGCCAATTCCCGTGGCAACCGCCGGGATCCCTAAGCCAAATCCGCGGTAATCCGTTGATTAGCATACATCCATGCTCCAATGTTTACAAGAGAAACATCCAGCGAGATTGCCGACGAACTCGGCCGGTCAAAGGACAGGTTCACGATGTTCCCGATTGGAACCGAATTATCCGGAATTTCCATTTTGGACTTCCAACTCTCATTCAGATAAGCCAAACCGCCATCCTTTGTTCCTGCGAGCCGCATTCTTCTTCCCGGAGCCGTTTTCGACCCATCAAGATGAGGCTCCCGCGCTGCGCGCAAAATCCAAAATCGCAAACCCCATCTTTTCAATGCATTCCGCAAACACCTCTCCGGCCGTCGTTGGCCGGAATGCGGATAGCGTACTTCACGCCGCGCGCCTCCAGCGCCTCGTAGATCTCCGGCTTGGCGAAGGCCGCGGCGCCCTCTGGGCCGGGCGCGAAACACGACTTCCTTGCCCAGCTTCTGCTGCCGCTCGATCTCGGGCAGGAGCACTTCTTCCCAGTCGTCGGCACTGTAGACGTTGCCGGACCGCAGTTTTGCCGCCAGGCAGTCGCCCTCGCGGTTGAACAACAACAGCGGGTGATAGCAGGTGGATTCGAAGTGGCCGTTGTAGGCGCTGTTCTCCTGCTGGCCGTAAACCGGGATCTCGGTCGAGTCCATATCCAACACGACCCGCTGCGGGGAATCCACGGCTTCCGCCTTGCCGATGAGTTCCCGGTTAATGCGGGCCAAGCCGGCGAAGTTCTCTTGCTCGGCCAGAATCCCGGTTTCGAACGTGTGCAAGCGTGAGGTCAGGGCCGCCCCTCGTTCCCGGATCTCCTCGGAACCGATCAGCCGGAACGTCGGATCTTGCGCGGGCCGCTCGGCCCCGTTGACATCTTCATAGCCTGCGATGCGGCTGTAGACAGCCTGGCGGAACGGATCGGTGAGCGGGAGTTGGGTGTTCTTCCCGCGCCGCGAATCACTCAGGTGCTGGGTGATCGGTTCGCCCAAGCCCAGCCGCGCATCCTATTCACGCACCAGAATGAGGCCACCGTCCGAGGTGCCCGTGATCCCTGGAAGTCGACCTTCAACGAGGCATTGAAGGAGAGCTGAAATGGCCCGTTTTGTTTCTCACCCATTGGGTGTTGACCTCCTGAGCGTCTTCATCACGTTGAAACCCTCATGAATAAAGGCGCCGGAGGCCGTCAGAAGGTTATCGGTAACTGCTCAAAATGGAAATGCAGGTTTACTGCTTCAGCAGCGCGGCGGCGCCGGCGATTCCGGCTTCGTTGCCGTAGCGGGCCAGCACCAGCGGAATCTCTCCGGCGCGCTTGTTGATCGCCCATGTCGGCAGGTCGGCGCTCATTTTGGCGAAGAAGGAACTCATCAATTGCGCCACGCCGCCGCCCATCACCATGACATCGGGTTCCAGCAGGTCCACGATGCTGCCTAGCCAGATGGTCAGCAGGCGCGCCGTCTCGGCGAGCACTTCCCCCGCCACGGCGTCGCCCTCGCCAAAGGCCTCGCCCACGTGTTCCGTGCGCACGGCCTCCACGCTGCCCGCCAGCGCCAGGATCCGCGATTTCGCCCCGGCCCGCAGCTTGGCCTGCGCCCGCTTGGCGATGTTGGGGCCGGAGGCATAGGCTTCGATGCAGCCGTGCTTGCCGCAGCCGCATACCGGGCCTTCGTAGTTGATGGTGACGTGACCGCCCTCGCCAGCACTGCCGGTGCGGCCGTAGTAGATCTTCTTGTCGAAGACGATGCCGTTCCCGATCCCCGTGCCCACAATCGTGAAGAACACGTTGGTGTGGCCGACCCCCGAGCCCCAGATGGCTTCGGCCAGGCCGGCGGCATTGGCGTCGTTATCCACGCGCGCCGGGACGCCGAAGGTCCGCTCGATCTCCGCCGCCAGCGGGAAGTTGCGCCAGCACGTCAGATTGGGGGGATTGAGGATGACTCCGCGAAACGGGTCGAGGGGGCCGGGCGAGCAGATGCCGATGCCCTTCACCGCGGCGCGCGCTTCGGGGACGGCGGCGAAAATCTCGTCAATCGCTGCCTTGACGCACTCAAGCGCGGCCTCGGCCGTATCCTGCGCGATCATGGGCACCCTCGACTTCCGAGTGATCTCGCCGGATGCGTCCACCAGCCCGGCGGCCACCTTGGTGCCGCCGATATCCACACCAATCGTCATGGGTTCGGGCATTGTTTCTCTCGTCTACGATTTGAACTGCGACAGCACCACAATCGCCACCACCAGCGTCGCCAGCCCGGCGTACATGATGCGTATCGGGCGCGTGCCGCTGCCTTTCCATTCCCGCGTCGCCACGCCGACAATCATCGCCGAAATCACAATCAGGGACATGAACGCCGGCCACGCCACCACGATCCCCAGTTTGTCCGCGGAGATGCCGTACATCACTGTGCTGCCGAACCAGCCCACGCCCATCAGGGCGGCCAGGAACCAGTAACTCCCGGTCCCGGCGGTTTTCAGCCGCGCGCCCGTGGCATTCTTCTTCATCAGGTAGATGCAATAGATGGCGTTGGGAATTCCGCCGGCCACCATGAGGGGCATGAAGGCGGCCATGTTCTTGAACATGGGGTCGGCGCCCAGGTCCTGCGCCGCCTGCGCCGCCGGCTGGCCATATTGCAGGCCCAGGCCGACCAGAGCCGATCCCAGGCCGCTGAAGAGACAGAACAGCAAACCCCGGCCCACCGACCGCTTGCCTTCCTTGGGGCCGGTGCCCAACGCGGCCTCGCGCGCGCGGCCGGCTTTGGCGCAGATCAACACCCCCGCCACCACCAGCGCCACCCCTCCCAGAATCGCCAGGCCCTGGGAGCTGAACGGAGTGTATTTGGCGTCGGTGAAGAACGGGATCAGCGCTCCCACCACCGCGGCGGTGCCCAGAATCACCGAGAAGGCCAGGGCGATGCCCACCGAATCCACGGCCAGGCCGAAGAACACCTGCGAGATGCCCCAGCCCGCGCCGCAGCCGGCCGCGATCAGCACCGGCGTAATCCCCGACTTACCGTAAACCGCGCCCAGCGAGGGATTGGTCAGCAGCGTGAGCCCGATCGGGAAGACGCCCAGGGCGAAAATGGTCCAAGCCAGCCAGGTGTTTTCCCAGGCCCATTTCTTGGTGAATTTCATGGGCAGGGTGAAGCTCCCATTCATCGCTCCAGCCAAAACCAGCAGCAGGAGTCCGGCGGCGGTTGCGTTCATCGATGATTCCGCGCTCCTTACGGAAGCTGAAATGATAACACCCCGACTTGTCCCACGCCGGACACTGGTTTCCCAAGAGCGAACGGCGCGAACCGCCTCTTCGCCCTGCAAACCGAAGCCGCGCGAGGGCCGGGAAGGGCAATCGGCGTGCTCCGAGCCGTACCGAGGAGGTCGTGTATGGCCAGGATGGAACGGTCCTACGGGACGGTGAACGGTCTGCCGTCGCCGGAGTATCTGGCCCGCAGGGAACAGGAGGGCTGGAAACTGGTTGGCCTGGAATGGGAGCGCGAAGCGCCGGCATCGGAGCCCGGCGCCCCCGGCGGCGAACCGTCCGGATGGGTGGAAGAGATCCCCTACGGATTGCGCGTGTCCTCCGACTGTTCGCGCCTGGTGGAGAACCCCGTCGAATTGGAGATCGTCACCGCCGCGTTGGACATGATCGTGGAAGACTGCCCGCTCTCGCGCGTGTCCGACGAACTGAACCTGCGCGGATACCGCACGCGCCAGGGCGGTCCCTGGACTCCGGTGGCGCTCTTCAACCTGCTGCCGCGGATGATCCAGGTGGGGCCGAAGCTCTTCACCAGCGAGCTGTGGGTGTCGCGAAGGAAAAAGCTTCCGAAGGAGGTCTAGGGGCGTCTCAGTTCCCGCCGCGGCTCCAGTCGCGAATCTTCTCGATCTCTGCGGGTGGGATGTGTAGGAATTCCAGGAATTCCTGATGCTCGGCGGGAGCGGATTTCTCGAACTCGGTGTGCCAGCGGTGCATATCGTCTTCGGTGAAACCGGCGGATTGCATCACGGCAACCCACTTTTCTTTGGTGACCATTGCGATTCTCCTCGGTAGAACGTTGCTCTGGAGCAGCCGCGCGATGGCTTGCTGGTGCTCGCGGAGTTGTTGGATGGCGGCGCCCAATTCCACCATCCGGCGGCGCAGCACGGCGGCGGCGCTGGCGGTTTGCGGGGCGTCCAAAACGGAGCGAATGTCGGCCAGCGTCAGGCCCGAGCTGCGATAGGCGCAGATCTGGCGCAGGCGGTCGAGATCGGCCTCGCCATAAAGCCGGTAGTTGCCGGCAGTGCGGCGAGGCCGCTTCAACAGGCCGATGGATTCGTAGTACAGTACTGTGCTGCGGGCCAGGTGGCAGGCGCGCGCCAGGCGCGTGACGGTCAGTGGCATGGTTCCTTCAGTATCAACCCTGAAGTTGTAGACAGGTCAAGCATGGGCGAACGTCCGCGTAATTCGCCGCTCCGGGTGCTCTACCAGGACGATGCCGTGGCGGCTCTCGATAAGCCCGCCGGACTACCGGCCGTGCCGATTCCAGGCTCCCGCACGCCGTCCGCCTGGTCCCTGCTTTCGGCGGCGCTCCGGCTCCGGCGGCAACGCTGCTTTGTGGTGCACCGCATCGACCGGTTCACTTCCGGGGTTCTGCTGTTCGCCAAGACCGAGGCGGATCGGGACCGGCTGGTGCGGCAATTCCTGGCGCACACTCCGGCGCGCCGCTACCTGGCCGTGGTGCGCGGCCGTCTGGAGCGCGGCGACGCGACTCTGGTCCACTATTTTCGGCGGGAAGGGATGGTTCAGAAGTTGCGCACCCAGGCCGACCCGCAAGCGGCCCGCGCGGAACTTCGATACTCCGTCGAACGTCCGCTTCGCGGCGCCTCGCTGGTCCGGGTGGAGCTGGTGACGGGGCTGCAAAATCAGATCCGGGCGCAGTTTGCGGCCATCGGCCACCCGGTCTTGGGCGACCGGAAATACAGCCCGGCGGAATCGCCGGAGCGGCTGATCTCGCGGGTGGCTCTGCACGCCTCGCATCTCCAGTTTGTCCACCCGCGCTCGGGAGAGAGCATCGCCATCGACTGCCAACCGCCCCGCGATTTTCAGAATCTGGTGGAGCGGTTGTCGCTCCGGCGGTAGCAGGATGCCACCTTACGGGACCACGGGCCGCTTTCAGCTTCTCATCCGCAGCAGGAAGTACATCCCCACCAGCGCGAAGATCACGTCGGGGGCCCACGCGGCCAGCGCCGCCTCCAGCAGCCCGGCTTCCCCGATCTTCGCGAACAATGGCTCGGTGCCCCGATAGGCAATCGCGATCACCAGGCTCACGCCGATTCCCGTCATGGCGCCGCGGCTGCCCACCATGAACCCGAACGGCACCGCGATCATCGCCAGAACCAGCGCCGCCAGCGGCATGGCGAACTTGCGGTAATACTCCACCTGGAACTTGGTGGCGTTGTAGCCGCGCTGTTTTAGGTTCTGGATATACCGGTCCAGCTCCAGAAAATTCATCTGCTTGTCCTGCACCGATTCGGCGAGGAAGTAGTCCGGCCCTTCGGTCAGCTCCGGAAAGGTCGCGGTTTTGCCCTGGAAGCCGTTGTACTTGTCGCAGCCGAGACCCTTGTATGGGCAGCTCCAACCGTCTTCGAAGATCCACGATCCGCCGCGCAGCGTCGGGCTCCATAGGGCGCGCGCCGCGGAGATTTCCCGCGTCAGGGCGAAGGTGTTGGTGTCCAGTTCGAAAACGATCACGCCGTTCATCTGGTTGGCGGAGGTGTCGAAGAAATTGTAGTAGTAGATTCGCGACGGCTGGCCCGGCGCGCTGCGGCCCATGATCCAGGTGTGGTCGGTCTGCTGATAGGTTTTCTTGGCGTGGCCCAGGATCTCGTCGCGCAGTTTCTCCTGCTCGTGGTTGGCCTTGGGCAGGTAGGAGTAGTCGAATGCGAACAGCGCCCCGCTACACAAAATGCTGCCCAGCAGCACCGGCAACGCCAGGCGATACAGGCTCACCCCGCACGCTTTGAACGCGGTGATCTCGTTGTTCTTGCTGAGCACGCCGAAGTTCGCCAGCACGGCCACCAGCGCGCTCAGCGGCAGGGTGTCGTAGATCAGCTTGGGCGTCAGGAACATCAGGTACGTCAGCAGCCTGGTGAAGGTGCTGTTCTTGAAGGCGTTGGCCATCAGCTCGAAGAAGTTGTACATCAGGATCAGCGATACCAGGCCGGCCGCCACGATCACCAGGTAGAACAGGAAGTTGTTCAGCATGTAGGTGTCGAGAATCTGCGGCAACAACGGCAGCTTCCACCCGGTCCACCGCGCACCCTCCACGGTTTCGTCCTCCTTGCGCTGGAACTTCGCCACCAACCGCCCGAACAGACCCTTGATGCCGTCCAGTATGTCGCTGTCGCCCGGCCGCTCCATGCGCGCGATGAAGAACACGCCCATCACTCCCAACACGGTGTTCGGGAGCCACGCCGCCTCCGGTATCGGCAGGAACTGGGTCCGCGCCATTTTGGTGAGCCAGATCCACGCGCCGTAGTAACAGAAGAACGCCAGGAAGATGGCATTGACGTAGCCCGCCGACTTGCCACCCTTGCGCGTCTTGATCCCCAGCGGAATGCCCACCAGCGCCAGGACCATGCACGCCACCGGAAAGGCGAAGCGCCGGTGCAGCTCGATCCCCATCTCCACCCATTCGGGGCCCCGGTACCGCAGCAACTCGCGCGTGTTCATGGAGTACGAGGTGAACGATTCCAGGCTGGGCGGCTTGGCGTCCAGCAACTGCTGGCTGGTGGCGGACTCGCTGTCGTTGGACACCGTGTCCTTGCCCATCTCGTGCGTGGCCACGCCGCTGAGGCTGAGCTGGATCCGGTTATTCTTCGGCTCCGAGACCGCGATGGCTTCCTTCGCCACCGTGATCATGGGACCGTCGGCCTTGGCCTTCATCCCGCTGGACCGCTGCTCGGGCGGCGTCACGTCGGCGAGGAACACCGGCGACCAGCGCGCCTGGCCCGCATCCCCCGCGCGCACTTCTCCCACGTACAGAATGTGGTTCGGGAAATTCTCGTCGAACACGCGCGGCTCGATGTCGGCCGATATTTTGGTGGCCTCGATCTTGCGCATGATTTCGGTGCTCTCGCGCACCGCCAAGGGCGCCAGCCGCAGCGACGAAAATGCAGCCACGCCCAGGCCCAGACTGGCGAACAGCAGCACCGGAAGGACCACTTTGCGGCTGGATACCCCCGCCGCGCGCATGGCGATGATTTCGCCATCGCTCGCCAGCCGCCCCAGCCCGATCAGGATCCCCACCAGCACGCCGAATGGAATGGTGAACGGCAGCACCGGCGGGAGCGCCCACAGGAACAGCGCGGCCACCGTCTGCGGCGTGGCGTTGCTTCCCACCAGGACCTTGAAGAGTTGATCGAGCTTTTGCAGGAAGACCACGAAGGTGGCCAGCAGCGTCCCCAGTACGGCGCTCGAAACGACTTCCCGGAATATGTAACGGCCGAGCAGGCGCATTACAGCCCTCGCCTAATGCGAAATCTCCGGCGCCGGCACCAACGGCAGCTTGGGCTGTTCGTCGTCCGCCGGACGCAGCTCCAGATCGTCGATCAATACCGAAGGCGCCACCACGCAGGCCTCCGTGGAGAACGAGGCAAACCCCACCAGCGCGAACGGAGCGGTGTTCTCCATGAAGTCGTAGGGAGCGCCATCGTCGCCCGCCGCCAGAATGTCGCGCAGGGACCGCGCGTTGAGACCGCGGAACCGCATGCCGCGCACCAGCTCTTCGTGGCCGTCGGCAAACAGCTTGTAAACCAGCAGCGGCATGCTGACCGGATGCGTGCTCCCTGCCTGTGCCTGCATCACCCGCTGCGCTTCCTCGGCCGACGCGGTGGACGGAAAATCCATTTTGCGCACGACGATCCCGTACGGTTTGTTGCGCGACTGGATCAACTCGATCAGCTTCTTCTTCAAATCCGCGGCGGGAACCGCTTCCGCCGAGGTAACAATCAGGTTGCCGAATCCGGCCACGCTGGTTCCGCCCCGGCCGGGCATTCGCGCCCGCCCGTTGGAGCCTTCGAAGCCATGCACCGGCTGGCGCGTGAGTAGGTAGTTTTTCAGCACGCCTTTTTCCACCACCTGCAAGGGCTGGGCCGGCACGCCTTCGCGGTCCACATCGTAGCTGCCGAACATCGGCCGCCCGTTCCATTCCTTCCGCGCCGGATCGTCCACCACGTCGAACGAATCCGGCAGCACGCGCGATCCGATCCGCCCTTCCAGTTCGCTCGCGGGCGTTCCACCGCCGCGGCCGCCCTCAGTTTTCCGCGTCAGCGCCAAATTCCGGCCCAGGACTTCGGCGAACAATTGGGCTCCGGCCGGGCCCTCGAACAGAACCGGCCCATTGTAGTCCTCGCCCTTGGGGGCGCGCGCCAGCGCCACCACGTTCCGCGCCACCGCCGCAGCGCCCCGGTTCAGGTCTTCATCGTTGGGCAAGCCCTTCACATCCTCGGCGTGAAAAACGGCGAAATCGCGCACGGTGGATCCGTCGGCGGCCTGGGCCATCGCCCGGATGCGCAAGATGGTCACGCTTTCGGGAACCTTCACCTCGGTGCCCTCGGAATTCTCCAGGTAGTGGCCGGCCTGGGTGGCTTCCAGGTCGACGGTGGAGAACCTCACTTCCGGGAATTGCGCGAAGATGGCCGAAAGCGCGCGGACGCGGTTGGCCCACTCGTTCTCGTCGACCACCAGGGGCTTGATGTCGCGGATATAGTGCACCGGTTCGGCGTGGGCGAAATCGTCGAGCTGCTCGTTCTGGGTGATGTTGCGCATGGTGGCGCGCTTGCGAGAGAGCGCTTCCACGGCGGCCTTGTACGCCGAATCGGTCTCCAGCCACAGGTAGCGGCGGAGCACCGGATAGGCGTTCTCCACCGGAAACCGCTGCAGGTCGTAGCGGGAACCGCCCCCGCCGCCGAAGTTGGAGTTATCGAACTTGTAGTCTCCCACCCGCACATAAACGTCCGGCGAGCGGAAACGCTCGCGATGCCGCGAGAGCAGCCCGCCCAGGCTCGCCGATACCATGAAGGATTCCTGTTCGTCGATCCCGTACTGGATGAAGTACGGCGACTCCAGGTTGGGGATGGACAGCTTGCGCGACCGTTCGATCTCGTCGCGCATGGCGCGGAAGAGCGGATCGGACGAAGGCGCCGGATCCTGCGCCCCGGCCGAGATTGCGAAAAGCCCGATGGCGGCGGCCGCGGCCGCCACGAACGCCCGCTGTATCCACTTCATGGCCGGCCTCCCTGGCTCTCGATCACTGGCGGGGCGGGAAGCAATGGCGGCCGGTCGTTCGACTTGGCCTTCTTCTCGATCTCGATCTCGGATACCAGGATGGACGGCGAAACCGCCGAAACCGGTATGCTCCCCGACTCGGCGCCGCAATATCCGTTGAAGACTTCCGGCTGGTCGCCGGTCGCCAGGATCTTGCTGAAACTGGCCAGTGGCGTGCCGACGATGTCCGCGCCGCGCACCAACTCGTCCGGGCGGCCATCGGCATACACCCGGTAGACGATCACCGGAATCACCTTGAAGGCCTGCAAGCCGGCGCGCTGGGTGGTGGTAAATCCGCCGGTGATGTCGCGGAAGTACAGGCCGTACGGCTTGTTCTGGCGCTTCACCTCGTCCAGCAGCAGTTGGCGCAGCTTGGCCTCGGGCACCGCGTTCTTGGATTGCACGATCAGGTTGGATTGCCGCGAAACCACTTCATACCCCGGTTGCCGGCGGCCGTGCCCGTTGGAATGGTCGAACCCCTTGATGGGCGACCGCGACATCAGGAAGGTCTTCAACACGCCGTCCTCCACGGAGGTGACCGGACGCGCCTTGACGCCTTCGTCGTCGTAGTCGTACCAGCCGTTCAAGTCCACGGAGCCGACCTTGCGGAGGGTCGGGTCGAAAACCACCGAGAGGAAATCGGGAAGCACTTTGGCGCCCACACTCTTGGTAAAGGTCTGGCCTTCGGTTTCGTCCTTTTGGCGGTGGCCCTCCACGCGGTGGCCGAAGATTTCATGGAAAAACACGCCCGCGGCGCGCCCCGAGAAGATCGCCGGGCCGACGAACGGCTCGGCCTCGGGAGCCTGCAACAGATTGGTTAGATCGCGAGCGATGTGGTCGATGGAGGCCAGCAGCGTCTGGTCGTTGGGAAGACCGGCCGCATCCACCGCCTCGAAGGTTTCGAAGGTGCTGAGATCGGTGCCGTCGGCGGCCTTGGCCGACGCGCTGATCGCCACGCGCGCAAAGCCGCGGCCATGGCGGATGCGCGAGCCCTCGGTGTTCACGAAATAGCGCGTGTCGGTTTGCGCGGCCACCGCGACGTGCGAAGTCAGAACGCTGGGGTAGCTTTGGAAGCGAGCGGAAAGCCGGCGGACGCGTTCGCGCCAGGCGGCCTCATCGAACTTCAGTTCCACCGGATGCTGCTCGAACACCGACGGCGGTTCCGAGGAGAAATCGTCGGAATCGTCGGCCTCGGCCACCCGGACCTGGCTGTTGGTCTGGATGCGAATGAGGCGCTCGGCGGCGGCGCGGTAGGCGCGGTCGGTCTCCAGCCACAGGCGCCGCTTGATGGAGTCGACCGAGTCTTCGAAAGTGAGGAGAGCGCCGGATGTGAACTGGCCCTGGCCGCCGGCGCCGGCGCCGCGCACGCGATGGTAGTTGTCGAGCTTGGGCGAACCCACCCGCACGGAGACGTCCAGCGCGCGGCTTTTCCCCTCCGACAAGGCATCCACGGTTCCCAGGGTTGCGGTGAAGGAGCGGTAGTCCATCTCGGTCACCTCGTAGCTCATGAAGTACGGCGGGGTGTCCGCCTTCTCCTTCAAAACAGTAAAGTTACGATTCAGCTCCTGGGACATGGCGTCCAGCAGGGCGGAAGGCTGGGCCGCGGCGGAGAACGCCCCGGCGAGAAGCAGCGCAAGGTGGAGCGAGATTCTGCGGGTCAAGGCTTTAGGATAACATTCCCGCCGGGTGGGGGCGCAGAGCGGTCGCGAGGGAGCGGGGCGCCACTATGAGGTCCTCCGTGGGGGGATGGCGCATTCCGGGCTGCCGAGGAATGGGGAGCAACGGGATGCGCCGGGGTGATGAAAGGTGCGGGTGCGGGAGCTGCAAATGGGTTCGTCTTTGCGGGCGTAACCGGTGTGGTTTGTTTGGGTTAAGGCTCGAAAATGGGTTCTTCCGAAAATAACATCTAAGCCTCTGCCTTTTTGCTCCGTTTGGGGCGCGGGACGAGCGCGGTTTTAGGTTTCGCCGGACGGCAGGAACGGGTGGCAACACCCAGCTTGCCCAATCGTCTTAGGTGATGGCGGATGATTCGTTGTCGTTGGGTTTCGGTTAGGG
>Ga0326728_10012898_pt1 | contig 18368 bp, 15 predicted proteins | sample MB3enrmetagenome_FD_207602 | JGI IMG/M metagenome (GOLD analysis project Ga0326728, IMG submission 207602) | Lab enriched peat soil microbial communities from McLean, Ithaca, NY, United States - MB31MN | ecosystem: Environmental > Terrestrial > Soil > Wetlands > Peat | place: USA: New York... | reverse complement strand
AGCCTGGATTCTTCGATTCAGGCGAAATTGTTGCAGGTTCTCCAGGATGGTACTTTCACTCGCGTAGGAGCCCAGGAATCGAGAAGAGTCGATGCTCGGCTTGTTTGCGCAGCCAAGGAGAATCTTCGGCATCAGGCCGAGGATGGAAACTTCCGGCTGGACTTCTTCTTCCGCATCAATGCTGTGACGATCGATCTCCCACCTCTGCGTCAACGGGCTGAGGATTTGCCCGTTCTGATCGACTACTTCCTCGATCTATATTCGAAAGCTTATCGACTCGACCCGAAACCACTTTCACAAGAAATCACGAGCATGATGCAGCGGTATTCCTGGCCCGGAAACATCCGTCAGCTAGAGAACATGATTCGGAGCTACGTTCTGATCGGCGACGAAGAGTGCTTGATCGCGGATTTGATGCCGGCCACTTCCGCTGGAGTCATCCCCGAAATCGATCTGGCCAACCCCATCTCCTTGAAGGAGATTACGAGGGCCGCGCGGAGGGGTTTAGAAAGGGAAATCATCTTGAAGGTGCTGCAAGCCAACGGCTGGAGCCGCCGCAAAACGGCCGATTGGCTCAAGATCAGTTACAGATCGCTTCTCTATAAGCTGCAAGAGTCAAACGTCCACGGGCCCACGCTCAAGCCGACGAAGTCAATGCACTCGGATATTCAGTAGCGCCCCTAATTTGAATTCGCTCTTCTTCAAGAAAGGAAAAAACCGGCGCCGCAAAGACAGGCTCAATCGAGACTTCTACCTCGCTGCATAAACGGCCAAAAGTCCCGTCGATCGTCGCAGCTAGAGAGTGGGCGAACCGAGAGCCGGTGATGCTCCCGCGGACAGGGCTCTACTCAGTGCGCGCAATCAAAGTTTCGAAGTTTTGATCGAACAAGGGACTGCGGGCTGCACCTCAAACGCGCAGCTTGCGCCGCATCACGCCTGCCAGGCAAAGCAGTCCCATTCCGAAGAGCACAAGGGTCTCCGGCTCAGGCGTATAGATGGTGACGGTACCTTTCACTGTGTCGGGATCGTCCTCTTGAACGTTATAAACGCCAGCCACGAAAGTGGGGTCGCTGAGGCTGCCGGTGAACAATGCAGGGTACGATTGGTTGGGGTTCACGAGGAAAAACTGATACTCGCCGCTGAATGAAGCCAATCCGCCGTCCCCAAACGCCGGGGGCTGCTGATCTTCATAGAAGGTCACGGTTTCTGACACCGGCGCGCCCCCGTTGAGCGAAATGTCAACGTCTGAGACCGTGAAGTCGTCAGATGCTGTAGAGGCCACCATCGGGGAATCAGGCAACGAAAACGTATAGGTATTGCCGCCGAATGAAACGACAAAGTTGGCGTCAAAGCCGGTGGCGAATGCCGGCGTTGCAGCGGCCAATGCTGTCAGGAAAAAGCCGGACAGGATGGTGCGGGTCATTGTTTTCATGGCGGTCTCCACGATCGGCCAGATCGATATGGGCGTAACTAACCTTGGCCTTCCACTCGCACGTCGAGGACCAATCCTAACCCGCTGATGATGCACGACTTGTCAGTTTGTCCTTGGGGTAATGTGCAATTAATTGCGGCATGAAAGGTAAGTCACATACTCATCGTGCCGGCTGGCACAGTGATTCGAATACTTCAAGCAATTCCTTCTCGACTGCGTCCCAGCCTCGACCCCATTTTGTGGAGATGGCGGCGGGGTCCCAGGTTTTGTCGAGGACCGATGCCAAGGCCTCTGCCAGCGCCCCAGGGTTGCGAGGTGACACCAGTTGCCCGAACTCATCGCTCATGATCTCGGGGATGCCGCCAACATTCGTGGCAACCACGGGGCGGCCACAAGCCCGCGCCTCCAAAATCACATTGGGGCAACCTTCCATGTAACTTGGCAACGTGATCACATCGGCTGCTGCCATCCAAACAGCAACCTCGTCAGATGGGCAGCCAGGAAGGGCGTGAACATACTCAGCTGCATTCTTCGCATCAATAAGGCTTTGGACGTTTGTCCTATCCGGTCCGTCGCCGACGAGGTAAACACGCAGGCCATTCCGATGGGTTTGCAGCGCGACGGCAGCTTCGACCAATTCACGCAGTCCTTTTCGGAGATCCATCCTTCCGACGTAAACGACGGCCTTCGTATTCGGGTCGATGCCGAGTTTTTGTCTGGCCACAAGCCGATCCATGACGTGGAAGACTGACAGATTGCACCCGTTGATGATTGTGCGGGTCCTCTCTGGCGAAGCGCCCATAGCGACTGCTTTTTTGCGCAAGTCGTCGCTCACAGTGAGGACTGCGTCTGCCCCGCGTACGACGGACCGGGTATGCCGAGCGGAAATCGGGTCAGCGATCTGATTGATATCTGAACCAATACTATTAACGACGACTGGAAGAGCGAGAGCTCGGCCGATCTTGAGTGCAGCAAAACACTCCGGATACAGAAAGCACCCGAAGATGATATCCGGCGCATAGTTCCGAACATGAGACAACAGCGTTCGCGCGGCCATCCATCCGTTCAGCGGCCGGGAAAGCAGAGGGAGAGCGGGATAGTTGAAGTAACTTACATTCACGCCGGGCGGGCTGAAGGAACGATCCAGCTGGTCATACATCCTGCTGCGCGGCCGAAGGAATCTTGGGTAGTCCGCATTCGGATAAAAGATCCGGACCTCGGCTCTGCGGGCAAGGATTCGCAGCGGCTCATAGAGAGAACGGCCCGCCCAAGGCTCACCTGAGCTTGGGAAATAGCGGGTCACCACCGCGATTCGGAGCATGGCTACGATCCTTTTCCGACGCGTTCGGCGGGCCTTCTCGCGGGTTCGTTCTCCCGCGCAGAGGCGGCGATGGAGTGCAACAGCGCTGCGTAGCGCTTAGCAAGTGCCCCCCGCTCGTACTGCGCGATCTTCGCCGTATCCGGCTTGAAGTCAGGAAATGGCGGTTTTCCGCGGGCCGAGGCATCAAGAAAGAGATTGCGGACGGCCCCGATATCGTGGATGTCCGCCCACCAACCCACGCGGAGTTCCTCGATCAGCTGGCGTGCGTCTCCCCGCGGATCAACAGCGCCAAGAATCGGCTTGCCGCTCCCGATGTAGTCATAGAATTTTCCGCCGACATTCTGTCGATCGTGGTTGATGAGGAGCACATAGTCGGTCTCATTCATCAGCGCCAGCGCCTCTCGATGTGGCATGAACCCTTTTAGCTCGACCATGTCGCCCAGTTGCAGGAGCGCGCTGCGAAAACGCGGCTCCTCGATATGGCCGATGAAGCGAAGAAGGAATTGAGACTTCACTTCAGGCGGCAATTGCAGTAAAGCCTCAACTAGGTCGGTGGGATTGGTCAGTGTATAAACGGTACCAACGTAAGAGGCGACGATCCGACCGCAGCGTCGCGCCGGCGAAACATTGTGTTGCAGTCTTCCAGGCTCGAAGCCGTTGGGAATCAGAATGAATTTGTCTTCGGATTGTCTGGGGTAGCGAGCACGGATCTGCTGGCGTTGGCCCTCAGTTACGGCGACGACGGTGGTAGCGTTCCCGATGGCGCCTGCCTCAATTCTCTGGGCGACTCTTCGTGCGCGCCGGCTGTGACTAAAGAGAAACAGATCGAAGGCCGTAGCGAGCCATTCGTCCCGAAAGTCAACGACGATTGGCAGCTCGGGGAACCTTCTGCGAAGGTCTTCAACCATGAGCAGGCACGAAAACGGCGGTACAGTAATAAGAACCAAGTCAATAGCGCGGTCCCTGATGATTCGGCGGGCAACTCTCTTAAGCACGGGAAGCCATGTAACCTGCGGGTCTGGAAGCAAGAGATCCGCCAGGGCCCGCTTGAAAAGGTTTGGCTTTCCGAGGGCTAGTTCACCTGCTTTACCCGCTGTTGCTCTCTTTCCGTTGATCAGCTTCTTGATTCCTTTCTTGAAGCCGAATGGAAGGTCGAGCGTTACGGTTCGATGGATTGTGACCTCAGACGGAATCTCCCGCAGAAGCGCGGGGTCAGCTCCCACTGTGGATGCATTACGCGCTGTCAACACCTCGAGGCGGATTCCTTCCGCGGGAAAGTAGCGAGCGAAGCTTGCAGCGCGAAGCACGCCCACGCCTCCCGCCGGGGGAAACGAATAGGTAACCAACAGGACTTTCAGTGGATCCATCAAGTTGCCCCCACGACACGGATCAACGAACTGAAGTCGGCTAAGCAGCAGCGATTCAGCGCTTCGTCAGATCGGTACTTCCTCCAGAATGGGCCTGCTTTACCTAGATACTCGAGCGTCATTTCTTCTGCCCACTTCCGCCGCGCGGAAACATCTCAAGAATGAAGCGTGCCATCTCCTCCTCGCCGGCATGGACCGCATCGCCAGATGGAGCGGAGACAACGTCCGACTCGTGAGGACTATCAGTCGCATCTGGTTTGGGTTGATTAGTTACGCCCACTTGAAGTCCAAGCTGCGTCATCAATTCAAAGTTGCGGCTCATGGAGTATTCCTCATGCCGGATGCAGGCTTCGCGCCTTTCTCTGTAGCCCCAGACGGCGGCCCTGGAAGCCAGATCTTCTGGCCAACCTCAATATGGTCTGGATCCGTCAACTTCGGGTTGAGTGCTTGAATTTGGTGCAGGCGCTGAATATCGTAGCCTCCCAAGTATTGCTCGGAGATATCTTGAAGAGTTTGATCAGGTTTGACCGTAATTGCAAAGGGCGCATTGTTTGGAACGGTTTCAGGAGCCCTGGTTTCCCCTGCGCCTGCTGCAGCAGGCGCAGGAACTGACGCAAGCGGAACCGTGAGCCCCGGCGTGCGTTCGTCGGCCGCCGCGTTTAGCCAGGGAACCCAGGATCGCGTGAACCAAAGTGCGGACAGCACACACAGGATCAAGATCGCTGCGGCTGCCGGAATCCAGAACTTCAGCCGTCGACTAGCCTGCTTTGGTTGTTTAGGTTTACCTGGCTCTGCCGCCACAGTGTCGCCGACGACCGTGCCATGGCCTCCAGCTTCCGGACTCAATTGCAGGTCGGCGATCGCCTCGGCCACCATGCTCTCATCCACCTGCTTGCGGTTCAGAGCGCAGCATATGGATAGCGCGTTAAAGCATAGATTGTTGATACTCCGCGGAATACCCTCGCTGGCCTCAGTGATCGACTTGAGTGCGTCCTCTGTAAACAGAGCCTCTCCGTCATAACCCGCAAGCTTCAACCGGTAGTTAATGTACGCCACGGTCTCGTCCGTAGAAAGCGGCTTGATGCGGCAGATGGTCGATATGCGCTGGCGAAGTTGAACCAGAGAAGGCTGCATCAACTTATCCGCAAGCTGTGGCTGCCCCGATAGAACGACTTGCATCAACTTCCCCTGCGACGTCTCAAAGTTGGTGAGCAGGCGAACTCTTTCCAGGACGGCATTTGACAGGTTCTGCGCCTCGTCAATCACGACCACGAATTTTCGCCCCGCCCGATTTTCTTTGACCAGCGCCTCGGTCAATTGGTCGTGCATCTCGGAACTGCTCTGCGCGGGAGTGATGCCGATGTCGCGCAGAATGTAGGCAACAAATTCTTTTGGCTCGCACTCGGCATCGACATCGAAGAGAAACACGGTACGTGCGGCCCCCCGGGTGTTCTCTAGAAAACGACATAGCAGCGTCGTTTTTCCCATTCCCGGAGATGCAATCATTGCCGTAAAACCACGGTTACTCAAAAACCCGTAATCCAACGACGCCAACGCCTCCCGATGCGTTGCGCTGAGATACAAGCATCGCGGATCGGGGGCAGCCCCGAATGGATCCTGCTGAAATCCGAAATATTGCAGCAACATGACGCTAGCCTCCTTTCTTAGCCGCGCCAGCCGGTTGTGTGAGCGCATCTACAGCCTGGTACATTTGCCATGCCGTGGCCCAGTGAAGCTCAATCCTTCTCCGTTCCGATTCTTCCGCGATCCACTGGAAGAGTTCGCCGAGCGCCCCCCGCAGTAGTGGTTCAAGATTCCTGTCCTGTGCGCCATGGGTGAAAAGCTTGATAAAGAGATCGTCGCCGATCGTAGGCGCCAGATCGAACCAACGCCGCACCCGCGGTTGGGTGGGCAGATCGTAGCCGGCAATCTCTCCCCTCTCGACCCGCGGCAATACTCGTTCGCCAAAGCGCACACCAACCGGTCCTGTGATCATGAGCAAGTCGCCTTGCCTGCCACCGCCCACAGTGGCTTCGACACCGCAGTCGAAGGACCTTGGCCGGCAATCGGAATGGTTGGTGCACCAGTAGATCTGGTTGACGACGCGACTCTGCGCCGCCGAGGGCAGCGACGGCATGGTGAAATCGGCGTAGCAGCCTAGATCGCGCAGCAGTGCGATTTCGCCGTTGAGACCGCACCGCTTGCCATCTGGAAGTGAGTTGTCGAGCGCCCAGTTGCCGTGAATGAAGCCGAAGGTGGTTCGGCCCTTGTGCTGTCGAAGCAATCCGTGGTCGTCTGTAAGTCGGTGACAGTACTCGGTAACTTTTTGAATAAAGGATTCGCGCTTCTCATTGTCGTGGTGGAGGTGTACCTCCACGTCTCCGACGCCGAGATGCACCATTTCGGCGATGCTTTCGAGCAGGTCTCGCCGGTACTCTTCTTGTGGATAAAAGAAACTGTACTGAGGGCACTGTCCTGCGGCGTCTCGTGGAGCGTCATCCGCAATGCGCGGCCACCTGTCGCGCCACTTCGCCACACGCCCGAGCGCGGTTTCAACCGATGCGCCCATGCCCAGCGGCTCGTAATGATCGGTGATCGCAACCCAAACCCGCTTCGGTCTTGAGGTCCGCACGGCCTTGCGCACGCGATCTTTCAGATAGGGCACCAACCAGATTTCAGCGTGCCGGGGTAGATTCATCTGCTTTTTCCTCCACGTCGCCGGGCTCATTTCATGCATTAGGCCCCTCACACATTAGTCGGAGTTTCGACAGCAAGGCGCGGCCGAATCATAAGTGAAAGAACGCTCTCTACCGGCCTGCCGATCGACTTTGGCATCGAGCGAGCAAGGAGGTTAAAGCGGACCTGGTCCTCGGGCTCCAGGACTCGCAATAGATAGAACAGCGCAAGCAGGACGACCAGCGATGCGCTTCCCCCAAACAGGAATCCCCACAGACTGGCCAGCTGTGCCGCGATGTAATGCGCAGTCAGCGCCGCCAATGTGCTGATGAACGCAACTTTCGCTACCAATACCCAGGGCAGCTTCACGTTGTAAACGCGAATGCCGACCGCCCACATGATTCCCACGGCTGTTATCTGTGCGATCCCACTGCCGATGCATGCGCCCACCGCACCGTGTGCCGGGATAAGGTACCCGGCGATACCCCAATCAACAACGCCTGCAAGAATCGTTGCGAAGATGACATAGGACTGGCGTTCGGTGCTTTGCAATAGGCTTTGGATAGGCGCGAGGAAGGCCTTGGGCATGCAGAGAAGCGGTGCAATAGTCACGACCATAGCTGCGCCAGCATACCGGGTGCCATAGAGAAGGAGCAGTGCTGGAACCGCCAGAGCCACGGCGATGAAGTGGAGCGGAATGGACGTGAGAACGAGATAGCGGAAGGATGCAGCCACCAGTTGGGGCATTTTCGATTTATCGCGCCCTTGTTGGACAAAAATGGTCGTGCTGGCGGCGGCACCGAAGATGGTCGAGCTGAGAAGCAGATAGTTGCCCAGACTGAACGCGATCGAATAGAACGCGACCTGCCGGATGTCAGTGCTCAGCCATTTCAAGAGCAGAACTTCACTTCTCTCCCAAACGACGAGCGCCAACAGCATCGTGGCGACACTTTGCCACGCATAGGCGACCATCCTCCTGCGCAGCCCCGCGGGAAGTACATGTGTGGTGTTCCATGCGACGATGCGCGCCATCGTGGGGAAGAAACGGACCAGAAAGTCGACGCCGCGCATGAGCAGCAGTGCGGCGCCAATCCCGGTAACGCCCCAATGGAAGATGACAGTCGCCGAGATCGTGAAAAGATAGACAAAGGCGGAGACGATCGATCCCGGTACGTTTGTGGCAAGATTTTCCGTCGCACCGTTGGCTTGCGCCGGGACGAAGTTGACCATCGAGGGCCAGATACTGAGGCCGATGAGGATAGCGGCAAGCCGGAATTCCGTATTGGCATCCTGAAACACCCAAAAAACAATGGAGAGGGTCGCCAAAGACGCAAGTCCAGCCTGGAGGGCCAAAGTGCGAAAGAAGATAAGACGTGCAGTCCCTTTGTCCCCCATTCCGATGAACTCGGCCATGTATTTTCGAGTCGCCGAAGGAATGCCAAGGCTGCCTAGGTTAGCCACAATCGATGCGACGTAGCTCACGTAGATGATGTATCCCGTCTTGGCAGGACCAAGAGTTCGCGCAATTGCGATGGACGTGATCACTGTAACAACCGCGCTGACGACGTTCTCGACGCTGTACCAGCCGGTATTCTTCGCGATTGTTTTCGTGTTCGACATAGAATCGGTGACTCTGTTCAAGGGTGAATGTTTGCCCTTCACTCAGCGAAAAGCGACACCGTGGCGCCCCGACGGCTCTCGCGATTTGCTTGCCGCTAACTAACCTAGCCCTTGCAGCGCCGCCCGTGCGTCCTTAGCCGTGGGCGAATCGGGAGCCAGTGAAACAGCTTTCTTTAAGTGAATCTCTGCGTCACTCTTATCCCGCAGTTTGGTGTAAACCATCCCAAGGTGATACTGCATGGCAGGATCGTTCGGTTCAGTCTTGACTGCGTCCTCGAGCAGGTCGCGCGCAAAGGAATAGGCCCCGGTGTAGTAGTAGGCCCACGCCAGAGTGTCCGCTGAAGTTGGAGAATTCGGCATGCCCCTCCGGGCCGTTTGCGCCAGCGTGAGGGCCACATCCGGGTTTTCCCCGTTCAACAACATGCGATAGGCAAGATTGTTGGCCGCGATTGGTTGTTGCGGCTGGATTTGCAACGACTTCCTGTAGTCAGTCTCTGCCTTGCCCAGATCTCCACGCGATTCCTCGAGAGTTCCCAGGATTGCCAATGCCGCGGCATCGTTAGGATGCGCAGCGGACCACTGCTCCCAGGCGCCGATAGCGTTCGCCGTCTGTCCGCGCTGAACCTCAATTTGAGCGAACAGAAGCACAGCCTCACCATCTCCAGAATTAAGCTGGATCGCTTTCTGGGCGGTGGCAGCCGCCTCGTCCAGCTTCTTTTCCTGAATCTCGAACTGCGCAAGTAGATCATAGAAGTTACTATTGTTAGGACTTTTCGCTATTTGCGCGTTCAATAGGGCCAGTGCCTTGTCCGGCTGCTTCTGGTAGAGGTCATAACTCACCAGCAATCGCAAAGACTCGAAAGAATTGGGGTCATATTGCAATGCTTCTTGCAGCAGCACGACTCCTTCAGGGAAGCGCTTCTGCGTGAAGCGGAGCCTGCCCAGTTCGAGATAAGCCTGCGGGCTCTTCGGGGCGATGCTTATCGCTGTGTTAAGGTCAGCCTCAGCTTTATCCGGTGCATTGCGGCTTAATTCCACCATGGCGCGCCAAACATATCCTTCGGGCAGCCGCGGTGCCGCGGAGATGGTCCTGCCAGCCACGTCGGCAAGCAGATCCTCGTCGCCGCGTTGAACGGCAATTTGTGCCAACTCCACCTCTGCATCCAGCCTTGATGGATTCAGACTTGCCGCCTGGCGAAGGCTGCTTTCGGCCAGATTGATATCGCCCTTTGCCAACGCTGCCCTTCCCAACCAGTACTGCAGGAAGGCGTCTTTCGGAGAGTCTCTGACAGCGTTCTGAAGAGCATTGACGGCGTCGCTCGCCTTTCCGCTATTGAGAAGCACGATGCCATTCAGCCCAGCGACCTCAGGATCCTTGCTGTCAGTCTTCATCAGGCTTTCAACCACGGTTTGCGCGGTCCCATAGTCCTTGGTCTCAAGAAGCACGCGAATGTATCCCTTCTCCACGGAGATGTTTTTGGGATACTTCGCGGCTAGACTCGAGAATTCTGCCTTGGCCTTGTCCATCTGTCCCGAACCCACGTAGTAGTCAGCAAGAATGCGCACTCCGCGGGGATCACTGGCCAGATCCTTCGACGCCTGCCGAAGCACTTCCTCGGCTCTCGCCTGATCGCCCTCTTTGAGAATGATGTTGGCGACATTTTCCCTGGCGGCCAAACTCTTGGGATCGGTTGCCACGGCATCCCAGCCAGTCTTTTCGGCCTCCTGCCAGCGGCTGTTCCTCGCATAGAATTCCGCAAGAAAGATCTTGGCGTTGACCGATTTTGGATCGAGAGCGGCAGCTTTCTTCAATTCATCTTCAACCGAAGCTGTTTGGCTCGGATCGCCCGATTGCAGTAGTGCGAGGTCTTCGTGAAAGGCCGCTCGATTGGGATCGAGCTGCAAGGCACGCTGAATCTCGATCAAGGCCTGATCTTTTTGGCCTTCTCTGACTGCAATCGCGGAGAGCAAAGCGTGAGCGTCTGGGTTATTGGGCTGCGCCGCTATGACCGCATCGGCCTGCTCTTTGGCTTGATCGCTCTTCCCGGCGGCGGCCAGCAAATTGCCCAAGTCGATTCGGGCCTTGTAATTTGTCGGCTGCAGTTCCACGGTGCGCGCGAGTTCGGCATACGCGCCGCTGGACTGACCCAGGTGCACATAAGTCTGCGCAAGCGCATAGTGCGCGTCGGCATAGCCTTTATCGATTTTAAGGGCGTTTGCAAACTGGATGGCCGCCTCCCGGTATTTGCCTTCGGCGCTATAGCGTTGTCCGCTCTCCAAATACTTCTGCTTGCGCACGTTCGGGTCGCCGTGGCATCCAGCCAATAGAGCGGCCGCGGCAAAGAACACCATCACCCAAAAAGCTCCTCGCCGATTCATAAGTTCCCACCTTTCATCGAATCTATTGAACAATCTTGAAAAAGCCTTTCGCGATCTTCCATTCGTGCCAACTGCGAACTCTGCGAAAACCAGCTTAAGACCCTTGCGTAAGCGCGTTACCGTAATTGCTCTCTTCAATCCCCTCAGTTGGGAATGAAGCGAGGGAGCATCGGTGCAAGCTGTGCTGTGAATGCCTCGGACCTGGTTCTTGCCGCCGATGTGGCTTCACCGGAACCGATTGGCGTAATCACCCTGACCAGGGCACCATCCGTGCGATTCATCCTTATTGCGTCTGTAACCAGATAAACTTTAGCCATGTATTCGTTGGCGATACTTCGCCCGTGAGCCTGGTACCAATAGATAACGAATTGACGATCTTCGCCGTTTCCAATGATGTATTCGCCCACCTGGTGGGTTTTGCCATCGGCATCGCTCAGACTCACGTATCGTGAAGACTCGAATGCCCAGCCCGCGCCGGGCAGGCAGTTCTTCGGTGAATGAATGGTGACTCCTGTACGCTGAGTCGGGAAGTAGCCGATGAAGAGCCCGATCGGTTGCTCCTCTCCACCTTGGGTGTAAACGCGCGACAGGAACTTTCCCGCCCCAAGCACATCAAGCGTTTCCTGGTCGATCTGCACATCGTGTCCTGACCATCCAGCAATCGTGTCCGGGACTTGGGACAGCGGCTCGCTCGCTGGAATCAGATCGGTATCTCCACGGGCGTGCAGGAGCAATGCTGTCCCTCCGAGCAACACGAGAATCGTCCAGAAACGAGAGTTCTTCATGCCTGGCTCCTTCGCTCCGGGATCAACATCATGGTGCGATGGACAATAAACAGGCACGCAAGAGACACGACAAACATCACCCAGCCGGAAAACTCGTGGAAGAAGCCCTCAGCTTTATCTGGATCCCAATACTGGACGCATACCCCCGTGCCTAAGATGCGCACCACGTTGGCCGCGATCGCAATGGGAATACTGGCGGCCGCGAGGACCATCCGCCGCACGAAAGATTTTTCCAGAAAGTAGCCGTAGAAAATCGCCAGCGCGAACAGGCTCATGAGTGAACGGATTCCACTGCACGCCTCCGCCACTTCGAGCTTCATGGCGGGAAGTTCAATCACATTTCCATCTCGCAGAACCGGCACGCCAACTAAAGGAAGCAGCGCACTGGCAAGTTTCGAAGCCAGGATCTGCAGCGGAAAGGTAATCTGATTGAAGATGATCGCGGGAATCGGAATCGCCAGGAGCAGCACCAACAGTGGAAAGCGAAGCTCCTTCAAGAGCGGCCGACCGCCAAAACTCAGCACGAGCCCTGCCAACAGGATCAGCAGCGAAATCCTCGCCAGAAAGAGTTCCGCCCCGTAAACCCCAAGGACAAGGACTCCCAACCCCAGTGCCACAACTGCAACCCCGATCCAGGAGGGAGCGAGTCTCGTGTCGTGGAGGGTCTGTCTTTTCGTCCATACAAGGTAGGCGGCAAAGACGGGAACCAGGAAGCCGTGAGAAAAATCGGGTATCTGCCACCAATCGATCACGAGCTTGGCAAGCACGCGATAGTACGCCGCCAGCGTGAATGCGCCGATTAGCGCCGAACCCCATATGAAATGAGCGTTCTGTAACGACCATTGGTTCTTCGGAATTGGTGGTGTCAGTGTGCCTTGAGCCATATTCTCCCGAAAAGGAGTCTGCGGCAATCCCATCCGGTGCACATTGCTTAGCAATCGGACTGCCGAAAAGTGGAATCGCCCAATCCAGGCAGATTCCACGAGAATTCGCCCGCCCAGACTACTGCCTTTCCCCTGCGAGGAGAAAACACTTTCCACTTTCCGAGGAAACCAATGTCACAATTCCTTCCGTCGAATGGGAAGGGATTTTCCCTTTCTTCGGTAACCATCCCTCGGTGAGAACCTTTCAAATGGCGCGTTATGGCACGGAATGCTCATTCCACACCCTATTCCAAAGGTTTGGAAGCCGCATTGCTAAGGCATCAGTGTTGCCCCAGGACCCTTTATGGTGGAGAGCACGGTCATCCAAAGCACGAGGCGTCAGGCGAAACCGTTCGTCCCTGCAAGGCAGTTTGCCCCCGTCGAGGGACAGATTCAGCGTGCGATTTCCCGCATCGCCGAGAGCGACTGCCCAGTACTGATCGTCGGTGAGCATGGCGTCGGGAAGCGTTCGATTGCTGCGCAAATTCACGCCCAGTCACGCCGGTCGAGAAGCAACTATATCGAGATTCCCAGTGCCGATGCTGATGCTGAGGCTCTTTTGTCGGCCTTCTCTACCAAGGGAACGGTATATCTAACGGAAATTGGCGATCTGAGTCTCGACCTGCAGGAACTCATCATCAATAACTATTTTCGTTGCGATGAGGCGCCGAACAGCCGCCTCCTCTGTGGCACGAGCCGCGAGCTCTTCGAGGAAGTCAAGTCCTCACACATCAGAGAGGATTTCTACTACCTTGTTTCGACCGTTACGCTCCGGATTTCCCCTCTGCGCTGCAGGAAGTCCGAAATTCTACCCATCGCCGATGCGCTTTTGACGCAGTACTCGAAGCAGTTCGATCGTCCCAAGCCGGAGCTTAGGGCGGAGATCGTCGAGTTTCTGATGGAGCACACCTGGCCTGAAAACCTGCCGGAACTGCAAACTGCAATCAAGACATTCGTAGCCATTGGGGATCAGTCAGTTTCTCTCGCGGCGCTGAAAGCGGCGGCCTCGACGGCAAAGTCGAATGGGCGCCGCAGACCTCAGTCGCTAAAGGACCTCACGCGGGCCGCATCCGCCCAGGTCGAACGAAAGTTGATCTCCGAAGTCCTGATCGCCACCGGTGGCAACCGTAAACGAGCCGCTGACGAATTGGGGATCAGCTATAAGGCCCTCCTCTACAAGCTCAAGCAAGTCGGAGCGGAATACCAGGCTGCTCTCGGCAAGAACGGAGTTGCGCTATGAAACTGGGAAGGCTTTGCATTCCAGCGCTCCTTTTGGCAGCTGTTTGCTGTTATTCGCAGAGAGGCGCATCTCCTGCCGTGGCTGCCCCGGCGCCCGCTTCTCCCCAGGGAGCGCCAAGCCCTGCCGTGGGGACAAACTCCGACAGCTACGTCATCGGCGCATCGGACGTGCTTACTGTGACGGTCTGGAATCAGCCGACTCTTTCGGGCACCATCCTTGTCCGGCCTGACGGCATGATCACGGTGGCTCTCATCGGCGATGTTCAGGCTTCCGGCATGACGCCACTGCAGTTGGCAAACCAGATCGCAACCGAACTCAAGAAGTACTACACCGATCCAAACGTCTCGGTCGTGATCAGCCAGATCCACAGCAAGCTCGTGTACCTGCTCGGCGAAGTTGAAAAAAAGGGGCCGGTAGACATGACACCCGGCATGACCTTGCTCAATGCAATCGCCGATGCCGGCGGACTTACCGATTACGCAAATACGAAGAAGATGTATATCTTGCGCGGCGAAACCGGAAAACAGCAGAAAATTCCGGTGCGCTATAAGGATGCGCTCAAGGGCATCAGTGAATGCAATGTAATTCTGGAACCCGGGGACACGATCGTAGTTCCTTAAGGTGTTGTCAATGAAAACGGCACTCAAACTTCTGGCGTTCGTTGTGACCGTGGCCAACGCTGCGCTTGCGCAAGTCGTGCCCGAAGCAACGGGCCCGGGAATCCCCATCAGCGGTAGCGCGCACTATGACCTGCGCTATTCCGAGATCGAGTATCTTGGTGGAACCTTTAACGATTCGCAGAGTGCCGTTCTTTCCGGGGACGTCGCATATTCGAATTTCAGCGAACGCTTGCCATTCAGCTTGCAGGATGCCGGCGGATACAGTTGGGCCGTGACCGGGACACCCTATGGTGTTGGTTTCTTTGATAACCTTTCGCTCTCGCAAGGATTTGTTCGGCGCAAGTGGAATCTCGAGTTGAGCGACAACGCGGGGTACCGGCAAGAGGCGCCGACCACGGGTTTCTCGGGAGTCGCGGGCACCGGAGAACCCATCGGCGGACCGACTCCGCCGCCCTCGACCAGTCAAACGATTCTGACAGTGAACACCAGCACTGTCGATAATTCTGCGAATGCACAATTCGAGCGCACGCTTAACTTCAACACAAGCCTGAATCTCGGCGGTAATGATGAATTACTGCGCTACCCGGATGGGAATGGCATCGATACCGACTCTCAGACCGCGAACGCGGGGCTGACCTGGCGCATCGATGCTCGAAACTCACTCTCAGCCCGTTACCTGTTTACGGAATACAGCTACCCCGGCGAGAGCCTCGGTCTTGCGACCACCTCGTTGATGACGAACTCCGCTCTTTTCGGCTACGAACGGCACTGGACCCGCCGGATCACGACAGATGGCGCCATTGGACCGGAGTGGGTTGTCGGCGCGAACAGCGCGATTGTGCCTTTCTCAACGAGAGTTTCGGGGAACGCATCGTTCGAGGACCAGTTTCGATTCGGTTCTGCCAGCCTGGGTTATAGCCATACAACGAGCGGGGGGGGAGGATTCCTGATTGGAGGAGAAGTCGATTCCGTCAACGGGGGCTTCTCGAAGGAATTCGCAAAGAAGTTGTCCACTGGGTTCTCGGGCGGCTACATGCGCACTTCTGGACTTAGCACTCAGGGGACAATCGACGGCAAGTTTGGTGCGGCGATGGTTACCTGGCGCATGAGCCGGTACTTCAAGGCCTTCGCCAGTTATACGGCGAACGATCAGTCGTCGGCTTCCTCACTGCCGAGCAATGCCCTCAACCAGACACTGCAGGTGATCAGCTTCGGCATTTCGTATTCACCTCGGGAAAAGCACGTGGAGAATCAATAGATCCTGAAAGGAGACGTATGCTGGGGCATCGCGAACTGACGGTGGAAGATTACGGCGGGATCCTGAAACGACGATTCTGGCTGATTCTGATCTGCGCAATTACCTTCCTCGGAGTCGGAATTGGCGTCACCTATATAATCACGCCCCAGTTCGTGTCGCAAACGCTGGTGCTCATCGAGCAGCAGCAGGTTCCCACAGACTATGTGACGCCCGTAGTTACTCAAGACCTCGGCGAACGGCTCGCGTCGATGAGGGAGCAGATCCTGAGCCGCTCACGCATTGAGCCAATCATCGAGCAATTCAATTTGTACGCGGGGCATGGAGCCACAATGGACGACCGCGTTGAGTTGACGCAGAAAGCCATCGGGGTAAAGCCGATCCCTTCCAGCCAGAACTCGCACGGAATGCCGGGTTTCTTTGTCACCTTCAAAGCGCAGGATCCGCGCACTGCTCAACAGGTATGCGGCGAGATTACTTCACTCTTTGTCAGCGAGAATCTGAACGCACGCGAGCAATCTGCCGAAGGCACAACCGACTTTCTGAAGCAGCAGCTTGCGGATGCGAAGGCAAAGCTTGACGACCAGGACGCCAAACTCGCAGCGTTCCAGCAAAAGTACTTCGGCATGCTCCCCGAGCAGGAACCGTCCAACATGAACACGCTTCAGGCACTGACAGTTCAGCTTGATGCGGCCAATCAATCGATGAGCCGGGCGCAACAAGAAGTGATGTTTTTGCAGTCCATGGTTACGCAGCAGGCGCACGAACTGCAGAACGCAGAGCCGACCGCCGGCGGCGTTTCTGTGGATGATCGCAGAACGGAGCTTAAGTCTCTCATTGAACAAAAGCAGGCATTGGTGGCTGTTGAAACTCCTGACAACCCCGATGTGATCGCGATTTCGCGCAAAATTGCCGACCTCGAGGCTCAAATTGCGCACGCCCCAGCTGAACCGAGCCCCGCCCCGGCGGCGTCCACTCTCAACCATCCCGATTCGCCGCAGCTTCTCCAGCTAAAAGCTCAACTGAACGGGGCGCAGATGGCCTTGAATGCCGCAAAACAGGAGCAAGCTCGGATTGAGCAGCAGGTTCGCGCCTACGAGTCGAAGCTTCAGTCCAGCCCTCAAGTCAATGAAGAATACAAGCAACTCACCCGCGATCATGAGACCGCGTTGGCGTTCTACAACTCGCTGCTTACAAAGATGAACGAATCTTCCATGGCAACCGCACTCGAGCAGCGCCAGCAGGGCGAACAGTTCCGAGTCATGGATCCTCCGAATCTTCCTGACGCGCCCACATTCCCGAACCGGATTGTCTTTGCCGGTGGCGGCTTTGCAGGCGGCCTCGTGCTAGGTCTCCTGATTGCGGCATTGCTTGAGTATCGCGATACCTCGCTGCGCAATGAAAGAGATATTTGGGCATTCACCAAGCTACCGACCTTGGCCACAATCTCGCGGATCGACGGTCTTCCCCAGCCTGTTAAAACTCGCAGCCGCTGGAATCCTTTCTCGCGAGCCAATAAACCCATCGAAAGCGTGCTTGGATAGCCATGTACAGACCCTTCTTCGGCATAAACGACCCACCATTCGGAGCCTGCTCCGATCCGCGGTTTCTTTACCTGATGCCGCAGAGCCAGGAAGTTCTGTCATGCCTGCAATATGGCGTTGCAGCACGCAAGGGCTTTGTTGTGATGACCGGCGAGGTAGGCACCGGGAAAACGACCCTGCTCAACAGCGTTCTGAATTCTTTTGAAGGCCAGCGCATTTCTACTGCATTCGTCTTTAACCCACGCCTCGATGTGCTCGACTTCCTCGAATTCGTGATGGCTGACTTTGGCATTCCGCCCACCACGCGAACGAAGTCGGGAATGTTGCTGCAGCTCAATCGCTGGCTCATCGAGCGTTTCCGCAATGGAGAGTTGTGCGCCATTGTCATCGATGATGCACAAAATCTCTCGTGGGACCTTCTTGAAGAAATTCGGTTATTGACGAATCTCGAGACCGCCTCAGAGAAACTGCTGCAAATTGTCTTGTCCGGGCAGCCGGAACTCGAGCAGAAATTGCGCACTCCCGGTGTTCGCCAGTTGCGACAGCGCATTGCCCTATGGTGCAAAACGCGGCCGTTGAGCAGCGAGGAGACGACGGCGTACATTGCGAGGAGGCTCGAAGTTGCCGGTGCCACCCGGTCGATCTTCTCACCCGACGCTATACCGCTTGTGCATCGCTATTCCAAAGGGATTCCCCGCCTGATCAATCTGATTTGCGAACATGCTCTGGTTAGCGCATACGTGGAAGAGATAAAGCCTGTCCCGGCGCGAATTGTTGAGTCGGTTAGCGCTGAACTTGAATTGACCCCGCGGCCATTCGTCATCACGCCAATCGCTAAATCTGAGTCGCTTTCAAACTCTTTGCAAACCGGAATTTCAAGTACCGCCGGCCCCATCTCGGATCCCGCGGAATTTCTGACGGACGGTGAGCTATGAGCCGCATCCACGAAGCACTTCAAAAGGCATATCGCGAGCGTATGAGCTTGCCGGCTTCAAAACTCAACAGATTCCACGAACCAATGGCAGCGTCCGCACTTGAGGAGCCTCCGCTCGTCGCGCCCGAATTTGACCTTGAGAGTGTTGCGCGGCATCCGTGGAAGCCAGCCATTCTTTCTCTTCCGACGCTCTCAGATCGCGGCTCAGGTGTTGAGCAGTTTCGAAGTCTGCGCTCGCGCATCTACCAAGCCCACTACGAGACTCCGCTGAA
>Ga0326728_10012897_pt1 | contig 18368 bp, 14 predicted proteins | sample MB3enrmetagenome_FD_207602 | JGI IMG/M metagenome (GOLD analysis project Ga0326728, IMG submission 207602) | Lab enriched peat soil microbial communities from McLean, Ithaca, NY, United States - MB31MN | ecosystem: Environmental > Terrestrial > Soil > Wetlands > Peat | place: USA: New York... | reverse complement strand
TATTTCACGGTCGATGCGTGCCGGCCACGCCTTCTCGGTGGCGCTCGAAATGGTGCACCAGGAATTCAGCGAACCGCTGGCGGGCGAATTCCGCCGCACCTTCGAGGAACAGAATCTGGGGCAGCCGCTGGACATCGTCCTGCGGAAGATGGCGAACCGCATGCCCCTGCTGGATACCCAGTTCTTCGTTTCGGCGGTGCTGCTCCAGAAACGCACCGGCGGCAACCTGGCCGAGCTTCTGGATAAGCTCGCGGATATCATTCGCCAGCGGTTCAAACTGCGCGCGCGCATCCGCGCCATCAGCGCGCAGGGTCTGATGTCGGGCCGGATCCTGGCTTCCATTCCGGCGGCCGTGGGCTGCCTGATGTTCGTGGTCAATCCGCAGTATGCCCGCTTCTTCGTCGACGATCCCGCGGGGCACGAGATGCTGGCGGGGTCGCTGGCCCTGCAGATTGTCGGCTACATGATCATCAAGCGAATCGTGACTTTCGAGGTGTGATGTGTTGGTATTGGCGGCCATATGGGTGTTCGCGGCGGTAGCCGGAGGGACGGCTCTGCTGCTCCTGCGTTTTGGGAGCGGGCGGATTCGTCCGCTTGACCGGCTGCAGTCTCCGGGGCCGGTGGTGTCGCCGTTCGTACCCTCCCCCGCCCTGGTCTGGAAGGAGCTCGTGACCTGGGCCGGGTCGCTCGTGCCGGCCACACCCAGAGACCTGCCGTTATTGAAACGGAGGATGTTACGGGCCGGATATCGCAACCCGCAGGCAGTGCGATTCTTCTATGGGGCGCGCGTGTGCACGACCACCGCATTAGGCGCCGGCGCTTTGTTCGTCTGCCTGCGTACCTATGCGACGCCGGAGCATTTCGGCGAAATCATGGTGGCCGCGGTGGTTACCGGCTTTGTAGCGCCCATGCAGTATCTGCTGTGGTGTGTGGCACGGCGCAAACACTTGATCGAGAAAGGGTTGCCGAACGTATTGGACCTCATGGTGGTCTGTGTGGAGTCCGGTCTGGGGCTGGATCAGACTATCATTCAGGTGGCGCAGGAGTTACGCGGAGCACACCCGGAACTCTGCAGCGAATTCGCCGTCATGAATCTGGAAATACGCACCGGAAAACGTCGCGTCGATGCGCTCCACAACCTGGCGGACCGGACCGGGGTGGAGGACGTACGAAGGCTGGTGGCGGTATTGGTCCAGACCGACCGTTTCGGCACCAGCATCGCCCAGAGTCTCCGCGGGCACGCCGATTATTTGCGGGTGATGGCCCGCCAGAGAGCCGAGGAACGCGCCGCCAAGCTGGCCGTGAAGCTGGTGTTCCCCATTTTCTTCTGTGTGCTGCCGTCCTTATTCGTGGTCACCATCGGACCGGTGATCACGCATTTAGTGCGCGATCTGTTCCCTATGTTGGAAAAGATGTAAACCGCCGATAAGTAAACAGGAAAGGAGTATGGCCGTGGATAGCTCTACGATTCGTATCATCTGCGCCGCCCTCGTGGCGGTTTTTGGGGTTCTGATTTTCCTGCGTCGCCGTAACGCCAAGCCTGAATAGCCCTGTCGAAGGGCAAGCGCAGCGCTGGCCCAACGTCTATCGCTCGATGCGCGCCGATTTGCCCTTCATGAGCTGGAGTACTTCGGAAACGGTCGCCATCGTCGTGTCTCCGGGAGTCGTCATGGCCAGCGCGCCATGGGCGGCGCCGCATTCCACTGCCCATTGCGGGGATTGGCCGGCAAGCAACCCGTAGATCAGGCCCGACGCGAAACCGTCGCCGCCGCCGACACGGTCGTAGATCTCCAGGTCCGGCCGGTCCTGCGCCTGATAAAACGCGCCGTCGGCGTAACACATCGCGCCCCAGTCGTTTCGCGAGGCCGTGGTGGCCTTGCGCAACGTGGTCGCCACCACCGAGAACGGGAACTCTTTCACCACCGTTTCGATCATCTGCCGAAAGCCGGCAGTTTCGATCTTGGTAATGTTCTCGTCGAGCCCGGCCACCTCGAATCCGAGCGCCGCCGAGAAATCCTCCTCGTTGCCGATCATGACATCCACCAAAGGGGCCAACCGCCGATTCACCGCCTGCGCCTGCTTCTTCCCGCCCACCGCCTTCCAAAGCGAGGCGCGATAATTCAAATCGTAGGAAACGATCGTGTCGTGCCGCCGCGCCGCCTCCATGGCTTCCAGCGCGACTTCCGGGGTGGTCTCCGACAACGCGCAGAAAATTCCACCGGTGTGGAACCAGCGCACACCGTAGCGCCCGAACACTTCGTCCCAATCGATATCGCCGGGCTTGAGCTGCGACGTCGCAGTGTGGCCGCGATCCGAACAGCCCGCCGCGCCGCGCACACCAAATCCGCGCTCCGTGAAATTCAGTCCGTTGCGCACCGACCGGCCGACGCCGTCGTATGGCACCCAGCGAACGAATTGCTGATCGACGCCGCCCTGGTAAATCAGATCCTGCAGCAGCCGGCCGATGGCATTATCGGCGAACGCCGTCACCACGGCCGTGTCCAGGCCGAAGCAGCGTTTCAATCCGCGCGCCACGTTGTATTCGCCGCCGCCTTCGAAGACGTCGAAGGAGCGCGCGGTGTGCACGCGGCGGTCGCCCGGGTCGAATCGGAGCATGATCTCGCCCAGCGCCACCAGATCGTAGCGGCACTTCTCTTTCGGTTTGATTGTGAGGGCCATCTTCCCGTACCTTATCTCGCCATCCATCCGCCATCCACCACCAGCACGTGGCCGTGCATGTAATCGCTGGCCGCGGACGACAGAAAGACCGCCGCGGCGGCGAGATCTTCGGGCTTCCCCCACCGGCCAGCCGGAATTCGTTCCAGGATTTGACGATTGCGCACCGGGTCCGCGCGCAGCGCGCGGGTGTTGTTGGTCTCCATGTAGCCCGGCGCGATGGCGTTTACGTTCACGCCCTTCGGCGCCCACTCGTTGGCCAGCGCTTTGGTCAGTTGCGCCACTGCGCCTTTCGATGCCGCGTAGGCCGGCACGAAAATACCGCCTTGAAACGACAGCAGGGAAGCGATATTTACAATTTTGCCGCTGCCCTGCGCCAGCATCCTGCGCCCGGCGAGCTGGCTCAGCCGGAACACCGCATTCAGGTTGATCTCCAAAACCTGCACCCAATCCTCCGCCGGGTAATCCACCGCCGGGCTGCGCCGGATAATCCCAGCGTTGTTGATCAGGATGTCGATGGAGCCGAGCTCGCGCACCGTAAGCCCGACCAACTCCTCGCAAGCGCGCGCGTCCGCAATGTCGGCCACCGCCCGGACGGCCCTGACACCGCAATCGGTCACCGACCGGCACACCTCGTCAATGCCCTGGTCCGTGGATCCATTGACCGCCACGTTGGCTCCGGCCTGCGCCAGACCGATCGCCATGGCCGCGCCCAGCCCGGTTCGCGACCCGGTCACCAGGGCGTTCTTGCCTTTCAGACTGAAACAGTCGGGTATGGGCGGCATTTACTTGCGGCTGGCTTCCAGTCCGGAGCCGCCGGCGCCAAAGCCCGGTTGCACATTGACCACGCCGAATTGCCGGTCGAGCTTTTCGCGGTGCGCCGCCATGGCCCAGAGAAAAGACATGCGATGGCCAGGCACCGAGACGTTCGGGTGGTAGCCGGCCGGCATGAGCACCGCGTCGCCGTCCCGCACTACCGTCACCGTCTCCGGATATTCGGTGTTCTCGTAGACCATTTGGATGGCAAACGCCGGATCGGGCATGTTGAAGTAGACGTACATCTCTTCCAGCATGGCCGAGTGTTCGTGCGGCGGCCAGCTCGACCAGTTCCCCGGCTCCGAGACGGTAAAGCCGGCCACCAGGCGGCCCGCCTCCACGTTCTTGCCCAGCACGATATTCAAATGGCGCTGCTGGGTGGGCACGCCGGCGGTGAATTTGAGCGACGGATCCTTGGCAATCTCGGCGTAGCGGACCACCTGCAGCGGGTAACGGTTGGACACATCGCAAGAGAACTCGGCGATATCGACATCGCTCAAGGTGCTCACTTCGATGGCGGAATCGCGCGGAATGTAAATACCGTCGTACCGCGCGAGTTCGAAATCGTGGCCGTCCACCGCGACTTTGGCTGCTCCCGAAAGCAAAATAAGGCCGGTTTCCCGGTCGCCATTCGCAAAGCTGACCGCCGGCAGTTGGCGGTTCAGAATAATCCGGCCGTAGGAAAGATGGCGGTTGGTGCTGTTGGCCGGCGTGACGGCGATGTGGCGACCCAGTTCGGCATTGGTCTTGCGAAAAACCATGCGGGAAGTGTTGGTCTCAACTGGCATTCGGAATCTCCGGACTCTGAACCCAGATTCTACTACCTTGCGCGGCGTCCCGAGTGATCCACCGTGAAGCTCAACTGTATCGGGCCTCGAACCTCGACTCAACCACCCTCATTCCTATGGTGATCCCGATCTCTATCCTACCGGCTACCTGCCCGGTTTCGGTAGATGAGATTTCGGCCGGCGCCATCGCGAGCGCCGCACAAATGGGCTGCTGTTCCGCCAGTACGGCGCTGGCCGGCAAGCAGGCTTCCGCGGATGAGCTCTCGCCGTATTGGAAGAGTTGGATGAAGAGCACCGCAGGACGCTCCACACCGGCCTGTACCTGGTGTCGGACTCTTCGGGCAAACGGAAACCGCATACACTGGAAGCCGACGAAAACCCGGGAGGCCGCGGCGCTGAAAGGCCGCATGGACAAGGTGACGAAGTTCATCCCCATCTGGGTCGAAGTAGCGGTGGCGATCGGAACGATTCCGGCCGCCGGCCGTTCCGGTCTGCAAACGGATACCCTTCGTAATCTGTTCTTGGCTTCGGTGCCGACGCTGCCTGTGCGCGTCGCTTGGGAGCCGGAGTCTTGGCATTCGGGTTGAACGTGGTGATTCGGCCAGGCTTGAAATAACCGTGCCGGCCCTACCCATCCACCAGGGCCGGCACCAGAAGGCCCTTTTCTTTGAGGCCCGACAGCGCTAAACCATATCGGCCGCGGATGCCCGTCTTTTCGAAGATGTGTTTCAAGTGAATCTTGACGGTCCCGGTGCGGATGCCCAGCTTTTCGCCGATCTCCTTGTTCTTCAAGCCGCGCTCCACCAGTTCCGTTACCTGTAATTCGCGCGCAGTAAGAGGACTGTGTCGCCGGCGGGACGGGCGTTCCGTCTCCTGAACCATTTGTTCCTCCATCCAGGTGGCTCCACGGGCCACGGCGCGCAGGCAGGTGAGCAAAATATCCAGCCTCGCCGTCTTGCGGAGAACTCCCGCCGCTCCTGCCTGCAGAAAACGAAGCGCCTCCGTTTCCGGAAATGTCGCGCCCCATACAATGACGGCCGTCTTGCAGTTCGATTTTCGCAAGACGCCGGGACAGTCCATGACCGCCTGCGAGCCGAAGGCTTTGTCCACCAGCAGGATGCTCGGGTGCAGATCCTTAACTGCCTCCAGCCCATCCGCCAGGCACGTCTCGGTAGCGATAACGCGCAACCCCTCAGCCGAATCCAACAAGCTTCGCAGGCCTTCCACCGCAATGGGCTCGTTCGCACAGACCGCGACAGTATCCACTAGTTGACTCGCCGATGAACTCCACCGGGGAGATTCCTCTCTCTCATCGTTCGAACCGATAGTGCGGGCCGAAATAATGGGCTCTCAGGATTTCACGGTGTTGCCGCCGAGTGAGTACGACTTGAGGTCAATCCAATAATTGTCCAGACTGTTTTGGACGAATGCCGCATGATTCGCGGCAAAACGGCGTGGCCCGGTATACTCGTCCCACAGACGCCGGGCCATCTCGCTGGTGGCCGCCACCTTGTCGCGCGGAATCTCCTGCGCCAGCGTGATATGCGGATGATACGGGAATGGTTCCTGAAATTCCAGCGGGCCGGCGTTCATGGCCTTGTGCACTTGCCGCAGTTCGGCCGCGCCGCGGCCCACTTCCAGATAAATCACGTCGGTGACCGGGAATACATCGATGCCGGTCAATTCGATTTCAAACGGATTCCAGCTGTTCAGGATTCGGCTCACTTGTTCCGATGCTACCGGCCACTCGACCGCCAGAGGCCGCGGAGGCAGTAAGCTCACGTGCGCGTGCGGATTGCATCCGGGGACCAGCTTTCGCCGCATATCGTCGAGGAATTGGCCGAGCGGACCCGGAATGTAAGTCACCAGCGCGAAGATGTTCAGGCGCTCCTCGGGTGGGACGTGAACCGACCGCTCGGTCGAATTGGAACCCATTCACCTCTATGGTAACCATTTTGTGCGGTTGCGCAGGTTTCTTCCCGCACCGGCCGCCGCCCAGCCCTCTGCTGTTACCCTGGATAGAGAAATGTCCAGTCCCGAAACCGCTAATCCGCTCCTGACCGTCGAATTCCGGATTCCCTTCGACCGCATACGCGCGGCCGATGTCGGGCCCGCCACCGCCGAACTGCTGGCGCAGGCGCGCGCGCGCCTCGACACTATAGCGCATCTGCCTGGCGAGCGCACCTACCGGAACAGCATGGACGCGCTCGACCGCCTGACCGAACCTCTGGATTACGCCATGGGTGTGGTGCGGCACCTCGAGTCGGTAGCGACTTACCCCGAATTGCGGGCCGCCTTCAACGCCGCGCAGCCGGAAGTGAGCGCCTTTTATTCGGGAATTCCGCTCCACCATGAGTTGTGGGAAGGCATCAAAGCTTTTGCTTCGACACCCGAGGGCAAGGCCATCACCGGCGAGCGCCGCCGCTATCTCGACAAAACCATCGACACTTTCCGCCGCCATGGCGCCGATCTGGATGCCGCCGGGAAGAAGAAACTGGAGGAGCTCGACGTCGAATTGACGCAGGTGACCACGAAGTTCGGCGAGAATGTGCTGGATTCCACTAACGCTTTCGAATTTGTGATTCCCGATGAGGCGGATCTAGCCGGTCTGCCGCCGACGGCCGTTGCCGCCGCCCGCGACAGTGCCGAGCGCAAGGGACTGGAAGGCTGGCGCTTCACTCTGCAGGCGCCCGATTACCTGGCGGTGATGACCTATATGGATAACGCTGCCACGCGCCGCCATCTTTACCAGGCCTACAGCGTCCGCGCCACCGAGGAAGGCCGCAACAATCGCCCGCTCATCGCCCGCATTCTGGAATTGCGGAGCCAAAAGGCGCGTCTTTTGGGTTTTGGCGACTTCGCCGATCTGGTGCTCGAAGACCGCATGGCGCACAACGGCGCCCGTGCTCTCCATTTTCTCGAGGACTTGAAAGCCAAAACGGAGCGCCGCTTCCGCGAAGAAAATCGCGAGCTGCTGGAATTCCGGCGGTCCGTCGAGGGCCCGGACGCGCCGGAACTGGAACCGTGGGACGTGGCGTACTTCGCGGAAAAACAGCGCGCCGCCCTCTACGATTTCGATGAGGAGACGTTGCGGCCCTACTTCCCGCTGGAAAAGGTGGTGGCGGGGATGTTCGACCTGGTTCACCGCCTCTACGGCATCACGGTGACCGAAGAGAAGGGCGTCCCCACCTGGGACGCGCAGGTCTGCTACTACAACGTTCACGACGAGGACGGCAAATTCATCGGCGGGTTCTACGCCGACTGGTATCCGCGCGAAAACAAGCGCGGCGGCGCGTGGATGGACGCGTTTATCACGGGCGGTCCCACGGAGAAGGGTTTCGAACCGCATCTCGGTCTCATCTGCGGCAATCTCAGCAAGCCGATCGGCGGCAAGCCGGCGCTGCTGACGCATCGCGACGTGGAGACCATCTTCCACGAGTTCGGCCATCTGCTCCATCATCTGCTGAGCAAAGTCCGAGTCCGCTCGCTGGCCGGCACCAGCGTGGCATGGGATTTCGTGGAATTGCCCTCGCAGATCATGGAGAACTGGTGCTGGGAGCGGGCTTCCCTCGATTTGTTCGCGCGCCATTGGGAGACCGGCGAGCCGGTGCCGGAAGATCTCTTCCAGAAGATGAAGCAGGCGCGCACCTTCCGCGCGGCCAACGCGCAGATGCGCCAGTTGGGATTCGGCTTCGTCGATCTCATGCTGCACACGCGCTACTCTCCGCAACGCGACGGCGATCCGGTGGAGTATTCGCGGCGTGTGCTACAGGAATACAGTCCCGCGCCCCTGCCGCCGCAGCATGCCATGATCGCGGGCTTCACGCATCTCTTCTCGAGCCCGGTGGGATACGCCGCCGCATACTATTCCTACAAATGGGCCGAGGTGCTGGATGCCGACGCTTTTACGCGTTTCCGCGAATCCGGCATCTTCAGCCGGGAAGTGGGCGGCGAGTTTCGCGAGAAGATTCTCTCCCGCGGCGATAGCCAGGACCCCGCCGAGTTGTACCGCAGCTTCATGGGCCGCGAGCCCGATCCGATGGCGCTGCTGGTTCGGTCCGGCCTGGCCTGACCTTTGCGGGAAATAGGCACCGCTCCCTCGCGGTCGCGGCTCAGTAAGGGGTTTGCTGTTTCAAGACCGGACTAATGAACCGCAACCGCGAGGGAGCGGTGCCTTGCCGGCTATTCCGCAGTTGCAGTCGGCGCCGCAGCCGGCGCGGCCGGCATCCCCAAAACGCCTTGAATGCGTTCTACCAAGCGACGCAGCACGATCGGCTTCGTTTCATAGCCGGCGCAGCCCTCGGAAAAGGCCTCCGCTACCGAGGCGGCGTCGGCATTCGCGGTCAGCACGATGATGGGGATTTTGAACGTATGCGGATCGCTTTTGAGCGCGCGCAGAGCGCCGTGCCCGTCCAGGATCGGCATGTCGAGATCCATAATAATCAAATCGGGACGATGCTGGCGCGCCGCCAGCAGCGCCTCGCGTCCATCGGCGGCGGCGATCATCTCGAATCCCTGGCGTTCCAGGCGCCGTACCAACATGTCACGGCTGAACTCGTCATCTTCGGCTAGCAGGAGCTTCACGTTTTCTCACCTATCCGCGCCGGCAGGCGCATCTCGAAGTTCGAACCCTTTCCTAATTCGCTTGTGACCGAAATATCCCCGCCCATCAAACGGCACATTTTGCGGCTGATGGCCAATCCCAGTCCGGTGCCGCCGTATTTACGGGTAGTGGACGCGTCCGCTTGTGTGAAGGCCTGGAACAACTTCGCTTCTTGTTCCGGGCTGATGCCGATGCCGGTATCCTTGACGTTCACCACCAGCCAATCCACGGGTTCGCCGGGTTCCCGCCGGACGGCCAGCGAGACTTCGCCGTTCTGCGTAAACTTACAGGCGTTGGCTGCTAAATTCAGCAGGCTTTGGCGGAAGCGCGTGAGGTCGGTATGCACCTCGCCGTCGGCGGAGCCGATTTCCGTGGTCAGGCGATTCCCGTTGCGCGCGGCCATCGGTTCCACGGTATCCACGATCTCGCGCAGCACCGCGTCGACATCGAACGTTTCCGGATGCAGCACGATTTCGTAGGCCTCGGCCTTGGAGAAATCCAGCACCTGATTCACGATCTGCAACAGCATGTCACCGGCGCGTTCGATGCGGCGCAAATCGCGGGCCAGAGCTTCGAAGTCGCCGTCGTGGCACGTCTCCTGCAGCAGCTGGCTGTACCCGATCACGGCATTCAACGGCGTCCGCAGTTCATGGCTCATGTGGGCCAGGAAACGGCTCTTGGCGGCATCGGCGGCTTCCGCAGCCTCCTTGGAGACCAGCGTCGCGCCCAGCTTCTCCACCATGGAATTGAAAGCCACGGTGAGCCGCCCCACTTCGTCCGGCCGTACGACTTGCGCGCGGCTCCGCAGATCGCCGGCGGCCACCCGGTGGGTGAAGTCGGTCAGCGCCTGCAGCGGCCGCAGTAACGCGCGCAGGTGCAGAGTCTGCACCGTCGCGCCCAACAGCAGGCTGGCAATCGCAATAGCTGCCGTGAGCTCCGATACGCGCAGACGCGCCATACGTTCGCGGGCGGTGGAAAAACCGAGCCGCACCGTGCCGAGCCGCTGGAGGCCTTCCGAACCAGGGGCGCCGGACTCCCAGGCGGATTGCGCGACCGGACGCATCACCGGACGGCTCACCTCGATCGGCGGCGGATTCGGCCCGAAACTGTTTTTCCGCCGCACCGCGGGCGTGCCGCTTTGCGCGTCATCGAGCTCCACGAACACCACCAGTTCATTGGCTATCGCGCTGTCGGCGATCCGTTGCAGTTCCGCCCGATCTCCCACCAGCATGGCAAACTGGCTCTGGCGCGCGAGGAAGCCGGCCAGTGCTTCGGCCCGGCTGGTGAGCTGCTGGCGCAGATCGCGGTTGTAATTCCACAGGAACAGCCCGCTGAGAGTTAGCACGGTGACGGTCGCAAAGGCCATGTTGCTGGCCAGCACCCGGGTCCCTAGATTGTGGCGCAACATGCGGATCACCGGTATACCTCCGCTCCCACGGCCTCCGGCCGGAAGTCCAGACCCAGCAGACGCGCCACCCGCTGGTTCACTGCTACCGATACCTTTCGGGGACTCTCCTTCTCCGCCATGCGATCGTCACCCCGCACCAGGCGCAGGGCCATTTCCGCCGATTGCCGTCCCACATCGGCGTAGTCGGGAAAAATACCGGCCGCCGCTCCCGCCCGCACGAAAGCCGGCGAAAAACCCACCAGCGGCAGACGTTGTTCGAGAGATGCCATCACCAGCGGCTTGATGGTCACCGCGTTGTAGAGTCCGGAGTCGGGAAGGCAGAGCACAAAATCGACTTTGCCTTTGAATTCCGCCAAGGCTTTCAGCAATCGTGCCGGCCCATCGCAATCCACCACCAGCAGCGAGAACCCCTCTTTGCGCGCCAGAGCTTCCAGAAGTTCGGCGGCCGGTCGCAACTGCGCCGGATTGCGCAGCAGGCCGGCGCGCGCGCGTCCGGGCCAGAGCGATCGCATGGCAGCCAGTTGCGTGGCTAGCTGGATATCCAGTTCCACACGCCGGATTCCCGGGGCGGCGTCGCTTCGGCGCATCACCATCGCGGAGATTACCGGTATGGCGGGACGATGCGCCCGCACTAGGGCCAGGGCGCGGCTTCCTACCGCGATCACCACCCGCGGCTCGTAGTCTTCCAACGCGCCCGTGAAGTCGCGGTCGAACGTCTTGCCGCCGGCGTCCACCAACCGGAAACTGCCCGCCGGAAGCACTGCGCTCAGTCCGCCCAGGGCCTCGTTGTAGGCATCTACCCCCGATTCGGATACCACCAGGACGGACACCGGCGACGCCGGTCTTACGACTGCGGCGAACAAGGCCGGCAGGAGCAGGGCGGTCACTCCCATGCGAGGCATACCAACCTCAGAAACGCTTCCCGCCCCTGCCCGGCGATCCGGTCTACGTCCAGATAGATCGGGTCTTCATACCGCTTGTTGAGGGCATTGCGAACTCCCGCCTGGAGATCGAACCGGCGGCTGATTTTCGCCGTGAGAGTGAGATCGGCCACCGCCGCGCCACCCAGCCGCGACCCCGTCCAGGTATACCGCGCCGAAACGTATTGCATGCTGCCGGCCACGAACCAGCGGCCTTCGCGATGGCCGAGCGGAACGCCAACCCGGGCTTTCGAGAGCACGGCCGGTGAGTTGGCCAAAGTCTCCATGGGCAACCCCCCTTTCGCGTGCCCCCAGGAACTGCTGCCGGATGCCCCTACGCGGTTCCAGAGCTTGCCGCTGACCGTGACTTCGGCTCCCTGGGTGGCATCGCTGCCGGTATTTTGGTACTGCTGCGCGCCGCTCGCCAGAGTCACCGCCTCGATCACCCGCTCGATGGTGTAGTGGTACCCGCGCACCACCACAGTCCAATTGGCGGCCAAACGCCGCTCCATGGAAGCTTCCAGGGTCTGCGCCGTTTCGGGCCGCAGCGCCGGGGCTGGTACATAGGAAAGGCCGCCGTCGTTATAAAACTGCTCGAAAGCGCTGGGATTGCGAAACGGCCGGCCGTAGACGAACTTGTGCACCGTGCGGGCCGATGCCTGATACACCAGCGCCACGCGCGGCGAGAGGGCGCGGCCGTAATACCGCGTATCGTCCAGGCGCGCGCCCCCAAAGAGCCGCCATTGCGGCGAGATTTTCCACTCCTGCTGGGCAAAAAAGGCTACCCCGCGCTGCGGCCGGTTGGTATAGTTCAGGCGAGCGCCGTCCACCAGATTATATTGCTCCGCGCGCAAATCCCAGGAACCCGACACGCCGGCGGTGAGCGGACCCACGCCACTCAACGGCACATCGTAGGTGAGCTGCGAATCCACCCAGTCGCCGCGGTTGATGTCGTGTTCGCTTTCGATTTCCCCGATGGTATCGGGATAGTCGAAGCGGTCGTGATAACGATACCGGTCGTAGGCGGTCTGCCAGCGGATCTCCCCCGGGCCGGCAGCATGCCGATAAACGGCGCTGGCGAAGTCACGGCTGTCCACCACGTACTGGCCGGGAGAGTACATCGAACTGCTGCCGACCCCCAAAGGCGCCTGCTTGTCGCGCGCGTTGAAATACCCGGTGAAGCTCCAGTCGTGCCAAATGAGCTGCGCGAACGTATGATAGCCGCGCTCTCCATCGGCCATGCCCGTACCGGTGTTATTGAAGATCGAACCGGAGACGAGCAGGTTCGCACCATGCCCCAGGTACACGCCCGAACTGAGCGAGAGCTTGCGTTCTCCCGCGGTGTCCGTTTCCGCCGCCACGTGCAGGCGCCAATCTGACGGCGGCAGATGGATTGCGTAAGGCCCTCCCGCGGTGTCCGTTTCCGCCGCCACGTGCAGGCGCTCGGCATCCACCGGCGACCGCGTTACCACATTGATATTGGCGAGGATCCCGTTGGAACCGTAAAGCGCCGACGTAGGACCGCGGACGATTTCGATGCGCTCCACCAGGTCCATGTCCAAACCGAAATCCTGGCCGAAAAAGCCGTTCGAGTTATATATGTTGTCGGTGAGCGGGTGCCCGTTGAGCATCACCAGGAATCGCGTATTGAAGTCCCCGGGCAGGGAAATGCCGCTTACGCCGACGTAATGATACTGATGGTCGTAGGTAACGTAGAAACCGGCAACCGAGGCCAGGGCTTCCGCCAACGTCCGGTAGCCATATTTGCGGATGTCCGCCGCCGTGATCACGGTGACATTGGCCGGCGCCTCGGCCAGCATCTGGGCGTGCAGCGATACCGCTTCCACCGCCGGCAGGTCGTCGAACAATGTTTTCTCATCGCCACTCTGCGCCGCGGCGGTCCCGGCGCACACGAGTACGGCCACGATGGAAGCCCGGTTTGGCATTGGCTGATCTGCTCTGTCGGTCAAACTGATCCGATAGAGACCTTATCGGCCGGAAGAGCCGGTTTCATCGGCCACCCGGTGTTTTTTCAGCTCTTCATGCGCAGCAGGAAGTACAATCCGGCCAGCCCGAAAATCACATCCGGCCCCCATGCCGCTATGGCCGGTGTGAGCTCGTTGATTTCTCCCACTTTCTCGAACAACTTCGAGGTTGCCTGATAGGAAAGCGCAATGGCGATGCTGACACCGATACCGGTGAGCGCCCCGCGATTGCCCACCAGGAAACCGAACGGTACGCCGATCATCGCCAGGATCAGCGCGGAAAGCGGAACGGCGAATTTCCGGAAGAGCTGAATCTCCAGCTTCACCGTGCCGTAGCCGTATCCGCTTTGCTGCAACTCCCTGATGTACTCCTCGAGCTCCAGGAAATTCATCTGCGTGTCGAGGTGATATTCCTGCATAAAGTACTGCGGCGTTTCGATGAGCTCGGGGAATGCCTTGGCCTGAAAATCGGTGCGGCTGGACGTGCCGTTGCGGATGTCGTTGAGCCACCCGTCCACGAATACCCAGGTGTGGATAGTAGGATCCCAGTGTGCCCGGCTGGCGCGAATCTGCTTCACCACCTGGAACGTGCTGGGCTCCAGTTCGTACACGTTGGCGTCCGCCATCTCCGTTTTGGAGGGATCGAAATAGGCGTAGTAATAAATGCGAAAATCCTTCCCCAGCGTCCATTTGCGGTCGGCCCGGTAGTAAGTCTGGGTAGGCTTGCCCTTGATCTGGTCGCGCAGCTTATCCTGTCTCCGGTTGGCGGCCGGCAGGTAGTAGTAGTCGAACGCAAAAAGAGCGCCGCTCAGCAGGAACGAAGCCAGCAGAATCGGCGTGGCGAGGCGAAAGAGACTGATGCCGCATGCCTTGAAGGCCGTCACTTCATTCTGTTTGCTCAGTACGCCGAGATTGGCCAGGACCGCCACCAGGACGCAGATCGGCGCCACATCGTAAATCCCATACGGCGCCAGGAAGAACAAATAGGTGAACATGGTGTGCAGCGCGATCTTGTTCCTGATCATGTCTCCGGTCAGATCGAAGAAGTTAAAGATCAGAAACATGAAGACGAAAGTCGCCAGGATCACCACGAAGTAGAACAGGAAATTCGACAGCACGTAGGTGTCGACAATCTGCGGCAGCAGGGGAATCCGCCAGCTGGGCAAACTGGAAGCTTCCTTCTTCTTCCGTGCTTTGGGCTTGAGCCGCGCCAGGGGGACGGCAACCATGGTCTGCAGCGCCGACACAATATCCCGGTCGCCGGGCTTTTCCATGCGCGCCAGAAAGAACACGCCGGCCATGCCGAAAACGCAGTTCGGCAGCCAGATGGCCACGGGCACCGGCAAGGTCCTCTGCTTGGCGACGTTCTGCAGTGTCATGGAGGAGAGGTAATAACAGAAGAACCCCAAAAACAGCGCGATCAGATACGCCGCCGATTTACCGCCCTTGCGCGTAGCAATACCGAGCGGGATGCCCACCAGCGCCAACATCACGCAGGCCACCGGAAACGTGAAGCGCTGCTGTAGTTCGATGGCAGCCTCGAGAATATCGGCCCCCTTGTAACGCAGCAAGCTTCGCGTGCTCATTTCCTTCGGCCGCTGGCTGCTCTGTTCCGGTGGCTTGACTTGCAGCGCCTGGTGAACCAGAGCGGCCTCCGAATCGTGCGAGACCAGGTCTTTGCCCATCTCGTGGCTGAAGGATTGGCGCAATTCGAGCTGGATGCGATTGTTCTTCGGATCGGACGTAGCGATGGCATCGTGCGCCGTGGTGATGATCGGGCCGTCGGCCTTCTCGGCCAGCCCTTTCTTGCGCTCTTCGGGTTTGGTAACGTCGGCCAGGAAAATGCGGCTCCACGGCACCGGAGCGCCCGGCGGGTGGGATCCCACCGAATCCACGTAGAGAATATTGTTCGGGAAATCTTCGATGAAGACCCGCTCCTGCACATCGGCCGACGACCGGTTCGCCATCAGCTGATTGAGAATGCGTGCGCTCTCGCGAATGGCGTATGGCGTCAACCGCAGCGACGCCGATGCTGCCAGGCCCATTCCGAGGAACGCAAATACCAGGACCGGCGCGATCACCTTGCGGCTGGAAACGCCGGCCGCACGCATGGCGATAATCTCCCCGTCGGCCGACATGCGGCCGAGCCCGATCAGAATGCCGACCAGCACGCCGAACGGCACGGTAAATGGCAGCACCGGCGGCAGGGCGAGCATCAACAGCTTGGCGACGGTGGCCGGTGGCGGACTGGTGCCCACCAGAACCTTGAACAGCGCGTCGGCGCCATGCAAGAAGATGACAAACGTAGCCAGCAGTGTGCCGAGGATCGAACTCGTCAGGATCTCGCGAAAAATGTAACGGCCGAGGAGGCGCACCGCCGGTTCCTACTTCACGAACTCCGGAGCCGGTGCCACCGGCAGCTTGGGGAGTTCCTCGTCAACGGGATGGAGCTCCAGGTCGTCGACAATAATCGACGGCGCTACGATGCATGCCTCGGTGGTGTACTCGCCGTATCCCACCTGCGCGAAGGGCTCGGTGCTGTCCATGAAATCGAATACCGTGGAATTGTCCCCCACCGCCAGAATGTCCTTGAGCGATCGCGCGTTGAAGCCGCGGAAACGCATTCCCCGGATCAACTCTTCATGCCCGTCGGGAAACACCTTGTAGACCAGCAAAGGCATGCTCACCGGGTGCGTCGCGCCCTGTGAACCCTGCAAAATCCGAATCACCTCGCCGCGCGTAGCCGTGGACGGGAAGTCCATTTTGCGAACGATGATGCCGTACGGCTTGTTGCGCGCCTGAATCAGCTCGATCAGTTTCTTTTTCAGGTCAGCCGCGGGTATGGCGTCGCTCGCACTGACGAACAGATTGCTGATGTCCGCCACACTTGCCTGCCGGCCCGGCAGACGCGCCCGCCCGTTCGACCCTTCAAAGCCGCGCACCGGCTGCCGGGTCAGCAGAAATGCTTTCAGCGTGCCCTTTTCGACCAGGTGCAACGGTTTGGGAATCACGCCCTCGCGATCCACGTCGTAGGAACCGAACAGCGCCTTGCCGCGCCATTCCTTCTGCGTAGGATCGTCCACCACTTCGAAACTGTCGGGCAGAATGCGCGAGCCCATGCGCCCTTCGAATTCGCTCGATGGCGCGGCGCCGCGCGCACCTACCGCCGGCCGCGATAAGTTCAGATTCTTGGCCAGAACTTCGGCGAAAACCTGCGGACCGGCTTCCGACTCGAACAGCACCGGGCCGTTGTAATCTTCGCCCACCGGAGCGTGGGCCAACGACACCAGGTTTTCCGCCATGCGGCTCAGATCGCGCGTCATTTCCTCCTGCGAAGGCAGATGGTCCACGTCCAGAGCGTGGAGAGTTACCGCGTCGTGCAGGGTCATGCCGTCGGACGCCTGCGCCGTGGCGCGCGCCCGCACGTAGGCCACGTTTTCCGGAGTGCGCACCTCGGTGCCCTCGGAATTCACGACATAATATCCGCCGTTGTCGGCGTGCAGTTCCACCTGCGAAGTCTTCACTTCGGGATAGCGGGCAAACACCGCCGAGAGAGCTCGCGTGGTGTTCACCCACGTCTTTTCATCCAGCGTCAATTTGCGGAACGGCTCGATCAACTGCACCGGTATGGCGCGCGCAAAATCGTCGAGCTGATCGTTTTGATTGATATTCCGCATGGCCGCGCGCTTGCGCGAAATCGCTTCCACCGCCCCCTTATAGACGGAGTCGGTCCCCAGCCATAGGTAGCGGCGAAAGACCGCATAATCGTCGTCGAGCGGGAAACTCCCCAGGTCATAGCGCGATCCGCCGCCGCCCCCGCCCGCGAAATTGGTGTTGTCGAACTTGTAATCGCCCACCCGCACCTCCACTTCGGGAACGCGGAAGTGGTCGCGGCTGCGGGCGAGCAGAGCCCCCAGGCTGGCCGACACGCTGAAGCTGTCCGACTGGTCGAGAACGTACTGCACGAAATAGGGTGCTTCCAGGTTGGGCAGGTTCAGTTTGACCGAGCGGTTGACTTCATCGCGCATCGCCTGCAGCAGCGGATCGGGAGGAGGCGCTTCCGCGCACACCGCCAGCATAGCCGCTGCCATCGCGAGGCCTGCCAGAAAGAGAATCCGGCGTGGCGTCGCGGTGTTTCTTGAGCCATCCGCTTGCTCGCGCGCACGGCTCGGAAACGCAGTGTGCCGATACTGAGCCGCGACCGTGAGGGAGTGGTCCCGGAGCCGTGCTTTGCTCATCTCGCCACCCCTTTGCCTTCCATGCCGGTGGGCTCGGGAAGCAGCGGAGGCCGGTCATTCGACTTGGCCTTCTTCTCAATCTCAATTTCCGAAACCAGGATGGCCGGCGACACCGCCGACACCGGGACATAGCCCGATTCCGCCCCGCAATAACCGTTAAATACGTCCGTCTTGTCCGACGTCGCCAGAATCTTGGCGAAACTCGCCAGCGGGGTGCCTACGATATCCGCGCCGCGCACCAATTCGTCGGGACGCCCGTCGGGATACACACGGTAGACAATCACCGGAATTACTTTAAACGCCTGCAATCCATTGCGCTCGGTGGTAGTGAATCCGCCGGTGATGTCCTGGAAGTACAAACCGTACGGCTTCCCCTGCTTCTTCACTTCGTCGATCAGCATCTGGCGGAGCCTGGCGTCGGAAACCGCGTTGGACGATTCGACGATCAGGTTCGACTGGCGGGATTCCGGCTCCCGCCCCGGCTGACGCCGTCCGTGGCCGTTGGAGTGATCGACGCCCTTGATCGGCGAACGCGACATGAGGAAGGTTTTCAATACGCCCTTGTCGACGGCCAGTACGGGTTGCCCTTTTACGCCTTCGTCGTCGTAGTCGTACCAGCCGTTCAGGTCGATGCCGTCGATTTTGCGGCGCGTGGGGTCGAACACCACGGAAAGGAAATCGGGCAGCACCTTGGCGCCGACGCTCTTGGTAAAGGTCTGCCCTTCGCTCTCGTCCTTCTGGCGATGGCCTTCGATCCGATGCCCGAAAATCTCGTGGAAGAAGACGCCCGATGCGCGGCCGGAGAAGATCGCCGGCCCTACGAACGGCTCGGCCTCCGGCGCCTGGAGGAGCTTGGATGCGTCGTTGGCCACGCGGTCGATGGCCGCAAGCAGCGTCTTGTCGTCGGGAAGACCGTCCGGGTCGATCGCCTCGA
>Ga0326728_10012894_pt1 | contig 18371 bp, 15 predicted proteins | sample MB3enrmetagenome_FD_207602 | JGI IMG/M metagenome (GOLD analysis project Ga0326728, IMG submission 207602) | Lab enriched peat soil microbial communities from McLean, Ithaca, NY, United States - MB31MN | ecosystem: Environmental > Terrestrial > Soil > Wetlands > Peat | place: USA: New York... | reverse complement strand
ACAAAGGATTATTAGAATTGCCTTTTTCTTATACAAAAATAAGTGAAGATTTGTTCTCCTATGCTAAGTTATGTATCCCACCACGGTGCATTTTCTCAAAAAAATCCAAACTCGGAATTAAATCTCTATATTGCACACTTAAATCGTTCATATTCTTTAATTCTTCTTTTATATTATCCTTGCGATATGTAAGGAACTCTCTTCGCTTAATATATTTACTAATTTGCGGTTTAAAGATATATAAGACAAAGGCTATTGTCCGGTCTTTTTCATGATTGATCTTGTCAAGGTAATCCCAGTATATTTTAAGAATATCAATTTGTTCACTTTGACTTTTGCTCATAAATGAATGTTCGCTTTTCAACTGTTGCTTCACAAAATCATTGAAATTTGCTCTAGTCCTACTGATTCGATTCGAATATAATATAAACTCAAACTGCTGTAATAATTGAATGTCATCATAACCAATCAATATTTTGTATTCTTCCAGAATGTTTGTAAATTCCATTTCTCTATCATTTAAAATATCAAATTCATCTGCCAAAAATATTTTATTAAGTAGATCCCTATCTCCTTCAATCATTTTTTTTGTGGCTTGAATATGTGGGATAATTGTATTTTTCTTTAAGAAGAGGTTAGCTTGGAGTAGCCTACGACTCACATCTGTCATATACGCCACTGTATACAACTTTTTTTTCCTATCATTATCGATTCGACTGATGAATTGGAAAAAAATTATTGCGAAGGAGGCTCCAATCGTTGATAAAAACGGAAAAAGAAAATTTGGGTTAGAAACGCAAACTGGCATGTAATATTACCTTGTGGATACTGGCTATACGTAATTATTTCCTCCCATTATACAAAAACTAAAGAGCAAGACTTTCGCACTTTTACCTAAGTCTTACTCTGTATTGGCGTTTGCTGTATTCCTTATATACTTATGTATACTTGGGCGGTAATGACTCCTACTCGCCCGCAACGTATTCGCGGTGCATCTTCATCTCCGGTAGCCCTTAAAGTAGTTCACCCCTTTGCACCGGCTAAAGCAGACCTTAATAAATTTTACTGATATCGTGACGGCGGGATTCGGTCACAAGTTTCAAGTTCGCCGTCGCGAACTTGAACTCGCTACCCCGGCTCCCGGCCTCGCGTGCTCGCTCGGCAACGGTCCGCCTTTCGAATCCCTCGCGCGAGCCAAGCAGTTGGCTCGCTCCTCTCCGTGTACAGATTTACAAAAACCCCCGCGTTAAGCGGGGGTTTTTGTAAATCTACGGAGAGGGAGGGATTCGAACCCTCGAGGACCTTTAGAGCCCTACAGTCTTTCCAGGACTGCGCCTTCAACCGCTCGGCCACCTCTCCAGCATGGCGCTTCGGGGAACTCCGCTTAGGGTGGGAATGCCCTCCGCTTCCCGGCGAGGCGCTCGGTAAAAAAACAGGGAGCCATGCTCCCTGTGAAATCTGGTGGTTGGGAAAGGATTCGAACCTTTGAAGGGCGTAGCCCGCCGGTTTTACAGACCGGTGCTTTTGACCGCTCAGCCACCCAACCATCGCTCAAACAACGAGCAGATATATTCTAACAAAATTTGCGTCAAAACAGAAGCATTCCCGTCGTCGGTTATGTTAACATCTTGTTAGCGCTGTTATAGCGCGACGGGGGAACAGTCAAAGTGAACTTCAGGAAAATCGTGGAACGCGGTTACGAAGAGGGAGATTACGCCGGGGAATTCCGGGCTTCCTCGCTGCCCGACAAGCAGACGCTTCGCTTGCTGAATGTTATTACGGGAGCCTTGCCGTCCGAAGGCAAGATACTCGATTTCGGTTGCGGTACCAGGAAGCCGGTCGATTTGTGGCTGGCAAAGAACGGTTTTGCGATTACCGGCATGGACATCTCGCAAAAACATATAGACTCGGCAAAAGAAAATGTCCCGGCAGGGAAATTTTTAAAGGGGGATTTCTCCGCTTTTGATTTTGGCCGCCGCAGATTCGACGCAATTATATCGCTGTATGCCATTTTCCACATACCGCGCGCGGAGCACAAAATGCTTTTCGCAAAAATGGCGGCTCTGCTAAAAAAAGACGGGCTGTTGCTTGTAACGCTCGGTTCCTGCGGCGTGCGCCGCGCAATGGACAAAAACTGGTGCGGCGCACTTATGGTCTGGAGCAGCTATTTCTCGCACACCTACCGCAGAATGCTCCGCGAGAGCGGATTTTCCATGCTGCACGAGGAATTCGAGGGCAATCCGGGCGACGCAGAGCATCATTATTGGGTGCTGGCGCAAAAAACAACGGCGTCTGCCCGCCGATAAAATAAAAAAACGGGATGCTTTGGCATCCCGTTTTTTAGGTAAGAGAATCTTTTTACTTTGCCCAGATTGCGTAGCGGTCGCCGCTGGTCACCATGGTCCAGCCTGTGCCGTTGGGCGTCCAGGACCAGCTTGTGCCGAGCTTTACGGCCAGCGTCTGGTGCGTGCCGGTTATGTACGCGGCATAAAGATTGTTGGTCGCCGTATCCACATGGATAGCGCTTGTGGATGTTATGCCGGCGGTTTTGCGGATCTTTATAAGGTTGATAATGGTGTTCTGGTAATCCGTGCCCCACTGGAAGAAATGCGGCCAGAATACGCAAGGAACGCCGGGGTGGGTGAGGATGTATACGTAACCCAGCAGCCGTTCCGCCTTGTACTCTGCTGTTGCATTGGCGATGAAGGTGGGGTCGCGCGGCGAAGTGTCGTGATTTTCCACGAAAGTCACCGATTTGGCTGGCCACCAGCCGATAAGTCCGGACGGAGCGCCATTACTCATCATGCCGGAGTAATTGTCGCTTTCCACGGCGGATATGAGATTGAATTTTGTCGGGAAATCAAAGGCTGAGGATGCGTTGGCTTTGCCGGAAGAACTGTCCGTGCTGTCTATCCAGTTGGTTACCAGCTGCCTGTCGCCGTCGTAATATTCGCCGATGGAAAACTCCGGGCTTGTTTCGTTGTTGTAGTATTCGGTATGCGTGCCGGAGTAGCTCTTGACTTCGTCGTAGCGCCAGCCGTCGAAGCCGGTGGTGTTGCGCAGCCAGCGCATGAAGACAACGGCATCATGCTGTACGGTGGTATTGCGATTGTCCAGATTGCGGCTGCCGGAATCCAGTTCTCCTTCCGAAGGGTTGGGGCTTCTGGGCAGATTCTGATATGCGGGCTGGGACCATACGCAGTCGTTGTTGACTATGACCGTAGTCGGCCAGTCGGGATTGCGGAAATCAACCCAGTTGGTGGAACCGCTGCGGTGTCCGAGAATTATATCCGCGAGCACTTTGACGCCGGCCGAATGCATGGCCTTTACGGCCTGCTTTAATACGTCTCCCGTGCCCCATTGCGAATCGAAATTATACCACTCGGTGGGATAATAACTGCCTACTGAAGTCGGGGGGAACCAGATTATGTTGAATCCCGCCGCGCCTATCTGCGGCGCATCCTGGGCCAGCACGCCCCACCAGCCGTTGGGAGGATGGTTCCAGTAGCTGTCCTCGTACCAGTCAAAGCCCTGAAGCATTACCGCGTCCGTGCCGTTGGGGGAGTCTATCCTGTGCTGCGGGGGAGGGGTGTATACGCTGTCGTCATACAGGCTGTTTGCCTGCATCCAGTATGTATGCGCCTGATCGGTTGAAAATGGATCGGTGGATGTGGCGACATCGGTCAGCTTTTGTGCTGATGGTTCAGGAGAAGCTATGGCTGTGCTGCCTGCGCTTGCGCGAAGCGAATCCAAAACGGGTGTGGAGTTGTCTATTGCAAATATAGGTGTGCTAAGGACTGCGGATACCGTCAGAAATATGTAACACTTCTTGGACCACATAGGCTATCCTCCCCAGGATAAATGCTGCACAGACCACTTATAATATAAATGCTTTTCTATTATAAAGCATGGGCCCATGGGACCTAATTGCCATGGGCCCATGGGCCTATAAATTAGGCGTTTTTTTATAATCCCAATTCTTTTACGAACGCATCCTCCTGCGGGTCTCTGCCAAGGAAGGCGCGCACCTGCTCCAGTTCGTCGCAACTGCTGCCCTTTGCCAACACGCAGTCACGGTAGCGCTTTCCTGTGGCGGTATCCAGAATGCCGTTTTTGGTGAATTGCGAGAACATATCGGTTGCCATAACTTCCGCCCACAAGTAACCGTAATATCCCGCGTCATAACCGCCCATGAGATGCCCGAAGCTGGCTTGCGGATGCGTGCCTTCGGTCATTGGTATCAGCGATACCCTTTCGGCCAGCGAGGCGTATGTCGCGGTGGTGTCCGGCTGCGGTTCGGTATGGTATTTCATGTCCAGAAGGCTGAAGAATACCTGGCGCAGATACCCCAGCCCGCTGGCGGCGGTTTTGTCCGCCCGCAGTTTTGCTATCAGCTCGTCCGGAAGTTTCTCGTCGGGATTTTTGTAGTGGCCGGAAATCATTTTCAGGACCTGCGGGTTCCATACCCAGTTCTGGAGCATGTTGGACGGAACTTCCACATAATCCCATGAAACGCTTGTGCCGGAGAATCTGCCGTATCTGGCTTTTGTGAAAATGGAATGCGTCACGTGGCCGAACTCGTGGAACAACGTTTCCACCTCGCCATGCTTGAGCAGCGACGGGGAATCCGCGCCGGGTTTGCTGAAATTCGCGACTATCGCGGCGGATGGCTTCTGGTAACTGCCGTCGTCTTTTTCAAAGCCGCGCACAAGGCCGAAGCAGGCCGCATGCTTGTATTTGCCTTCCCGCGGGAAAAGGTCCATGTAGAAGTGTCCGATAAGTTCGCCGCCGGAGCGTTCGTGCAGCGCATATACGCGCACGTCAGGATGCCATGCCTGTTCGGGTGATTTTTTAAATTCCACGTCGAAAACTTTTTCGAAGACGTCTATCATCCCGGCCAATACGGTTTCAATCGGGAAGTACTGTTTCACCAGTTCGTGGTCGAGCTTTGCCTTGCGCTTTTTTATCTGGTTGCCGAGATAGGCGCGTTCCCAGGCGTGCAGCCGGTCGGTTTTGCCGGTCAGTTCTTTTTTTATCGCCATGCGCTCCGCGTATTCCGTTTTTGCCTTTGCGGGCAGCTTTTTCTCCAGTCTGGACAGAAATGACAGGACTATTTCCGGTTTTTTTGCCATTCTGTCGTCGAGTACATATTCCGCATGCGTTTTGAAACCCAGCAGATTGGCAAGCTCCGCGCGCAGGCGCAGCGCCTCTTCCATCAGCGGCACGTTTTCGGCGGCGCAGCGGTTGCTGAATTTGGCCTCCAGCATTTTTTTGGACTCGTCGCAGTCGCAGTTTTCCAGCAGCGGTACGACGTCCGGATAGTCCATAGTGACGATATATTTCTCGCCGTTGCGTTTGAGTCTTGAAATGTAATCCTCGTCCATGCCCGCAAGCTGTTCCCTTGCAAGCTCTATCGTGTCGGAGCATTTGCGCAGATTGGTTTCGAAATTAAGCTGGAGCTCCACGAGGCGTTTTTTCAGTTCTTTTGCCTTTGCAAGTTTATCCGGCGGCAGGTCCAGACCGCTGCGGCGGAAGTCCCGGAGTATTTTGTCCAGAAGGCGCTGTTTGTCGGCGGGCAGCTTCGGACCCGTTTTTGCATAGGCGCTTATCGCGTCGAAAATATCCTTGCGGGTCGATATTTCCACTCCTAGCTTTGACGCCTCCATCTCGAGGGCGGCGGATGCCTCGCGCACTGCCGCGTCAGGGGAGACGTAAGCCAGAAAAACCGGTATTTCCGTAAGTTCGCCGTAGGCTTCCAGCGCGCGCTCGAAAGCCAGCGCGGTATTTTCAAAAGTGCGTTCTGAATCCGGAATTTTGAGAAGTTTGTCCAGACTTGTGTCGAAAACGGTTTTGGCTTTTGCCGCCAGCCCCGCTATTTCCTGTGGTGTATAGTCAAATCTTGGCATGCGTCCTCCCGGGGGAATGTGCTTTGCGATTCCATTATAATATATAGTCGCATGTCTGCCACTTGACGTAAATCGGTACTGCGAGGGGAAAAAGGCTGAAATTAATGCTAAACTTTTTGCATCATGGCCAGACACAAACTTTGCATACACGTTTTTACCGGAACCGGAAACACTTTTCATGCCGCGCGGATAATGCAGCATTCGTTGCGTACGCAGGGGCTGGAATGTCATGTGCTGGATATAGAGCGCCCCTCGGATTGCGCGGGTCTTTCGGCCACGCATATTTTCATGTTTCCGGTTTATGCGGGTTCCGTGCCGGAAATAATGCTTCGGCATATGTCCAAAATGCATTTGGCAAACGGGGCGGACGCCGCCGTAATCGCCACTTTCGGCAGCCGCAGTCCCGGCAAGGACGGGCAGGAGGGCCGTGCCCTGGAGCAGGCTTCGATAGTGCTGGCCAGCCGCGGCTATGACGTTTTCTATACCAATGTGGCGGCTTATCCGGTAAATTTCACCGCGGTCATCAATCCTCCGGACGGGGAGACCACAAAGCGGATAATAACGCGGGCGGCCTGCCAAATGCGCGATATGGCCGAGGAGATATCTTCGCTGAAACGCTATCGCCGTCGTCCGTCGATATTCATATATTTTATCAGCACTGTCGCGGGGAGTTTGTTTTTACTGTTCGGCCGCAGGCTGCTGGGTAAATGCTATATCGCCGACGCCAAATGCACCGGGTGCGCCGTATGCGCGCGGGCATGCCCCGACGGGGTCATAGTGATGCAGTCCGGCCGCCCGGCATGGGACATAAGCTGTCAGGCTTGCCAGCGCTGCATTAATATCTGCCCGCAGCAGGCCATACAACTGTCGCTTGTGCGCGCAGCCGTAATAATACTGGGCATGTTTGTGCCGTGGCACATGCTGCTGGGATTGTACGGGATAGGTTTCTGGCGCGCGCTGCTGATAAACGTGCCGCTCTATTTCATTATTATGCTTTTCGTGGATTATGCCTTGCGCTATGCCGAAAATTTCGCGCCGTTGCGCAGGCTGCTGTCCATATCGCTGACACGGACTTACAGGCGTTATATGGAGGAGGGGTTTCGCAGAAAATGATTTGGTCCGACAAAAAGTATGCCGCGGCATTGCATTCGCAATGCCGCGGCATACTTTTTGGAAATATTTCTAGCCGATTACTTTTTTTACCCGGCTTACTATTTCAGACGGCGAACTGGCTTTTGAAATGTACATTCTGGCTCCCGGTTTATAGGCCGCGGAAGCCTCTTCCGGGCTTATCATGCTGGTGAGAAAAACTATGGGTATCGCCGAAAGCTGCGGCTCCTCCAGCACTTGTCTGGCCATGGCGCCGCCGTCCATGTCCGGCATGACGATATCCATCAGTATCAAATCCGGCATAATGGCCTTTGCCGCGCGCAGGCAGGCGGCAAGGTCCTGGGCTGTGCTTATTTCGTATCCGGCCTTTGTCAGGATGTCGCCGTAAAGCGAAAGCATGTCTTTTGCGTCGTCGACGATAAGGATCTTCTTCTTGCCTGCCATAAACATCCTCCTGTTATTTATCGGCGGGTTTTGCCGCCGCCGTTTGTTTTACCGGGAGCAAAAACGAGAATTTGGAGCCCTTCCCGGGCTCGCTTTCCAGCCAGATAGCGCCGCCGTGCATTTCGATGAACTTCTTTGAAAGGACCAGTCCCAATCCGGTGCCCTCGAATTGCCGGGTGGTTTTTGTGTCCACCTGACTGAAGGGTTTGAAAAGTTTTTCCACATCCTCCGGCTTTATCCCTATACCGGTATCCGCCACTGATATTTCAGCATATTCCATGGCATCATTGAGAGCGGTTTCCGTAAAACGGTTACTGTCCAGTTCCGAACCCTTGCGTATGGCGGCCACCAGTGTTATCTGGCCTCCCTGCGGAGTGAACTTCACCGCGTTGCTGAGAAGGTTGAACACCACCTGTTTAAGCTTGCGTTCGTCGGCCTCGATATCGCGCCGGGCCTCATCGGAGATCTTCGTCACAAGCCGGATCTTTAGTTGCTGGGCCTGTTCCGCCAGCATGCGCACAAGGGATTCCAGTACGGTGTCCAGTTTTATGGTCGAGGGCGAGAGCGTCATCTTTTGCGCCTCGACCTTCGAAAGGTCCAGAATGTCGTTTATGAGGCTGAGCAGATGCTTGCCGCTGTTGCGTATGTATCCTATATATTCCTTTTGCTTTTCGTTGACCGGGCCGAACATGTCTTCCCACAGCACGCCGGAACAGGCGATTATCGCGTTGAGCGGGGTGCGCAACTCGTGGCTCATGTTGGCCAAAAAAGCCGATTTCGCGTGGTTGGCTTTTTCCGCTTCGGATTTTTGCAATTCCAGCTCGAAAGTGCGCGCGGCGATTTTCTCTTCCAGCGATTCAATAAGCTTCGCATTTTGCAGGGCTATCGCCGCCTGATTGGCGAATACCTGGTACAGTTCGGCTCTTTGACGGTTGAAAAACCCCGGCTTGTCGCTGTAGACCAGAAGTACTCCCAGGACCTTTTCTCCCTCCAAAATAAGCGGCGCGGAAAGCACGGAACGCACATTCCTGAAATCTTCGTGCAGCGGTGCGCAGGAGGGATCGCTGGTCGCGTCTTGGCAGGTGACGGTCGTTTTTGTTTTTACCGACGTGCCCGCCGGTCCCGCCCCGGTAACCGGGTCGTCCCAGCGCAGGTTGATGTTTTCCACCGTGCGCGACGGCAGCCCGCACCACGCCGCCGGGACTATTCTCCTGTTCGATTCGTCAAGCAGTCCCAGCCACGCCATTTTCGGCTCGCTTATTTTGCAGACGTTCTCGCAGATGGCGTGCTCAAGCGCCTTGACGTCCAGAATGCCGTTGATGTCGCTGGACGCGTGCGCGAGGCCCATAAGCTCGTCGGCGTAAACCTTCATCATCTGTTCGGCGTTTTTGAGATTTGTGATATCCACCGCTATCCCGGTGGTGCCGGTTATTTCGCCTTTGTCGTTATAGATGGGGCTTTTTGTGGTTTGCAGCCATCCCGTTTCCCCCGCCATCATTATGAACGGTTCCTCACGGGATATCCGCTGTCCGGATTCCAGCACGGCCTGGTCGTCCTTGTCGTACATGCGGCTTATATCTTCAGGTAATAAATCGAAGTTGGTCCTGCCGATAATGTCCCGGGGTTCTTTTTCCAGTTTGCGGGCCATCGGTTCGTTCACCGCCAGGTAGCGGCCCTGGCGGTCCTTGAGCCAGGCGATGTTGGGAATATTGTCCAGCATCGATTTAAGCAGCAGGCGTTCTTCCTTTAGTTTTTCCTCCGCCCGTTTGCGTTCGGTCAGATCTATGAAAATGAACATCAGGCAGATGGGATTGTTGTCGTCGTCGCGCACCAGCGTGCCGACCATATCAACCCATAGTTCCGTCCCGTCCTTGCGTATCGCGCGGTGTTCCCCCTGCAACTTGTCCACGCCGATGTTGTCCGCCTTGACGAATTCGATTATCTGGCGTCCGTACACCTCGTTTTCCTCGTAGCCCCATAACCGGGTGAAGGCCGGGTTTATTTGCAGCATGTCGCCGCGCAGGTTCGCCATCACTATCGGGCTTACGGAGGACGTAAGCGCCTTTTTTGCCATGGCTTTGGAGGCGTTCATGCGGCGCTCCATGGTGGTATCCCTAAATCCTATGACCGCGCCTATGACAAGGCCGTCCTTTTGCACCATCTGCGACACGGTATATGAAATGGATTGTTCCTTGCTGTTCTTCGAGACCAGAACGGCTTCCCTGTTCACCGATTCCGCCGACGGGGGGGAAGCCAGCATGGCCAGCAGCGGATTGGGCATTGCGCGCCGCGTCGCCTCTTCTCTCAGACGCATAACCTCGTTGACCGGGCGGTTGAGCGCCGCGGATTCTTTCCATCCGGTCAGATATTCCGCCATGTAGTTTAGAAGCGTCACATGGCCGTCCCGGTCCACCGCGATTATCGCGTCGCCGATGCTGCGCAGCGTGGCGGCGATTCTGTCCCGCTCAAACTGCAACTGGTCCTGAAGGCGCTTGCTGGCGTCCAGTTCCAGCGCGGTAAGTTCATAGAGTTCCTCACTGCGCACTATCGCGCTGTACTGCAAAGAGAGCGCCAGTATTATGAAGACGGCCACAAGGATATAATTGAACCACCGGAGTACTGCGGAAAACTGCGCCACATAAGAAACGGACAGCAACACCGCCAGCGATATCGCCGCGGCGGCAACGATAGGCAGCAGCAGCTGTTTGCGTTTTTGCGCGCCGTGCATCGAAGTAAGGCGGTGCGTTTCCAGCCGTTCCTCGACCGCCGGCGCGCGGGATATAAACGGAACTACCCGCTGAAGGCGGGCAGTGAGCTTGAAAAGCATTATGCGCAGAGAGTTCATAATATAACCGGCGCGTTTTTATGGCGCCGGAGCGACTTTCTTTTTTACCAGCTCCAGCATGTCCATGATATCATATGGCTTGGATACATAATCATCAATTCCGGCGGCAAGTATTTTTGCCTTATCCCCTTCCATGGCATAGGATGTAACGGCGATTATGATTATATTTTTTGTGGAGGGGTCTGCCTTCAGCGTGCGTCCGACCTCGTAGCCGTCCATGCCCGGCATCTGAATGTCCAGCAAAACAAGCGCGGGCAGGTTCTTGCGCGCCGATTCCAGACCTTCGCGGCCATTGGGCGCCTCGATGACTTCATAACCGGCAAAAACCAGTATATCGCGCAAAATGGCCCGGTTGCGTTCGTTATCCTCTATTATCAGTATTTTTGCCGCCATAACAATCCCCTGCTCTTGTCCTCTTATAGTATAGCCGTAAACTAATCTTTTTCCAGTAGAAAATCAACGGCTATTGCCGAACATCCCTTCATAAGATAGTTTCAGCGTGCCGTCTCTGGAGATAACGTCCGGTATCGCCTTTACCCGGAGATATCCGGTGCCGAGCAAAGTGCCTATCGTTATGTTTACTTTTCCCGGGGTGAAAACCGCCGTGTTTCCCGTTTCGCCGAATTCCCTTGCCACCGAACTGTTGAAGTCGAGAGTTATGACGGTCGGTTTGTCGCCATATACCCAGCAGCAGCGGGCCATGCACGCCGCGTTGCGGTCCAGCCGCATCACGGCCTGCGGCGGTTCGACCTGCAAATGAAGTCTTACGCATTTGTCCGACATGGACACCCGCTCCACTTCAACCCAGGAGGCCTGCGTGCCGCGCTCAAGATTTGCGCAACCGCACAGCAATATTGCCGCCGTGCATGGTAAAAGTATGCGTCCGATGTTCGCCATATATCCCACTACGCAGCCGTTCTCGGTCCTGTCGCTTAAACTGAATGCCAAAGCGGAATGTTGCCCGGGCAGTATAAATTATAGCAAGTGCTTGGGCCTAATGCTCGAAGGCAAAAATATCGCTCTTCAATATGTTAACAAGTACTACACTATAATTCTCAGGATAAAGCGTTGTCATATATTGTAAGATAAGTTGAAATCACGGGGAGGATATGCTGTCGTAGCAGACAGCGCGGAACCGAGGGTAATTTTATATCATCTGTACACGGTAGCGGCTATGGGGTTTGCTTTCTCAAGGCTGTTTTGAAATTTCACCAAATCTGAAACGGATATCGATATGCAAGAGACGGACAAAACGAAAGTAGTGGTAGTGGATGATCATCCGATGATGCGCAATGCGCTGGTCGACATGATACGGGCAAAAACTTCGCTCAGCGTGGTGGGCGAAGCCTCCACTTTGGCTCAGGCGCGGCAGCTGACAAAGAAGGTAACGCCTGACGTGATAATACTCGATATTTCAATGCCCGACGGGAACGGGCTGGAGCTTATCGCCGAGCTGAAGTCCAGAATGCCCAAAACGCTGTTCCTTGTTTTCTCCATGCATGACGAGGAGATATACGCCGTCCGCGCGCTGCGCGCCGGTGCAAGCGGTTATGTGATGAAAACCGAGCCGTTCGACGTGATGACGAAGGCGATAGAGAAAATAATGGCCGGCGAAATATTCGTAAAGGAAGAGCTCAAAAACGACATACTCCTGAACCTTCTGGATTCCGGCGACGCGTCGCAGTCTCCGGACAAGAAGCTTTCCGACAGGGAGATAGAGATTTTCCGTTCCATGGGTCACGGGCGCACTACGCGCGAGATAGCCGACAAATTCAATCTCAGCATAAAAACCGTACAGGCCTACCGCGAGCGCATAAAGGCCAAGCTGGCCATATCCAACGGCACCGAACTTATACAACGGGCTGTCCAGTGGGTCAACGAGACGGAAAAACACTGATACGGACGACTCCTTATCCATAAAAAAGCCCGGGCTATGCCCGGGTTTTTTTGTTTTGGGCATTGCGGGATTTTTGCTGTTGCCTCAAAACGCGGCAGTTTGCGCGCAGGGAGTATCCCACCGGACGTAAGCATACGCCGGGACTGCCGTGGCCGCCTCCCGTCGGAGATTTTTCCGGCTCCCTACAAACTTGTAGGAAGTCTCCCTAACGGCCGGCGCGCAAATCCTACAAAATATCCAGCGTTTCCCCGCTTTTAAAAAACCGCTCCGCCTGCGATACTATGCCTAGGACGGACAAGCATACTATCACGGGGGACGCGCATATGACTCTTACAGACGACGGACGCCGCAGAAGATATGCCAGACTTAAACGCTCTCATATAGAAGAATGCCAGAAGGTGCGGCCGGCTTCGCTTGCTCCGGCGGAACGCAAACTTGCGGAGACGGCCCAGACGAGAAACGGAGGCTTCATATTCAGCAGCGAACGGCCGTTCGCGGTGGGAGACATAGTCAGGCTTTCCATGAGGATCCCCGGCCTCTCCTCTTTCGGCGGCAAACAGGGCTCTGAAGCGGGCGACATGGTAAGCGTAATCGGCAAAATAGTGCTGGTGGAACTTGATACCGAAGGCTTTTTCGAGACCGGACTTTGCCTTATCAATCTGGACAGCGGCAAGCGCGAAATGCTGCTGCGGCACCTGATAGCGAATATGCATTCGGCTCTGGTGCCGGGTAAATGACGGGGGAATGATTTTATCGGGGGCACGTTTATGAATACTAACGGGGAAACGAACGATGTGGCAAAAAAAATGCAGCAGCACGATAATGTAGCCATGCGCGCCAATTTCGAAAGCCTCAACCGAAAGCTGGATTCGGAATTTGAATTCATGCGCAGGATAGCGCGCAACATAACGGAAATAAAAAAACGTGCCCTTTTGCTTTCGGCGCTGGACTCATCCGATGAAGCGGTGGATATAAGCGCTCTGGCCACGCAGGTGCAGGCCTCTCTCGACGACCGCGCGATAACGATACTGCTTGAGGCCATGGATAGCGTGTCCGGCGGCAAGCATGATATAAGCCAGTCCGGCGCGCTTAAAGTAGCCTGGCGCAACGGAGCCAAACCGGGATTGTCATTTTAGCCCGTTCCCCTGCGGGCTTGTCGGACGCCGGAACCCCTCCACTGTCCCTCCCGGCGTCCGTTATTTATGCCGCCGCAGTTCCTCCGACCGCCCGATTACCGCCTCCAATAATGTAAAATTGTATTATCTGAACAGATTCCAGGAGGATGTATGGCGACGGCAAAATCATCAAAACCGCTGTGGCTGGTTACCGGCGGAGCCGGTTTCATAGGTTCGAATATAGCCGAGGAGCTGGTGCGTGTCGGCGCGCGCGTGCGCATATTGGACAATTTTTCCGCCGGGAAGAAAGAGCACATAGCCGCTTTCTCCGGCAAGATAGAACTTATAAAGGGCGACATCCGCAGCGATGCCGATCTGAAAAAAGCCGTAAAGGGCGTTACGTATATTTTGCATCAGGCCGCACTGCGCTCGGTCCCGAAATCCGTGGACCAGCCGGAGCCGACCAATGAAAACAACGTCACCGGCACGCTTAAACTGCTTGTAGCCGCGCGCGACGCAGGCGTAAAGCGCCTGGTGTATGCCTCCTCCAGTTCCGCCTATGGCGAATGCAAGGTTTTCCCGCAGAAGGAAACATTTACCCCCGCTCCGGTATCGCCTTACGCGATAAGCAAACTTGCCGCAGAATATTACTGCGTGATGTTTGCGCGCACCTACGGACTGGAAACGGTGTCGCTGCGCTACTTCAACGTGTTCGGCCCGCGTCAGGACCCGGAATCCAAATATTCCGCCGTCATACCGAAATTCATGGAGCAGGCCAAGGCTGGCATACCGCTGGAGATACACTGGGACGGCAAGCAGTCGCGCGATTTCACTTTCGTGGCAAATGTCGTTCAGGCCAACATAAAGGCCGCGCTTTCGCCGAAAGCCGCGGGCAAGGTCTATAACATTGGTTGCGGCGGATGCAATTCCCTCCTCGACCTGGTAAAGATCATAGAGGATGAAATAGGGCGCAAGGTGGACAAGAAGTTCCTGCCCAAACGCGCCGGCGACGTGCGCAAGACTTTTGCCGACATCTCCGCCGCAAAACGCGATCTGGGGTATGCCCCGGTGGTGAAATTCGACGAGGGCGTGCGCCGCACCTGGGAGTATTTCAAGTAATCATGCTGCCGACACCATTATCCGTGGGCTGGATAGAAGTGGTATGCGGCAGTATGTTTTCCGGCAAGACGCAGGAGCTGATACGCCGCCTGCGGCTTGCCACCATAGCAAAACAAAAGGTGCAGGTTTTTAACTCATCGCTGGACGTGCGCTACGGCAAGGATCACATCATCTCGCACGATATGTCCAAAATCCCGTGCAAGCCGGTGCGCAGCTCGGCTGCGCTGCTAAAAGAAGTCCTGCCGGATACGCAGGTCGTCGGTATAGACGAGATACATTTTTTCGATGAAGGGATTATCGAGACTTGCGAAAAACTGGCTTGTCAGGGCAAGCGCGTGATAGTCGCGGGACTGGATCAGGATTATCGCGGCAAGCCTTTCGAAAACACGGCCAGGCTGATGGCCGTCGCGGAATATGTGACCAAAAATCTGGCTATCTGCATGGTCTGCGGCAATCCGGCAAACCGCAGCCAGCGCATAGGCGAGAGCCGCAAGCGCATTGAAGTCGGCGCGGCGGATAAATATGAAGCGCGCTGCCGCAAGTGTTTCAATCCTGACGAGGAATAGCGGTTTTTGGCTACACAGAAAGGCTCCGCAGTAAAGCGGAGCCTTTTTATCTGGAGAATATGTATTGAGTGTTCCCGACTTTTTTGTCTGTTGCGATGATGGGTTGTGCGTCTGCTCCCCATTGTATTATCGCAGTTGTTTTATTATGCCGCTACGTAAGATGTTATAATAGGGCGATGTTTGTTCATTCGATGCCCATCCAAGGGGTGGTTACTAACTGCAGCTTGCTGCTTGGCTGTTCGATATTATGGTTTTGAATACGCTTTCCCGTAAAATTAAATTCCATCATATAGTAGTTGCGCTTAGTGCATTTCGGCATCTATTGGCTGTGGGCATTCTCATGTTGTGTGTCGGCACGGCATTTTGCGCCGAAATGCAAGTGGTTGGCGTGGTGTATAGTTATCGGCCGGATGACTGGTGTGCCGGTCTTGGCCAGGGTATTCGTGCTGCTTTCTCAACTTTCCATAAGAATGTTAAAACCGTTGAGTATACCTATGATTCCTATTATTGGGAAAAGAAAAGCGGAAACGAGAAAAACAAGGAAAGGCAGCGCCTGCTTGATCAAATCCGGCAACGCAAGCTAAAGCAGATAATAATATGCGATGACGAGGCCGCTGATTTGCTGATTCCAGACCTGTTGCGCCAAGGGAACATAAAAATATTTTTTACCGGGGTTAACCGTTCGGAGCCTGAAATAGCTTGGTTGAAGGGTGGCGTTCATGCAGGATTATCTGGCATTCTGGAACGGTATCGAGTTCCGGAATCGTTGGAAATACTTACCATGTTCAAGCCTGATGTGCGCTCTATTTCAATACTTACATCCAAAGTGGAAACATCGCAGATAATAACCGCCCAGGTGGTGGAGGGCATTAGAAAAATATCGGACGCTCACCCCGGCAGAATAAGTTTGCGGAAAACCTATATGTTGGATTCATGGACAGACTGGCAGACGGCCATATCGGAAATAGCGCAGCAGGATCAAGCTCTTTGGCTGCTGGTTCCTTCAGAAGTTATGGGCAGGGATGGCAAAGAAACATCTATTGAGACCATAGGAGCGTATCTAAGGGCACATCTTAATATCCCCACCTTGGGCATTACCAGCCTGCACACAAAAATCGGTGTCCTGGCTGCTGTAACTGTAAATCCATATGATTTGGGTTATGAAGCAGGTGAGCAGGTTGTGCGCGTTATGAACGGAGAGAGACAGGAGGATATAGGGATTTATCCGCTGCAGCGTAACCGTTTCGAGATTAATATTGTAGAGTCAAGACGGCTTCATCTTCGAATACCGGACAAATTAAAGGGAGTGGTAACCCTGGTGGATTTAACCAAGTCTTCACCGGGTAAATAGCAGTCGGTACGAGGCGGAGGATGTGTTGTGAAAATATCTTTTGAAAAAACCGTAATTCTGCTCCTGATGGTGAGTTGCGGCATACTATGCATTGCAAGCTATTCCAATTACAATAAAGATCTTGAAAGAGAACTGAATCTGGCGACTGCGCGTGCCGTGGACCTTGTTCACGCCGAAGGCGCCAATCTGGATCTGCTGTCTTCGCTGGAACCGCTTCAGACAGCCGTACATTTTAGGGTAGCAGAGCTGTTGGAATCTTTGCTCAATGAACTGGGCAAGAAAGAATCAGTAACGGATAGATATTGGCTTCTTTCTGATGACGGCACTTTTTTTGTTTCAAATACACAGGGGCCGTCGGGGCCGCTTACAGACGATACTCGGCAGGTGTCGAAAAATTTTTTAAAAATCATCAGTGCGTCGGACCGCGTTTTCAAACAGCATGGCTATAGTTACTCCTGGGACACTGGCGAGATACAGGTGTACCGTCCCATCTATTCCGAGGATAGTCGTGTAGGTTTTATTGGCGCCGTTGTGTCTCCTCAGGCTGTCTTGAAACAAATCTTGCGGGAACACCAGTTGCTCTCACTTGTGCCTATTGCCGTTTCCGGCCAGCCTAGCGGCAACCTTTCCGTATGCAGAGCGCTTGGTCAGGAAAGCCGAGCGGATATGTGCATTTCCATAGACAGGCAGGGCATATGGCGTGGATATCTCGGATATTCCGCAGCTTCTACGCTATGGGGCATATTATTTCTGTTTTTGTTGGCGGGCTGTGCCGTGGCAATAAAAAAGCTTATGTATGATCCGGCCAAGTTTTTCATGGAAGCACTTTCGGATCTCTCCAGCGGACGCTTGAAAAATACCGACAACCTCCATGTCCCGTTAGCATTACGGCCTTTGCGTCACATGATTCGGCAAGTCATAAACCAACACATAGAAATCACGATGCGGCGTGAGGCGCTATCGCGAGAATTGGCGATGGCTGAAGTTTCCTCACAAGTGGCGCACGATATCCGTTCCCCATTAACCGCGCTGGATGTCGCTATAAAACATACCGAGCATCTGCCGGAGGAACAACGCATCATTATACGCAACGCCTCCAACCGCATAAGGGACATAGCAAACAACCTTATGGGAAAATATCGCAGATCCGGTATAAACGCGATTCCATCATCGGGCGGTGCGGATGAGGCTAACGATATTTACCTGCTTTCCGCGCTGCTGGATCCTATGATTACAGAAAAACGCCTGCAATTCCAGGCGGAGGCTGGACTGAACATAGATCTTAAACTTTCGCAGCAATCCTATGGTTTGTTCGCGCGGATACAGCCGGTGGAGTTCCGTCGCATGGTATCCAATCTGGTTAATAATGCCGCAGAAGCTGCGGATAACGGTTGCGATATCGAAATAGCACTATTGCAGGAAAAAGAGTATATCACTCTTGTAGTGGCTGACAACGGTAAAGGCATACCTCCAGACATATTGCCAAAACTAGGACAGAAGGGCGAGACCCACGGCAAGGTCGGCGGTTCGGGCCTCGGGCTCTATCATGCACGTGAGACTGCGCAACGATGGGGAGGGTCATTGCATATTGATTCACGGGTGGGCAAGGGCACCGTAATAACCATAAGGATTCCAAAAGCGCCAGCTCCCGTCTGGTTTGTCCCGGAGTTGGTATTGCCTCCGGATTCTTCTGTGGTTATTCTGGATGACGACCAGACCATACACCAGGTTTGGCAGGGCAGATTTTTTTCATCCAGAATACAGGAACAGGGTATCGAAATTTTTGGTTTTTCCACTCCAGAGTCGCTACGGGCATGGATGTATAATAATCCAGCCAAGAGTGGCGCTGCGGTTTATCTTCTGGATTATGAACTGCTTGGCTACCAAGAAACAGGGCTTTCTCTGGCAAAGCAATGGGGAATCTCGCGCCAGACGATACTGGTCACAAGCCGCTGGGAGGAGGCCGCGCTGCTTAAAGAATGCAACAGTCTTTCGATACGTCTTATACCGAAGAACTT
>Ga0326728_10012893_pt1 | contig 18376 bp, 15 predicted proteins | sample MB3enrmetagenome_FD_207602 | JGI IMG/M metagenome (GOLD analysis project Ga0326728, IMG submission 207602) | Lab enriched peat soil microbial communities from McLean, Ithaca, NY, United States - MB31MN | ecosystem: Environmental > Terrestrial > Soil > Wetlands > Peat | place: USA: New York... | reverse complement strand
CGATTGATCCAGCCAAACTGACGGCGCCGTTGCGGCCGGCATCGACGGCCTTGAACGATGTGATCATGCGCGGACGGCCGCCAATCACCTGCCCGATCTCCGAGGAGACGGTGTCGGCCGCCGCCTCCGCCAGCGCCGCCACGGTGAGGGCAAACAGCAGGCTTGGCGTGGCGGCATGGTGAGGCAGCCAACGGGAATCCATCAGCCAGGACTGCACGGGACTGCTCGCCACCAGCGCAGCCAGCCCCAGGTTGGCCGCGATTTGCGAGGCTGACCGTCCTCTGCGGTTCTCCGCGGATCCCCGCCGCTCTTTTTGCCGCCGGCCGGTGCGCGTGGCGGCGAATGCCAGCAAGGAAACGGTTAGTGTGGGAACGAGCGCCGTATGCCAGGCCTGATAAGGAACGACCGCCGTCGAAAACATAAGGCTGGCCGTGATGAGCGCGCCGGTGACCGCGGCGAAGGGCGTGGCCGCGCGCAGCTTCCACGTCACCAGCCCCAACAGGACGCTGAGGCCGACGGTCCAAACGGCCACGGGAGCCGCATGCGAGGCCCACCAACTGCCGTCCAGCACCACTTCAGTGCCCGCAAACGGCAGCACCGCAAGCAATACCAGCTTCGATTGCCAGGTCAATTTGTCTTCAACCACGCTTCATCCTATCCCGCACTTGCGCCCGGCGAAAATGCTTTTATTACCCCGCCTTCGGGCCGGTGACCCATCCTCTCTTTGCGCGTCGCAAGAATGTGCACGTGCGGCGGCACGCTTTGGCCCGCCCGGCTGATTTACAATCACCAAGAAAGCAGGAACGATTCCGAATGAGGCTTTTTCCCATGATTTCAGGCCAGGGGCGTGGCTTTTGGGCCCAGGCAGGCGGGGCGCTTGCAATCGCAGGACTGATTGCAGGTTGTGGAGATAACTACAGGCCGACGGTTTTGCCGGTGGGCAGCAACGGCCCGGCCGCGCAGCCTACTTCCTACGCGGTGGTGGTTTCGTCCACGGGCTCCGCCACGAGCGATGGCGTGGTCACCATCATCGATTACTCGGGCGACACCATCATGACCGAAGCGACGATCGGTCCCGGACCGACCGCGTTTACCCTCGATGTACCCAGCGCCAACGGCTACACCCTGAACAGCGATAAAACGATTTCCAACTTCCCCATCACGACCTCGCTGCAAGCCAAGTCTGTTTCCTTCTCCTCTCTGTCGACGACCTCTGCGATCGTGAACCTGACGCCGCTTTCCTTCGGCTTGTGGGCATCCGACCTGAACGGGGATGTGGTCGATCTCTTCATCGGATCGCCGCAAGCCCTTAAGGCGACGGTTCCGGTGGCGACGTCCGCCAGCTCCGCGACCATGCCCATGTTTATTGCCGGGACTCCCACTCCGAGCGGCCAGCGCGAATACGTGCTCAGCCAGAACGTGCCGGATACTGCGCCGATGACGTGCAACCTGACGCCAACAACCGTGGGCGTGAATGGCGTGGCAACGCCGATCGAGACCTCCGCCGGCACGGCCGATCCGGCCCTCGCCCTGGATCCTTACAATCCTTCCAACGCCCCCGGGGGCTCCACAAATGCACAGTGTCCCGTCTTCGCATTGCAAACCCCCGACCTGCAGCGGCTGTACGTGCTGAACCGAGGCAGCGACACCATTTCGGTCATCAACACAGAGAACAATACGCCCGATCGATGCACGCCGTTCACCAACCAGAGCGGCCAGTTGGTGACCTGTCACCCGATTTTGCCCCTCTCCCTGACCGCGGTCAGCAACCTGACAAACGACGCCGGGCAGCCGGGCGCGCCGACGGGGATTCCCACGACGCCGCCGAATGGCACCGCCGGCATGACCACGATCGCCGGTCCCATCTATGCGGAGTACAACATCGCGACCGGGCAACTCGTGGTGGCCGATTACGACGGCGGAACCATCAGCGTGATCGACGTCAGCCTGGATGAGTACGGCAACGACAGCTCGACCTTCGGGACCACTTACACCATTCGCGTGGGCAATACGGCGACTCCCAATCCGGCCAGCGTGACGGTTCTTTACGACGGCAGCAAGGCCTACACCGCGAATCAGAACGACGACAGCACCGGTAATGGTACCGGCAACGGCACCGTCACCGTGGTGAACCTCTTCACCCACACCGTGGAAAAGACGATTCCCGTGGTCGGCCATCCGCGCACCGTGGTCAACACGCAGAACTCCGAGTACTCCAAGGTCTACGTGGACTCGCCCGACAGCCCGTACATCACCATCATCGAATCGACGCCTACGATCACGGACGAGATCGACACCACGGTTCTGGTTGAAGGCCTTCCGATCGATATCCGCACCACCACGCAGAACGGTTCGGGCGGCAACAACAATTACAGCAGCCGCGTGCCGGGTTACGGGCAGCCGTGCAACTTGTCGGCGGAGCAGTTGAAATCTTCTTTCGGTCCAAATTACCTTTCCACGCTCACGCTTGGGGAATGCCAGGAACAGTAGTCTCTGCCATCATCGCGACGCGCGCCGTTGCAGCCGGAAGGTAAGAGCCCGAAGGGCCATTCCCCGCAGGGGAGTGGCCCTTTGATCGTAGAAGGAGCTGATTCGGACCATGGCGAATGCGGCAAAAACGCGTCCGCTGAAGAGCCGTCTCGACGTGCTGCTCGTGGAGCGCGGCTACGTGGCAAGCCGCGAACGCGCCCGTGCCTTGATTCTTGCCGGCCGCGTGCTCGTCAACGAGCAGAAGATCGTGAAGTGCGGGACTGCGGTTGCGCAGGACGCCCCAATTCGCATGCTCGGCGAGGATCAGCCTTACGTGAGCCGTGGAGGCTTAAAGCTGGCCGCGGCCCTGGCGCACTGGAAGATCGACGTGAAGGACCGCGTCTGTCTCGATATTGGCGCCTCGACCGGCGGCTTCACCGATTGCCTGCTGCAACACGGCGCCGCGCACGTCACCGCGGTCGATACCGGCTTTGGGCAGATCGATATGAAGCTGCGCAACGACCCGCGCGTCGAGCTGATGGAGCGCAGCAACGCGCGGTTTTTAGCGCCGGGATCGCTCGCGGAGCCCGTCCAAAACCAGGAAGAAGAACAGAAGAAGACGCTGCTCGTGATGGATGTTTCGTTCATCTCCGCCACGCTGCTTTTGGGGCCGGTCTTTGCCGCCGCGCCCGCGCTGGTGGAGGCCGTGATTCTTGTCAAACCGCAGTTCGAGGCCGGTCGCGAGCATGTGGGCAAAGGCGGCATTGTGCGCGATGCCGCCGCGCACCAGTTGGCCATCGACAGGGTGGCGAATTGCGTGCGCTCGCTCGGTTGGATGGTTGTCGAGACCATCCCCTCGCCCATCACGGGCGCTGAAGGCAACCACGAATTCCTGCTCTACGCGCGCCGTGCGTGAAATGAAATCTCGACGCAATCAGGGCTTGTTCATTGACACGCCGAGCGTTGGGAAGACCGTCCTCCGCGTCCATATCAAACCGATGCGCCACAATTGCCGCAAAGCGTCGACGCGCCGTTTAGCCTCGCGCCGCAACGTGTGCAGAAAGCAGCGCCGGTCTGGCCTGTAAACGGTTGCGGCGGCGCGGCGAACCCCACCGGAGTGAAGCCTGCGATCCCATACGCCATCCCGGCTGCCTGCTCGGGAAACTTCGGATTGGGGCCGTATTGATTCGTTCCCGGATCGCTATCCGTGCACAGGAAAACGAGCTGGAACACGGTCGCGATGAGCCCCAGCAGAGGAATAATGCCGAGGACCATCAGCAACAACAGCATCCAGCCGCTCTTGCCGACGTCGTGGAATCGGCGCACGGCAACGGCCAGCGATGGGATCACCGCGGCCAGAGCGTAAAGGAGGAAGGGAATGAACAATACGGCCCCGTAGTCCCGCGAAATTGCGAGTCCTATGCCGCCGAGCACGCCCAGCCCAAGCACGACCAGGAGATTGAACAGCACGAACATCCAATACTCGGTGCGCCGCGATCGTCCATCGAATTCGGCGTATCTCCTCCACACCATCAAATACCATTCCATCGTTCGTCCCTTTCTTTGCAACTTTATGAATGCGTTGGTTCGGGCCTGTCACTGGCAGCTCTTGTCCGCTCACACAGCCGGCGAACCGGTTCCACGGTTTGGTGTTGAGCCAATATATAGCCGCAACCCCGGTATTGTCAGCAGTATTGTCGCCCCAGGTGGTATCGCATCGCGCTTTTGTCCGCAGCGGACGTGGTCGATTACACTCGAAGCAATGACCCGCGTCGCCATCGTCTCCAAGCCCAATCGCGAAGAACTCAGGCGCCTCTTGCCGGAACTGGTTGTGTGGCTGCGAGAGCGCGGCTACAATCCGATGCTGGATCGCGAGAGCAGCGCCTACACCGATGCCGCGCCGGCCATCGACCGCGCGGAACTGCCCTCTCATGCGCCGGATCTGGTGATCGTGCTGGGCGGCGACGGCACTCTGCTGGCCGCGGCGCGCATCTTTGCCACCGTAGGCACGCCCATTCTCAGCGTGAACCTCGGCTTTCTCGGATTCCTCACCGAAGTGCGCCTTGCCGATCTCTACGCAACTCTCGAGAACTGGTGCGCCGGCTGCCACTCGCTCGACGAGCGGGCCATGCTGCATGCCGCGCTCTGGCGAGAGGGCGCCGAGCAAGCGAGTTTCGAAGCGCTGAACGAGGTCGTGGTCTCCAAGGGCGACATCGCCCGCATGGGCGACTTCGCCGTGGAGCTGGACGGCAAGAGTGTGGCGCGCTTCCGCGCCGACGGCGTCATTGTCTCCACGCCCACGGGCTCGACGGCCTACACGCTCGCCGCCAACGGTCCCATCCTGACGCCGGATGTGGACGCCATGGTGGTCACGCCCATCTGTCCGCATCTGCTCACGCTGCGGCCCATTGTGGTGCCCGGCGACGCTTCGCTGATCGTCCGCGTCGAAGGCGTTCCCGATGTCGCGCTGCTCACCATCGACGGCCAGCAGAAGGTCGAACTGCGCCGCGGCGACGAGATGCGCTGCTGCCGCTCCCGCCACACCGTCAAGCTGGTCCGCCTGGGCGAAAGCGGTTTTTTCGACGCCTTGCGCAGCAAGTTGAGCTGGGGCGAGCTGTAGCAGTGGCGCGGGAATAAGCCCTACTTTGTCAGCTCCGCCAGCAACACCTGGGCCTTGCCGGCCAATGTGTTGGCTCCCTCCACATCGCCGGAGGCGAGGGCCGCTCGAGCCTGCTTCAAGAACTCGCGAATGTGATCGGCGGTCTTCTGCTCGGAATCGCTCAACCCGCGATTGATGGCCTTGAGCCTTTGCTCGATGTCGGCGATCGCATTCTCCGTATGCTGGCGGAAGTCCGCCGGATCGCCCGAGGAGAGTTGCCCCAGGGCGCTCACCTCCGGAATGGGAGGCGGCGCCGGCTCAGGCGGGATCGCCGCATCGTCCGGAATCGCCGGTTTTCTGTGTTTCGCAGGCGGCCGGATCGGCTCCGTTTCTTCCCTCATGTTGTAGATCGGATACGCGGCAACGACCGTATCCCTGGGCGGCAGCGGGATGTCGACGAGTTCAAGAGACTGCGAAGGCTCAATGCTGGGCGCAAGCATGCTGTCCGGCGCCGGGTGCTTCTTGTGAAAGGGCAATTGGAAGCAGCCCGTAAGCAAGAACGGCAGCAGCCATGCAACGCTCCTGGCAGGCGACTTCATCTCCCCAACCCCGTCTCGTCTTGAACGCTCGCCAGCTGTGGAGCCCGGCGTCCCCGGTCCGCGGCGGTGAGTGGAATACGCAACTGGAATTCCGTGCCCCGGACTTGTCTCGATTGTACTTCGACGCTCCCGTGATGTAACTGCAGGATGCGGTAGGTCATCGCCAGTCCTATGCCGCTCCCCCCGCTCTTGGTGGTGAAATAAAGATCGAAGATCTTCTCCCGGATCTCCTCGGGGATTCCCTCGCCCTCGTCGGCAATGCGCAGCAGGGCAAACTTGGGCATGGAGCGGGCGGAACGCGCCCGTTCGGGCCCATTGCCCTGCGGCGGCGCGCCCGCATCGCCGTTCGCTTCTTCTTCCAGCACCACTTCCAGCAACCCGCCCTCCGGCATGGCTTGCGCGGCATTCTGGATCACGTTCAGCGCCGCCTGCTTCAGCAGGTCGGCATCCACGTTGGCGATCAGCGGCTCCTCCGGCAGAAAACTCACGAGCTTGACCCTCCGCGTCGTCAACTCGTCGGCAGCCAGCGCCAGCACGTCGCCGATCACCAGCCGCAAATCCTGTTCGTGCAGAGCGAGTTCCACAGGCCGCGAAAAGTCCACCAGCGTCTGCACCACGCGGTCCAGCCGCCGGATCTCGGCATCGATCACCTCTAAATGCCTTGTCGCCGGCCCTTCCGCCCCGCCCAGTTTCGACTTCAGGAGCTCGAGATGCACCACGATGGCGTTGATGGGATTCTTCACCTCGTGGCCGACGCCGGAGGTGAGCCGTCCGATGGCCGCCATGCGCCGCGAAAGCTCCAGCTCCGACTCGATCTTCTCCGCCGACTCGAGATCGTGCAAGGTGACCAAAGCGCCGAGGCCGCGGTGCGTCTCCTCGTCGTAGATAAAATCCACCGAGGCCTGGATGCGCCGCCCGTTTTCCGTGCGAATCTCCTCTTGCACCATGTTCACGCCCGCTTCCACGGCCTCGCGCACGGTCCGTCCCAACAGGGTTTCGTTAGGAAAGATCTCCCGCGCGTGGAGGCCCAGAATGCTGTCACGATCGATGCCCAGAAACCTTCGCGCCGCCTCCGAAACCAGAACCGCGCGCTTGTCCTCGGTAAAAAGCAGAATTCCGTCCTGCAGGTTGCCGAGAATCTGGTCGAGGTTCTCGCGCAACGCGGAGTAGACCTCTTCCACGTTGCGCATGCGCTGGCCGATCTTCTCGATCTTGGTCGAGACCAGCGCCGCAACGTCCTTCTTTGACGCCGCCTTGTCCAGGGCCGGCGCCTCTTCGGCCGCAGTCAGGCGATCCAGTTGCCGGCTGATCTCGGTCAGAGGCCGCAGGGCCAGGTTGCTCAGCAGAAAAGCCGCCGCCAGCGCCACAATCAGCGCCAGCGCCATCAGCCGCAGCGCTTTTTCGAGCAGCGGCTCATAGACCGCGCGCAGCAGCGAAGTATGCACGCCCACATTTACGGTGGCGAAGAGCTTGCCGTTGTTCTCCAGCGGCGCCTCCACGTTAAACACCGTCGGCTGTCCAAAGGCCTCGGCCATCATGCGCATGGGGCCGGCCCTGAGCAGTTGTTCGTAGCGGGGGCGCGAGGGCAGCGGCTTGCCTTCGTTATCGGGATTGGTGCTCAGCAGCGTCACGCCCTGGCTGTCGCCGATGTTGACGTCGTAGACCGTGGCCGAGTAGCGGTTCACTGAGTCGAGCGCCGCCTGCAACTCGAGATCGTTGCGCACCGTCTCGGCGACCAGTTCCTGGAGCTCTCCCGGATTGCCGGGATCCACGGTGCGGTCCCTGAGGCCGTTCTCCAGCGCGTTTTGCAGCGCAAACCGCACCTGCCGCGCCACCATCAGGTTGGTATCGTAGGTCTGCTGTACCGCCCCTTTTACCAGTTGGTGCACGTAGACCAGCGACACCGCCCCCGCGATGAGGAGCACCAGGGCCGAGATCGCCAGCACGAGTTTGGTCTTCAGGCGCATGAATGGCCGATTGCCGACAGAACCCCGCGTCTAACCGGCCTGGACCTCCCGCTCCCGGCCGTATTCCTTGAGCTTGTTGTGCAGCGTCTTCAGGCTCACGCCCAGAATCTCGGCGGCGCGCGTCTTGTTCTGTCCCGCGGCTTCGAGCGTGCGCAGGATGAGCATCCGCTCGGCCTCGCCGACGGTTGTGCCCACGCGCACCGTGACCACGCTGCCATCGAGCGCAGGCGAGCCCAGGCTCTCGTCTGCGCCGAACCCCGGCGGCAGGTGTGCGGCGTCGAGCGGCGCGCCATCGGGACAGAGAACCACCGCCCGCTCGATGGCGTTGCGCAGCTCGCGCGCGTTGCCCGGCCAGTTGTGGGCCAACAGCCGGTCCAGCATCGACGGCGAAACGCCGGAGACCCTGCGGCTGTGCTTCTGGTTCATCTCGTTGATCATTGCCTCCGCCAGGTCCGGCAGATCTTCCATATGCTCGCGCAGCGGCGGCATGTGAATGTTGAAGACGTTGAGCCGGTAAAAGAGGTCGGCGCGCAGATGCCCCTGCGCCACGGCATGGCGCGGATCGCGATTGGTGGCCGCGAGCACCCGCACGTCCACCTCCTGCTCGGTTCGGGAGCCCAGCCGCCGGAGCTTCCGCTCCTCCAGCACGCGGAGCAACTTAGCCTGCGTAGCGGACGGCATCTCGCCCACCTCGTCCAGCAGCAGCGTCCCGCCGGAGGCCAGCTCGAAGCATCCAACTCGGCGCTCGATGGCGCCCGTGAATGCGCCCCTCTCGTGGCCGAAGATCTCGCTCTCGATCAGCGTCTCCGGAATCGCCGCGCAGTTGACCGCGACAAACGGCCGCGACTTGCGCGGGCTCAGATCGTGCAGCGTGCGCGCTACAAGTTCCTTGCCCGTGCCGCTCTCGCCGGTGATCAGCACCGGCACCTTCGACGGCGCGATCTGCTCGATCAGCGCGAAGATCTCGCGCATCTGCCGCGAGCTGCCCACCAGCGCGCCCAGCACGCCCGATTCGCGCAGCCGCCGGCGCACTACTTCGAGCTCGATCGTGGTCTCCCGCTGCCGGGTCGCGTTGGCCAGGATCGTCTTCAGCCGTGTTGCATCCACCGGCTTTTGCAGAAAGTCGTACGCGCCCAGCTTCATGGCCTCCACGGCCAGTTGAATCGACCCCATCGCGGTGAGCACCACCACGGTCACATTGGCGCTCAAGCCCGAGCCGCCTTCGGCCAGTTTGGCCAGCAGCCCCATGCCGTCCAGCCGCGGCATCTTCAGATCCGTCACCACAATCGCCGGATCCCACGCGACGGCTTTTTCCCATGCCTCCACGCCGTCGCGCGCCGTCTCGGTGCGGTATCCCCATCCGGAGATCAGCTCCGCGAGGCCAGCCAGCGCATTGGGCTCGTCTTCGGCGATCAACACCTTCACATCGTTCTGCATAGGGGCGTTCCGCTCATCCATTAGTAGCTTATTCCCTTTTGCCTTGCCCTTCCTCCCAAGCGGAGAAGGGTGGGAGAGAGCGCCACCCCTGACGCACCCAGCTCAACAGCGCCGCTGCCCGACTCGCCGGTCTATACTCTCATCTGTCCGATTCCTGATGGGAGCCATTCGATGTCTTCTTCCGCCGTTGCCTTTGCCCGCGAAAATCATCCCCGTTTTCTCGATGAACTGAAGGCCCTGCTGCGCATTCCGTCCGTCTCCACGCTGCCCGAACACAAAGACGATTGCCGCAAGGCCGCCGAGTCGTTGCTCGCCGAGCTGAAACGCATCGGGATGGAGAACGTCCGCCTGATCGAAAGCGAAGGGCATCCGCTCGTCTACGCCGACTGGCTGCACGCCGCCGGCAAGCCCACTGTGCTCATTTACGGCCACTACGATGTGCAGCCGCCCGATCCGCTCGATGAGTGGCTCTCGCCGCCCTTCGAGCCCACCGAGCGCAACGGCAATCTTTACGCGCGCGGCGCGGTCGACGATAAAGGCCAGGTGGTGGCTCAGGTCAAGGCACTCGAGTCGCTCATGGCCGCCAACGGCTCCCTGCCCATCAATGTGCGCGTGCTCTTCGAGGGCGAAGAGGAGGTGGGAGGCGAATCCATCGCCGCGTACGTCGCCTCCAAGCCGGCCAACCTCAAGGCCGACTTCGCGCTCGTCTCCGACACCGAACTTTTTGCCCCCGGCCTGCCCACGCTGTGCGTCGGTTTGCGCGGCATGATCTATACGGAACTCGAGGTGCGGGGCGCCAGGACCGATCTGCACTCCGGCATGTATGGCGGCGCAGCGCCCAATCCCTTCGTCTCGATCTGCCAGATCGTCGCCAGGCTCAAGGACGAGAACGGCCACATCCTCATCCCCGGCTTCTACGACGGCATCGTTCCTCCCAGCCCCGAGGAGCTGGCCGCGTGGCGCAGCCTGCCCTTCGACGAGGAGGAGTACCGCAAGGCCGAGGTGGGCTCAAAGCAACTGGTCGGCGAGCGAGGCTACAGCGTTCTCGAACGTACCTGGGCGCGGCCCACGCTCGACGTGCACGGTATACCCGGCGGCTTTACCGGCGCCGGCGCCAAGACGGTGATCCCCGCCAAGGCCGTGGCTAAAGTTTCCATGCGCTTGGTTCCCGGCATGATCCCGGCCAAAGCCTTCGAGCTTTACAAGAGCTACGTGGAAAAGATCGCCCCCGCCGGCGTCGATGCGGAGGTGCGGCTGATTCACTCCGGCGACCCCTGCCTGATTCCCGTCAACAACCGCTATGTCCAGGCCGCCACACGCGCCCTGCATGAGGTGTGGGGCAAGGACACCGTCTTCATCCGCTCCGGCGGCTCGATTCCGATTGTCGGCGACTTCGATCGTCACCTGGGCCTGCCCAGCGTCATGATGGGCTTCGGCCTGCCTGACGACTGCATCCATGCCCCCAACGAGAAGTTCAACCTGAAGAACTTCGAGCTGGGGATTGTGTCGCTCATTCGCTTCCTCGAGGAGGCCGGCAAATAGGCCGCCGCCCCAGGCCTCGCTCTATCGGGGCTTGGGACGCTCGCCGGTCTCCGGAGAATGCTTCTTTGTAAACAGTTTCTGGTGTACAATACGTGCATACGGTAAGAGCGGTATGAGTTGCGAATGGGATCCCCGCAAGGATGAGTCAAATTTCAGAAAGCATGGGGTTCGCTTCGCTGAGGCGGAGCCGATCTTTGTGGACGATTTTGCAGTTACGAACACAGACGATGAATCAAGCCTGCATGAGCAGCGATTTGTCTCGATTGGAACGGGCGTGAAGGGGAGAGTTTTGTTGGTCGTTTACTGCTGCCGCGGAAGAAAGATTCGCATCATCTCCGCACGCCTGGCAGAGGCGCATGAGCGCAAGCAATACGAGGAGCAAAGATGAAGCAGAGTTACGATTTCAGTAAAGGCAAGCGAGGCCGGATCGCCCCTCCGGAGCCGGAGCCGCTCGGCAAGACGCGGATCACGATTCGGCTGGATGAAGATTTGGTGGATTACTTCCTGAAAGAGGCCGGCGCCTTCGGCGGAACAATTGGCTACCAGACGCTCATCAACCAAGCCCTGCGTCAGCACGTGGAAGGCAAAGCGCCGAAACTGGAAGAGACTCTGCGCCGCGTATTGCGCGAAGAGTTGCGGGTGGCAAGCTGAAGCGCTGTGGAATCCCAGGCCTCAGAATCGAGACTCGGCGCACCCGGCGTCATGATGGGCTTCGGCCTGTCTGACGACTGCATCCATGCCCCCAACGAGAAGTTCAACCTGATCAACTTCGAGCTGGGGATTGTGTCGCTCATTCGATTCCTCGAGGAGGCCGGCAGTTGAATCTTGCCGGACGAGCTCCGGGGCGCGATGATCCCGAGCCGGTTGTCCCATCCTTTTCGTCCGCCGCTGCGGACGAAAGGGTGGGAGACGCCGATCACGGTTCCCCTGTCGCTGCGTTGGAGTCCGATGCCGTTGGCTTCATCCTCGCCGGCGGCGAATCCATCCGCATGGGCCGGGACAAGGCACAGCTCGCGTTTCGAGGCCGGCCTTTGATCGAGCACGCGCTCGACCTTCTTGCACAGGCCGGTCTTCCGGCAGCGATCGCCGGCGCACCCCCGTCCGCCCCCCGGTCTCTTGAAACCTTCGCACCAGTCGTCGAAGATGCTTCACCGGGCCTCGGTCCACTTTCCGGCATCTGCGCCGCGCTCGCCGCCACCGGCGCGCGCTACGCCGTATTTCTCCCTATCGACCTGCCTCTTCTTCCGCCTTCCCTGCTGGTTTTCCTTCTCCGCTACGCGCGCATCACCGGCGCCGCCGTCGCCATTGCTTCGGTTTCGGGTTTTGCGCAAACTTTCCCCGCAGTCATCGACCGCACGGCCCTGAGCGCGCTTCAAAGCGAACTCAACGCTGGGCGCCACGGCTGTTTTGCCGCGTTTCAGGCAGCTTCTCGAGCCCTGGACCAGCCTCTCTGCAGCGTCGCAGTCGAGCTCCTTGCCCAGTGCGGCCAGGCTTGGGACCTACAGGGCCGGCCGCCGGTCCATTGGTTCCTCAATCTGAATACGCCGGCCGATCTGGCGCGGGCCGAGGCGCTCGAAAGACAATTAGAAGCTGTGCCACAACTACATCGGATTGTCCAAAAACCATCCCTCAGGGGCTAAAGCCCACGGTTTTAGTGGTTTTTTTGCGGCACGGCTGAAGCCGTGCCCTTTCAAAACGGAGTTATCAAACGGCTCCTAGCACGCCGTCAAGGCCGTCGCATCGCGTAATCTGTTCTTGAACGGTATGTCCGACGATCTCACTCTACCCGATTCCCTAGAGCCCCTGAAGGCGGAACTCGACGCGCTGAGGCAGCCGGAGGTCTCCGACGGCCCGCCGTCCATTGCTCCGCCGGGACCTCCGCGGCTCGGTCCCATCATCCAGTTCGATCGGGTTTCGATCTCGTTCAATGACCGGCCCGTGATCGAGGACGTCAGTTTTTCCGTCAATCGCGGCCAAACCCTGTGCATTCTGGGCCGCAGCGGCGTCGGCAAATCTGTGTCTCTGCGCTTGATCATGGGCTTTCTCAAGCCCGATTCAGGATCGATTCACGTCGAAGGACAGGAGATTACCCAACTCGGCGAAGAGGGCATGCGCGCCATCCGCAAGCGTGTGACCATGGTCTTCCAGAACGGCGCCTTGTTCGACTCGCTCAGCGTGCGGGAGAACGTGGCCTTCCCCTTGCGGGAGCGCGGAGGCCTGACCGACGACCAAATCGACCAACTCGTCGACCGGCTCATCGGCCTGGTTGGCGCGGAAGATGTGACCGAAGCCCTGCCGGCCAGCCTGTCCACTGGGCGCAAGCGGGCCGTTGCCATGGCGCGCGCACTGGCCGCGCAACCTGAAGTCGTCCTTTACGACGAGCCCACCACCATGGTCGATCCCCTCATCGCCCGCCGTTTGGGCGGCCTGATTCAACGCCTCAAGCACCAGCTCGGCTTCACCAGCATCGTGGTGACGCACGACACCCGCTTCGCCCGCCAACTGGCGGATTCCATCCTGTTCTTGCATCAGGGCAAGGCGCTGTTCTTCGGCCCGCTCGAAGCCTTCCTCGCCTCCACGGACCCCGACATCCAGCAGTTCTTGACCCTCGATGCCTACCTATTGCCTTCGGAATAAAGACTTTATTGTTTTTGTAACGTCTCTGCTGTTAAGATGTTCCTGGAAATGAGTAAGCTTGGGTAACCGTTCCGTAACTAGGCGTTGCTCTCTGTCGTAACCCATCGGTATTGCATTTCTGTTGCAGCCCATGACTTTGTTGGGTGATGCTTAACAAAGCTTAATGCGCTCGAATTGTTCTGAATCGGTTTGGGGTGACAATTCACGGACTTCCCACGTGACGTGCTTTCAAGAACTTGCACGGGTTGGTTTGTAGCGAGCCTTTTTTCCTTCTTGATGGACTTGGAAATCACGTGATTGGGCTCTTTTCTTTATGAAGGGGTTGATCGGGTTAGAGTTCCGTTCGCCTCGGGATGCCCAACAGCCCGCTGACGAGGCGCTTTTGAAAGTTTGAGGTCTGCGTTTCTATATGGCGAGTTCGGATTTTTGGCAGAGGCTTTCGTCTTCCCTGGCTTTGTCAGCCGAATGGGAATCCGGCGTTTCGGGCGGCCCCACGCGAAGCACGCGCGGGACGGTCAAACTCTGGGTATTCCTCGATGTCCTGACGGTTTGGATCGCCGCGGCCCTGGCAACAATCTTCAGGCTTCACGCTGCCCCTATCGACGACGTCAGAGGCTTCTGGCACGGCACCCTCATTAACGGCCGCTCCATGTGGACGTTGCTGGCCCTGGTGTGCGGATTCGCCTTCACGCTGGTCGTCACCAGCCGCCGCATGCACTTGTACACGCCGGCCCGCCTCACCAATTTTCTGCATGAGCAAAGACTCAGCGCCCAGGCATGTTTTACTTCAGGCCTGCTGCTGACCGGCACGCTCTACCTGGTGCACGGCCACGATATCCCCCGCAGCATCGTCATCACCACAGTGCTGCTGGTCACAATCGCACTCGGCACGAGGCGCCTGGTCTATCGCGTGCTGCTCTACCGCCGCTTCGACCGCGGTTTGGATACGCGCAACGTGCTCATTGTCGGCACCGGACCAGAGGCCCAGGCGCTTCGCCACCATCTCGACAGCATCAAGCATCTGGGATACACCTTCAAAGGCTTCGTCGAGCTTCCCGGTTCGGTTTGCCACCTGCCGACAGCGCCGAACGACATCGTCGGTACGCTCGATTCCCTCTTCCAGAACGCCCGCAAGCAGTTTGTCGACGAGATCTTTTTTGCCGCGCCCTGCGAACGCAGAATCGTGCAGGACGTGCTGGAGCAGGCGCGCGTTCATGGCGTGGATCTGCGCATGGTTCCCGAACTGTACGACGGCATGCCCGGCGGCAGCGCTATCGAGTACATCGGCCAGTTCCCTACCATGCCGCTGCACCGCGGCGAAGTGCCCGAGCTGGGACTTTTATTCAAGCGTGTCTTCGATACGGTCTTTTCTTTCCTGTCTCTGCTCGCTCTTTCGCCCCTGCTCCTGGCCGTCGCCATCGCCATCAAGCTCGATTCGCCCGGCCCGGTGTTCTACACTTCGGAGCGCATCGGCAAAAAGGGAGTGGTCTTCCGCTGCACCAAGTTCCGCACCATGGTGCGCGACGCCGACAAGCGCCGTGCCGAGATCATGCACATGAACGAGCGCGACGGCGTGCTCTTCAAGGTCTCGAACGACCCGCGCATTACGCGCCTGGGACGCTTCCTGCGCAAGTATTCGCTGGACGAACTGCCGCAGTTCTTCAACGTTCTCTTGGGCGACATGAGCGTCGTCGGCCCCCGCCCGCCGCTGGCCGGCGAGGTGCGCAGATACGACCTCAGCCATCTCCGCCGCCTCGACGTCACTCCGGGCATTACCGGACTGTGGCAGGTGCAGGGCCGCCAGGATCCATCCTTTGACAGCTACGTCTCCCTGGACGTTACCTACATCGACAACTGGAGCGTCTGGCTGGACTTCAAAATCATCATGCGCACCATCGCCGTGGTCTTCGCCGGCACCGGCACGTAGTGCGGCATGGGCAGCGCTTGTTTGTGAAGTGGTTCCCAGCGGTTGTGCCTGCGCGATCGAGTAACCGCGGGCGCGGGCGCCGCGACGCCTTTATCTTTGCAGCCAAGTCGGGATCACGAGATCGCGCCGTTGGCGAGCCGGAGTTGACCGGCCCCATCGATCGGGTTATCGCGAAACTGTGCCGCCAGGGCGCCGAGGCTCTTCAGTAAAGCTCGGAAGCTTCCCTTGCCTGTTCGCTCAGGCCCAGGTTCTGGTCCGCGCTCTCCGGCGGCTGGCTCGGCCCGGCGTCGCTCTTGGAACTCCGCCGTACCCCCAGATTGTTGATCGCGTAGTCGATAAAGGGTGACTTGAGCTCGGGAATCTGTCCCAGGAACCGGCACGTGGCCACCACCTGGTCCACGATGAAGCGCGGATGATAGGCGGCAAGCTCCATGCCCATCTCTTCCCTCACCATGTACACGATGAAGTTGAAGACCTCGTCGCGCAGCGTCAGGCCCTGCCGCTCGCATTCCCTCTCGAAGATGCACCGATAATGTTCCAGGTCCGGCGGGCTCACCTCGATTTTGTAGGGCAGCCGGCGCAGGAAGGCGGGATCCATCAGGCTCTCCGGATCCAGATTGGTGGAGAAGATGACCAGTTCCTCAAAGGGAATGCTGAAGGTCTTGCCGGTGTGCAATTTGAGATAGTCGACGCGGTTCTCCAGGGGCACGATCCAGCGATTCAGCAGATTGGCCGGACTCACGAGCTGGCGGCCGAAGTCGTCGATGAAGAAACAGCCGCCCAGGGCCTTCATGTGCAGCGGTGCTTCGTAGAAGTGGCCCTCCCTGTCGTAGCGCATGTCGAGCATTTCCAGCGTCAGTTCCCCGCCCGTGATCACGAACGGTCTGCGGCACGAGATCCAGCGCGTGTCGTAGGTTTCGCGCCGAATGAAAGATTGACTATCGTCTGCGCCATTCGAAGTCTGGCAGACCGGAATGTGAACCCTGGGATCGTGGAAACGGATGATCTGGCCCTCTACCATGATGGCGTACGGCACATAGATTACGTCGTGAAAGACGCTGGCGAAACTCAGAGCGACCGAGGTCTTGCCGTTCCCTGGAGCGCCGTAGAGCAGAATCGCCCGGCCCGAATTCAGCGCCGGCCCGGTTTGTTCCACGATGTTGTCGGCCAGCACCAGGTCTTTGACCGCATTGCGAATTCGCTCCGGGGAGATTCGTTCGTTGGTCGGCTTCTGCAGAGTCATCATCTCGACAAAATCCGCCAGGGTCACCGGTGCGGGCCCCACATACCCCGAGCGGCTGATGGCATCCTGTGTCCAGCGCCGCCCCTCGTCTGTCAAGGCATAGGTGATGCCGACCGAAGCTTTCGAGCTGCGCGATCCCAGTGTGTACAGTAATTGCCGCTCGATGGCAAGCTGCGTCAGGTCGCCCACAATCTGCGGCGCCAGTTTGATGGCTTCCGTATACTGCGGGATGGAATTCAGCCCGAAGGTATAAATAGCTTTCATCAGCAAAGCCAGCAGTTCACTTTCCTCAATGCCGGTCTCCGCGATGTTCTTTGGTTCCTTCGGAATGCGATGGATAAACCTATCCAGTGCCGCTTGATCGATGGCTCCAAGAGCCACCAGGTTGTCGCCCAGACGTCCGCCACGTATCCTCATGCGCTCCAGCGCCCGGGCCACGTCCTCTTCACTGACCAGCGTTGCCTTGACCAGCAGGTCGCCTAATCTTGTTCGCGGTTCGATAGTGACCTCCCCAGCAATCCCTCTGCTTCTATACTTCGTGCCAAACCTCACGATTCTTTAAGGAAATGGGGGACATCCTGTGAGTTAACCTCGGCAATTCGAAGTTTAAGCGGCGCTTAAGTGTGACGGAATCCCCCTTTTTGGGGAGTGGTGGAAGCGCCGAATTGTCGCGTTTTCGGACAGTTCGTTCCCTGGGGCTGAGGCCGGAAACGAATGGGGCCGAAGGACCTGCATTGCGGGGCTTCGACTTGTCAGCCTCGAGTGAGAATCCGGCTTTCAAAAGGGTACGAAGGGATATCCGCTGGATCGCGCTCAATAAGTCACGCAAAATCAACGGGTTCTAGTTGATTATAAATGCATTTTCAAGACTTTTGGGAGAGCCGTTATCTCGATTGAGTTTGGATGATCGAAGCCAAAAATGCTGGTTTGGCCTTCGAGTCATCCCCGCTCAAGAACCGTTGCGGTGACTCTTGCGACGTTCGGCAAGATCGTGCGAGATGGTGAGGTTCTGTTCCATATTGATGCCATAAAACAGCACGCAAACAGCCACGGCAAGGAAAGCCGCACCGGAGTAAACCGAGGCAATCAGGCGAATGCCCAGCAAGGCGTGCGCCGTTTGCGCGACGTTGGCCCGATAGCCATAGAACGAGAGCAGCCAGCCCGTGATGGCGCCGCCCAGAGCCACTCCGATCCACACCGCAAAGACCACCGCAGAGATCACCGTCCCCGTCGCGCGGCGTCCCGTCTTCCATTCGCCGTAGTCGGCCACGTCGGCCATCATCGCCCACAACACCGGTCCGGAGCAGCCGTAGCAGAATTGGCGCAGAACCTCCAAACCTACGATCGGCGCCGTGGCGGTGGGCGCGAGAAAGAAGAGCGCGCTATTGAGGACGGCCGTCAGCAACATGCTCCAGAAGAAAACCTTCCGCTTGCCCACGCGCCTGGTCAAAGCCGTCGAACAGGCAATGCCGATCATCATCGCGGTCAAGCCGAAGCCGTTGAACCAACTGAAGAGCATCGGATTGCCGGCGCAATATTTGAAGTATTGCAGCATGATGCCGTTGCGGATCACCAGTCCCGTAAAGCAGAAGAAAGCCACCAGAAAGAGCGCGATCCACGGGCCGTTCTTCATCAGATCGCCCAGATCCTTTAGCACGGAGGTTTCTTGCTCGGGGTCGGGCTCAACGCGTTCCCTGCTCACGGCAAAGGCCACCACGAAGAGCGCGGCGCCGATCACCGAGAATATCCCCATCGTCCTCTGGTAGCCGTAGGCGTTGTTACCGCGTCCCAGGATGGCCACCATGGGAATCGCCAGGCTCAACACAACAAAGCTCGCCACGGTCGAGAAGAACTGGCGGAAGGCTGAAATGCTGGTGCGCTCGTTCGGATCGTCGGTCATCACGCCGTTGAGCGATGCGTAGGGCACGTTATTCATGGTGTAGACCACGCGCAGCA
>Ga0326728_10012892_pt1 | contig 18377 bp, 18 predicted proteins | sample MB3enrmetagenome_FD_207602 | JGI IMG/M metagenome (GOLD analysis project Ga0326728, IMG submission 207602) | Lab enriched peat soil microbial communities from McLean, Ithaca, NY, United States - MB31MN | ecosystem: Environmental > Terrestrial > Soil > Wetlands > Peat | place: USA: New York... | reverse complement strand
CAATCCGTAATATCTTCTTCATCGTTGGCTCCTTTCTTGGTGGATTTTCTTTCTCTCGAGGATTAAGAATCTACCACCATTTTAGGAGCCACTTTTTAAATTTCAACTAAGAATAGCATACCCTCAAAGAAGCGGTTTTCCATTTTACTGAAGCAATACACATTGACCCAAATTATGGAGAAGCCTACTTTAACCTGGGAACCATTCTATTCCAACATGGAAAATATGGAGAAGCCGTTCCTTATTTTAACGAAGCCCTCCGGATCAATCCGTCAAATGCAGGAACCCATAACAGTCTTGCGGTTGCCTTGGCGGCCACAGGAAAAATTGAGGAAGCCATCATTCACTATCATCAAGCCCTGAAGATTAACAAAGACTATGCAGATGCCCATTATAATTTAGGATCGCTTCTCAACCGGCTAGAAAGGCCAAAAGAGGCTATAATGTAGTACGATGAGGTTCTTCGGTTACAGCCTTCCGACGCGCAGGCACATTATGAACTTGCAGTGATCCTTAACCGCGAGGGAAAACGCCAGGATGCTATCGTTCACCTTTCCGAAGCCTTACGGATCATTCCGAATTCTGGAGAAGCCCATCTGGCCTTAGGAAAGATATACTTAGAAATGAAAAAAAAAGATTTGGCCTATAATCAATACCGGATTCTTCGCACTCTAAATAAAGACCTATCAAATATTTTATATCAGGAGATTTCTAATTTTCAGAAGTAAAAATAAAACGCTATTTTATCCACTATTTCTATAAAACAGTAAATAAAAATCATCTGGATGTTTCAAAACGTAGGATGATAATGGGAAAGCCAGAGCTCCCAAACAAGGAGGGTCCAAAGCTGCTTTCGATTATCCTTTTTGTTTAAAAGATGATCCTGCAGGAGCCGAGTGATATAATTAGGGTCAAGAAATCCTTCTCTCTTGATTCGATTGAATGAAAGTAAATCTTCAAATAATTCCTTTAATTCCCCCTTCACCCATTTTGCAATAGGCACACCAAACCCCTTCTTTGGCCTGTTAATAACTTTTTCAGGAAGCCAATTCTTCATCGCCTTTTTCAAAATATATTTTGAAGTAAATCCCCTCAGTTTCAATTTCGAAGGAAGGCTCATTACAAACTCAACCAATTCATGATCAAGGAAAGGAGCTCTCACTTCCAGGGAAGAGGCCATACTGGCGCGGTCTACCTTAACCAGAATGGCTTCCTGGAGATACAGTCTCATATCGAGATACTGAAGCTTTGTTATTCGATCCTCACAAGGATATTCTTCTCCATATGACAAAATTTCCTCAACCAAATGATCCCGATTGAAGTGCTGACGAATCTCCGGAGATACTACTTTTTCATTCTCTAAAAATGCGAAGGAGCCAAGCCAAACGGAATTTCTTATCCCATCTGGATAACCGATTCCGGAAAGAAATTGTTTCACCTTAAAATCGAAACTGATATTATTGTCGGACACGGGAAGTAAATTTGCTATCTGGCGAATCATGGAATGGAAGGGTCCCAAAAAGCGGTCATATTGGTGAGCAAACTTATGGGCCAAGTAAGTTGGGTACCCTGCGAACAACTCATCGCCTCCGTCTCCACCCAGAGCAACGGTCACATGGCTGCGAGTGAATTTGGAAAGAAGATAGGTTGGCAAAATAGAAGCGTCTGCCATGGGTTCATCCAAAATATCAGGCAGGCTTGGGACGATGTTGAGTAAATCAGAAGGCGTCATAATTTGTTCGTGATGCTCGGTACCAATATATTTCGATGCCAACCATCCATATTTCGATTCATCGAAAGAGGGATCTTCAAAACCAATTGAAAAAGTTTTTATCTTTCCAGGAACCTCTTTTTGTGCCAGAGCCGTGATGGCACTTGAATCGATCCCACCGCTCAGAAAAACGCCCAGTGGCACGTCGCTGATCAGTCGGCGCTTCACAGATTCTTTGAGAAAGTCCATCATTCTCAGTTCCGCTTCGTCTTCTGAATAATTCTCTTCACACTTCTGAGGATCAAAAGGGGACCAGTATTGCCTAATCTCCATCTTTTTCCTGTTCCAGATGAGATAGGAAGCAGCTGGGATTTTTTTGGCATCCCTAAAAATGGTATGGGGACACGGGATAAACTCGAAAAATAGATATTTCATCAAAGAAGAGGGATCAACCTTTCTCGGAAAGGGGGGATAAATCACGATCGCTTTCAACTCAGAAGCAAAAAGGAAGGCCTCATTGATGAAGCTATAATAAAGCGGTTTCTTACCCAAACGATCCCTTGCCAATACCAATCGATCCCCTTTTTCATCCCAGATTGCAATAGCAAACATCCCGTTGAAATATCGAAAGCAATCTTCCTTATACTCTTCGTAAGCATGAACGATTATCTCTGTGTCTGACCAGGTGCGGAACTGATGCCCCCTATCCTCCAATTCTTCTCTCAATTCCTTAAAATTGTAGATTTCTCCATTAAAAATTACCCATACCGTTCCGTCTTCATTAGATAATGGCTGATGTCCAGTCGTCAAATCGATGATGCTGAGACGTCGATGTCCAAGGAAGACGAAGGGGCCTTTTTCATCCAGCGGACGAATGTATTCTCCAGCCTCATCCGGGCCGCGATGAATGAGAACGTCCCGCATTTTTCTTAGGATTTCAGATTCGGGAATATCCGTTGCCTTGGTGGTGAGAAACCCGACAATACCGCACATATTTCTAAACTCTGTTCGCTCCGCTCGAAATTGGAATAATGGAATCGTGGGATGATGGAATATTGGGCAACCCTAAGAAAACTGAAATAAAGGAATAGTCGAATTTTGGGTGGAAACGATACAACCCAACTTCTTATCACCATTATTTCCCATCATTTCATTGTTCGATAGCTTCAAAATTTCAGTCTTTTTCCCCATCGTTCCATTATTCCATCATTCCAGAATAAATGACTATGGTATCGTTTCCCTAATTTGATAGGTAGGCTTTCCCTGCGATTCATAGTATGTTCGAGTTAGTATTTCAGCCAGAAAACCCATAAGGATTGAGAGGAATCCGAGCATGAGAAGAAGGACACATAACAATGGGAGAGGGGTCAGAATGAATGAAACCTTTTTAAATAGTTTCAGATATATGGCATATCCTCCAGATAGAAAGCCTCCTAATATCATGAGAAGGCCCAATCCGCCAAAAACATAGATGGGTTTCTGGGAATAGGACAAGAGAAACTTTACCACCATCAGGTCTAAAATGACTTTGAAGACTCTACTCATTCCATACTTCGATGAACCAGACCCCCTTGGAAAATGGCGAACCGGAATTTCTGACACGCGGGCTCCAATCCATTGGGCATAGATCGGGATGAACCGATGCATCTCGCCGTAGAGTCGAATATTTTTCAAAATGTCTTTACGATAGGCTTTGAGAGTGCATCCATAGTCGTGGAGATGGACGCCTCCAATCCATGAGATAATTTTATTGGCAAAGATGGAGGGTAATCGGCGGGTTAGAAAGGGATCCTTGCGACTTTTCCGCCATCCACTTACCACATCATATCCTTCTCCAATCTTCTCAAGAAGAGGAAGAATATCCTCTGGATCCGTCTGAAGGTCACCATCCATCGGAATGATGATATCTCCTTTGGAGAAATCGATTCCAGCGCTAAGTGCTGCGGTTTGCCCAAAATTCCGTGAAAAACTAACGATCTTTACATTTGGATTCTTCTCTCTAAGATCGAGCAAAATTTCCAGTGTCCCGTCTGAGCTTCCATCGTCCACAAAGATCATTTCATAAGGCCTTCCCGCCTTTTTCAATGCCGTCATCAATTTCTCGTATAGTGTGGAGAGATTCCCTTCTTCGTTATAGACCGGGACCAATATGGATAGAGTCTCGCTCAATCTACCATTCATTCGCCTTGTCTCTCGTTTCTCTTAAAATTGAAAGGACCTCTCTTGCTTTTCTTATTTCTCAAGAGGTTCTCGACTTCCAACTAATTTGTTGAAAAATTTGCCTTATTATTATATTCTTCCAAGAGAGAAGTCAAGGATTTAATGAAGGATATTCGTTCTAACTAAGAATGAAGACTATCAAATCTGTTTCTATTGAAAAAGCTGTAAAAATTTCAATTGCCGTGATGATGATGATTGTTACTATTTTTACGGTTTTTGGAACAGCCTCTTATTTTTATTTCACACACGATCTTCCAAGTATCGAAACGTTGAAGAATTATAAACCATCGAGCATTACAAAAATATTTTCTGAAGACGGGGAGGTCATCGGTGAGTTTTTCTATGAAAAAAGAGAAGTGGCCCCTCTGGATAGAATCCCAAACTATCTGATCCAAGCCTTTGTCGCAGGAGAGGATGCAAGATTCTTCCAACACAAGGGCTTAGATTATGTGGCCATCCTCAGGGCCCTTTTTAGAAATATTTTTTCCGGGGAAATTGTTCAGGGAGGGAGCACCATTACCCAACAGGTGGTGAAATCTCTTTTGCTCACTCCCGAAAAAAGCTTCGCGAGAAAGGTCCGAGAGGCCATATTAGCCTACCAGATTGAAAGCGATCTCACCAAGGAGGAAATTCTCTTTTTATATCTGAACCAAATTTACTTGGGTCATGGGGCGTATGGGGTGGCGGCTGCGGCGGAGAGTTATTTCGGCAAGACGGTTGAAGAATTAAATTTAGCGGAGTCCGCTTTGCTTGCCGGGCTTCCTCAGGCACCAAGCAAAAACTCTCCGTACCAGCATCCCGAACAAGCAAAAAAGAGACAAATCTATATTCTCAATCGAATGGCTGAGGAAGGTTTTATTACATCGAGTGAGGCAATGAAGGCCAGTAAAACTCGCTATGTCATCCGAGGTGAAGGGAAACCTTTTCTCGAAAACGCACCTTATTTTGTAGAATACGTAAGACGTTATGTCGAAGAGAAATATGGAAAAGATGTCCTTTACAAAAATGGCCTTCAGGTTTTTTCCACAATAGATCTTAATTTTCAGAAAACGGCTGAAGAGGCGGTGGAAACCGGATTAAAGGAGATAGAAAAAAGGGAAAAATATTCATCGGCTGACATGCCATTGCCGCCAGAAGGCGCTCTCATTTGTTTCGATTTGGAAACCGGATATGTCAAGGCAATGGTAGGAGGAAGAGATTTTAGAAAAAGCCAATTTAATCGGGTGATCCAGGCCCGCAGGCAAACCGGGTCTGCCTTTAAGCCCATCGTCTATGCCTCTGCCCTCGATAAGGGTTTTACCCCCTCCTCTATCATCGTGGATTCTCCGATCGTCTTTGAATGGGGAGACAAAAAATGGAAACCCAAGAATTTTGAAGGAAAATTTTCTGGACCGATCACCTTGAGGAACGCCCTCACACATTCCGTCAATGTTGTGACAGTGAAGATCGCGCAAGAGGTCGGCACTGATTACATCAAGAGTTATGCACAAAAATTGGGGATATCCTCCCCTATTCATAACGACCTTTCCATGGCTCTTGGTTCTTCCAGTATCTCTCTTTATGAATTGACTAAAGCTTATTCCGTATTTGCCAATCAAGGGAATCTCTTCAAGCCTATTTTTATCAAAAAAATCTTGGATAGGGATGGGAACCTTTTGGAAGAAAATCTGCCTCCTTTCTATTCTGAAGCGTCCTCCAAGGAAGAACAAATCATTGCGCCCCAGACCGCCTTTTTGATGACCTATCTTTTGGAGGGTGTTGTCAAAGAAGGGACGGGTTGGAGAGCCCGATCGCTGGGTAGACCTGTAGCTGCAAAAACAGGAACAACCGACCAATTTATGGATGCCTGGTTTATTGGCTACACTCCTGAATTGATCACCGGGGTGTGGGTAGGTTTTGATGAAGAAAGACCACTCGGCGAAAATGAGACAGGGGCTCGAGCAGCCTCACCTATCTGGGTCGCCTTTATGTCAAAGATCTTAAAAGATAAGCCTGTGAAAGACTTCCTTGCTCCTGAGGAGGGGATAGAATTTGTGAAGATTGACTCCAGAACAGGTCAGGTCAATTTAGGAGGGGATGGCATTCTTGAGTGTTTCAGGGAGGGAACAGGACCGACACAAAGAAATCCTTCACCAATAAATACCTCAACAGATTTCTTCAAATACGATTTCAATTTCTCGGCAAAACCTCAATAATTTTTAATGACTTTCCGAATTTTCAAAAATATTCTAAGTAGACCATGAAAAAACGGAACTCAGGCATTTTGGAATAATGCGGTTTGGTGCCGAAGAGGGGACTCGAAACCATTTCAATCAAGAAGTAGAGGACCTCGACGCGATAGTTGGTCCAATTCGCGGCGTTGAACTTTTGTGTAAAGAAAAGTATATAACGAGAAGCATCGTCAGAAGACTTACTGCTCCCGAAACGTAGACTAGGGTCGGGCGATATAAAAATCTAATCTTATGTTCTCCGGCTGGAACAATCACTCCTCGAAAGCAACCGTTGATTCTCGATATAGGAATTTTTTTCCCATCTAGGAAAGCCTTCCAGCCCGGATACCACGAATCTCTTAAAACCAATAGACCCTCCATGGGGCATTCTGTACGCACGAATACATCGTCGGTGTTGTCGTGTTCAAAGGCCACATTCCCCTTCCCAGAAGGGATCTCAGGGATCACCACCGGTATGGGGTTGCCCATGCCTTCCACGACTGCTACCGCATCGGTCTCTTGGCTCAAGGAAATGATCTCACTGCCGAAGTTCGTACCCGGCTTGTGGTGAGAGGTCCGCTCGGCCAAGTAGAGCCTCCCGTGTGCTCTCGGAATCGTATAAGCGGAGAACCGGGTACCCTTGATGAGAACATCCAGCCCTGATGAGGATGCCTCATTAGACAAAAGCACGACGCTTGCCCCCATCTGACTGAGCGTGTTTAATGAAAGAAAATCGAAGAATATTGCTGTGGGAAATGCTCTCGGACAGTGAAACATTGAGTAATAGTTGTTCGGAAACATGACAGCAACTATTTCAACACATCCGACGCCATATGCTTGACCAAGGTTAGGTGGAATTGCGAAGAATAGTCCAGAGTCCACTGAGGCCGTTCGTGAATTCGGCCGATTGGTTTTCAGCCACTCCACAACTGAATTGGTTTTGAAATCGATAGTGTTCCAAGACAGTTTGTTCAAAGACAATGGAAAAGCAAGCGGAGCTAAAAAAATTGCGGACATGAGAATGGGAATAAGCCTCTTCCGAATGCTGTCGAAGCCTATGAATGCAACCAGTCCCACTGCCAATAGTATGAAAACAATATTTGGAAAGGCCGATATATCGTTTCTCGCAATTGGAAGGGAGGCGAACTGCCATCCGGTCAAAGTCAGCATAGCTCCGCCAATAATAGATGCGGCAGCTACAGCACCTTTTTTCAAGACTCGATAGGCATCCAGGCTAAAGGCAACTAGAAAAGAGAGTGATGCCCAAAACACCCCTTTTAGGTACAATGAGGGCAGGCCTACAGAAGTTATTAGTGTCGGTAGCCCAAGACCAATCCAAGGCATGGGAAATAGGACGAAAACCATGGCTGCAAATAAGGCCATCCAGAATTTCGGAATCTTCTTCCAAGCACAAAGTGCGCACGATAAGACTGCGAAAATCGCCGGAGCAACAAACACATCCGACGGGAGAGCCACAAGGGATCTCCAGTCCTGAGGGAAAACAAAACGCGCGTATTTCTTGTATATCTCTCCTATGAAAAGCAACTGAAGAGGCGGAAGCCAGAGCACGGTTAGGCAAGCCAACGTCAGACCAGCAATTACCCCAATTGTCTTTATCCTCCCAACAAAGTCTTCATGGCCTTTCGCTTGTTTCCTCTCACTAAAGAGATAGAAACAGGTGGCCACACCTGCCATGACCAAAGACACTTCAGGATGTCCTGAATGCCCCATGAGGACAAAACAGAGTATTGCTCGCGCAATGCTCGGCCAAGTTTTCCAAGATGTTTTTTCGAGAGTGAGAAGACACCACGGAAGGACATAGTATGCTCCAGTATCGGTTAAAACTGACCGGTCGAGGACCCATGGATTAAGGATAAAGAGACCAGTTCCCAGTGTCACTGCTGCAGATGAAAGCTCTTGTCTCGAAAGCCATAGGTAGGTTCCTATGCCTCCGAATACCAATCCAGCCAAGAGTGTCAACGAATACACCCAAGTGGTCGGAAAAAGATAGAAAGGCAACCGAAAAGGATTGAAAGGACGACTTTGGCCATTATCAATTGTTGGACTCCCACTACCCGCATATGGGTCCCATAGAGGAAACTGTCCTTCCTTTATCTTACGGGCGAAGTAGAGATTCTCTGCCCAGTTAATCGTTATGGGTGCAACTTCAGGTTCCTCAGACCATGGCATGGCTTCAAGTCTTTTAATCCAAGGAGAGTCTATTCGTAATTCTTGGCCGGAGCTCTGTGCTAACATAATGCTCCATTGGGGGTACCGCCCAAAAGGTAGGAGATTCTTACCACGTATGAGTGGAAAAAAACTGACAGCAATAAGAAGAGAGAGAACCAGAACCGAAAATGGCCTCTCTCCTTTTAGTGGAGGGGAAGCGCTGCTATGCGATTCTATGCTGGTTTTCGCCTTTTCGTCACCTCCTTTCTTGAGAAGAAGTGTACCTCAACGATGTCTTGCTTGAAAATTGAATACCTTCGTTCTGAAGGCCCCTGCGTGTGGATAACCGAAGCTAAGTGATGATTCATGATCATTATTTATCGACTGTTGAGTCAAATTGAATTTTTATTACCCGGAACTTTTTGGTGCCGAAGAGGGGACTCGAACCCCTACAGGGACTACTCCCCACTAGACCCTGAATCGGTACATGGTAAACACAGTGAAACACAAGTATAAAGGAAAGTCAATATGTTAGAAGCTCTTCCCTTAGCCGTGATATTCAGGTAAAATGAGGGAAATCACGGGGTATATTTCAGGATGTGTTGACAAGCGTTGACAAAATTTTCTTCAAGGAGGCTCTACCCTGGGCCAGGGGAAAAGCGGATCCTCACCGCCTGGGCCTCCTCTTCAATCTTGAGGGCCATAGAGGAGATGGCAATGGAACGGTTTCGATGTGAGGTATTAGAAGGGAAAATAATTAAGGGTCCATGCCTCTTTGAGCAAGGAGGCATGATGGAAAAAAATAGAACCTGTCCAAGTTGCGTCCATTATTTAAGAGATATCTGCCCGCTTAATAGGGAGCCTCAAGGAGAGACAAAAAAACGAGCCGCAAAAAAAAGAACCATCAAAACTAACGTGTCTCTCAAACCTGAATTTGAAAAGAGCTTTTCAGAAAATGTTTTTCTTCGTCTAAAAAAGATGGACCTGCACTTCGATTCTTATGAGCGAGAGTGGTTGATTAGATGCTCAAAGGAATTTTTGGAGAACGAGACGGTATTTAAGAAAACTCCGCTTCCTTTTCGTGAGGCTAAGAACCTTCGCAAACTCCTGGCTGAATTTCCTTCGGGTATCGACAGATCATATGGCGCGTTAAGGCCTTGGTTGGATCGGGAAGGTTGCGACAAGCTTATCGGCGAGGTCAGAGAAAAGATCGCTGAGCTTTCACTTTACATCGAAAAGGTGATAACACCAGCAACTGGGGGAAAGACAAGGCCCATGAACTGGCCAGTCTCTCGATACCTTAACCAGCTGGCGCAGATCTATGAGGTAAATACCGGAAAAATCCCCGCAAGAACCCATCCCGGTTTTGCGCGGTTCGTGAAAATTTGTATTCAGAATTTGGGAATGAAGCTTAGTGAAGACCAAATCGAAAGAGGAATCCGCCGCTACCGTCCACTCCGCAAGCAACTCGTGAAGCACCTCCCGACATAAAGCCGGGGCAACATCTCACGCCTTTAGCCCATAGATACTGCCTTTGACACTTCCAGTACACTAGTCTAAATTTTAAAAAAAACTAAAAGTTTAAATTTTTGGAGGACACTATGGAACGACGTCTCAGGATCGGACGGGTTGCTAAAGAAATTGGAGTAAGCGATCAGACGATTCGCAATTTAGAAAAGCGAGGGCTCATTTGCCCACAGAGAGATTGGGATGGGAATAGAATTTTTGATCCGGGAGATATTCAGAGGATCTCTGAAATTCTTTTCCCTGGAGGAAAGGATCGAAGATGAAGCAGGCCGCGAGAGAAAAAATCACCGCGACCTTTCAGTTCAACCGTCATGGAGATCCGGTCCAGATTTTTTTGAACGCATCAAGCGAGGCCGACCAAAGAATTTTAGAAGCGGGCCTTGAACGATTGTTTAAACGTGAAAAAATAGGCCTCCTGAGGAGAATTTTCAGGGGCAGAGGTCGGAGATGAAAGCCGTTGAAGGTCAAGAGTACGAAAGGGCCGTATTAGGTCACTGCCTTAGATTCCCCGAAAAGGTTGCCTTCATCATTGATGGACTGAGGGAAGACGATTTCTCTCCGAAGTGCAGGGCCATTTATAGCGCGATCAAATCACTCCACGTCAAAAAGACTCCGGTAAACCATTTAACCGTATCGACTCAGATGAGATCTGACGGAGCCGAAATGCCGGCTTCAGAGTTGATCGAATTGGAAGAGTTCTCCATCGACGGCCAGGAGACGTATGACAGGGACCAGCTTAAAATCCGCTCTACAAAAAGGAAGCTTCAATCGTTTCTTTCGGAGTCCATCAAAGAGATCCCTTCCCTTGAATATTCGGAGCTCGACAAAATTTCTCGCGGGGTCTCCGAGATCCTGTCAGATGGGAAGCCCTTCGAGAGCGATTTCATCAAAAGCTCAAGCGTATTTTTTGAACAGATAAAGAATTTCTTCGATCATCCCGAGGCTAGCAGGGCAATCGCGACCGGATGGGAGAAGCTTGATAAGCTCCTTGGAGGTCTCAGACCGAATGAGTTGACAGAGCTGACAGGGGAGACCGGAAGCGGAAAAACTACGTGGGCGGCCAACCTCGGATATCGTCTTTCCAAAAATGGGCATCCGGTGCTGATCGCGAGCTTCGAAATGAAGCCGCTCAGCATAATCAAGAAAATGCTTCAGATGGAGAGCGGCCGGCCGCTGTCGTTGCACACGCTTCAATCAGTCTCACCGTTCTACGTCCGGATTTCTTCCTTTCCGATTTTTTTCCTCGACCAATATGGAGAAATTAGCCTCTCACAATTAAAGCAGGCGATCTTCTATGCCAGGCGCCGGCTCAAGATCGAATTTGCGATCCTTGACCATCTTCATTTCTTCCTAAAATTTTCAGGAGATCACGAGCGCCAGGCGATCGACCAGGCCCTCAGAGATCTTAAGTCCTGGGCCATGGAGCTCGGGATCCACATTCTCTTAATCGTTCACCCGACCAAGATTGAGAGCGAAAATCGACCCATTCGCCTAAATGACCTGAAGGGGTCAAGCGGTCTAAAGCAGGTCGCCGATAACGTCATTTCCATTTGGAGGCCACGAGACAAAGACGATCTGAAGCGCCCTAAGGCCGAGATCGTTTTAGACGTGCTGAAGGTGAGAGACGACGAGGGAGACGAGGGAAAAATAATTTTGACCTTCGATAAGCGATCGCAGTCTTATTCAGATTCGGGACCGGATCTCGCGAGGTCCGTCGAGGGGGAGAGGTCCCCTGCCTCTTCCCCGAGTTCCCGATCCCCACAGGGGAGGGAATGGCAGAGTGGATACGATTCATGATGAAGGGTGGGTCAAACTGCATCGAAAAATTGAGAGATCCGCAGTATTCCAGAATGAAGGACTTCTCAAGGTTTGGATATGGTGCCTGATAAGAGCAAATCATGATGATAAATGGGTCCCTGTTAGGACTGGAAGAGGAACAACACAAGTGCTGGTGAAAAAGGGGCAGTTCATTTTTGGCAGAAAAACAGCAGCTAAAGCTCTTAAGATGAAAGAGCCTACAGTCCAGAAGCGGATGATGGTTTTGAGAAATCTTGAAAATCTTATCATCCAAAGTAACAGCCATTATTCAATCGTAACAATAATAAATTTGGACACTTATCAATCAACCCTTGAAGTTAAAGTATCACCTGAAGTATCAGGCAAGTATCAGGCAAGTATCACAAACAAGAATTATAAGAATGAAAAGAAGTTAAAGAGTGGTCGGAAAAAAGAACCCGACCCGAGAGTGAAGGAGTTTTTAAACTTTTGGGGAGAAGCCTTTCAAAAAGAAACAGGGCAGCCTTATGTCTTTAGCTTTGATAAAGAAAGAAGCCTTGCCAAGGGCCTTCTAAAAGTCCACTCTCTTGAGACCATCAAAGAGATGACAAAGATTTTCTTCAAAGATGAACAGGCAAAGCGAAGAGGCTTGACCATTGGGATTCTCTACCAGGAAATAAACAGGCTCCTCAGCTTAAAGGCAATGAGTCCCTTGGAAGAGGCAAAAAGGGAGGCTCAAGAGAAAAATGAACTCGCCGACGGCGTGCTTTAGGTGAATGACGAATGGTCTTAAAAGCGGATGATGGAAAACGATGGCCCCGGCTCATGTCGGTGAAAATAGCAGCCGAATACCTTTCTCTGAGTCCTCGGACCATTTACAACGGCCTCTCGAAGGGTGCGGAGACTCCCTTCCCTGTCCCTCATAAACATTATGGGAAAAGGGTTCTTTTTGAGAAGAAGGATATTGACGAGTGGGCGGACAAGCTTTCTCAATAGACTCCCACTCTAAAGGCACGTTTGAAGTCATTGAAAAGACAAGGACTTTTAAAGTGTTGCTAACGGAGTGTCAACAAAATGGCTGACGGCAAAAGTACACTAACCTTGCAGATCGCCGGGACAATGAAGGGGAAAAAGCACACCCGGACCATAAAAACCGGGCTGTGGAGTGATCTTCGAGGCGTCCACATCGATGGACGCTCAAGATTGGGGAAGTGGATGAATCACTTGCGCGGAGAGCTTATCAAGCATTGTGGAGGTGAGCCGTCGGTCGCGGAGTCGATTCTAATTGAGCAGATCGTGATCAAGACTTTAAAAAGCCACCTCTACCATGTAGGGCTTTTCAAGGATAAGTCTTTCGGCAGCAAGGATCATGCGCTTGCGATTCAGAATTCTATAAGACTCGATCTCATGGCCTTGGGCCTTCAAAATCGAGCGAAGAACGTGACCACTTTGGAAGCGTACCTGGAAAGCAAAGCAGAAGGGGTTCATTCTTGTAGTCCACTTTCCTCAGACCCTGGCCCCGAGACAGTACCCTGAAAAGGGGAAGGACGGGGCGCAATAGAAAGGAGATTTAAAATGGCGACCACAGTCACGATGCAAGCCACCAGTGCGGCATGGGCAGGGTTAACGATTTATTTTTCTGACGGGAGTACAGCAATCGTGCCGTCGAACCTTCAGGTCCAGGTTCCCGTTGGCCCTGGCAATATGGATGTCACCGCTCTCCAAAGGCAAAAATTTACGTTTGTTTAGATCCTCCTTCAAGGCGGCAGCTTTCCGAGTAGCGAAAGCGAATAGACGGTCTGAGGCAACCCGACGGGTGGGTTGAAGAGAAAGCAGAAATCCGCCTGCTTTCTCGCCTCGGGCCGCCATGGTGAAAAGGTATGATCACACTTACAGACTTCATAGACCAGTTTGCGATCAAAGAGGACAGGCAGCCTCTTCACCTTGAAGACCATCAACGTCGAATCCTCGACGAAGCCTTCCGGTTCGATGAGAATGGAAGGCTCGTCTATCGGACGATCATTTATTCCGCACCTAAAAAGAGTGGCAAGACCGCCGTGAACAGCTTGGTCTGCTTATGGTGGGCTTTTTGTGGTGGTCAATCTCCCGATGAGATAATTGTAGCTGCCAACGATTTAGACCAGTCGATCTCTCGTGTGTTCGATGCAGCCAAAGGATTCATTAACCGTAACCCAGTACTCAAACAAAAGGCGGAGCTGCAACGACTGTTGATTCGGCTCGATAATGACACCACCATCAAAGCTATTCCGAATGACTTCGCGGGCGAGAGCGGAGGATCTCAAGGTTGCGTGTCCCTTGACGAGTTGTGGGGGTACATGAGCGAAAAATCTCGACGCCTTTTTGAGGAATTAACCTGGATTCCTACCAAAAAAAACAGCTTCAGATTTGTTTCCACCTACGCGGGCTGGACTGAAGAAAGTCTCCTTCTCGAAGAGCTCTATCACCGGATTTTTGACAAACAAGGAAACGTCAAGCCTGGCGTCAACCGGCCGCTCGGAGAAGATTTTCCGGTATACACCGTCGGCGATCTCTTCATGTATTGGGACCATGAGGCACGAATGCCCTGGCAGACACCGGCCTATTACGAAAGCCAGCGAGCGGATCTCCGGCTCAATACTTACCTTCGCCTACACGAGAACAAGTGGGTATCGAATGAGAGCTCTCTCTTCGATATGGAGGATTGGGACAAGTGTGTGGACCCGGGTTATAGTCCTCCGCTTCCAAACAAAAGCATCCGGCTTTACGTCGGGGCGGACGCCTCGGTAAAACGGGACAGGAGCACCGTTGTCTCGGTCTACCGCGAAGGGAATTCAGTCAAGCTCGGGCCTTTCCGAGTGTGGCAGCCGTCGCCTGGTCAACCCATGGATTACGAAGCGACGATGGAGAGCTTCATCGATGAGCTCGCTAAAAGCTATCATGTCGCGGGCGTTTACTACGATCCTTTTCAGTTTCACCGATCGGCAACGACCCTGACTCAGAAAGGGGTCAAGATGGTCGAGCTTCCTCAGACCGTTGGTAACATGACCGATGCGGGTCAAGCTCTTTATGACCTCGTGAAGCACCGGAACCTCACGCTCTACGAAGACGATGAGCTGAGGAGAGAGGCCTCATTCGCTGTCGGGAAAGAAACCCCCAGGGGAATGAGGATCGTTAAGGAGAAGGCCGCGCACAAGATTGACGCGATCATTGCCCTGGCCATGGCGGTCTGTGGGGCGGTGGGTCAAGCGGGAGGCGGTGCGGAGGCAATGCTCGATTTCTATAAGAGAAAAATAGAGGAGCAACAGGCGGCTCAAAATTCATAGAAAGGGGAATTTGAGAAATGAACGTCGAGAAAGCAAAGCAAGAGGTCGAGCGCAGAGAAAAGGCGCTTTTGAAATTGAATGACCAAAGGGAAAATCTCTCTCAGGGGATCGTAGCCTTGGAGAGGAAAAAGGCGGCAGCCGAAAGAGCCCTGGCCATGGGTGACGAGAGCAAGCGAAAGGAGATTCGCAGAATCGAAGACGAGATCGATCGCCCGAGATTGAAGGGGCTCGAGACCTTAATCGAGGAGGCCCGGCAAGAGATCGAGAAGGCGAAGGAGAATTTGGCCGTAGCTTCCAGAGAGAAAGAGCAACGCTGGAGAATTTTCAAGACAGAGGAGACCATGCGGGACAGCCAGGATTTACTCGCCGGTCTCCCAAAACTTTTAGACGAGGCAATAGAGGCTGAAGTCAAAAGTGAAACCACGCTGGGCAAGATAGCGGTCGTTTGGGCAATCTTAGAAGGCCGCGGATCGTTCGAAGGGCAAAAGAGGGCCTTTGAATTTATCCTGGACATTCCGAACAAGCTGGGCGAGCGTCGGAAGCAAGCTGGTTTAGAATATTTGGATCTCCCTGGCCCTCCTCCAATGGTGCTCAAACCGTCGCTTCCCGCTTCGCCAGGGGTCCGCTTTACGAGGGAGCACGCGCAGGCTTATGAGAGAGTAAGGCTCGAGGAGCTGCGTCAAAGATTTGAGGCAAACGAAAAATGAGAAAGGAGGCATTATGAGGTATCGGGAGAGAGCGGAAGACGAAAGAATTTTTGAGAAGAGAAAACTCGCCGAAATGTTCGTCCTCCAAAATGAGGCTCGACGAGGGCATCCCGGCGCTGTTGATCGAAGTGAAGACGAAGATCAAAGACTGGCCCAGAGGTGCCATGAGTTGGATCTGTCTTTTGAATCCACCAATGAGGTGAGAAAAATACAAGAAGGAGGCAATATGAGAAAGTGCTTTAAGTGCGGTACGTATTTGGCTAAGGATGATGGTGTCAGAGGCGTGTGGAAGAAGCACGGGAATCAGCTTTTGGATTTCTGTCATAAATGCAGGCCGGATGGGCCAGCGGATAGTGTTGCGCACAAGATCGATCAGCTCGGTCCCCCGCATTCAGCCAGTCTCTTCGACGTCACGCCGGAAACGGAAAGGACGCTGGTGAATCGCCCCGTGCCTCGTGACGACAATGAACGCTGGGTCGCTGAAACTCAAACTCGGATCGCGACCCTGGACACGCTGATAGCTGCCGGCGAAGGCGATGCTGGCGCCATGTCGAACGAACGGGCACGGCTACGGCTTCAATTGTCGCTCCGGACGACACCGGCCAGGCTCACCAATCGAGCGGGTGCGATTGAGCCAACGACCCCGAGCGGTCTCACATAACCGGATCCGGGGATGCCGGCCCTCCCAAAACTCAAAGGCTTCTGCCCCTTTGAACCTCTTAGTAGTCGCTGGCGTCCCCGGATATTTGCCTCGCTTAGCTTCGTTAACGCACGCCCAGGAGGTTTTCCTTATGAAACAAAGGTCCAGCAAGGGGATATGTAAGAATCCGCTCTGTAATCGAGAATTCACTATGAATATTTCATGGCAGAAGTATTGCTCCGATCAATGCCGACTGGAAGGATGGGTCCTTAACAAGGCAAGATCTCTTAACGCGAAGAAGACAGAGGAGAAGGGGCAATAATTTCTCAACAATAGGGTCTAAGACCTTTTGTTCTTTGACAACTGAATATTGATTTTCTTTTTGAGGATTACACCTACAAATCTTCAATAGGGATATGACCTGGGAGTGACGATTACGAGTAGAAATATGCATGAAAAAAGCAGGGCCATTTTCTCACAGATTATCTCTTTCCTAGATGCGCTGGCTCGCCGTGGGCAAGGCCACCGTCAATCACGATCGTTTCTCCTGTGATGTAGCTTCCTGCCTTAGAGGCCAGAAACACGACTGCGCCTGCGATCTCTTCCGGCTCACCGAGCCGCATCATGGGAATCTGAGTAACCGCTTTCGCGCTGACCGCTGGATCTTTCCACAGGGCCTCACTCAGACGCGTTTTGATGACCCCCGGCGCAATCGCATTGACTCTGATCTTGTACTGTCCCCACTCCTTGGCCATGACCTGGGTGAGCATGATGACAGCGGCCTTAGTCACGCAGTACACGCCCAGATCACCCGCCCTCAGGCCGCCGACGGACGCGGTGTTGATGATGCATCCTTCGCCCTGACCCTTCATGATTCTCGCCGCTAACTGACTCAAGAAGAAGAGACCCTTGAGATTGACATTCATGGTGATATCATAGGTCTTCTCATCCTGGTCCATGAGCGGGCCGTAATAGGGATTGGTCCCCGCGTTGTTCATAAGGATATCGATTCTTCCGAATGCTTTCATGACCTGCTCGATCAACGACTTGGAGTCCTCTATTTTGGCGATGTGGGCCGCCACGGCCATTGACTTGACGCCTTTGACTTTTATTTCCTCGGCCACTGATTCGAGGTCAGCGATTTTTCGACTACCGACCACCACGCTGGCCCCGGCATCGGCGAGGGCAAGAGCGCTGGCACGTCCGATGCCGCGGCTCCCGCCGGTTATCAAGGCCACCTTTCCTTCAAGAGAAAACAAAGAGAGATTCATGGTCTTTTCCTTTCTTAAGCGTTTTGTTGATAAATACCACGGCACCGCATGGTTCTTTTTTTCTTAGCTGCTTTCGGAATGCCTTGGTACGATTCATCCATGTCAGGCATTCTCCTGCTCTTTTGTTTATGAAAGCTTTACGTAGGTTAGATCATCCTGCCAGCCATCCACATGGGCGGCCCGTTTTGCCGCCGATTCGAGTTTTTTCCAGTCGGCGCTACCCTATAAGAACATCTCCTGAGCCGCCATGGACCCTTCTCCGTGAATGGTATCGATCTGGTAAAAATCGCAGATCATGTCCTTGGCAAGCCGAATCACCCGAAGCCGATCCTCCGTCGCGACTCCTTCCTTTGCACTCAGGTATTTTTCAATGTGGGGCCGGATCTCGGCAGTGTTCCAATCCCGGAATGTAGGAACCGTTGCTGACAACCCCCCAGCAATGTCCTGCGGATTATGGCACATCTGGTGAAGGTTACTCGAAAAGGTGTTCCTGGAGGCATTAATAGCCATCCGGTTGGGCATCATCACGTCGCTCCCGAATTCCTTTCTAGGATCGAGGCAAGCTGCTTTCCCCAACTGGGCCACGGTTTCAGTGATCATGGCTATCCAGGCCAGCTTTTTCCGAATATGACTGACACCCAAGCCCGATTGCTTTTACAGCCCTAGCATTTCCGCTACTATCTCTTTGTGGAAACACGTATCACCTAAAAAAAACTCTTCGGCCTTTGCCCGCCTTGAGTAAAGCTCCATGTCATAGTCCTTAATTAATCCGCTTCCTCCATGGATCTGATGGCCGCTTGCACAGATTCTATTGTAAGCTTGA
>Ga0326728_10012891_pt1 | contig 18378 bp, 15 predicted proteins | sample MB3enrmetagenome_FD_207602 | JGI IMG/M metagenome (GOLD analysis project Ga0326728, IMG submission 207602) | Lab enriched peat soil microbial communities from McLean, Ithaca, NY, United States - MB31MN | ecosystem: Environmental > Terrestrial > Soil > Wetlands > Peat | place: USA: New York... | reverse complement strand
CCGGGAGTGGCAGGGGTACCTCATCGTCATCGACCCGGAGAAGTCGGAGATCGCGCGCAAGATGGGGATCCATGCCGCGGGCCGGTACGCGCTCCGCGTCAAGTGACGAGCGGGCGTGGGCGGTCCCGGAGTCGCTGCGGGCGACCCTGGGAGTGCGGTACGGCCCCGTCTATTCAGGGGCGGACGCAGACCGTCACCTGCTGGCCCTCGAAACGTTCGGTGCGTGCGGCGACCTTGTGACCGCGCGAGCGATCGAGCTCGACCACCCTCCGCTCATCGGCATCGTGGACTATAAGACACGGCGGAACGAGCCCGTCGACCCGAAGCTGTTCCAACCGCTCGCGCGCCGGCGTCTCCTTCGCGTCACGAATCCGCCCGGAATGCTGACCCAGCATCTCCGCGAGGCCGTCCGCGAGCTCGCCGGCTCGGGCGGCGGGCTCATTGAGGTCGATGGCGAAGAGGACCTCGGGTCGCTCGCGCTCGTCGAATCGCTCCCCGCCGGGGCCACCGTTATATACGGAATCCCGGGTGCGGGGGTCTCTTTCGTCCGCGTTGACGCGGTGTCGAAGGAGCACGTACGGCAACTCATCGCCCAAATGGAGCTTCGGAGAATCGACCGTGGAGATTAGGATCCTCGAGGACCGTGCGAACCCGCTGATGAAGCGCCACGAGCTTCGGTTCGAGGTCGCGCACGCGACCGCGGCGACGCCGAGCCGGGACGCCGTCCGAGGGGAGCTTTCGAAGCTCGTCAACGCCCCCAAGGACCGGGTCATCATCGAGCGGATGAACGCCCGTTACGGCACGGCGGTCACGCGCGGCGATGCGGTCGTCTACGAGTCCGCGGAGGCCGCGAAGGCGATCGTCCGGGGGCACATCCTGATCCGCAACGGCCTCAAGGAGAAGCCGGCCAAGGCCCAGGCGCCCGCCGCCGCGGAACCCGCGGCCCCCGCCGCTCCTGTAGCCGCCGCGCCGGCCGCCCCTGCGCCCGCCCCCGAGAAGAAGGAGTGAGCTCCCGTGTCGAAGGCGCGCGTCGGCCTCTACGAGGTCAAGGGAGACACGCTCGCACGGACGCACAAGTCCTGCCCGAAGTGCGGTCCCGGTACGTTTCTCGCGGACCACAAGGACCGTCGCTCGTGCGGGAAGTGCGGCTACTCGGAGTCGAAGGCCCCGCCACCGACCGCCCGAGTGAAGGCCGGCAAAGGGTAGTTAGCGGCGCCGCGGGGCGGGTATCCCTTGCAAGGGCCTGGCCTGCGGCTACGTGCGCAGGATGAGGACCTCTCCCGGTTTCGGGGGAGGGTGCACCTTCCCGCGGCTCGTCGTGTCGTTCCAGGGGCTCCAACCATGCCAGCGACGTAGCATCTTGACGTGGACCGGCAACCTCGCGCCCCGGAAGTGGTGGCGGTAGAAGTCCATGGTGATCACGTGCTCCTCGAAGACCACGGAGTCGTTGTACCCGCCGACCGCCTCGAACGCTTTGCGGCGAACGACCGCGAACCCCGACATGAACAGCTTGTAGCGGAACACGGCAATCAGCACGTCGAGCAACGTGCTCTCGGCGCGCATCATGAACCGGTTCACGACCGGCGCCGGCCAGTAGAGCTCGGCGATGGCGAAGTCCCAGTCCCATTTCACCCACTCGTCCCAATCCCAATTCGTGACGAGCTGAACGTCATCGTCCACGAACACGAGCACGTCGCCCGAGGCCGCGGCCGCACCGATGTTGCGGGCGTGGGCCGCACCGCCCGGGGTCGAGACGACGAGGAACTCGGAGCCCTTGGGAAGCATCGCCCGGATCCGATCGATCTCGGCCGGGTCGGGGCGGCGCATGGGGGTGATGAAGGAAATCACGAACTCACCTACCCGCCCTCATCGTTCCAAGAGCCGCCCCGCAGCGGCCGGTATCGAACGCAGTTTCAGTCCGGGCACCCGGAACCCCTCCCGGTCGCCCCTAATGAATACTTTGCGCGCCACCGGCTGGTTGGCCGGAACGTCGTAACGAGGGTCCGGCGGGCCTCGCGGCACCGACCTTTCCTCGGGCAGAGCGAGAGACCCGCGGCTTCGCTCCGAGCAAGCACCTAAATACGGTCCCGCGTCGAATGCGACGCGCGGGCTCGTAGTATAGCTTGGACATCACGGAGGCCTCCGGAGCCTCAAACCCGGGTTCGAATCCCGGCGGGCCCGTAACTCCTGTCCCCGAACCGTCCGTCGCCCTCGCGCGCTTCGCTAACAACGTTCAAGTAAGCGTGCTCGGGTCCGGGGTCGGTACATGCCCGTGGAGAAGGAAGGGGTCCGCGCCTTCGAGCCGGAGACCCCCGAGGGAGAGGAGCCGGTCCACCTGGTCGAGCGCATCGAGGAGGAGCTCGACCTCCTCGCGCGCAACGTCGACATCTTGGAAAAGCTCGCGAAGAGCCCCCCGATCGGGATCATCCGCCTGAGCGAGGCGCTCCAACTCCCCATCCACAAGACCCGGTACTCGCTCCACCTGCTCGAGCGCGAGGGCGTCATCCAGCCCTCCGCGGACGGGGCCGTTATCACCGATAAGTCGAAGGAGTTCTGGGCGGACCTCAACCGCTCGCTCGAACGGATGACCGCGATCATCCAACACCTCAAGAGCCGAGCCGTCGAGCACGAGAACCGGCCGCCTTCCAGCCGGAAAGGCTATTAGCGCGATGCCGGCTCGGCACCCCCGGTGCCGCCGTAGCTCAGCGGCAGAGCGATCGGCTGTTAACCGAAAGGTCAGCGGTTCGAAAGGGCAGCGGTGTTCCGCCGCCGCCCCTAAACTCCGCTCGGCGGCGCCTCCCCTTCCCCGCCGGTGGGCCCGTAGCTTAGTCCGGCTCAGAGCGACCGGCTCATAACCGGTCGGTCGACGGTTCAAATCCGTCCGGGCCCATTCTCCCCGGGGCGAATCCCCGTGGAGCCATGTCCCGATTCTCCCCAGCCAACCACGTTCTTGGAGAGAGGTCCAGTTCCAAGAAGGACCGATTGGCCGATTGTCGACAGGGGTCACAAAAGACTATTACCCGGATTCAACCAGTATTGACTGTCATCGAGGACCCGGGCAATCGGTGAGCATCCGTTCCCAGGAACGAAGGTTCCTGGTCGAACCTCACGGTCCATGACCGCCCGAGCCTACCCGCCCAGAGTTCGTAGGCGTCTGTTTCGTCGAGCGTTAACCCTAGTGGGCGCTCTCTTGGTCCTCGCCCTGCTGGCTCTGGGCCCAGTGCCCGGAGTCGTAGGGCAGGGCGTCGCTCTGTCAACTCCCATCACCGAGGCCGTGACCACGCTGACGACCCAGCTTTCGATTTCCCCCACCACTGTTATCGGCCATGCCGGGGCGAACTTCTGGGGGGTGAACATGGCGCCGACCCAGTTGCTCGGCCCGACCCAAACGCAACAACTCGCGCCCACGGGCATCTCGTACATCCGCTGGCCGAGCGCTAAACTGAACGACCAATACGACATCACGACCAACCTCATCCACAACGATAACGGGACCACGACGCTCGGGCGCACGACCCCGAGCGAGTTCGTCTCGTGGTGCCAGTCGGTTCACTGTCATGCCATCCTAGGTATTCCGGGCGAGATCAACAGCCCCACACAAGCGGCCCAGGAGGTCCTCTACGTGGAACAGGTCCTCGGGTTCCACCCGGCGTACTGGGAGATCGGCAACGAGCCCGGTCTCTGGACGCACTACGACGTTCCTTGGAGTCATTGGAACACCGGACAGAGCTTCGGCATCAACGCCTCGGGGTACGCCCAACTCGTGCAGCGATACATCGGTGCCATCCACGGAGTCGACCCGACGGCACCGGTGATCGGGCTTCCCGGCACAGGGATCGGAGCTTACGGGGAGAACGAGTGGATCTTCGATACGGTGCAGCTGAACGGCCCCAACCTGTCGGCGGTTGCGATTCACGTGTACCCCGCGGGCCACCTGACCGGGCTCACGGGGAACCTTTCGGATTTCGACCAGTCGCTCTTGTCGAAGGGCTCGCTGGACTCGCGAGTTCCGCTCGACAAGGCCGCCATCGTGTCGGCCTGTCCGACGTGTAGAATCCAATTGTTCGCGACGGAGTTCAACGCCGCCTCCGTGGGTGCCATCAACGACACCGGAACGTACGGCCAGTTCATGCAGGGCTTCTACGAGGTGCCGTACGTGGCCGCGGAGGTCGCGCAGGGATTGCTTCAGAACGTGAGGGACATGGATTTCTACAACCTCGAGGGGGGTTTTCCGGGTGCCCTGTTCGACCATAACGAGAGCGCGCGCCCGGTCTACTATCTCTTCACGATGATGCTCCGTCACCTCGAGCCGAACGCTGTGCAAACCACCTTCAGCGGGTCTCTCGGCGAGTTCTACGGGGTGGCGTCCGTTTCGGGTTCCACGTCGATGACGCTCCTGGTCGCCAACGCGAACCCCTCCACAACGATCAAATTCGGTCTCGGCGGATCCGGCTTCTATCTGGAGGAACCGGGAACGGCCTGGACCTTCACCTCGGGGATGACGGAGCCGTCCGCCACGACCTGGTCCGGGTCGGCACCGCTCCACTGGACCGTCCCCGCCGAGAGCGTGCTGGTCATCAACGTAACGTAGCCAAACGCATCCCGGCGCCAAGAGGCGACCGGCGTGCGAAACCCGAACCCCGCCCGAGTGACGTATCGACGCGCGACCAGTGCTGACCTGGAAGTGCTGACCGAACATCGCCACCGAATGTGGACGGCGATCGGGAGACACACCGAGGCCGAGATCACCGAGCACGACCTTCGCTATCGTCGGTGGGCGAAGCCGCGACTCCGCTCGGGAGAGCTCCTCGGGTTCGTCGCCGAGGCACGGGGCGGCCTAGCCGTCGGGAGCGGTCTCGTCTGGCTCCGTCCGGACCAGCCTCGCCCGCAGATCCCCGGCCTGGTGTCTCCGTACATCCTTTCGATGTACACCTGCCCTGACTGGCGGGGGCAAGGAATCGCCTCCGCATTGGTTCGCCGCCTGGTCACGGTCTGCCGCGCGAGCGGCTACCCGAACGTGGAGCTGCATGCCTCGGTGCAAGGCCGTCACGTCTATCGGCGTCTCGGGTTCGAACGAACCTGGGAGATGCGGTTCTGGATCGACCCGCGCATACGTCGGCGTCGGGCCGCAGCGGCCACGAAGGTTCGACCGAAAAGGAAGAATGGGTTGGACCGGGCGCGTTAACCGCACCCGCACCCGCCGGACCCGCAACCACAGCCGCCCGCCTCCGCGCCCGGCTCGGGGCCGGAGGTCGTCGGCGCGTTCTGCGACGTGATCTTGAATCCGGAGACGTTCAGGTCCTGGACCCAGTCAATCCGAGCCCCGTTCAGTAGGTCGGCCGACATGTCGTCGACCACGATCGAGAAGCCGTCGGCCTGGACCACCTGGTCCCCGTTCCGAGGCTTGTCGAAAGCCATACCGAACGAGGGACCTCCGCCGTGCCCGCCACCGCTCCCGCATCCCCCACCCTCGCTGGAACCACAGCTACAGCCGCTTCCGCAGCCGCCACCGCTACCGGCGGATTGGAGATAGACGCGAACGGCCACGCCGGGCTTCTGGCTCTTGATCAGGTCCCGTACCTGGTCCTGCGCCTCTTTTGTGACTTCCAATGTGATCTTACCTTCGCTCATGCCTGGGACCCTCCTCGTTTCCCCGAATAAGGACGAAACGCCGTCTATAAAACGCCGGTGTCGCGAACGTCGTGACTTACGCCGAGAACGACTTCCCGCAGGAGCAGGTCTCTTTCGCGTTCGGGTTGTGGATCTTGAAGCCCGAGGCCTCGAGGCCGAGCAGGAAGTCCACCTGGACGCCTTCGAGCAGCGGCGCGCTCGCACGATCGACAACGACGAGAAGGCCGCCATCCTGGTAGGCGACCTCGTCGCCCGTCTCCCGATGGTCGAACGACATCCCGTACGTGAGGCCCGAGCATCCCCCGCCCTGGACGTAGAGGCGCAGGGCGGAGCCGGGCTTCCCCTGCTTCTCCATGATCTTCAACACCTGGTCCCGCGCGGCGGGAGTGACTTCGACCGTTACCATCTCACTGTCCGATAGTCCCAACCTGTCTGAGGGATAAAGGGTCGCTAACGGCAGGGAAAGTCGGGAGCGCCCTTTGAGAGGGAACGAACCGTTCCGGACGGAACAAGTTATACCGCGCCTCGCTACCCCGTGCGACGACGCCTCGGCTGCGGCACGAACCTCAGAAGAGAAGATCATGAAAGAAGGATGGGAGCATCGGGCGGCGGGAAGGATAGGAATGCACCGGTTTGGAATGCGGCTGGTCGCGCCGGTCGGCGCGGTCGCCGTGATTGCCCTCCTGCTCCTCGGAGCGGGGACGGCCGCCGCATGCGGCACTCCACCGTCCCAACCTTCCCCTACCGTACTGACCACAATCCCCTTGATCGATGCGATCGCCGCGAACTCCTCGATGGTCTTCGCTCAAGGAGTGGCGAACTGCTCCCAGATATGGGCTATCACGCCCTCGGGGAGCGTCTTCCTCTATGCGACCGTTCCGGTCGCGAATAGCGCGTGCGATGAAGGAGCGCTCGTCCTGGCGCCGGCTCTCAACTGCACTACCCACATCGAGCCTCCGCAACCCGACCTAGTTGCCTCGTCCACGAGTCGAGATTCGGGCAACGGCGGAGCGTATGGTCACGGGGATTGCCATCACAACGCTACCGGCATCGCCCTCTATGATGTCGTGGCCGGAGGCCTTTACGAGATCACCGACAACGGCGCCAACGTGACACAGCTGGCGACGTTCCCGATTTCCGGCAAGCCCGCCGAGAACATGGGGCTCGCCTACGACCAGGTCGGAACGTTCAACCACGACCTGATCGTGACGAGCAGCTACCGCGGGGAGGTCTGGCTCTACAACTGCACCAACACGACGGTGCTCGTGAAGTTGCACACCTACATCGGAGGGCCCGCCGTCGCACCGATGCGCTTCGGCGCGTATGGGGGGGACCTCGTCCTCGCCGCCAAGACGCGGGGGGAGGTGCTCGCGATTTCTCCGACGGGTACGGTATCGATCGTCGCGAACTGGTCGAAGGCGAACGCCGTCACGTTCCCTTCCGCCGGGGGGTACGGCCAGCACGGCTGGAACGGCGATTGGGGCTGGGGCGGTTGCGGCGGGGGTTGTACGTTCGGCCCCGAGCACTACGCGCTGTTTGTCGCCAACTATTCGTCGGGAGCCCTCGAGGCGTTCCCCGCGAGTGACCTGCGAGGCTACGCCGGGCAGGGGTTCGTCGCGGGCGGGCTCAACCAGGGGATTGCGACGTTCACGTCCAACGGGGCCACCACGCTCTTCGCGTCCCAAACGCAGCGTCTCTCCGACATCGCCTCCGTGACCTGTTTCCCCTCCCAGAGTAGCTGGGGCCATGGATGGGGCGGCGGGGGCGGACGGGACCCCGGGGGCCCCTGAAGTCTCTCTCCTGAGTACGGCTCGTCCACCGGTCCTCCCTTCGTAGCGGAAGCGCTCACCGCCTCGGGGACAGGTCAAGAGTCCGTCCGCGGACCTCGCGGGGACCCGGTGGGTTGCCGGGAGGTTTCATCCCGACGGAGGACGCTTATCTAGGTCTCCGCCGTGCTCAGACCCAATGTGTCGACTCTTTGGGGTCCTGTCGGTCCAAGCAGGATCCGCCGAACCGTGGCTCGTGCGCTCTGACCGATCGCTGCTGGCGCAGTCGAACGTCGACCCCGAACGGGCCCAGAAGGACGGTTGGGGGATCGGCTGGTTCGTGGACGGCGGTCGGGCCCGGGTCGAGAAGGGGAAGGTAGGCGCGTTCGCCGAAGGTGAGCGGGAGCACTACCTGCGGGCGGCCGCGGAAGCCCGCGGGACCCTCATCCTCGGTCACCTTCGACATGCGAGCAATCCGCTCAAGCTTCCGTACGAGCGGCTGATCGCGCTCGAGAACTCCCAGCCGTTCGAGGACCACACGAGCCTCTTCGCCCACAACGGAGCGATCTCGTTCCCGACCGAGACCCGCCCCCTCCTCGGGGTCCATGAGGTCAAGATCCGCGGTGTCAACGACAGCGAGGTGCTGTACTGGCTCTTGGTACGGAACACGGAGGAGCACGGGGACCCACTGGCCGGATACGTGCACACGGTCGAGGACCTGGTTCGGGTCTGGCAAGGGGTCGGCAAGCCCCCCCTCCCGCCGTTCTCGGGGTTGAACGTCCTCTTCACGCGCGGACCCGATGAACTCTGGGCGTTCTGCCTGTGGACGGGGGACCACGGCGTGGGTCTCTTCGACGCGACGCGCCGCTACTACGAGATGACCTACCAGTCGGCCGCCCACCGGGTCATTGTCGGCTCGGAACCGTTCGACGGGGAACCTGGGGTCTGGAAGTCGATGCCGAGCGGGACGTACCTCTACGCCCGCCGCGGTCCTCACCACGTGGATGTGAAGGTTGCCAAGATTCCCCTTCCCTCGGGCCTCGAGATCCGCCCGCCCCCGAGTTAGGGGCGCGGAACGGGACGGACGGGCCGGGCCGCACGGTCGTGACGAGCGAACTGCTCTCGGGTCCTGACCTCGGGGCCGGCTACCTTCACCAACTTTCCCTCGATCGCGAAGGGGAGGTGACCGCGTTCACCTTCCATGCCCAGGCCGGGGGGTTGGATGCGGCAGGTCCGCCGAAGGGTCCTCTCGACGTCTTCGGATTCGTTCACCCACCGTCGCCCTGCCCGTTCGGTGGGCCACGTTGCTGGCACCGTCGATTTCAACTTCCCGTCTCAGAGGCGCCGCACGCCCGCCAAGCGTACAACCGGAACCGGTTCGTCCTGCAGACGATGCTTGACCAGGTCTACGACCGAGCTCCCGCCGGTGTCGAGACCGCGCTCGAGGAGGTGGTCCAACGGATTTCGGGGCCGCTCGCCCAGGAGAGGACCGATTGGTACGTGGGTGGGTCGGCCGCCGCCTGGCTGCTCGGGGCCGGGGTCGTTCCGGCCGACGTCGACCTCGGTACGACGCGCGCCGGAGTGGGTCGGGTGGCAGCGCTCCTTGCGGAGTACCTGATCGAGCCGTTCGCCCCGACGGAATGGCCAACCGCGGGGATGGTCCAGGGAGCCCGTGCCTTCGTAGGGACCTTCCAGACGGGGGCGCGCGTGGAGTGGGCGGTGCCGCTCGAAGCTCGGACGCCCGAGGCGTTCGAGGAGTGGAGCGGCCGAGCGGACGTGGTCCGACTAACGACCGCCTCCGTCCATGGGCACGAGGTCCGCGTTACTCGACCAGAGTACGCCCTCGTTCGGGCCCAAGAGAAGCACCGGCCGAACGACGTCGCGGCGATCGTGGAGGTCGTTTGGCGGCTCGGTCCGGACCGTGAGCTTCTCGGCGCCCTGCTCGCGCGCTCCCGCCTGACGGAGCCTGAGCGAGCGACCATCCGACAACAGTTCCTCGGCGAGCGATCGACGTAACGTTCCGCCGGTGTTGCCCGTTTCCCCTCAAAGCGCATCTTCATAGGCCTCGGGTCCGAGCCCCGAGGGATGCTGGCCCCGCTAACGGTCCCCGCTCCGGAGCATCTCACCCCCCACGACCTCGTCACGTACTTCCGCTGCCCGCACGAGATGGAGCTCACCCACGCGTTGCACGCTCAGCGGACGACCGGGACGCTCGGGCCTGTACGGACTCCGCTGGACGTCGTCCCCCTTCGGCAATCGCCTCTCTTCTCGCCTCCGTTGAGCCAGATCACCGTGAACGAGGGGCGTCTCGACCTCTTCGACGACGACCGCCTCGTCTACGAGGACCCGGGCGAGGACGACCTTCCGATGCTGTTCCCCCCCGAACGGGTGCAGATCGACCCGAAGTTTGCGAACGGCCACACCACGCTCGTGGACGCGGCGTGGGGAATCGCTGGTCGCCCCGACCTCGTGGTCCGAAGAGGCGACGGAGGGTTGTTTCCGATCGAGTACAAGGAGACCCACCTGTTCGGAGGATATCACGAGGCGCACGGTCGCCTCTTCGACACGATCCAGGCAATCGCCGAGTGCCGGCTCGTCGAGGTAACCTTCGGTTGTCGTCCCTCGTTTGGGGTCATCCTCTACGGTGACGAGACCGGCGGTGGGCTCCACGAAGGATGGGTCCAGATCCCGTACGGGGACGCGGAGGAACGCTGGCTCAAGGTCGCAATGGACCAGGTCCGACAGGACCGGACCCGGGCCCCGGTGCCCGCTCTACGCACTTGCGGCAGCTGCGAGCCGAACGCCGACGGGTACTGCCGATTCGCAACGGCCCGGTACGAGGGGCCGCACCACCACCAGGCCTTCCTCACGAGCCGGAGGCCGTAGTCCGTCCGACCGCCTTCCTTACACGTACTCCCGGAGCGCGAGCGGTCCCAGGAGTCCGAGCGCCTCGAACCGGAACGTCTGCTTCAGGACGTTCGCGAACGGGAAGAACGGAATCCACGCGAGCACGTCGGTCCGGCGCATCCGGACGAGGAAGTAGCCGAGCGGGATGGCGCGTATCGCGATCGCGATCGCGAGGAGCACGGCGGTGTCCACGAGCGCCGGCACCCCCAGGATGACGATCAGGAGCACAAGGAACAGATAGACGAGGCTGCGAACGCCCGAGCGCATCAGCATCAGGAACCAGAAGAAGACCGCGAGACCCCCGAACTCTGGCGTCGGTCCGAGGAGCGCGGGGTAGTGCTGGCCGTTCGCCATCAGGATGCCCCGGGCCCACCGGACCCGCTGCTTCCTCAGGGTGTTGTAGTTCTCGGGGACGTCCTCGAAGGCGATCGCCCCGAACTCGATTCGCAACCGATAGCCGAGGCGCTGGACGCGCATCGAGATCTCGGTGTCCTCCCCGTTCCAGGGCACCCAGCCCCCGAGCTCGACCAGGTCCTTGCGGCGGTACGCCGAGAAGAGGCCGTCGATCACCTCGGCCGACCGGGTCCCCATCCCCGCCGGGCGAAGGAGGTAGTGGTTCCACGCGATCTCGAGCGCCCGCAGCTTACGGGGCCACCCATCGCGCTGACGGGGATGGACCGCCCCCTGCACCCCACCGACCTCGGGGTCGGCAAAGTGCGAGATCATCGCCGAGAAGCCCGGCTCCTCCGAGATGAACGTGTCCCCGTCGCACCGCAGCACGATCTCGCCCGTGGCGATCGCGAGCGCTCCGTTGAGGGCGTTCGACTTCCCTCCGTGGGGCAGGTCGACCACGAGCCCTCGCGCGTGCTCGAGCCGGAGGACGGCGGCCCGGGCGAGCTCGGAGGTACGGTCGGTCGACCCGTCGTTCCCGACCACGATCTGTACCGGACCGGGGTATCGGGCCGCGGCCCGGTCCGCGGAGGCGATCGCCTCGGCGATCCATTCCTCCTCGTTGTACGCCGGCATGAGGATCGAGACCGAAGGGTGGTAGAGGGCCGAGGGAGGGACGGGACGGTGACGGAGGCCTCGGAAGTACCACATCCTGCCGAGGAGCCCGAACAGCTCGAGGGTCAGGATCGGGAGCAGGAGGATGAGGGTCAGCGCCCCGACGAGGCCGCTCAAGTGGATGTAGAAGGTGATCAGGAGCAGGGCCGCCCCCGCGGTGGCCAGCGCGGCGAGTGCGAGGGCGAAGAACACGGCGATCGAACGCCGGTCCCGAGGAAACCGTGCGGTAATCCGCTGCGGATGGGGGACGAACACCGCGCAGAATGTGAGGAGCGCCATGAACAGACCGCCGAGGAAGGTGCGGACGATGAGCGCCAGAGCGTGCAGGGTGGCCCCGGGTACCGTGAAGAACAGGGCGTCGACCACCAGGCTGGCGCCGACGTAGGCGAGGACCACGAGAAGCGCGAGGAGGCGACGACCGACCGGCATTCGCGGCCGGTTCGTGAGAAGCCCGGTTGCCCCGGCGAACGCCGCCATCGCAGCCAGGTACATGGGGAATATGTAATCCGGCACCACGAGGGCCGTCGCGCCTACCGCGTAGACCCCCGGCCATGCGAGGGGCCAGTAAAGGACCGCTCCGACGAGCCCGACCAGGTGGTCGTAGCGGGCGAACAGGAAGGCGTAGAAGTAGAGCAGTACCGCCGACACGGCCAGGAAGCCTGCGACCAGTCCGACGACGAATCCGCGGGCCCGGGGCAGCGGGGGAACCGGCCGCTCCCCCGTTCCAAGCATGTAGACCGTTCGCTCTCCGAACCGACCCGAGATTCGGACGGGGTGCGGGGCGGTCCCGGGAAAGTTCGCCGAGGCGTCGGTGGTGCGTCCGGAGAACCGTCGGACCGGCACGGTCCCGGCGCCGTCCGTCGAGGGTCGATGGAGCAGGAAGCTGACCGTGAAGAAGAGGGCCGCCCCCAGGCCGAGCCCCACCACGATGCCGCCGAAGGGGATGCCGAGCGCCTGCAGCTGGTCGACGAGCGTGGCGACCCAGTTCGGAAGGCCGGCGCCCATCATCCCTTACGCCTGGTTTTCGCGGGTATAGCTCCGACGACCCTGCTCAGGGATTCGCCCCCACGAGGCGTGGAGGCCGTCGGATCCTCCCAAAGAGGGCAAAGCCGCCCCACGCGGCGAGAGTGATGACCGCTCCGACGACGATGGCCTTCGGCCCGAGGGTCCAGATGGATGGGATGGGGAAGAAGGAGATCGTCAGGTTGGTCGGCTGGGCCTGGACCGTGACGTTCCCGTGCGAGGGGTCGGCGTAGTAGCCCGACGGAGCGATAACGTCGAAATTGTAGGTGCCGATCGGCGCCCGGAGGACCGCGATCTCGACCGGTCCACCGTCCGCTGGAACCGTCTGGCTCGAGAATCGGATCTCGAACTGGAGGCCGGGCGGCAGTCCCCGTTCGACGAAGTTCACGTCGAACAGCGCACGCGTGAAGTTGACGGTCACTACCGTGTCGTTCCCGGCGACCAGGACCGTACCCTCGCCTGACTGGGGGAGAAAGTCGGTCGATCCCGAAACGCGATAGGCGTACGAGCCGTTCGGGAGCCGGGCGGAGACCGAGGCACCGGAGTCATTGTACCCGGTGCCGTTCACGGCAACTCCCCAGGAGACACCGCTCCAGAGACCGGTCTCCTTCCACAGGACGGTGTACTCGAACACCTCGAACGAGACGGGGACGGTGATCGGAGTCCCCTGGACAACGAACCCGATGTTCGCAGCTCCGGGACGGAACCCCGGGACCGCGCCTACCCGGTAGCCGTAGCTCCCGTTCGTCTCCAGGAAGGTCAGAGAGCCGCCGACGGAAGACGCCGAGACCGTGCGAACTTCGATCGACCAGTTCGTGGCTGCAGGGAGCCCCGACTCTACGAAGGTGACCGCATAGAGCATCCCGGGCGGGGTCGTCCGGTCGAATGTGATCATGACATGTATCGGGGCGCCCGAGACGTTCACGCTCCCGGCTGGTGGCTGGGCCCGGAACCCGGAGATGGACACGACCTGGAATCCGTGGCTCCCGTTCGTCTCCTGGAACGAGATCTCGGAGGTAGTGGAAGAGGCCGAGAGGTTGGCGACGACGATCGACCAATTCGTTCCCGACGGGAGCCCGGTCTCGACGAACAGTACGGTAAAGCGAGCGCCAGGCGGAGTGCGCGGTTGGAAGACGATCGTGAGCTGAACGGGAGCTCCGTTCACGAGGAAGCTCCCTGCGGGTGGGTGGGCGCGATAGCCGGGGACCGCTCCGATTTGGAACCCGGAGGTACCGTTCGCCTCCTGGAAGGTGATGTTCCCGGTCACCGAGAAGATGGTGAGATTACGGACGGTCGCCGACCAGGAGGTTTCTACCGGTAGCCCGATTTCGACGAAGGTGACGGTATACCGCTGGCCCGGGGGCGTGGCTGCGGTGAAGACAATCGGGACCTGGACCGGTCCCCCATTGACGAGGACGCTACCGGCGGGCGGGTGGGCCCGATAGCCGGAGACCGTGCTGACCTGATACCCGACCGTTCCGTTGGCCTCGAGGAACGTGACGTTCGTGGACGTGGTGTTCATGACCACGCCACGGACCGTCACGGACCAGTTGGTCCCGTTCGGCAGCCCCGTCTCCACGAAGGTGACGGGATACCGTTGACCCGGGGGCGTGTCCGCGACGAAGACGATGGAGATTTGGACCGGTCTTCCGTCGACGAGGAAGCTGCCGGCCGGCGGGTGGGCTCGGTAGCCCGAGAGGGCCCCGACCTGATAGCCGGAGGTCCCGTTGGCCTCAAGGAACGTGATGGTCGTGGAGGTGGATTCGTTCGAGAAGCCCCGGACCGAGACCGACCACAGGGTTCCCGCAGGCAGGCCGGTCTCCCCGAAAGTGACCGGAAACCGCTGGCCGGGTGGAGTGGTCGCCTGGAAGACGATCGGGACCTCGACCGGACCGCCCTGGACCAGGAAGCTCCCCGCCGGTGGATAGGCCCGGTAGCCGAGGATGGACCCGACCTGGAATCCGAAGGTGCCGTTCGTCTCCTGGAACGTGATGTTGGCCGAGGTGGAGCTCGTCAAGTCATTGCGGACCGTCACCGACCAGTTGGTTCCCGCCGATAGGCCGGTCTCCACGAACGTGACCGGGTACCGTTGGCCGGGGGGGGTAATCGGCTGGAACGCAATCGGAACCTCGACGGGCGCCCCTTGGACCAGGAAACTGCCCGCCGGCGGGTGGGCTCGGAAGCCGGGGATCGCTCCCACCTGGTACCCGTACGTGGAGTTCGCTTCCTGGAACGTAATGTTCGAGGAAGTGGAATTGATCGGCACACCCCGGACGGTGACGGACCAGTTGGTCCCCGCCGGGAGTCCGGTCTCCGAGAACGTGACCGGATACCCGCCGACGAAGACGGCCTTCTCCGTTACCGGGCCACTCAGCGTGACCGTGGCCGGGTTCCCGGGGCCGGTGAAGTTCCCCGGCCCCGAGCCGGCCCAGTGACTGAAGAGGAAGCCGGGCGACGCCGTTGCCGTCAGGGAGATGGTGAGGCTCGCGTTCACCCAGCCGGGCGAGGGCGCCACCCGCCCGCTACCGACCGGGTCAACGGCGGTCGTCAGGGTCCATTGTCGGGCGAAGGGGAGGGGGTATGCCGTCGGCCCGGTACCGACCACCACCGGCGTGGGGGCGAATGGCTCGAAGCGCTCTTGCGCGGACCGGTTGACGGGGAGCGCGGGGGCGCTGGCCGGGTACTGACCGGCCGGAAGGAACAGGGTTAGGTTCGTTCCTGCCGAGCTCGAAAGGGTACCGTTGACGTCGACGAACCAACGTTGCTCCGGGATCTCCGTGAGGTTGAGGCCGACCTCGTTGAACTGGAGAGGGGCCGCGGCGCGAGGGTATGTCTCGAACAAGACGAGGCTCTGGGGGGGCAGTGGGAAGGACGAAGGCACCCCACTCCCGTAGAACGCGGCCTTCGGAAAGGAGCTCAGGTTGGTCCAGCTCCAGACCTCAGTCGGAGAGTTGAAGTGGCCCCCATGCAGCGTGAGCTTGGCCGAGGTAGATACGTTGGTGTTGACGACCATCAGGTCGTTCCGACCCCCCGCCGAAGGCGCGACCGTCGCGATGCCATACAGCGTGTTGTCGAAGGTCGGCACGGAGGAGAGGAGGCTGACCGGGTACGCCTGGGACCCGAGGTGGCTGAGGATCGTGGTGTAGAGGGTGTAGACCGGTCGCGCCACACCGGTGACGGTGAACCAGGAGTTGACCGTGTCGAGCACCGAGGCGTAGAGGTCGACGTTCGTGACGTTGAGTGTCATCGCCTGAGTAATCTGGGCGGCCATGTCGAGCGCGCCGGGAAAGCTCGACGCGTTGTTCGAATACGATTTGTGGGAGAGGGCGGAGCCGATCTCGGTGAGGAACAAGGGAATGGAGCATCCCGATTGCACGCAGACGGTGTTGTTCTGCTCGGACGCGTTGACCCACGCACGAACGGCCGTCACCCGGGCCGGTACCGAGGCCGAGCTGTGGAGGGTCTGGTAGAAGGCGGTTAGGCTGTCGTACGAGGCCCCATTCGCCGGATACTCGTGGATCGCGACCGCCGAGATGTTGGGGCCGTTCAGCTGCACCGTGTCGTTGATCCATTGCGAAAGTCCGGAACCGCCCTTCCCATAGCCCGGGAGCCCGATGATCGGGGAATCGGCAGGGTTGAAGTAATGGCGGATGGCGATGATGTACCGCTGCACGAGTTGAGCGTACCCCGAGGCGCTGATGCCAGAGCGCTGTCCGGCCTTCCATTGACTCCAGGGAAGGTTGTAATGCGTCCAGAGACCGGGTTCGTTGCCAATCTCCCAGTACGCAGGAATGAAACCCAGGTTGTGCTCGGTGTAGTTCATGATCGCCACGGCGACCGAAGTGTTATTGATCTCGCCCGGGAGCTGAAAGATGGCGATACAGTGGATCGCTTGGCACATCGATACGAACGTTGACTCGTTCACCGACGGCGAGGTCGCCGCGCCGGTCGATGCATTGTAGATCCTCATGTCCGGCGGGAGAGGGTTGTAGTCATCGCCCGCTCCGGCGCCCGGCCAAACGAGCACCTGGGTGGGCGTCGCGGTGATGAGATTGCTCTCCGACGAAAGCAGCGGGGCCCGCACGGAAACGGTCGACCCCCAGAAGAGCGGCGAGAGTGAGTTGTGGGTCGACTGGATCGTCAGATTGACGCAGACCGAGGTACCGCAACCGCTCGAATCTGCGGTGAAATCGGTCGGATCGGTCGTCCCGGAACCAAGGAGGCTGGCGGTCGGAAGCAGGAGCGTCACGAGCCCGACCAGGAGCCCGATTCGCGCGAGCTGACCGAATCGGAGTCGGCCTCCCGTCTCGCGCGCCCGGGTGGCTGACGCTTCTCTTAGCTGAATCAAACTGCCCTCTCGCCCAATGTCTACCTACTTGGGCGCTTGTCTCCGGTCGGTAGATCCGAAGCGGCCCCCTACGGGACCGAATGGGACGCCGGCGAGATTCCGCCAGCGCGAGATGGGCGCAGACCGTACGCCGATTGACGGTCCTCCCACGGACACCCGGAGCGACACCTCACCGCCAAGGCGGTGGGGCCCCTGGTCCGCGAAGGGGAACCTGCGGGTCGGCCGGACCCTCGGTGCGGCGACGCGAACCATGCGCCGCCGGAAACGGGTCACATGATAAAGGCGTAGGGTCCCGCGAAAATTGCGCACAACCGCTGGCCCGCTTCCCGGTTTTCGTTCCGGTCGAGGTGAAATGTCGCCGCGGGAGCGTCGGTGGACGCCACCCGCGAGGTCAGAACGGGTAAACGACGGACGGGATTGTGTGGAGGGCAGCCTGCCGAGCAAGAGTAGGGGATCGTCGAGTCGGGGGTGACCTTCCGGGACAAGGCCCGCCCATGAGAGAGGCTCTCCTAGGCAGCTCCCGCGCGGGGCGAGGCGATCGAAAGTCGTCGCGCCGTGGGCGCGTTTGGAAGCCTGGGTCGCAGGGGTTAAATAGAAACCCCATCTGGATTGCGAGCCGCGCCACGGCGAAGCTGTTCGGTCGGCACATGCACCCGCAGAGGCCGGGGCCTCTCCGGGGAAGGGCGAGGGTCCCTTCGCCGACCTGGGGAAGGGGCCGATGACGCCGATCACACGCGTTCTGGACGCTTGTCAAGTGTAATCAGTGTAGCTGACTCCTGTCAGTTGGGGAATGGCTAGGCTCGGGCGCCGATGAAGGTCGTGCCAAGCTGCGATAAGCGGTGGGTAGGCGCAAGGAACCTGTGATCCACCGATCACCGAATCGGAACTCCGGTCCCGCAAGGGACATTCCGAAAGGAAGGGGAACCCCCCGAAGTAAAGCATTCTAGTAGGGGGAGGACAAGAAATCAACCGAGATGCCGCTAGTAAAGGCGATCGAACGCGGCCAAGGACAAACCGAATCCCTGCCCGGTGAGGGCAGGGAGATGTGGAGTAGTGGACCTCCGTACTCGCTGACTTCCCAAGCCGAACGTGCCTGGAACGACGGACCCTAGAGGGTGATAGTCCCGTAGGCGAACGGAAGAGGCGAGATTGGAGGTATCCCGAGTACCGTGCGTTGGATATCGCGCGGGAAGCCGGGTGGTACAGTCATCCGATCCTAAATACGTCCCGAGACCGATAGTGCAATAGTAGCGCGAGCGAAAGCTGAAAAGTACCTCGGAAGGGAGGTGAAAAGAGCCTGAAACCAACTGACGTTAAGCCGCATGTGGTCCCCAAGGAACGAAGCGGTCGCAAGACCGTGGACACAGGATCCATGCGTCCGTTTTGAATAACGGGCCAGGGAGTTTCGATATATGGCGAGGCTAAGGTCCGAACGGCCGCAGCCGAAGGGAAACCGACAGTCCGCAACCTCGCAAGAGGCCAGGGACGGGGTGTGCTCGCCCGAAGTCATATGTGGAAGACCCGAAGCCAATCGATCTAAGCGTGGGTAGGTTGAAGCCTGCCGAAAGGTAGGTGGAGGACCGAACCGGTGTTGACGTGCAAATCACTCGGATGACCTGTGCTTAGGGGTGAAAGGCC
>Ga0326728_10012888_pt1 | contig 18381 bp, 11 predicted proteins | sample MB3enrmetagenome_FD_207602 | JGI IMG/M metagenome (GOLD analysis project Ga0326728, IMG submission 207602) | Lab enriched peat soil microbial communities from McLean, Ithaca, NY, United States - MB31MN | ecosystem: Environmental > Terrestrial > Soil > Wetlands > Peat | place: USA: New York... | reverse complement strand
GCCATTCTGAAGTCCCGAGGAGAGGTGTGTCAATCGCGGATCAAGCTCAACAAAAAATCCGCTTGACACCACATCAAGGTTTCAGAGATGCGCAATCCAGCTACAACTTTGTAGGAGTCTCTACGCGCCCATTCGGTGTCGCTTTGGCGGGTTTACGCCAAGCCCACGCGGCGATCACCTAAAACGAAAGACCACTGAAACCGCGGATTAGTCCCCGCGTCACGTCGTCCGGATCAATTAACGCGGCGGGATTCGCAGCATGCCGAAGATTGTAAACAAACCAGTGGATGTTCACGGGGAGTGAAATCGTGGCCAATAGGAAGACAAACAGCGCGAGGCCTCGAAAGGAGCCATAACTGCTCGTCAGAGGCGGAGCAGCGTTGCCAACAACAAAAAACAGCAAAAATCCTCCAATGGTGAATGCAATGTCTATCAGGCGGTCCGGTCCGAACACCTGCGTGCCGCACGGCCCAATCCTCATTTGGGCGACGAGGAGCATGAGACATGCGAAAACGTCGAGAACAAAGAAGACAAGCGTCTTCATGAATCACTCTGCGGCAGGCGCGTTGACCGCACCCTTCATCTTGTGTGGGGGCCGCTAATTGGGCGGCACACATTTTTCACCGTGCTAGCTGCCACTTTTCTTACACCTTATTTGCCGGCATTGCAAGCACCAGCAAGGCGCTCCGGCGGCTGCAATCATTGATGGGGGACGGCCGGCGGCGCTGGGGGGTGTTTCGAAGGAGGATCACATTCCAAATGATACCTCTTCCAAAATTTTTCGTTAGTTAGTAACCCCAACTAAAAACCATGGCAACCATCACCACCGGGCTCGGCAACTTCGTGGTTCGAGAAGCAGGTTCTGCTGCGGACGGCGCCTCCTTCTATGCGCGCCGGGGGAAACGTCTCTTCGATATCGCCGCGTCCTTTGCCGGCTTGGTAATCACGAGCCCCCTGCTGATCTTTTGCGCGCTGCTGGTGCGCCTGACCTCGCGCGGATCGGTGCTGTTCCGTCAGACGCGCGTGGGGTATCGCGGACGCCTTTTTACGCTCATCAAGTTTCGCACCATGGTGGAGGGAGCCGAAACGCTGGGTTCATCCGTGGTGGTCAACCGCGATCCACGACTGACCACGGTTGGATCTTTCCTGCGCCGCACCAAGTTGGACGAAATACCGCAACTCATCAACGTGCTGCGGGGGGAGATGAGTTTTGTGGGGCCGCGGCCGCGCGTGCCGATGGACGTGGATAGCAACGATCCCCGCGAACTCATCCTCCAGACCGTGCGGCCGGGGGTGACTTCCTATGCGTCCATTCACCATCGCATGGAGGCGGATTACTGCGCCCGGCAAGCCAATCCGCAGGCGGTCTATCGCACCAACCTCCTGCCGCAAAAACGCTCGCTCGACGGCGAGTATGCGCAGAGTTTGACCTTCCGTTTGGACTTGAAACTGTTGTTCCTGACCTTGGTGTTGGTCTGCGTTCCGGGAAGGTCGCTGGCCCAGGGGCTCAATGTATTTGGGCGGGAGGTGTGGCCTTACACGCGCGGTGCGCAGATGCTGCTCGACCTTGCGGTCTACATGGGCGCGGCCTGGCTGGCATACACCTTCCGCTATGAAGGCGGGTTTTTGGATTTCTATCGCCGGCAAATGTGGTTGTACGTGGCCTTCATCCCGCCCTTACGGGTGGCGGTGAACCGCTGCGTGGGGATCTACGACTTGATGTGGCGCTACGTCACGCTGGAAGACGCTTCCTACGTGGCGGCGGCGCTTGCCCCCCTCACGCTGGTCCTGTTCGTGCTCCGCCTGGGGCTGCCCACCACTTCGTGGAAAACGGTCATGTTCCTCGTCCCGTTGAGCATCATCACGCTGGAATACCTGCTCGCCCTGAGCGCCTGCCTGGGATTGCGTGGTTTGCGACGCATGCTCTATGTGCTGCACCATCATTACCAACCCCTTCCGGAAGGAGCGCGCCGCGTGCTGATTCTCGGCGCCGGCCTGCGCGGGTTGACGACCGCGCAGGACATCCGCCAGTACCCGCACATGAACCTGGTGGGATTCGTGGACGACGACCCGACAAAGTATCGAAGGCTTATGGCGGGATGCCGGGTACTGGGAAATTCGGCAAGCCTGGAAACCCTTTGCGCCCGCCATAAGGTGACCGACCTGGTGATTTGCGCCAAGTCGATTGAGCCAGACAGATTGCTGGAACTTTATCGGCGCTGTGAGATGCGCAGAGTCAAACTCCACATGCTCCCCAGCCTCGACCGGGTGCTTCGCGACGAGAGCGATGTGCCATGGCCTGCGCACATGGCACTGCCCGTTGTCAGGCAGCGGTTTTGAGCGTGCGGATGAACCGGGCGCACGACAGTAGAAGTAGCGCGGGCGTCCCGCCCGTGCGCCGCCATGGCCAGGATGGCCATGCTACATGTGGGATAACTTCCCAGGAGGGAATTATGCGAACACGACGCCGGAGACTGACGGTTTTCGGACTCATGATATTTACGGGGTTCTCCGCCCTCGCTGGGGCGGCGGATCGAACGCCGAATGTCATCGGCAGGGTCGTGAGTTCGTCCAACGCGACGGTGGAAGGGAGCACGTTGCTCTCCAACGGCACCATACTTTCCGGAGACGCCGTGTCGGTGGGAGAGGGCGGGGCAGTGCTCCTGAATTTTTCTCCGGGTGGCCGGGCCGTTCTGGCCGCGGCAACCCAGGTGCGATTCAGCAGTGCCAGGGGGAACATCGAGGCGCAACTTCTTGCCGGAACTCTCGCCGTCGAGCGCGAGAACCAGGACGGCGTGGTGGTGAAGACCTCCACGCATAAATTCCAACCGCAAGGCGAGGGGCGGGCGGAATTCCTGGTGGCGCTTTATCCCGACCAAAGAACGATTGTGGAAGCCCAGCATGGCAAGCTCGCGATCACCGATAGCCGTTCGGGCGAGAGTTATACACTTGCCGAGGGGCTGCGCGCCGAGATTCCGGCATCTGCAACCGGATTCCCAGGTCAGCAGGAACCGGCGAGCAATGAAATCGGCAAAGTCACCACCGCTGTAGGAGCGACGCGCAATGGGAAACCCCTGGCCACCGGCCAAACGGTGGTTGACAACGACTTGGTTTCGACGGGTGCGGCGGGCCGCGCGGTGGTTCAATTGTCCCCGACAAACCAGATCACGCTCAATGAAAACACCTCAGCCCGATTCAGCCGAGTCGTGGAACGCATCTGGTTGCGAGTGCAGAGCGGCAACATTGTGGCGGAGAACAAAGGCGAAAGCTACGCGCTCATCGTGACGGCGAAATTTCACATCGAACCAAACTCCAACGCGGCTTCGAGGATTTACGTCGGGGTCATGACTGACAACAGCACCTACATTGAGTCGGTAACCGGCGACGTGAGAATCGAGGAAATCCAGACAGAGCAGGCTTACCTGTTGCCGTCGGGACAGAACACGCTGGTTCCCGCGAGCGCCTCCGGGGTGCCGGGGTTGCAGCCCTTGCAAGCTGCCGCGCCCACACCCACTGCCCCTACCCCTACCAGTACCACTCCCACTTCCACACCCAGTACGCCATCCAGTAACCCGCAGACTCCTTCGGTTGCAGCAGCGCATTCCCATACCGGCCTCATCATTCTGGGAGCCGCGGCGGCAGGCGGAGTCGCGGCCGCCGCCGCCGGCTTGGCGGGTAAAGGAGGAGGAAGTAGCGGCAGTCAGCCCGTGAGTCCCTCTAGCCCGTAGTCGAATCGTTCACTGCCCAGTGAGCGTCTCATTGACGGTGAGGGGTTTGTCTGCGGGGACGTCGACCTCACGCCGGACGGGCCGATGACCCTCGGCGAAGAGGATGATGATGTGATGCCCTGATGACAGGTGAATGGAAAGCGGGGTCTTGCCGCTCATCGGCGCGCCATCCACGTAAACCGTGGCGGCGGGCGGATTGGTGGTGATCGAAACATTCAATTCCGGCAGGGGAGGAGGCTTAAGCGGCAGGTCAATGGTTCTCTGCACGACGGCTTGACCCTGAACCGCCAACTTGCCTTCCACCGGATCTCGCCCCGCCTGCCTGACCAGAAACGTGTGCTCACCCGCGTCGACCTCCGTCTTGACGGGGCCGGGACCGTAGGATTTTCCATCAATGAGAACCTCGGCTCCCGGCGGGTTCGTCGAGATGTCAATCTCACCGCGCGGAGGGGCGAGCGTGACGCTGACGGATGCCTCCCGTCCCGCTTCTACAATCACACTCTGCTGAGCCTCGTTGTACCCTTGTTTGGAAACGACAATACTGTGGGCGCCGGGGGAGAGGTTCGCGAACAGATGCGGCGTCGTCCAGTTGGGATCACTCCGCCCATCCACGGTTATCGCGGCGCCAGGCACGTTTGTAACGACCGCCATGCGACCCGACGGCGGCGGCGGAGGGGGCACGGTTGCCTCGCGTACTGCCGGCTTAGGGAGGACTTGCGCCTCTGCACTCTCCGGCGTCAAACGCGGTGGGTGTTTGGGAGTCGTCAGCGGGAGTTCTTCCTTGGCGGATTCAGCCGGTGTCGCTGGGACTTGCTCCACATTGCCGCTGGGCGCGGAAGTGACCGGCGGAGTTGGGGCTGGCTGTTGTGCTGCGACTCCGGTGGTGCCAGGGGCTTGGGGACCGGCAAGAGCGTCGGGGGTCGATTTTCCCAAGGTCAGCGATTGACTTTTTGAATTGGGTGGCTCGCTCCGTCTGGCTTTCATCAAGAGGCGGTCTCCCATGAAGTAATAGCCGGCTAGAACCACACCCAGTAAGATGAGGGCCAACGTCGCCCAGAGGGGAGAGGCGGGCCGTTCAAGGACCGGTTTGGGAGGCATGGTGTAGATATTGGGAAACCCCCGGCCGACAGCCACCTGCTTCAGCAAGCGAGGTTGCGGTGTTTCCCTGGGCGCAGCGTCTGCGTCCTCCGCGGACGCTGGCGCGCCGGCGGCGAGCTTAGGGGGAATTACCGGATGGCTGGCGGGGCTCTCCTTGGGCAGCGCCCCTCCCGCAGATTGCGCCGCCGAGGCTACGCCTGCGGGATGACTCGCGGCTGTCGCGGTTGCTCTGGGCATTGCCGGAGGGGCCTGCGTCGCGGGCGGGATTGGCGGACGCAAAGGCTTGGGGACCTCCGCCGGCGGGATGGCCGGGGTCGGCTGCACGCTAACTTTTTCCTTGGTCTCTGCAACCGGTGGGGTTAAGGCGCCGGTTTCGATTGCTGCGAACACCTCATCCGCCGGAGTCTCCTCACCCCAGGTGGCCACCCCAAGACCAAACTCCCGCGCCACTTCCCAGATCGTTTCGGCGCGCACGGGCTTCTGGTTGTCAGCATAGCCGGAGATGAGGGCGTGCTCGCAAATCAGGTTGATGAGCCGGGGAATGCCCGTCGATGACCAGGACACCGCCTTGATCGCGGCGGGAGTGAAGATGGTTTTGGCGTCCCCACCCGCCACCCGGAGGCGATGAGCGATGTATTGAAAGGTCTCGGTGGGGCGCAAGGGACCCGTGCGAAGCCGGACCGCGATTCTCTGGCTGACGGGTCGCATTTCAGGTTGCCGCAGGATGGCCTCAATTTCGCGCTGCCCGGAGATGATGATTTGCAGAAGTTTTTCTGTCGGGGTCTCCAGGTTGGAAAGTGCGTGCACGATTTCGAAGGCTTCTTTGGAGAGATTTTGTGATTCGTCGATGATCAGCGCGGACGTCTGGCCCAGCTTGCAACGTTTGAGCAGCCACTCCTGAAGTACCTTGAACGTCCGCAGTTTATCCTGAGAGTCATGCTGGAACCCAAAATCGGTCAAAACAAAATCCACAAGCTCCGCGGCGCTCATGCGGGGGTTGAAGACAAATGCCGTCGCCGTGGAATCTTTCTTTAGCTGCTCGATCAGCTTTCTCAGAAGCAGGGTCTTCCCGGTACCCACCTCTCCCACCAGAAGAATCAAGCCTTTGCGAGATCGGATGCCATCCAGCAGCCTAGCGTAGGTCTTTTCGGTCTCGGCCGTGCTGAAAAGAAATTGAGGGTCGGGACTGACAATGAAAGGGTCTTTGGCCAGCCCGAAGAATCTCTTGTACATGGCAACCTACGATCCTGACTTCTTCACCTTATTCCTTTATAAGTCTATCTCCCATAGGTTTTCAATGCGAGGTCATTTCCGCGCGTTGCCTCGAACTCCGCAGCTCCAGGGGTGTGTGATACACTCATCCCGACACACTTTCGGCACTCACCTGGGTGACACGGGGGCAGTGACGTATACGATGAGTTGCAGCGTGCGGGGGTGGCGGAACTGGTAGACGCAAGGGACTTAAAATCCCTCGGTCCGCGAGGACTGTGCGGGTTCGATTCCCGCCCTCCGCACCAAGCTTTCCTGCATTTCCTGTAACTTCCCCGCCAGCCTCCTGTCTCTTATCCCCCCGAGCCAGCGACTTCCAGCAGGGCGCGCACATTTTCGTCCGGCGTGCCGTAATCCATGTTGATGCAGCAGAGGCCCACCTGCCGCGTGTCGCCGGCAGCGGCCAGCAATTGTTCCGCATCGCGGCGAATCTCCGCGGCGGCGCATTGCAGCATGCGCACGGGATTAAGGCGCAAGTTCAAGAAGGCGTCGGGAAGCTCCCGCCGGCAGCGCGCCACGTCCGATCCCCAGCCGACGTCGAAGAAAGCCACTGACAGCCGGGCGTAGCACGGCGCGTACAACTGGAGGTTGTCCCCGCAGTGGTGTATACCGTAAGGGGCCAGCTTTTCCGCCAGCTTCTTTTCGTAGGGAAATAGGAAATCCTCGTAGACCTGGGGCGAGACCATCTGCACAGAGCAGTTCGAGTGTAGGAAGATGCTGGGATCGACATTCACGGTGGAGCGGTTGGTGGAAAGCGAAAGCGTCCCGGTGCGGGTGCGCATATAAGTTGCCACGGCAATCTGCGTTTCGGTAACCACGGAGAGCACGTGGTGGGCAAGCTGCGGCGCTTCGTAGAAATCCATGAAAAACTGCTGGCCGCGGATTTGCAACGCGGTGTTCAGAACCCCATCCAGATCAAAGTCCCCGCACACGCAGCCGAATTCATTCTGCAAGCTGTCCAGATCCGCGATGAACTGCTGCATCGGCCACGTGGTGGCGAAGTCGGGCACCGTAAGCGCCAGTGCTTCTTCGGCGCCGAGGTCGCGAGCGATGGGATCGGGCGCGGCATTCGCCTCAAAACGGATTTTGCACCCGAATAGCGCCGGCATCACAAAGCCGCCGGCCACGTGCTCCGAACCCACAATCGGACGCGGCCCCGGGTTGGGGGCGCCCAGCCGGAATCTTTCGTACAAGGCCCGACGCATGAGCAAATCATTCTGGATGCGCAGCGCGCGGTCAAAGTAGAACGACTCATCGAAAGAGATCCCGTAATTCCGATACCACCAGTGGGGATTGAAAATAACTTCCGCAGGAATTGGCCTGGCCATGTGGTGAAGCATAACAGGATAACCAACGGGCTGTCCCGAAAACTGCTAGAATCAGCGGCGCATTATCGAAATCAAAACGCTGCCTCGCCGGATCCCACACGGCAAGGCATCGTCGAAAACTCACTCGCATGACCCTCGCACCCCTGGATTGGATCATCGTCGTTGCCTACCTCGCGTCCCTGCTCGGGATGGGAATCGTCGCGAGCCGCCGGGTTAAGGACACCAAAAACTACTTCCTGGGCAAACGCCATTTCGGGAAGCTCATTATGATTGCCCAGACCTTCGGTGTGGGAACCCATGCCGAAATGCCGGTAAGCCTGTCGGGGGCTGTTTACAGCTTCGGCATATCGGCGATCTGGTATCAATGGAAGAACCTTTTTGCCACGCCCTTTTACTGGATTATGGCTCCTGTTTTCCGTCGCGTGCGGCGCACCACCACGGCGGAGATGATTGAGGACCGCTACGGCGCGGGCATGTCGGGCCTCTACGCGCTATTTGCCTTCGCGTTCTTCATCATCAACATGGCCAGCATCCTCAAAGGCGCAGCGAAGGTTTTGAACCAGATGCTGGGAGCGAATCTGAGCGCCAACTCGATTGTCCTGGGATTGACGTTCATCTTTGTCCTCTACAGCATTGTGGGGGGACTGGTGGCCTCGGCATGGAGCAATTTTGTGCAGGGCTTTCTGCTCATCCTGCTGTCCTTCATGCTGATTCCGTTGGGCTGGGGGCTGGTGGGCGGTATGAGCGGGATGAAACAAACCCTGCCCCTGCACTACTTCTCCCTGGCGACGCCCAAGGAAGTTGGCCCGTGGTTCATCGTCATGCTGACCCTTAACGGGATCATCGGCATCATGGCTCAGCCCCACATCCTGGCGGCGGTGGGCACGGGCAAGGATGAATACACCTGCCGCGTGGGATTTTTTCATGGGACGTGGGCCAAGCGCCTGTGCACGGTCGGCTGGGCGCTGGTGGGCCTTATGGTGGTAGCGATGATCGCGCGCGGTCTGTTTTGCGTGCACTCGCTCAAAGATCCCGAGGATGCCTTTGGGTTCGCCTGCCAGCACCTGCTTTCGCCGGGCTTTCGCGGCCTGCTGATCGTCAGCGTGATGGGAGCGTGCCTGGCCACCTGTTCCACCCTCATGGTGGATAGCGGCGCGCTTTTCACACAAGGGTTTTACCGGCCACGCCTGGCTCCCCGGCAGTCGGACCAGCATTACCTTTGGGTAGGGCGCATGAGCGGAATCGTGGCGGTGGTCACGGCCGTCGTTTATGCCCTCTTCCTGATCCAAAGGGTGCTTTACTCTTTCCTGCTGACGGAAACGCTGGCGGCTTATATGGGCATCAGCATATTGGCCGAAATCATTTGGAAAAGAGCGAACCGCTGGGGCGCCGCCAGCAGTATCTTCATATCCATGTGTACCAACTTCTCCTTGTATCACTGGAAACACCAGCGATTGGATTACTGGGACCCCGGCATTTTCTTCTCGGCACTCGCCGCCGGCACCGGGGCCCTGATCGTGGTGAGCCTCCTGACTCCGGCGGAGGATGAGGCCCGCGTGGCTCCCTTCTTCACTCGGCTTCAAACTCCCTCCGACCGCATCCCGGCGGGGGCTGCCGACCAGGTGAACCTGCCCGAGGATCACGAGGAGGATAAGGATTGGAAAGACGCGCTAGCGCCCGAAACCAGTCGTTGGGCGGCGGAGCACGGCCGTCAATTGCTCCTCGTCAATCTTCTCCATCCGTTGCGCGGGGCGTGTGGCGTCGGCTTCTTCAAAGCTTATCGCGTTGACTTGCAGGGCTTGCTGATTGGATCACTCCTCAGTGCCGGGCTGGTCCTCGGCCTGTGGACGCTGTTGCGACTCTGAGGGTCGCGGACCGCGCGCCCCATCGCATTCGTGGCGCCGTGCTCTTGAGTGTGTAAGAATGGGTCGCCAATTCTAAAGGAAAGGTCAAACCTCCATGGCCTCACAGAACCAGACTTCCACCCCTTACCTAATGGGAACGGCTTGCGCGGGCCTGTTCACCTTCGGCGTGATGACATCATTCCTCGGGGCCACTTTGCCGGAGTTGAGTGCCCACTTGCATTTTGACATAGCACGTCGCGGCACCCTCTTTAGCTTTCTCTACTTCCCCCAGGTCCCCATGGTCTTCCTCGCCGGGCCCTTGATTGACCGCTTCGGCAAGAAGTTGGTGCTGGCCGCCGGGTTTCTGTGCAGCGCCGCAGCGCTGGTGGGGATGGCTTACGCGCCCAGCTACGCGGTGCTCGGAGCGCTGCTGGTGATGCTCGGCCTAGGCGGGTGTTCGGCCATGGCCGCCGCGAACACCCTCATCCCCGACCTTTATCCCCAGAACCCGTCCTCCGCACTCAATTTGGGAGGCATCTTCTTCGGCGTGGGAGCGGTCTTCTTCCCCGGTTTGGTGGCACTCATGGCGCTCCGGTTGGGGCTTGTGGCCACGCTGTGGTCCATCGCATTGCTGGTCGGTCTGGTGGCCCTGGTGGCGCTGGCGCAGAGGTTCCCCCCGGCGGGGATGGCGGGAGGATTCGACTGGCCTCAGGCAAGGTCGCTCATGACAAATCCCGCCGTCATCATTCTCGCCTGCGTGCTCTTCTTCTATTCCGCGTTGGAGGTTTCCACCTCAGGCTTTATTCGCACCTTCCTGGAGAAAGATCTGGCCGCTTCCTCCGAGAGTTCTAAAATCATCTATACGTCTTTCTGGATCATGATGATGTTGGGCCGGCTGATCGCCAGCCAGGTGGTGAAGCGAGTTCGTGGGCCGCAATTGTTGCTGGGATGTTCCGCGGGGGCCATCGTCGGGCTCCTGCTCATGGCGCTGGCGCCCAACATGTTGATTGCCACCGCCGGCGTCATTCTCTGCGGGCTGTGCTATGCGCCGGTATTTCCCACCACGGCGGGAACCGCCAGCACCTACTTTGCGCGCATCTTTGGGACCGTGTTCGGCATGCTCATGACTCTCGCCCTGCTGAGCGGAGCGGTGATTCCCCCCGCTATCGGCTACGTCGCCCAACACCAATCGGTGCGAGCGGGCATCTGGATTCTGGCGGGCATCGCGGTTCTGCTCCTGATGATGCAGGGGATCTTCACGAGCTATGAGCGGCGCAAATTGCTCCCCACGACGCCGGGACCGGCATGACGGGGTTGTAAGCCGACGGCGGGCGGCTGATCGCTGACAGTTGACAGCCGACAGCCAACAGTTGGTAGATTCCGCGAATGGGGCAAGGGGGCGGATGTGAGTGACGTCCCCCCTGGCCCCTTGCGGCATAGCCATCCTGGCCAAGATTGCTCCCGTGCTGGACTCCCGCGCCACCTCCCACTTTTCCCGACCCTTCACCCCGCGGAAGGCAAGCTCCACTCCGCCCTGATTTATCGCCCAATCCATGTATTTTCGGCCAAGAAGTCCGCTCGATTGTTGTCGATTATCGCGGAATTGGTGCGTTTGCGCGTAAAGCGCGTGTTGTTCGATGGACATTTTGTCTCGTTCGTCTTTGTTATCATATATATAGCCGGATCGATCTTCGTTTTTAACATCTCTAAGGGTCAGCCCGTCGGTTCGGGCCCTGAAAAGCACTTTCGTGAGTCGCCACAACTGGCATAGGCTGGAAGCTTGCATCATTTGCATAAGCACCGCATTTTCGTCCCGAGGAGCAATCAACAACCAGCAGATAGCCCTCAGCAATCGTCCATCATCAATCGGCAATCCCATCCCCCAGTCCCTATCCCGAACTCTGAACCCCGGTTTCTGACTCTTGTCATCGACTCCTGTCTCCTAGCTCCCAGCACCTGACACCTACCCTTTGTGCGCGATTTCGCCCTGACACCGGCATCCACCTAGTAGCCCAGCAATCTGACGGCCATCGGCAGTTCGACGTTAGCCCACATCGCGGGCTATGACGCCGAGCGAGCATCGCAAGGCGAAGGTATCCGGGTGCCTCATCATTGACGATGTGCGGTTGCCGTTGGGTTTCAGGCGTGAGAGAATCCCACCGCCAGACCGCGTTGGCAGCTTCCACAAAGATGACCTGTAACTGCGTGTGGCCAATTTGAATTGTTTCGGGAGAATTGAGGGGGACAAGGGATGAGCGAGAAACTGAATCGCCGGGATTTCCTGCGCACGGGGAGTGTGATGGCGACGGGAAGCTTGCTGACCGAGGAGTTGCGGGCGGAAGCATGGGCAGCGCCGGAAGCCCAACCCGCACGCGCGACTTCGGCCAACGACCAGATTCAATTTGCCCTGATCGGTGCCGGCAATCGCGGCCAGGGGATCGCTCCCATTGCGCTCCAGGTGCCGGGGGTGAAGCTGGTGGCGGCTGCGGATTGCTACGACGGCAGATTGGCCCACTGCCGCGAAGTCTGGGGCGACAGTCTCCTTACGACGCGAGATTACCGGGAGATCCTGGCGCGGTCGGATGTGGACGCGGTGTTGGTCGCCACCGCAAATCACTGGCACATGCAGGCCGCGGTGGACGCCATGAAGGCGGGCAAGGATGTGTATCTCGAAAAGCCCATGATCCATCTTTACAGCGACGGGCCGGAAATCATCGAGACGGCTCGCCAGACGCAACGCATCCTTCAGGTGGGCAGCCAGCGCGTCAGTTCGATGATTTACAAAAAGGCGAAGCAGTTAATCGCGGCGGGGGCGATTGGCCAGATCAGCGTGATTAATGCTTGGTGGGACCGAAATCCCAACTACGCCGTAATGGCTTTCGACTCCACCATACCTCCTGATGCTTCGCCGGAGACCATCGATTGGCCGCGGTTCCTCGGTTCGGCCCCCCAAATACCCTTCAATTCGGAACACTTCTTTCAGTGGCAGAAGTGGAAGGCCTACGGCAATGGCGTGGCGGGGGACCTTTTTGTTCACCTCTTCAGCGGCACGCACTTCATCACCGGTTCCCACGGCCCCACCCGGGCGGTGGCGATGGGCGGTCTGCGTTATTGGAAAGATGGCCGCGACCAACCGGACGTTTTGCTCGGACTGTTTGATTATCCGGAAGGGTTCAACCTCCATTTGCGCGTGAACTTTGTGCAAGGCGCGGCGGAGAACGAAGGGTTTGTATTCACCGGCTCCGAGGGAGTGCTGGAGATTTCCGGTGGCGGTGTGGTGGTGAGACGTTCGCCTCGTCCCATGACGCCTGACTATGGCATCAGTACCTTCGCCAAGGCCACGCAGGAGAAGTTTCTTGCCGAGTTCCAAAAGAAGTACCCGTCGGTTCATCCCTCCGGCGAGCCGGCCGAGGTGGAGGAAAGATACGCCGCCCCCTCCGGCTATAACGACGTCTACGATCATTTCCATAACTTTTTCAACGTGGTCCGCTCGCGGCGGCCGGTGGTGGAGGACCCGGTGTTCGGGTTCCGCGCCGCGGGCGCAGCCCTGCTTGCCAATGTGAGTTACGAGCAGGGAAAAATCGTTCAATGGGACCCGGAGGCGATGCAGATTCGCTGAGAATGCGTTATGCTCTGACTAGAACAGGGCAGCGGCGTGCGCGATCCCGACTGATGACGTGCGGTTGCCGGCGGGGCATCGGGAATGAGAAAAGCCCACGGCCAGAAGCACCCTGACCGTGGCCCGCTGCCACAAGCCAAGCTACCACAAGCCAAGCTACCACAAGCCAAGCTACCACAAGCCAAGCTACCACAAGCCAAGCTTGACAAGTTCAATGTTCAAATGCAGACTGCGTCTGCCCACCGGCTACGAAGGAGTCCTCATGCTTGTCCTTGACATCCCGAGAAGATGCCCACAAAACTTCGCGCACATTGACATACCCCTATACCATCGTGTGCACCTTGCTCTTGCCGCGAGTATTCCTATTCATGGATGTCTGCTCGCTGGTCTCAATGAGCCTCACTTGCCCGAACTCGTGATTTCTCCTTTCGATTTTAGTCGATGGGACAGGTTATGGCGGCTAACGATGTCTGCGCTCGACCGCCCAGGGTTAGTTCATGACATTTGCGCGACGCTGAGGCAGAACGAGGTCAATATTCTTGCGGCCGAGTCTGCCGCGATGGAAGAACAGAACCTCTTTCACTTGGAAATAGTGATGGAGGGGGAGGATCTCGATCACATTGACTGGATCCGATTGTCCCTGCTCACCCAGTTCTTCGATGAGATTGGCTTCCTTTCGGATAACAGCCCAAGGCTGAGGATACGCAGGCTTCAGAACTTGTGGTACGCAAAGAAGGCGTACGAGCGGCAGCGAAGGTCTTCTACCAGGTTTTACCCTGTGAACGAACTGATAGACGTTGACTGGGCGCCCGAGAAACAGTCCCCAAGGGCAGATACCCAGATGCTCCGGTTGCGTCTACCGGGCAATATGCGGGAAATCCTCAAGAGCACGGTGAGACAGGACTTAAATGAGCGTGATGACGAAGGATTCTTCCTCAGACTTTCGGATACGAAGGACAGATTCCTTAGGATCCTGTTCTTTCGGACAAGTGATCCTGTCATTCACTCGAGAATCGAAATCAGCGACCGCGTCGGTGCAGTTGCCGATATAACGCAGGCGTTGAGAGAGAGGGGGTTCAACATTCTCACAGCCTATTTGGCCCCATGCGAGGGCAAGAAGCGGGGTCGATTGGAGATGGTTGTCAGGTGCGACAGGCTGCTCGGGAGACCCACGTCTGAACTAAAAGAAGGATTAGAAGACGCACTCCGGAGTTCGCCTGCGGCGAGTGATCTCGAAATAGTGGTCGGGTATCCACGCGGCTATGGAAGAGCGTGGGAAAGCAAGCCAATTATGCGGCGTTTGAGCTCTGAATCTGAGACTGAAACTACAAAGCTAGAGTCGGTAGGGCAGTTGAGGGATACCTTGGTTGCTCACTATGATCGCCTTTCAAAGATTGTGGGCCACGGTCTGAACCCTGAAAGGAAAGATGCGCTGAGGTGGGCACTCGTAAATCAGCTCATGCAGGACTACGACAAGTTAATAGGAATTCGGGTCAAGGAGCCCAAGGGTAAATCCATCTTCATTTCCTGCCATTACGGGGGCAATCAATTAGACATCGTCAAGAGACAGGCCGTAGCGAAGGGCTTCTCCGTTTTCACTGGAGAGGATTTGATGGCGGAGCGGAACATCAGCAGCGGATTACTAAACAGAATCAACGCGTGCACCCATTTCCTCGGTGTGTGGTCGAGGGATGGCGCAGAGAAATGTGGGGACTACTACTGGCCCTCACCGTGGCTACTCTGGGAGTTCGGAGTGGCCGAAGCGTTTGGGTTAGTGTGGCGCCTATTGATTTCAAAAGAGATTGCCGAATCGGCATGGCGAAAGGTCGTTCCCGGCATCCAGCATTTGTTCTTCGACTCCGACTTCGAGTCCAGAGTCGCGGAAATTCTCGATGTGTTAGCAGCAATGCCATCTGATCGACTGCCATTTGGGGTCAGTGCGAGGAAAGGCTCAATGTGAAACTGTTGTTTGCGGAAGATGTGCGGACAGTTCGCTGTCCCGCCCGGCGCAGCGCGGGGCGCCCCGGGGGCCGGTTTTAGCTCGGGCGACTCGGTCCTGACACATCGTCTTGATTCTGTGTACAAACGCTTCGTTGCGGGTATCTACGGTCAATGCTCTCGTGACCGTGGGCTTTTCCTTCGTTGAGGAACTGCAATACTTGCACATGAATCCCGTGCGGAAAGGGCTGGCGAAGCCGCCGGAAGTTTGGCGGTGGTCGATTTTGCTTAGGACAAAGCGACGATAGCGGCACGCCCCACCTCAATGGACGACGTCCGGTCGCCACTGGGGTAAAGGGCATGAGAGAATTCCGCGGTCAGTGTGGGTCTCCTGCCATTGAGATCGGTTGATTTTTAGCCGCGGTGACACCGTGGCCACACGCGTTCGCGAAGAATTTCATAGGACTACAACCATGCGAAGATATCATTCGGGGCTTTTCATGAGGCGAGATTTTGCGAAGTGCGTTCGGCGCCTGCGGCCAGAACAGAAGGGGAAATTCGCGTTCATCCTTGTTGTGGCGCTGGTTTGGTTGGCGGGCGCACCCGCCCGGGCCGCGGAGGCATTCCAGCCGCGTGCTGTGCCGCTCGTGACCACCGACCCTTACTTCAGTATCTGGTCTTTCGCCGACCGCCTTACCGACGACTTCACCCGCCACTGGACCGGCACGCCGCAGTCGCTGGAAAGCATGGTCAGGATTGACGGCGTCTCTTATCGGCTCATGGGGAAGTCCCCGGGTGAGGAGGCTTTGCCGCAAGTGGGGCTGGCCGTCTTCCCCACCCGGACGGTATACGATTTCGAGGGAGCGGGAGTTCACGTCACGCTGACGTTCCTCACCCCGCTTCTGCCCAAGAACTTGGACGTGCTTTCCCGCCCGGTCGCCTATCTGATTTGGGAAGCCCGCGCGGTGGACGGCCGCACACACGCGGTTTCCATTTACTATGCCAACTCCGCGCAACTCGTGGTGAACACGGAGGACCAAGCGGTGGTCTGGTCGCGCGAAAAGATCGGTGACCTCAGTGTGCTGCGTATGGGAACGGAGGCGCAACCGGTGTTGGCCAAATCTGGAGATAATCTCCGCATCGATTGGGGCTACCTTTACGCGGCGGCACCGATGAACGAGGTGGCTGCCAGCGCCATCGCGAGTCCCTCCGCCCAGCATCGGGTGTTTTTGGAGCAGGGGAGTTTGCCCGGCGAGGACGAACGCGACATGCCCCGCGCCGTTAACAATCACACGCCGCTGATGGCTTTTGTGTTCGATCTTGGCCAGGTTGACGGGGCACCCGTGGCCCGGCATCTCATCCTGGCTTACGATGACCTCTATTCCATCGAATATTTTCACCAGCGTTTGCGAGCATATTGGCGGCGCAACGGCGCTCAGGCTGCCGATCTCCTTACCACCGCCGAGCGCGATTACGATTCATTGCGGGCGGAGAGCGAGCAGTTCGATCGCGACCTCATGGCGGACCTCACCCGCGTGGGCGGCGAGAAGTATGCGCGTCTCGCCGCGCTGGCTTACCGGCAAAGCCTGGCCGCTCACAAGTTGGTGGCGGCGCCCGACGGCGAAACGCCTTTCTATTTTCCCAAGGAAAACTTCAGTTGCGGTTGCATCTCCACCGTGGACGTCATCTATCCGGCGGCGCCAGTGCTGCTGCTCTTGAATCCTCGCCTTGAGGAAGCCTCACTCGCGCCGGTAATGGACTACGTCAAGTCGGGCAGGTGGCCGCTTCCCTATGCGCCGCACGACCTCGGTGTTTATCCCCTCGCCAATGGGCGCGACGTGGCCAAAATCGAAACCATGCCCGTGGAGGAGTCCGGCAACATCCTCATCCTCTTCGCCGCCATCGCCAAGGCCGAGGGCAGTCCAGCGTTCGCGGAAAAGTACGCGCCGATTCTCCAGCAATGGGCCGATTACCTTGTCGAAAAAGGCCTTGATCCCGAAAACCAACTCTGCACCGATGACTTTGCCGGTCACCTGGCGCACAACACGAATCTCTCCATCAAAGCGATTCTCGGTTTGGGCGCCTACGCGCAAATTCTGAAAATGCAGGGGAAGAAAGAAGCCGCCAGTCACTACCAAAACAAAGCGGAGGAATTCGCCAAGCGCTGGGTGGAAATGGCGAACGACGGCGACCATTATCGCTTGGCCTTTGACAAGCCCGGCACGTGGAGCCAGAAGTACAATCTGGTCTGGGACAAAATCTTGGGCTTGAATCTGTTTCCGCCGGAAGTCGCGCGTAAGGAAACCGCCTTTTACGAACATCAACTCAACCGCTACGGCTTGCCCCTCGACAACCGCAAAACCTATACGAAGGTCGATTGGGAGCTTTGGACCGCCACGCTGGCAAAGTCCCCGGCAGACTGGGAGAAGCTGATCTCGCCAATCTACGATTGGGTGAATCAATCGCCAACAAGAGTCCCCCTCACTGACTGGTACTGGACCCGCGACGGCACGCAGGAGGGATTCCAAGCGCGTTCGGTGGTGGGCGGGATCTTCATCAAGATGCTGTCGGACCCCGATACTTGGAAAGCATGGTCCAACCGCGCCAGCCACTGAAGTCATTCGTCCCTCTCCCCAATACTGAAGCGCGGACCTGCTTTGTAGGTCCGTGCTACACCTGCTCCGTCCCAGTTGACAAATTGTTATTCGTTGTTCTATATTGAGTTTCGCTATCGAAACAGGGCATCGAAAAACAACATGGACGATAAAAGCCTCTACTCGGGGCTGATTCGGCTTCACATTTTGCATCACGCGGCCGAAGAGCCGCTTTACGGAATTTGGATCGCCGAGGAACTGGCGCGCCACGGGTACAGATTGAGCGCGGGAACGCTTTATCCCATTTTGCACGGTCTGGAGAGCAAGGGCTATCTGCGCTCTCACTCGGAGCGCAATGGGAAATCCGCGCGGCGCATGTACAAGATAACTCCCTTGGGCCGCAAGGCGCTGCGTGCGGCACGCCGGCGCGTGCAGGAACTTTTCGGGGAAATGTTTGGCGTCGAGCATCACCACTGACGGCTGCGGGCCAGCGGGACGGCCTGACTTCGCTTCTGGAGCTTCCGGATGGAAATTACGCTGCGCGCTCTCATCACGTTGCTTCATGGAATGCTGTTTGGCGCCTTCTTCCTGATGGCGATCTACGGACTTGTGGTGGAAATACGCCATTCCGCCTTTGTCGAGCAGCCTGCCAAACTGACGCCGCAGGGCTATGCCCGGGAGCGTCTCTATCTCATCGGCGTAGCGGCGATCGGCTGGGCCGCAGTCCTGACGGGAGCTTACCTTATCTATCCGTGGTATCGCGCCGTTCCGCCCGCGGGCGTTACCGACCTGGCGCTTTATCCGCGGTTTCTTTTGAAATCGAGCGCCACCACAGCGGGATGGCACGACCTGGGAATGGAGTGGAAAGAACATATCGCCTGGATCGCTCCTATCGCCATGACCATGGTGGCCTATGTCATAACGAAGTACCGGCAATCGATGAGAGAGCATCCACAAATCCGC
>Ga0326728_10012886_pt1 | contig 18383 bp, 17 predicted proteins | sample MB3enrmetagenome_FD_207602 | JGI IMG/M metagenome (GOLD analysis project Ga0326728, IMG submission 207602) | Lab enriched peat soil microbial communities from McLean, Ithaca, NY, United States - MB31MN | ecosystem: Environmental > Terrestrial > Soil > Wetlands > Peat | place: USA: New York... | reverse complement strand
CGGCCAGCCCGCTTCCTACGAGACCCCCACCGTGATGCCCGGCGATGCGTACCGGCCGCGCTGCGCACAGCACTTTGTTCTTCCCGGGCGGCCCAAGCGCATGAACATGCCGGCCGGTGAAGAAGTGGCCTAAGGGAGAGATTATGCCGAAGCAATCTAATGTTGTGGTGGTGGGAAGCGCCAACGTTGACCTGATCACTTTCAACGACACGTTTCCACGCGCCGGTGAGACGATTTTCGGAAAGAGATTCGACCTGGGTTTTGGTGGAAAGGGCGCCAACCAAGCCGTGGCCGCGCGCCGCTGTGGCGCTTCCGTCGCCATGGTCGCCAAGGTCGGCAGTGACCTGTTTGGCCCGGCCACGATCAAGAACTTCGAGTCCCAGGGCATCGATGCCAGTCACGTGCGAATCGCGGAAGGAATCTCCACCGGCGTCGCACCCATCTTTGTGGATCCGAGTGGCCAGAACCGCATTCTGGTGATAATGGGCGCGAACGACACGGTCTCTCCCCAGGATGTGGATGCCGCCGCGCCCCTTCTCAGCAAGGCTGACACCATCCTTCTGCAATTTGAAATCCCCATGCCCACCGTCTATCACACGATTCGATTCGCCAAGTCGAAGGGCATACGCTGCATTGTGAATCCGGCCCCCTTTCGGCCCCCGGATTTCAAGGAAGTTATCGCGGCGGACTACTTCGTACCCAACGAGAGCGAAGCGGAAGCCATCACGGGCATTCCCGTTCACACCATCGAAGAGGCCGGGAAATGCGCGGATTATTTGCTCGCCAAGGGGTTGTCACGTGTCGTCATTACGCTGGGAGAACGTGGCTCGCTGATGGCGACACCGGAAGGCCGGGAACTGATCCCCGCTTTTAAGGTCGATCCCATCGACAGCACGGGCGCGGGCGATGCCTTCATCGGCAGTTTTGCCGTGTTCCTGGCGGAGGGTCTGACGGACAAGGAAGCTCTTACCCGGGCCAGCCTCTATGCGGCCATCTCTACAACGCGGGTGGGAACGCAGAAATCGTTTCCAAGTCGGGATGAATTTGATAAGGAGTGGCAGAGGCGGAAATTATGAATTATGAATTATGAAAGAAGACTGATGGCCGCTGATGCGCAAGGAGAACGTTTCATAATTCAGAATTCATAATTCATAATTTCTGCGCGCCTTTGGCGCGATCACTTGCCCAGACGCCGCCTGCAATCCTCCAGAATATCCTTCGTTCGCGATGCGCCCACGCGCGATGCGCCCTGGGCGCGGAAGGCCAGGAGTTGGTCGAGGTCGCGTATGCCGCCGGCGGCCTTCACCTGAACATGTGCGGGTGAGTGGGCACGCATCAATTTCACGTCCTCGAGCGTGGCCCCGGAGGTGCCGAAGCCCGTTGAGGTTTTCACCCAATCGGCGCCGACCTCGGCGCAGATCTCACACAAGCGAATTTTGTGAGCGTCCTTCAGATAGCAGTTTTCGAAGATGACCTTCACCTTTTGATTGCGGGCGTGCGCCACATCGATGACGGCTTTCAGGTCCTGGCGGACGTAATCCCAGTCTCCGCTCAGGACCTTGCTGATGTTCGTGACCATATCCAATTCCTGGCAGCCGTCGTCCATGGCCCGCTGCGCTTCCGCCACCTTAATGACGGTGGTATGACCACCGTGCGGAAACCCGATGGTGGTGCTGGCCTCCACCGTACTGCCTTGCAAAATCTCCGCGCACCTTTTGAGGTAAAAAGGCATGATGCAAACGCTGGCAACGTTGTATTCCAGGGCCACGCGACAACCGGATTCCAGGTCCTGGTCCGTAAGCGAGGGGGTCAGCAAGGCGTGGTCAATCATCTTGGCAATGTCTTCGTAGGTGTAATTCATAAAAAGGAGTATACTCCAAATCCCCACTAGGCTAAAAAGGGGAATTACGGGTATTGCTCAGGCTTACACACTCGTATCCGAGCATGGACACACCTGAAATAATCCGGAAAAAACGCAACGGCTTGGTCCTGACCAAGGCGGAGGTATTCGACTTCGTCGAGCGCTACACACGGGGCGAAATCCCCGACTATCAAGCGTCGGCCCTGCTGATGGCAATCTATTTCCGCGGCATGGACCGGCGAGAAACGGCGGACCTGACGGAGGCGATGTTGCGCTCGGGCCGGGTGCTTGACTTGTCTGGCTTGGCCGCAGCGAAGGTTGACAAACATTCCACGGGCGGCGTGGGTGATAAAACCTCTTTGATTATCGCCCCGGCGGCAGCCGCGGCGGGGGTCCTGGTGCCCATGATCTCCGGGCGCGGCTTGGGACACACGGGCGGCACGCTGGACAAGTTGGAGGCGATTCCCGGCTTCAGCCCCCGTCTGTCATTCCAGGAATTCCACCGGGTGCTGGAGGCCTGCGGCCTTGCCTTGGGGGCAGCGACGGATGAATTCGCTCCTGCGGATCGCAAGCTCTATGCCCTTCGCGACGTCACCGCCACGGTGGAATCCATCCCCCTGATTACCGCCTCCATCATGAGCAAAAAATTGGCGGAGGGCATTGATGGCCTGGTGCTGGACGTCAAAACCGGTACGGGGGCATTCATGCAAGAGTTGGAGGATGCCCGCGCGCTGGCAACGAGCCTGGTGAATACCGGCACGGCGCATGGCAAGCGCGTTCACGCCCTGATTACCGACATGAGCCAGCCGCTGGGAAATGCCGTGGGGAACGCCTTGGAAGTGATCGAGTCCGTGGAAACGCTCAAGGGCCGCGGCCCCCGCGATTTGGTGGAACTCTGCCGCGAACTGACCGCCCACATGTTAGTGTTGGGAAACGTCACGGATTCTTTGGACGAAGCGCGGGCGCGGTACGATTCAGTGATTACGAGCGGCCAGGCGCTGGAAAGGTTTGCGCGCGTGGTGGCGGAGCAGGGAGGCAATCCGCGCGCTCTGGAGGACTACTCGCTGTTGCCCCAAGCCCAATATGAGGATTCCGTCGTAGCGCCCGAGGATGGCTATATCGTAGGATTGGAAGCGCGAGTGATGGGTGTGGCGTCGATGATTCTGGGCGCGGGACGTGAGCGTGCGGACGCTACCATCGATCCTGGAGTGGGCCTCGTTTTCGAGAAGAAGGTGGGCGACGCGGTCCGCGCCGGCGAGCGGGTTTGCATTCTCTATTCCAATGACCGCTCGCGCGTCCCCGGGGCGCTCGCCATGATCCGCAAGGCGATTGCCATTTCCCCGCATCGGGTTCCTCCCCCACCGGCGGTTTTGGAGCGGATACTGGGATACTAAAGGGCTGCGCCAACATATTGTGAAGAGAGGTTAAAGGATGACACGGTTGATTCCGTTACTCGGCATGCTGGTTATATTGGCGGTAGCCGCCCTGCTCTCCAAGAACCGCAAAGCCATTCCGTGGCGCACGGTGGGCATTGGATTAGCGTTACAGATCCTCGTAGCGTGGTTCGTGCTGCGCACGGGCTTGGGCTATGTGCTCATGTCCAAGGTCTCGACCATGTTCGTAAATATCCTGAATTGTTCCTTTGCCGGCTCGGAGTTCGTATTCGGCGAAATGGGGAAGAACCATGGGAGCTTTGGATTTGTCTTTGGTTTTCAAGCCTTGCCCATGATTATTTTCGTGGCTTCGCTGTTTTCCATTCTCTACTACGTGCGCATTATCCCCTTTCTCGTTCTAATGACCGGCAAGGCGATGATGAAATTGCTGGGAACGAGTGGGGCCGAATCCCTGGAAGTCGCCGCCAGCATTCTGATGGGACAGACGGAAGCACCGCTGGTAATCAGGCCCTATATCCAGGACCTGACGGAATCGGAGTTAATGACCATTATGACGGCAGGCATGGCGCACATCGCCGGCTCGGTTTTCGGCGCGTATGTGCTTTTCGGAGCGGATCCGCGCCATCTGTTGACCGCGGTGGTGATGACCGCTCCCGGAACCATCGTGCTAGCCAAGATGCTGGTTCCGGAAACCGGCCATCCCAAAACCTCAGGCGATGTCAAACTCACGGAGGAGAATAAGCCCATTAACCTTCTGGATGCCGCCTCGCGCGGGGTTTCCGACGGCCTCCATCTGGCGCTGAACGTCGCTGCCATGCTGATCGCCTTTGTCGCCCTCATTTACCTGATCAACTTGGGCTTGGGAGTCTTTCACACCAGCTTTCAAACCCTGCTCGGTTATCCCCTGGCGCCGGTGGCATGGCTGCTTGGCGTTCCCTGGAAGGACGCCGCGACCATCGGGAACTTGATGGGAACCAAAGTGGTGGTGAATGAGTTCGTGGCCTTTTCCATGCTCGGTCCGCTCAAGGGCCACATCGCCGAGCGCTCATTCACGATCGCCACATTCGCTCTATGCGGGTTCGCCAACTTTTCTTCCATCGGGATTCAAATCGGCGGAATCGGCGCCTTGGCTCCTACCCGGAAGCAGGATTTGGCCCGGCTGGGATTCAGGGCGCTCCTCGCGGGCACTTTAGCTAATTATCTGGCTGCGGCCATCGCCGGGCTTTTGTTGGCGTCATAAGGAATGATGAGCAGTAAATAGTGAATAGTGAAAGAAAACGTACTTCCCCGATCCCGTCTACAATATCGGGGGACCACAATTTACAATTCACTATTCACCGTTCACTATTTACTATTTCAGGTGAAACCCATGGCTCGAATACACACCCGATCGAAACAGCACGGTTATGAAGAGGCGGAGCAAGCCGCCGAATACCTTTGGTCTCGCGGCCTCGCCCCGCACGTTGCCATCACGCTCGGTTCGGGATTGGATGAGGTTGTGGGCCGATTGCATACGGAAGTGAAAATCCCCTACAAACTCATCCCGCATTTCCCGGGGACGACCGTGCAGGGGCACGGCGGCACCCTCCATCTGGGAACCTGGGCGGGTGTTCCCGTGGCCATTCTCGAAGGTCGCGTGCACTGTTACGAGGGCCATGCGCCGTCCACCGTGGTTTTTCCCGTGCGCGTGTTGGCATTGGCGGGGGTCGAGACCTTCATCCTGACCTGCGCAGCCGGTGGCATCGCTTCAAAATCAAAACCCGGTGGCTTCATGGTTTTCTCTGACCACCTGCACCTGCAAGGAGTGAATCCTCTCGTGGGGGTTCACGACCCGCGCTGGGGAGCGCAATTCGTGGATTTGACCGAGGCCTACGATCCCCGCTTGCGCCGCATTACGCGGAAGGCGGCCGGCAAGCTGCGCGTGCCGTGCTTCGAAGGCGTATACGCTTCATTGCTCGGGCCCACCTATGAGACGCCGGCGGAGATTCGTGCCTTGAAGGGCATGGGCGCCGATGCGGTGGGAATGTCCACTGTGCCGGAGGTGATGGCGGCGCGGCAGTTGAAACGCCGCGTGCTGGCCATCGCCACGATTTCCAATCACGCCGCGGGACTGGCGGGAAAGCCCTTGTCGCATGAAGAAGTGCTCGCCGCGGGGCGCGCCGCTTCGCGCCATCTCGCAGACCTTCTCGACGCGGTCCTGCCGCAGTTGGGTGAGGGAGGTGAGAGGCCATGAATCCCGAAGAGCTCATCGCACGCGCGGTGGAAGTGCGGGAGAACGCCTGCGCCGACTACTCCCACTACAAGGTGGGGGCGGCATTGCTGGCCTCGAGCGGCAAGGTCTACACGGGGTGCAACGTCGAGAACTCTACTTATGGCCTGACGGTCTGCGCCGAACGCGTTGCCCTCTGGAAAGCCCTCTCGGAGGGCGAACGGACGTTCACGAAAATTGCGGTGGTGACTTCCAGCGAACCTCCGGCCTCACCCTGCGGCGCATGTCGACAACTCCTCTGGGAGTTCTGCGGCGACATCGAGGTGATCCTCGCAAATCCTAAAGGCTTCCGGCACACCCTGCGACTGGCGGAGATCTTTCCACGTCCCTTCGATCAGCATTTTCTCTGAGAATGTATGGCAGCCATAACCCTTTTGCCCGGCACAAAGCTGGGACCCTACGAGGTTGAGTCGAAGATTGGCGCGGGAGGTATGGGAGAAGTGTACCGAGCCCGCGACACGCGCCTGGGCCGTATCGTTGCCATCAAGGTGCTGCCCTTCAGCCTTTCCGCCGACCCCGTTCTGAAGGAACGGTTCGCGCGCGAGGCGAAAGCTATCTCCAGCGTAAGCCATCCCCACATTTGTACGCTCTATGATGTCGGGGACGTGAACGGGACCGAATTCCTGGTGATGGAGTATTTGGAAGGTGAGACGCTTGAATCCCGCCTGCGGCGCGGCCCCCTTCCGATCATGGAGGTTCTAAGTGTCGGGATCGAAATCGCGGATGCCTTGGACAAAGCACACCGCGAAAGGGTGATTCACCGTGACCTGAAACCCGCCAATGTCATGATTACTGAATCCGGTGTCAAATTACTGGACTTCGGAATCGCCAAGATGTTCGATCAGAGGGATCAGGATGTCGCCTCAGAAACACTCCCTACGGGCGCGCTGGTGCTTCTGACGATGCCTGGTCAGATGACGGGGACGGTGAGCTACATGTCACCGGAACAGGTCCGCGGACTGGAGATTGATGCCAGCACTGACCTCTGGAGTCTCGGCGTTGTCCTCTATCAGATGATTTGTAAGCAATTGCCGTTTGAGGCACAGACCACCACGGATGTCATTTCCCTAATCCTTCTTAAAGACCCCAACCCCGGCCCATTGGCAAATTACAAGGTTCCGGCGGGGTTGAGGGAGATTCTTCGACTGGCACTCGAAAAAGATCGCGAACGCCGATATAAAGCAGCGCGCGAGATTCTCTCTGATCTCAAGCGGTGCCGGCAAAAGATGGAAATCGAAGCTGAGATGGAACGACTGCACCACCTTCAGCAGCTCCCGGAGAGTGACCACGAGGGTGCCCGTGCTGGGGAGGCTGAGCCGCTTCCACCCCTCCCCACGACGAGACCGGCGACTTCTGCGGGCACACCCTCGGTATCTGCTCCTTGGAGTCTTGATAAGATCAAGGCCCATAAGCTTCCCCTGCTGATCGGGTTGAGCGTGATCGTGGCTGCGGCAGCCGGGCTTCATTCGTGGCTCTACTCCGCTGCCATCGTCGTCGCCGCAACGGCCGCAATTGGTTCCTACCTCCTTCTGTCCAGGGTTGAATCACTCGCGGTCATGCCTTTCGAATGGGTCGGCTCGGATCCAAGTCTTCTAACCGGATCGGAAAGCGGCTACATCGCTGACGGGATTACGGAGAGCATCATCAACCACGTGTCGCAATTGCCCAACGTGAAAGTCATCTCCCGGACCTCCGCCTTCCGTTTCAAAGGTAAGGCGATCGATCCCCGGGAAGTCGCGCGGGAATTGGATGTCCGCAAAGTCCTGACCGGGAGAATCGTGCGCAGGGGATCCGCCTTCGTCATCAGTGTGGAATTGGTGGACGCGCTTGGGGACGAGCACATTTGGGGGGCACAGTACGAGCGGGGGTCTTCCGCATTTGCAAGCCTGCCCCGGGAGATAGCTACGCAAATTTCGCAACACTTGCGTGCCCGGTGGGCCGGCAAGTCCGCTATTTCTCAGGTGTACTCCCCCGGACCGGAGAGCTACCAGGCTTATCTTAAAGGAAGGTTCCACTGGAATAAAAGAACCGGGGAGGATATCCAGAAGGCCATCAAGTGTTTTCGCGAGGCCGTGGCTATGGACCCCCAATATGCGCTTGCCTATGTGGGTTTGGCCGAGTGCTACCTCGTGGTGGGTGTGTACACCACCATGCCACTTCGCGAGGCGTACTACCAGGCAAAGATCTGCGCCCTTAAGGCGCTGGAAATTGATGACTCCCTGGCGGAGGCCCACGCTGCCTTGGCCTCGATCAAGCCTGCCGAAGATTGGGACCTGCCCGGCGCGCTACGCGAGTATGCGCGTGCCATCAAAATTAATCCCAATTACGCAACGGCGCACCAATGGTACGCGGAATACCTCGTCTGCGCGGGAAACAAAGCCACAGCGATCGCCGAAGTCAGACGGGCCCACGAACTCGACCCGCTCTCCCTGGTCATTAGCGCCTCCGTGGGGCAGGTACTCTACCTGGCGCGCGAATATGACCAAGCCATCAAACAACTCCGCACGACTGTCGAGATGGATAAGCACTTCTACATCGCCCACAGGATTTTGAGAGATGTGTTCGTGGAGAAAGGGCTTTGGGAAGAGGCCATTGGCGAGCATGTACTGGCCCTTAAGCTGGCCGGGGAAGATGCTGAGAAGACCGAAGCGTTGGGCAATTCACTGCGGGAGGCGTTTTCCGATGCGGGCCCGCGGGGCTATTGGCAGAAACGGCTCGAACTTGCAACTCAGGAGATGGGAAGCCCCCCACGGTTGCCCTATGATGTGACCGATGTTTCCCCGTATCACGTCGCTAATATCTACGCCCGTCTCGGGCACCAGGATCTGGCCATCAAGTGGTTGGAGAAAGCCCTTGAAGAGCAAGATTTCGGCATCTACTACCTCAAAACGAATCCCGCTTTTGATGACCTGCATGCCAGTCCCAAAGTTGTTGCCATGATGCGCAAGATCGGTTTGACGGCCTGAGCCTCCGGACCCGCAAGCAGATTTGTCCTTTGAAGAAATCTATTGCTCGACGCTCAGAGTGATAACGTCATTCTGTGAAAACCATTTTGTGAAAACCCTGGACTTTTCGGGAAGCGTCTGTTATAGGACATGCGCGATCAAGGGCAATTTGCGAAAACAACTTCCAGCTTGCGAGGACATATGGCTATAGGTGCCGAAGAGAGGGAAAAATCCCAGAAGCCTCTGAAAAAGGCTGCTCCCAAGAAGGCGAAGAAGGCTTCCAAGGGGGCCGCAAAGAAAAAAGGTGGCAGCAAGAAGAAGTAGACTTGCCTTGACCTACAAGCGACGCGTATCTTCTTGAGGGGTCGGTTAGGAATCCACCGCACCTGATGGGGGAATGCGTGTCGGTGTTGGCGGTGGGCGGCTGCGATCCCTACTAACGCTGCTCTCAGGGCGCCAGCCGTTGCGCAGTCAGCAGAGTGTCACAAAGCCACTTCAAATTCCGGGTGGTGAGACTCGGCTCCATGAGGCCCAGGTGTCGAACTGCCTGCGCGAGATGTTTCTCAGCGACCCGCCGGCAGGCATCGAGCGCTCCGCATTCCCGGATTACCTTTGCTGCCCGTTTTATTTCCGCGCTGGAAAGCCTCTTCTTCCGGAAAGCATTGTGGATAATCCGCAAATCCCCACTATTCCCCGCAACTCGTGAGAGGATTACCGGCAATCGCATTCTGCGGTTCTTGAGGTCTGTGGCATAGGTCTTGCCGGTCACTTTGTCCGAATCAACAACGTCCACGATGTCATCAGTGACAAAAAGTGCCATCCCGTAGTGATATCCAAACCGCGCGAGGTTCCTGACCTCCGCGTCCGGCCTCCCTGCCAGCAGCGCCCCGCATTGCGCCAGGTGCTCGAAAAAGTTGCCCACCCCCAGCGCGATGACGCGATAGTAGTCTAGCTTTGTCATGCGCAAGTTCCCGGTGTTATAGACGTCCAGGTATTGCCCCACGTACAGTTCGCGCACCATCTGGTTGAGAATTTTGAGCACCAGGACTTTATTGTGGAAGCGCCCGCGCTCCAGTTCCGCGCTGAACGTCTCCAAGGCCACGCTCTGGAGAATTTCCGTGGCGATAATGGCATAGCTGACGCCGTATTTCGTGTGCACGGCCGGCTGGCCATAGCGCATGGTCGTCGCATCGAAAATATCGTCGGTCACGAAGGCCGAAGACTGCAGCAGGTGCGCGGCCGCCGCCAGCTTGGTAATTCGCCGCAAATCCCTCTCGGTCCGGCAAAACGCATACTTGAAAACGTAGGGATACTCTGACGCCGTCTGGTGGGCGAGAACGAAACTCAGCATTTCTCTCAGGTGGGAATCTTTCCGGCTCAGGGATCCCAGCACGAGGCCCTGGCACGTCCGGTGGACCTCGCGAAACGTCCTGCGAAACATGTCAAAATACGCACTCACCGTGAACCTCCCCTCCCGCAAGCGCCGTACGGATTCCTCATCGCATCGCTAAGACATGGCGACGGAGGGCAGATTCTCCGGGTAACGGATTCTGGCGTAGCCGGGTTTGATGACGGTATAGATGATGCGGATGCGCTCCGCGTAAGGGAGGAAAGAACTTTTCATGGCATTGATGGTCAGCTTTTCGAAGTCATCCATACCCAGGCCAAACGCGTCCATGGCCACCTGAAATTCGTTGCTCATGCTGGTGCGGCTCATCAGCCGATTGTCGGTGTTCAGGGTAACGCGGAACTGTTGGGGATAAAGAACCTTGAAGGGGTGGTCGGCGAGAGTGGGAATCGCGCCGGTGTGCACGTTGCTCGACAGGCAAATTTCCAGGGGGATGCGTTTGTCGAGGACGAATTGCGCCAGCCCGCCGAGCTTCACGCCCGCTCCGTCCGCCACTACGATATCGTCAATCAGCCGCGTCCCGTGGCCGATGCGATGCGCCCCGCAATACTGAATGGCCTGCCAGATGGACTCTTTCCCGTAGCCCTCGCCGGCGTGCACGGTGATATTGAAATTCTGGCGCTGGATGTAATGGAACGCCTCGACGTGTTTTTTGGGGGGATATCCGCCCTCCTCACCCGCCAGATCGAATCCCACCACCCCGCGGTCGCGGAAATCCACGGCGAGTTCCGCCATCTCCAGCGAGATTTTCATATTGCGCATGGCGCAGATGATCAATCCGGACGGAATCTTGAAGTCTCTTCGCCCGCGTTCCAGCCCTTTGAGCACGGCGGCGACCACGCCCAGGTTGGCCAGCCCTTTCTTGGTGTGGAAAATGGGGGCAAACCGCGTCTCAAAGTAGACCACGCCATCATTCTTCAGATCCTCCACCTGTTCGTAGGCGACCCGCTCCAGCGCCTCCGCCGTCTGGGTCACCGCGATGGTGTGGGCAAAGCCCTCCAGGTAGCCGCCCAGGTCCCCGCGATAGGCTCCCCGATAGAACCAGTCCGCCAGCGCCGCCGGATCGGCCGTCGGCAGCTTGGTGTATTTGGCGTCCTTGGCCAGCTCAATGATGGTCTGCGGACGCATGGAGCCGTCCAGATGCTCATGCAATAAAACTTTGGGAAGAGCCTGTATGGTGGCCTTGTCCAGAGACATGAAGGGTTACCTCCACTGCCCAGTGGGGCATTACCCATTATATGTAATTGCCTCCGAAGTTGGGCAGAATTAACCCGGATTTCTCTCCACAGGTTGGGAAGAATGGGGATTGTGTCAACCGGAAAACAAGGCACTGGCATATAGATATCTATTTTCGACCTCCATGATCAATTAAGCATCCTTTTCGACTTAAAAGATTGGTTTTCGACCTAAAATACTGAGGCTGGAACGTCTTCCACAAGCGATACTGGCCCGGCGAGTCCTTCGGCGACCAGATGGGATTCGCGCTGCGCCATGAAGACCTCGACCTGCTCGTCCTGAAACGGCTCTTCCCAGCCGTCCCAATCGAATGGCGGCCGACGCCCGGGAGAAACGTCGAGGTTCTGAACGATACCGCCGACCTGTATCGCTATTTCGATTGCACGGAGGCGGCGGAGTTCCTTTACGCCTGCGTGGCACGCGCCATCGATAAAGACCTGCCGCGGGAAATCGACTTCCTGCGCCGTAATGACGAGGCGCTATGCCGCATCATGAACACCGTCGAGATGCCGGATAGGATGGCGGAAAATCTCGTCAGGTTCATCCGCCAGAACGAAGGCAAGCTGGGCCGCCAGCGGCGGGAAGGCGAATTTGAAAAATTGACTGACGAGGAAGTGACTTCCATCGAGGCCATCGTGCGCGAAGCCTTCGCAGGCTTCGAAGACCAGGAGTACGCGCCGCCTGTGGGAGAAAAGAGAAACGCCGTCAGGAAACGGTGGGTGTCAGGTGCCCTTTGCTTCTTAATATGCGAAACCAGCCGTACGGTTCGCAGCCCTGGGTGTCGAAGGCGGTGGGGCAGTGCGGAACTGCTTCTCAACCTTTGAGATCGCCTCGCGAGTCTGCCGGAACAGGCCGAAAACATCTACGGGCTCATTCCTTTCGACTCGCTTGGAGATCATCGTTAGCGCGTTAATATTGAGGCTCGTATTCTTGAAGCGCAACGTTGGATCAGTGCCATACTCGTCTGTAATCATCACCCATCGCAAAGAGAATTCGCTGGCTAGAACATCGCCGAAGGCCACGCCCAGACTTTGCAGTTCGTAGGTCTGAGACTTCTCGAATGCTCTGTCATCGAGCAACCTCTGGAGAATTGGCAAGTCATTCTTCTTTCTGGTTAGTGCTGGCGTGCCGTATCGCAGTTTGGCGGCAGCCGCAACGATGGCTCTCTGTCGGTCAAGTCGTTCGCTGTCCTCGTGCGTTAGCTCCGAGAATTTGGGCTCAGGTGAAACCTCGCGAGCAGACTGGCCGAACAGCAAGCCCACAGAGCCCAATAATGCCAACCACGTCAGGGGTCTCACGGTCAAGCAGTCTAGCACTAACCGCGATGACGGGCGAAAAATGCCCATTTCACTCACAGCATTGACTCTGCCCGAAAACGGAACCTGACCGTTCTCCCACCGTTCCCCGATTCGACCGCCGGAGATCACGAACCAGCCGGGTGCGGCCCTTGAGCCCCCCGCTGGGTGCGGGGAAGGGACTGGCTGCCATTTTTAGACGACACATAGACATCCCGACCTGACACCTCGGCATTGTCCAGGGCATGTGACTTCCGTATAACCCACGATGTGTCAGCAAGTTGTAACCCCGATTAAATTGGCCGACGGATTGCTCCCCCTTTGATTCAGCCGGGGGTTAACATGCGCCTGACGAATCATGCCGGCGGTGCCACCCCGTGCTTGACGATTCGGAAGGAGAAGCGATGAAACACCTCCCCTTCTCTCTGCTGTGCTGCTGCCTGCTCTCTCCCATGGCGTTGCTTGCCAACGATGGTACGCCGCAGGGCTCCGGGTCAGTGAGTTTGACCCCCGACCAGGCCATCGCCGCGGCCCATTCTTTTGAACACAGGCACAGGGAATACCTTGAGACCAAAGACAAAGGCGCGACTTCATTCGAATTCATCCGCGAAATCGATGCCAATGCGCAAACGCGCAAGGTGGCCCTCCAGGCCCGCGAGGCGGCAGCCTCGCTTCACGTCAAGGTGCACGAGGAGTACGGCTACCTGGGCCTGTTGGAAAGGGGCGGCTACCTCCTCTTGCAGACTGAAGGGAAGACGGGCAATGCGCTGGCACTTTACCTTGTTTCCAGCAAGCCGTATGGACGCCGAACCGTCGTGGCGCGTCCTCTTCTTGGCGAAAAAAAGATGAGTGGCTCGACGGCAAAGGAACTGATCGCGAAGAACGCGGAATTCGTGGACCGCCTTTACGACACGCCGCTGAGGGATGTCGGTAAGCTGAAGAGCAATTGCGAAGGAGGCCACTTTCCGGAATATGGAAATGAGGATGAGGTGAGCTATTTCGGGATTCCCCGTATATTCCGCAAGACCGATGCCGACGAGGACGCGGTTCAGGAACTGGCGGGGCTCATGGGCGCCTTTACGTTTTGGTGGACCCGCTACGCCGTCTCCTTCCCGGTTTACGCGGCAAACCCCATGTACGCGCTGAAAACGGCCCTGGACAAACACGAGGCTCTGGTCAAAGAGTTCATGCAGAAAAACAAGCAGGATCCTAAGTTCACCTATGATCCCGAAGGCTTAGTGACTGCGCATACGCCGGCGCAACTGCCAGACCTCATCGCGTTGTATCGCCGGGTGGATGATTTCCTGGAATCCAAGGCCCAATCGCAATGTGCCACACCCACTTTTGCGGTCAATAAATCACTCTCGACAATCGCCCTGCAACTCGGACTCGATACCACTTTCGGAAAGGACACTTACGCGGCCGTGACTGAACCGGCCTTGGAAGTGGGCTGGAAGCGCGGGGGCAACGGGGACTGGGCCGTGATGCTAGTCGTGTCGGTGGCGGAATCGTCCGATTTTGCCGACAAGTAGCTGTGCGCTTTGCACAACGGGGCGGTTAGGCATATCGTATGCGCGGCAGACGCGGGCCGCAACATCGGCGGTCCGCGCTCGCCAATCGCCGGAGGTGCTATATGGTACGGTTCATAAATCGAGCAATCTGCACCATGGCGCTGTGCGTGCTGCCCGCTCTCCTGTTAGGGCAAGACAAGACAACCGCTCCCCAAGGCCCCACCCAGTCGTTTCCCGCGCCGGATTTCGTGCTCCGAGATAAGGGCGGAGGCGGGACGGTCTTGGGGCCGTTTGAGGACGACGGCAAGGGAAGGGGGAATGGTGGGGAGGGGAATGGTGTCAGTTATTATTTGGAAAACACGATACGGAACCGCGGCCGCCCGAGAAATGGTTCCTGACACCCCCCCCCTACTACGTTTCTTCTTGCCGTTTGACCGTCAACTTCAGGCTGTGCCTGTTGAGGCTACTCGCTGGGTGGGAACAAGATTGGACGTACGCACTCACGCAAGCGGTCAAGCTCACTCGCATTGTGTTGGAGGAGTTCGTGCCCCCAGATGTTATCGGTTCCTTCGCGGCAGTCCTTGGCCAACCCCAGACCTATTGTCTCATACGAGGGAAGATCAGCCCTGAGGCCTTCAGGGTTGGTCAGGGTGCCGAGAATAAAGACTCGTTCACCTAAACGCTCGGGAATCCTGGCCTTCGCATTGTTGAGCCTATCTTCTCTGCCATCGCAGTCGATTAGCAAAACCATAAATCGGTAGGGATAACGATCCATTTCAATAACGTGGTCGGATTCGAAGCGCGCCAGAACCTGAGCCCAACCACCCACCTCAGGGAGTACCTGGATTCTCCGAATCAAGAGGGTTGGCTCCTGAAGAAAACTCTTGGCCAACTGGCGGTTGGCATCGTCTTCGGGAAGCACGAAGACATGCGGTTGATACTTGTTGACGCTCATGGCTCCACGTCGCCGCGAATGAGCGCGTCAACGAGATTCCCACTTACCTGGAGTTCGTTGAGCGGGCGCACGATTGTGGGCTCGAGATGGCTTTTCCTATAGAGAACGAATGTATTCTCGTCGGAAAAACCGCGGATCGCCTCGGGATTATGAGAGGTCGCGATGAATTGACCGCCAGACTGAAATGCTTTCCGAAGAGCCAATACAAAGTGGCCGACCTCGGACAAAGCAAGGTAATTGCCGGGCTCATCCCAGAAACAAAGCAGCGGGCCATAAGCATCGTTCGCGGCAAGCACCTGGGCGCATATCATGAAACATTTTTCGCCGTCGGACAGATCCTCGAAAGGGATGGTTACATTTCCCTGCTCATTCGAAAACTGGACAATCAAGCTGCGTGAGTCCCCACCAACCACAGGATTCTTGATGTCTTTCAGGTCGGGCATCACTTGCTTGAGATATTCTGAGATCTTGCCATAAGCAGATGGCGCGTAAGCCAAAAGACCTGCAAACCACGCTCCAAAGTCGGTGACCTGGGGATTCGGCCCCAGCGTTTCTTTATCGGAGTCGCCCTGAATCAGGCTCGGCACTGGGCGAAGGATGACGATGCGCGCAAGCCACTGCTTAACTACCAACAGAGGATCTGTCAACGACTGGTGCTGGATTATTGGGAGGGCCACGAGATTCCAGTCGATGGAGAACTTTGCCTCGCGGTCGCCTCGATTAAGAAAAACCTCAGACGATTCCCGGGTGAAGACGGGGTTGCCCTCAAGCGAGAGCTTCTCATCGAGTATTCGAAGCTCTTTGAACCCTTCGGGGAGTTCCAATGCGACAGAGTATCCGTAAGTCTTGCCGTGCAGCTCAACCTCGACTTCAAATCGCATCGGCGCATCTGTGCGCCCGCAAATGAAATCCTTCGGTTTCACGAGGTCGCTTACCCGATTAGTGCCTCGCGCGATCCTCTGGAGAATCTCCAGCGCCAGCCCAACCGTTGTCTTGCCCGAGCCGTTGTTCCCAATCAGCAGGGCGGACGACTTGCCGGAAATCGGCAACTCGAAGTTCTCCAGGCACCGAAAATTGTGAACGTAAAACCGGGTTATCACAGGAGGATAATACACGATTGTGGGGCGAGTTTAGAATGAATGTTTTGCAATTCCACGTAGTGGCATGAGCGTCTATCCAGGGTCAGCCCAGCAGGTAGCGCCGCGGTACGCGTACTTTGCGTTCCGCTGCGGCTCTTAACACGACGTGCGCCCATGTCAGTTGCTAGTGGTTAGTGGCCAGCCAAAAAGAGCTGAAACTCGAAAATCGGGGCGAGTTTCGAATTTCGAGTTTCGATTTTCGCCCTTCGAATTAATGGGAAATACGGAAGAGGCGCAGACGAACGCAGAGAGCGCGTGCGTCTGCGCGAGGCCCTTAAATTGGCCGATGTAGCGCCGCCCTTTAGGGCGGCACTTCTCGCATTCGGCAATCGAGGTTGGGAACGCTCACGTGCAACGGGAAGTGCCGGGCTAAAGCCCGGCGCTACGAGTTTCCAATTTCCGAATTCGAGTTTCGATCTAGTGATGGTCGGGGCCGGGGGCTGGCGGCGAGAGCGGCCTTCCCGCCCCCTAGGGACGGAGTCCGCACCTCGCCGGGCCGGTTTGGGGCTCCGAAAATGTTGAAACTCCAGCCCCATCCAGCTTGCTGGCTGGGGCTTGTGCATATAGGCGCCCGGTTCACCTTTGCTCTGGTCGGAGGGTGAGTCGGAAAACCGAACATTTCGGGCTATTTGTCTGGTGACATTAATACCAAAAGGATTGAGTAGATTCGTATTGACTATGCTCCATTCCAGAAATAAAATCCCATGCCGCCTGGAAAGCAAACTGGAAATTTTGGATAGGTATTCCAAGGCTTTTTGAGGATGTGTCGTGGCTGGATTCAGCGCTCTACCATTGCGCGAATCTGTCCGAGATTCTCACCTACGGCTGGGATCGAGTCTGATTTTCGGCCTTACGCACATCCTGCTATTGCTCGCCCTGATCAGCTCTGCTCAATCCCTCCTTGCAGAAACCTTTACGAATCCACGTTTCATCACGACGGGGTCGAACCCCACTTTGTTGGCGCAGGGAGATTTCAACGGCGATGGCAAGCCCGATCTGGTTTACGAAGATGGGAGTTCCTCCCCGACTCTGCACGTCCTCCTGGGAAACGGAGATGGCACTTTCCAGCACGGGCAGGACATCCTGCTCCCTGCGGGCGGCGGACTGTTAGCCGCTGCGGACGTAAATCGCGACGGGAAGTTGGACCTGGTTATTGGCGTGAGTGGTCCACAGCCAGAAATCATTGTGATGCTCGGGAATGGTGACGGGACGTTTCAACCTTCCATCATTTCGATGCTCCCACCGACAACCGGTGATTACGCAGACCTCGTCGGCTGCGGCGTAGCGGACTTCAACGGCGATGGCGCCGCGGACCTCATCGTGTCCGACACGGAGAATGACAATCTTTACGTTCTACTCGGTAACAATACGGGGTCATTCACCTTGAAGTCCATGATCCAGTGGTTTACCGACCCCGCCACGATCTTTGTCGGCGATTTCAATGGGGACGGTCATCCGGATTTTCTCGTTTTTGACCGCCTGAGCGCCGATGTTGCGGTCTTTCTTGGCAACGGTGACGGTACCTTCAAGCCCGGCGTGCGTTACACCGGTCCGGGCCAAATTGGGAGTGTGTTATTGGCGGACATGGACGGTGATGGACACCCAGACTTGGTGGTGACGGGTTCTACAAACAATCTCGACATTTACCACGGTAACACTGACGGCACCTTCGCCACCACTTCCTCCGGGGGGAGCAGCTATACCGGTTCTATCCAAAGACTGCTGGCCGCCGCTGACTTCAATGGTGACGGGATACTGGATATCGCTGCCGTGGGCAACAACGGCATCACCCTCCTTTTGGGCAAGGGCAATCTCACTTACGCCCCCCCGCTTTCCTATGGGGCCGGTTCATCCACCACGCAGGCCGTCATGGCGGACTTTAACCAGGATGGCCATGCCGATTTCGCCCTCATCGCGCCGGGCGGTATTGCCCTGCTTTTGGGAAATGCCGATGGCTCGCTCCAGACCTTCAGCACCTATGACGTGGGCACGGCAGCCTATTCCGTGGCGGTGGCCGACTTCAATGGTGACGGGAAACCCGACATCGCCGTCAATGTCGGCACCCTTACGCCGGTGATGATGTTGGGACAAGGCGGGGGGAAATTCAACTACACCCCGGGCACCCCTCCCACGTCCGCGAATGGAGCCACCCAACTTTTGACGGGGGATTTTAATGGAGATGGCAAGGCAGATTTGTTATTCGCTGCGGGCAGCTCAGTGCCTGACACCGTGCTTTATGGAAATGGCGACGGCACGTTTTCTCCAGTCAGCATTACGTAAGTGCTTTATCGGACGCGCGCACTCCACAAGATGCGGAGGGAGGAGTGAGGGCGCGCGCGTTCGATAAAGCCGTCAGAAGGAAGCCGCTCG
>Ga0326728_10012881_pt1 | contig 18387 bp, 18 predicted proteins | sample MB3enrmetagenome_FD_207602 | JGI IMG/M metagenome (GOLD analysis project Ga0326728, IMG submission 207602) | Lab enriched peat soil microbial communities from McLean, Ithaca, NY, United States - MB31MN | ecosystem: Environmental > Terrestrial > Soil > Wetlands > Peat | place: USA: New York... | reverse complement strand
GGCACATCCATCTACTGGGGCCCGTTAACCATCATTATTGCAGATATTGCCTGCACGATTACCGGTGCGGTCACCGTTCCGGAGATTATCGGGACATGCCTTTTGGTGACACCCCTGTTCGCTGCGGTGACTGTAGCCCTGATGTACTTTGTCGGGAAAGCCTTCGGCGACTGGAAGACCGGGCTTCTTGCTTCGGGTTTTACCGCAGTCGCCTCCGGGACGTTTTTCCTCTACTCCCTGTACGGGTATTTCAATCACCGGGATGGAGAGGTGCTTTTTTCCACCCTGTTCTGTCTTGCATACCTGTATATCCTGATCAGAGAAAAGGGGACAGCCATAAATCTTTCTGATTTCAGTACCTGGCGAAAAACCGCACTGTTATCCATCTTAGCGGGCATCGCTTACCTGCTCGGCCTCTTCCTCATGCCAACGATGATCCTGTTTGCTTTTATCGTTGGCGTCTTCACTCTTGTTCAGTTCATCTTTGATTTCTCCCGTGGGAGGTCGGGCGAGTACCTGCTGATAGCAAACAGTATCATCTTTGCTATAGCGGCGATTGGGCTTTCGATCTTCGGTTTCAAAAACACGGGCATGGATCTCTCGACCTATTCGGTCGGCCATGTGTATGCATATGTATGCCTGATCGGCGGAACAGTGCTGCTCTACCTTCTCGCCCGGTATCTTAAGAACAGGAACCGTTACTGGTATCCATTGGCCATTTTCGGCTGCGGGATCTTTTTTGTGGCGATCCTCTTTGTCGCAGCCCCGGATCTTTATACCCTGTTCGTCAGCGATCTCTACGCTTTCTTCGGCCAGGCAGCAGTAACCCAGACGGTCATGGATGCCATGGCATGGACGCCCGCGGAGGCATGGGCAGCATTCAGTTACGGCCTCCTGCTCATGGCGGGAGGGATCGGGGTCACGATCTACAACAATGCCAGGGAGGAGCGCCCGCAGGAAATTTTTGCGGTTGTCTGGGCACTCATTATCCTGTTTGCAACCTGGCAGCATGTCCGGTACGAGTATTACCTTGCGGTTGTCATCGCCCTGCTCTCTGCAGTCTGCATCCATTTCGTATTCGAGAAAGGATGGAAAGATCTCCGCTCTCTGGCAACGGGATTTGTGCCACCCGCAGCAGCTGACAGCACGGAAGAGACTGTAACCGCGTCACACCGGGGCAAAAAACAGAAGCAGAAAAAAGCGATGAGCCGATCTCACAAACCGGATTATCCCCTCCTCGCAGCGGTGCTCGTCGTGTTCGGTCTTGGCATTCTTTTTGCCTACACATCCTTCTCCTATGACTACCAGATTGCTTCTGCCGGTGTAAACCAGATGAATCCTGACTGGGAAGGTGCACTCCAGTGGCTGGGCAACAATACACCGGATACCGGTGTGAATTATTATGCCATCTACGACCAGCAGACATTCCAGTACCCCCCCACCGCATATGGGATCATGTCCTGGTGGGATTACGGGCATATGATCACCAACATCGCACACCGGATCCCCAACGCTAACCCGTTCCAGGAAGGAGTGACCGGTCCCGATGGATCAGCGGCGTACTTTATGTCCACCTCTGAGGGTACCGCAGACGCCATTCTTGATGCCGACGGCACCCGGTACGTGATGACCGATATAGAGATGGACACCGGGAAGTTCTGGGCGATGGCAACTTGGTACAACGCGACGGTTGCCGGCACCCCGTACCAGGTGAACATGCTCGTCCCCAGCCAGTCCAATCCAAACTCTTATGAGACCGACTTTTTCAACGAGGCTCCCTACTACCAGACGATGATCTCCCGGCTCCATAACTTCGATGGATCCATGATCCCGGCGACAACTGCCTATTATGTTGAGTATGCCGATCCGTCAGTTACCCATGAATCCCTGCCGGTCATGACCAATGCGGTGGCGATGAACGCAACCGATGCAGTGGCCAAAGCTGCGCAGTACAACCTGGATGCCCCGGCCGGCTATCATGCCACGGTTCTCAGCGTGTCGCTCGCCCAGCCGATTGGGAACATTTCTGCCCTGCGCCACTACCGTCTCATCTACGAGTCCCCGTCAGATGCGACAAGCTCTGATATTACTGATATAAAGTACGTGAAAATCTTTGAATATGTCAAAGGTGCCCATATCAAAGGATCCGGTATAATCGATATCCCGCTTATCACCAACCAGGGCAGGAACTTCACCTACCGTCAGGAAAGTGTCAACGGTGAATTTATTGTCCCCTATGCAACGAGCGGCAGCACGTATCCGGTAACCGCTACCGGACCCTACCATATCGAGGGCACCACCACAACCTTCGATGTGACGGAATCAGCGGTCGAGCAGGGAGCAACGATAAATTAAGCGGATATTTTTCCCGTTACCCTTTTTTTCATCAGCAGCTGACTCACGAGATCGTGAGCAGGGGATCATTGGCGGGCGATTCGTCACCGGGTCCCGCCCCCGGCCGGATCCGGTCTTTTCGGTCACTTCTTCCCGTGCTCCCCGAATTGTCCGATCACGAGCGAATAGAGATCCGCATGAGGCAGCGGGGGTGAGGTAAGGTCGCCGGCCAGGATCTGCTCGTCCGGGTACCCGAGGTTTTCGCAGACTACGATCCTGACCGGGGCAGAAAGCCCCATCGCACCGAGGCGCCGATAGAGTTCCGTCACATCGAACTTGGGGTCCGCGATGAGAAAAACAATTTTTTCCCGCCGGATCTCTTCGATGGTTTCCTGCATTGCCCGGTCATGGCCCCGTCCGTGGGCGACAATAACTGCAACCTGGGAGAGTGAGATGTGCAGCCGGGCAGCGGCAACCTGAAGGGATGAAATGCCGGGCACCACCTCCCCGGGCAGGTACCCGAGGCCGGCGAGCATCGGGTCCCCGGTTGAGAGGACAACCGCGTTCTCGGGCAGCTGTGAGAGGTTCCGGTAATCGCTGATGGAGCGCACGGTACAGTTGGCCGGGATCAGTTTTTTCACCATCCCGATGGCCCGGCTGGAACCGTAGATGAAGCGGGCCGACCGGATAACCTGTGCTGCCTGCTCCGTGAGCATGCCCGGCCCGCATCCGACGCCAACGATCTTCATGGGCTCTCCGCGATAATCTTCCCTTCCCGGTTCACGAGGACCACCCGGACTTTCGGCTGTTCTTTCCTGTACGCTGCAAGAATAGGCGCGACGACCGGTAAAAACGCCGGCGACGCTGCAAGCTCCTCCACGGTCGCGTACCCTGTCTGATCCAGAATATGCGGCTCGATATATTTTAAGATCAGGGCCGGGAGGCCGCAGAGAGTTACCTTTCCCTTCGCAGCAGAGAGGGCCTCGCTGATCCGCCCTCCGGCAAGCACCACCTCGCGGTCAGGGAAGAGCAGCCGGGCGTACCGGAGCCCGACCCGGCCGGTGGTGATGACCACGTTTTCCGTACAGGCAACCCGGGCCATAACCGACTCTTCAAGATGATCGTCCCAGGGTTCAACAAGCCCGGTCGATCCCAGCACCGAAATCCCTCCTTCGATCCCGACCCGGGGGTTGAGGGTCTTTCCGGCAATCCGTTCACCCTCCGGGATAGAAAGCGTGACAGTTGCACCGGAAAAGCCGGTCAGAAAAAGCGCCTCTTCCATGGAAGATAAGATACAGGCAAGCGGAGCCTCGCTTATTGCCGGCGCCCCCTTTTTGTACCGGGGCGTATCCCGGACAAACCGGCCGATCCCCGGCCCTGGCACCAGCGTAAGACCGTCCTGTGCGATGGCCGCCTCTGCGATAAACTCAATGCCTGCCGTCGCATCCGAGGGGTAATCGCCGGAAAATTTCCTGCATGATGCCCGCCCGGCCCGGGCCGTGACGGGAATATATGCCTCAAGGCCACAGGGAAGGCGTATGCGGACCTCTGCTACATCTCCTGAAAGCGAGAGGATCGCCGCTTTGCATGCAGCTGCAGCCGTGGTCCCGGTTGTGTATCCCCGTCGCAGGACAGCTCCCGAAGCAGTGAGTACCGCAAAGCCCTGCGCAACCAGTGCAAGACTGGCCGGATCGGGTACCTTTTTTTCCCAGATGTCGGGGTACAGAAATCCGGTGACCGGGTCCCTCATGCCGTGGATTCCTCGATCAGGATCGTGATGCATTCGTTGATGGCCGCAACCGCAACAGGAGTGCCGCCCCGGGTCCCTTCCGTGGAGACTGACGGTATGTCCAGCGTTCGTAAGAGGGCTTTTGATTCTGCCGCATTCACAAAACCCACCGGTGCGCCGATCACAACTGCAGGCCGGACCCCCTCTTTGATCATGTCGCAGACCGTGAGAAGGGCGGACGGTGCATTCCCGATCACCACGATGGATCCGGCTAGCCTTTCGCGGAGCGCAATAAACCCGGCAGAGCTTCTGGTGATCCCCCGCTCGCGTGCAATCTCGCCACCGAAATCAAGCGCACAGAGAATCTCTGAGCTGTGCCCTTTCTTCTGGATGCCCACCTGCACCATGCGGATATCGGTGATAACCGGGGCATGGGCCCTGAGCGCTGCAACCGTGGCTGTTACGGGGTCATTGTTGAACCTGAGCAGGCCGGCCATCGCAAAGTCGCCGACTGCAACCGAGCAGCGTTGCCGGACCCGGTCTTCGGGAGTTTCGTTTCCTACCATTTTCCTTGCGAGCTTCCGCGAGGTCTTCGAAATATCGTAGGCCTCCGGGGTGGTTGCACCCGGGTCAATATACGTACTTGCGGTGGTACCCGCGTGGCGTGATGATTCCTTTGACATTGTTCCCCATCCTCCATATCCTGCTCTCGCTCCCGCCGATGATAACGGTCGTGTGCATATCGACCTCGTCCATGACATGCTCGATCTCGCCCAACATTACAATCACCGGGTCTGCCTGACCTTCCCGCAGGGCGTTTTTCACGACAGCGACCGGCACGGTTGGCGGGTAATATTTCCGGGCATGCTCGATTGCGAGCGCGAAGTTGTGCGGCCTCCCGTGGCTCCGCGGGTTGTAGAGTACCACCGGGATCCCGACCGAGAAGGCCGCATCGAGTCTTTTCTCGATTACCTCAAGCGGTGTCAGCAGGTCCGAGAGGGAGATAACTGCAAAATCACCGGAGAGGGGCGAGCCGACGAGTGAGGCGGCGGCGTTCGCCGCGGTCACGCCCGGCACGATCTCGACCGGGATCTCCGCACCCGAATGTTCGAGCACCTCGAGCACGATGCCGGCCATGCCGTAGACTCCTGCGTCCCCGCCCGAGACGATCGCAACCGCGTGGGACTGTGCAAGTTCTATCGCCTTTTTCGCCCGCTCCACTTCCTTTCCCATCGAGCTTTTGATCACCTGCTTTCCCTCAAGCAGGGGCCGGATGGCGTCAAGGTAGCTGTCGTTTCCTATGACATACTCCGCACGGGCGATTGCGTGTGCGGCCCTGACCGTCAGGTACTCCGTGCGGCCCGGGCCGATTCCCACGATGAAAAGACCGTGGGCCGGGCGCTCAGCGGGCAATGGCAATGGTCACCTTCGAAAAAACCTTCTTCTTCATGATCAGTTCCCGGTGTTTTGAGACCGCAAGCGCACACGGCTCGGCAACGCCGACCAGGCCGATCTTTTTTGCCCTCGACGGTGTTTGGGGCACCTGCGCATTAATAGTGTCATCATCCAGGAATATTAAATTGGCAGGGATCGCGGCAATCGCATCACAGAGCCCGGCCTCGCCGCATTTCTTTGCGGTGGTCGCATAGATCATAACCTCATCCCCGGCAATCCCGGCCTCAGCAAGCGCCTCTTCTATTGCCCGGGTGACCTCCTCTTGTGTGATTCCTTTCCGGCAACCGATGCCAACCGCGTACTCGCCACGGCGCACAAGGATCGAGACATCCGGCCCGGCAAGGACTATCCCGGGGCCTGGCACCGCATAGACTTTTGTCGTCCCGTCCAGTATCCCGGCATTGACCGCACGGGTCGAATCGCGGTTTACGATATCGCAACCGGATCGTGTGGCAATTCCTTCAACCGAATCCCTGCCGGTTGCCTCGGTAGCCGTCGAGATGACCGGGACAAGACCGAGGCCGGCGAGTTCCTTTGCGAGTTCGTTTGCTCCATGATGACCGCCGAGCACCGGCACCGCATATAAAAAATCCGGGGTGACTACGACAACAGCAGGATCGGTCCACTTGTCCTTGAGAAGCGGGGCGATGCCCCGGACTACAATCCCCATGGACATCAGCGCAACGATACGCCGGGCATCCGGGAAAACATCGGCAAAGATACCGGTCCGGTACTCCATCACGTCAGCATCGAGGAACTCCGCGATCCGCCGGGCATCCGGCAGGAAGCGTGGCAGTGCGATCACGACGGTGTCTGTCATGAATAGAGGTACGAAGTGACGTGCCCCTCTTTTTTCGTGCCTACAACCCCACCCACCAGAAGCAGGGCCGTGTGTTCGATCCCGGCCTCACGTGCCTTTACCGCGATATCGGCGACCGTGCCCCGGACAATTTTCTGGTCCGGCCACGAGGCATGATACACCACCGCTGCCGGTGTGTCTTTCGGGCAGGCAAGTTTTCCGGTGATCTCTTCGAGTTTTTCTGTCCCAAGGAAGATGACCATGGTAGAATTGAGGCGCGAGAACTCTTCGATCTGATCTTTTTTCAGGGTCTTTCCGGCCGGCCGGGTGACGATCACCGACTCAGATACACCCCGGAGCGTCAGCTGGGTTTTGAGTGCAGCCGCCGCGGCAAAAAGGGATGATACGCCGGGCACAACCTCCACGTCCACACCCCGCTCTTCGAGTCTCTCCATCTGCTCGACGATGGCGCCGTAAAGCGCGGGATCGCCCGAGTGGAGGCGCACAACCGTTTTCCCGGCCTTCGCGTACTCTTCCAGTGCATTGACCATCTCGTCAAGGTGCATGCCCCAGCTGTCGCGTTTTACCGCAGCATGCGATCGTTCTACAAGCACCGGGTTAACAAGCGATCCCGCGTAGATCAGGACATCGGCGGTGTTCACCAGATCCTGCCCCTTGACCGTGATGAGACCGGGGTCTCCGGGGCCGGCGCCCACAAACCAGACCTTCGCCCCCGAGCCTGATGATTTTTTTACCACGGTCATCTCAGCGCCTCGCGTACAGCACGCTCATGTAATCGCTCTTCTCCGGGATCTTGTCGCCCCGGTACACCTTCATATCGGGGAAAAACATCCTCTCAACGAGTACAAATTCCCGGTATCCTTCCTTTTTGAGGCCCGCGACGATCTTCTTCGGGTGCCGGGCCTTGAGCCGGATAAGAGCTGATGGCTCTGCCCCGTCGGATACCAGAAACCCGCCGGCAAGCGGGACACCCGCTGCAGCGGCAAAGGCCGTGATCGAGCTGATCCCGGGCTCGGTCCGAAACTCTATCCCCGGGTGGCGCTCTGCAAGGATCCCACAGAGACGTGAGAACGTGGAGAAAAAGTTCGGGTCGCCAAGGATCCCGAAGACCGCAAGGCCGTTCTCTGCGACCGGTGCGATCTTCTCCGCGTTGGATTCGAGGCATGCCCGGATCCGGCTCTCATCATCGGTCATAGGAAAGTCAAGCATCACGGACTCGCGGTACGGTGCCACAAGGTCGGCAGCGATCCGGCCCGGCACAAAGACGGTGTCGGCTTCCCTGAGCAGCCGGATGGCCCGGAGAGTCAGGAGCTCAGGGTTTCCCGGGCCAAGACCGAGACCTACGAGCATGCGGTACCATCCCCGATAATGATATACACCGGGTCAATCGGTTTAAACATCATGCTTTTCCCGAGCACATGCGAGCGGGCCACCTGCACATGGACTGCCTCGCGGAAGATCCCAAGGGACTGCATCGTGGCGGTAACTGCCGTAAGAGTACTGAGCAGAACAGCGTTCACCACGAGCACCCGCCGGACTTTCTTTGCCAGGACCGGCAGGATGGTTTCGATCTGCTGCGAGCCGCCAACAAAAGCGCAGTCAACGACCGGGGCCGTTGCAAGAAAATCAGCTGCTTCACCGCAGAAAAATTCAATATTTTTTGCACCGGCCTCCGCAGCTGCCTTCTGTGCATACGCGACCGCCTCCGGGCGCCGGTCGACCGCCCAGACTTTTCTTGCCCGTCCTGCAATGGCGATCGAGACCTTGCCGGTCCCGCACCCGAGATCGAGAACCGTATCGTTCGCTGTGATGCCCATCTTGAATAACGAAACCGCCATGATCTCGTCCTGTGTAGGACCGCCGGCAGGCATTGCGTCGCCCATCTTCACAATTTTTGTTGCGGTAAGGTATTAATGCTTGTTTGTGAGGATATTCGAACGCTGAAACCCCCGTGAGAACTATGGCTGATGCAACGGATGTATTCACTAAAACAGATTTTATGGCAGGAAAGAAAATCCGTTTTAATGAGGCTTTTTTTAGAAAATACAGATATCTCCAGAAAATAACTGATGTGTATGATCCGGATAGTGCAGTGTCACATCCGGAAATCTGCAAGTAAGCGGAAAGGAAGAACCTCATCTTCTTCTTTTTTGATTTCCCATCTCACAAGAAAAACCAACCCATGAGAATTAAATTGAAATATTTATCATGATAAAATAAAATCAGAGTGTACGTATGGATGGTTTTGGCGAGATCGATTTTAACGAGATAGACGATATCCCGGATGCGGACTGGGTAAAAATAGAAGATATGATCCTATCGAAAAAGATCGTTTCACCTCAAGAAACTATCCCTGAAAAAAACGCTCATTTGGTGGAAAATGGGAAACCGGGAGAAGAGAAGACCCGTCTTGAAAAAACAATGTTGTTTATTGCCGTCATTGTTGCAGGTGCATCGATTGCATCAGTTTCCGTCCAGATTATTGCTCTTACAACCACTCGTCAGATTTATGAGGGGCTATTAGTGGACGCGTTGTTATGCGTCTGCATTCTTGTGGTATATTCCGCGATGTTTGGGAGATTATCTAAACTCCTTAATTAGAGAAAACCACGTACCCGACCACACACGACCACCAGAAAAAGAAACACATTCCTTTGGAGTGGCATCATGTTCTGTTGGCAGATCTCATATCTTATGAGAATTCGGTAAAACGAAAAGAAGACCTGATTTTGAGGTTTGGATCCAACGGGAAAGATAAAACAAAGAGTATAACCTCGTCATTCTATAAAGAAAAGAGTGAAAAAAGGAGGTGAGTCAATACACATAACCCCTGCGAGGTAATGCTTGTTAACCTCCCAGAGGCCACACCCAGGATGGGACGATATATCAGGTAAATCCGGGCCCGATACTGCTTCCGTTAGTCGGGTCCCCGGGCCGGTGGACAGGCCCGGTGAGGGAGGGTGTTCACCGCCGACATTAATCACGTTTTAAATGCGTATTTTGGGATAATACCCCGTTATACAAGGAAAAAAGTTTCTCTTTAGCGGTATTCTGCGGGAGGCGGAAATGGCACGCTGCATCGGGTCAGAACCGTATGGATCCGTTGCCGGATGCCTGCTATAGCCTGATTTTTGGTCCGGGGGTTCCTGCAGATTTCCGGTACCGTGACCCGCCTTCTCTCGTCCCGATGGTCACCACCAGAGACCGGCTGACAGCCGGCACACGACACAAGTGGGGCCCTCCCTGTTCCTGCCGTGAGATATATATGGCACATCAGTGACTTAATCTGTAGGAATTACCGCTGGAGAGGATGTATTGAACGGCAGCAATTCACCAGATACTTTGTACGACGTCCCGGACAGACTGAAATTCCCGGTCCTTGTCCTTCTTGTCTTCACGGGCCTCTTTCTCGAATGTGTCGTCCATTATACATACCATATTACTGTAGTTTATACACAATTTTACTACCTGATTGTCGTCGTTGCCGGGCTCTGGTATGGGAGAACGGTCATTGCGATAGCCCTTTTTTTTGGCGGCCTTCCGATTATCATAAGCTGGCTCCTCGAACCGGGAACCATCCCGTACGATGCGATCCTCCGGGCCCTGATGCTCTTTGTCGTGGCAGTTGTTATCTGGAAGATTGTGGGGGAGATGACAAGGTATCATGACCGCATGCTTGTGCAGAACCACGAATTAAAGGAAGTAAACCTGAAGCTTGACAGCTCCCGGAAGGCTTTCATCGCCGCAAACAAGAAGCTGAACCTGCTCTCCGGCATAACCCGGCATGATATCAGGAACCAGCTGACAGCACTCTTAACATACATCGAGCTCACCAGGATGAGTGTTCAGAACCCTGAAATGAAAACAATCATTGACAAAGAAGAGATAGTAGCGAATCATATCCTGCGCCAGATCGAATTCACGAGGACCTATGAGGACATTGGCGTGAAAGCCCCGCAATGGCAGAACGTGGCGCAGCTGATGGCCCTCATCTCACCGGTGACCGGCCCTGCCGGTATCGACCTTGCGCTTTCCACCGGCAATCTCGAAGTCTATGCCGATCCGCTGCTCGAAAAAGTGTTCGAGAACCTGGTGGACAACTCGATCCGGCATGGCGAACATGTCCGGCAGATCATAGTCACGTACGAGAAACGTGACACGGGACTGGTTCTTATCTATAGCGATGACGGTGTCGGGGTTGCCGATGCGGACAAGCAGAAAATCTTTGAAAAGGGTTTTGGGAAAAACACCGGCCTTGGGCTGTTTATCAGCCGTGAGATCCTCTCGATTACCGGGCTCTTGATCCGGGAATGCGGAACGTACGGGAGCGGCGTGTGCTTCGAGATCGAAGTGCCGGAGGGCTGTTACCGGTTTGACGGAAAGCCCGTGCCACCCGGGATCTGACCGGCCCGGTCACCGGGTTTTTGATTTTTTTGCGCATTTATACCATTGCGGCAGATGCACTCTCCGCCACGGAGCCACATCCTTCTCCACTCGAACTGCTAAGAAACAGGGCCTGAGGGTACGGCACCTTCCCGGCAGGAGCGCGATGATCAGGTAAACAGGACAGTGGATACCCTGAACATTACCGGGGTCTTAACGGTTCACCCGGATCCGCTTCCTACACCGTTGGATCAACGCGGGCAGCGTAGACTTCAGGGTACTGGTCGACGGCGTGACCGGACCCATGGGAGAGACGATGCCAGCTCTGATAGCTAAAAGATTCAGCCGGAGTCACTCCCGGTAAGAAAAGGTTATTCTTTGCCCGGCGGTGTTTCTTTGGGCTGCTTTTCTGTCCCGATCACGAGGCCGGCTTTCTTGATCAGGTAGTAGGCAGCCGCAAGCCCGACAATAATGACACCTATCCCGATCAGCTCTTCCGGATCGGTGGACGACGGGTAAAGGAGGATCACTTTCCGCGCGATCGCTATGATAGCAAGGAGCACGACAACCTCCACATGGATCACGTTGTCTGTAATATAGGCCTTCATCGTATCGAGCAGTTCTATTATAATGAGCACAAGCAGGAACGAGCCCAGCACGGTGACCAGTTCGGTATCATTGAGCAGGTCCCGAGGGGAGGTGATCATGCTTGTGTAGAGCAGACTGACCACTTCTCCCAGCGCAAGGATCAGCACACCAGCAAGCAGGAGTATGAGGATGATATACACCACGCGTTCAAACCTGTTGATCCATTCAATCATTTCGTATCACCCGGAGGTATCAGATCCGGTTGTTCCGGATCGTATAACCGGACCACGTCGCCTATGACGATCACCGCCGGCGGCTTCACGCCGGTATTTCTGGCAATCTCGCCGATCCCCGAGAGCGGGCCGGTCGTAACCCGGCGATCTTTTCGTAACCCGCGTTCGATGATGGCAACCGGTGTTTCCGGTTTTTTACCATGAGCGAGGAGGGCCCGGGCAATGTTTGTCAGGTTTGCAACTCCCATCAGGATCACGATCGTACCCCGGCCCTGCGCAAGCAGCTTCCAGTCAAGAGCGGATGCGGGTTTGGTCGGGTCCTCGTGACCGGTCAGGATGGTCACCTGCGAAGCGTATTTCCGGTGCGTGAGCGGGATCCCCACCGATGCAGGGACCGCAAGCGCACTGGAGATCCCCGGCACCATCTCAACTGCGATACCGGCAGCCCGGACTGTTTCCAGTTCCTCACCGCCCCGTCCGAAAAGGAACGGGTCACCACCCTTAAGCCGGACAATTGTAAGACCTTTTTTTGCCCGGTCCACCATCAGGGACTCGATCTCGCGCTGTTCAAGGGTGTGGTGACCGCCATACTTCCCGCAGTCGATCTTCTCAGCTTTTTTAGGGAGGGAAGAGAGGATCTCCTCGCCGGGCAGCTGGTCAAAGAATATGACATCTGCCGATTCGAGAAGCTCTGCGGCCCGCTGCGTGAGGAGCCCCGTGCCACCCGGGCCGGAACCCACGAGGTAAACTTTGCCTGTCATAAGGTAATCCCGAGAGTATGGTATGCATCCGCGATCAGGTCGCTTGCCCGGGCCCGCAGGGCAGTGCCCTCTGTGCGTGCCTCCTCGAGCGTCCCGATCTTCTTCTCGATACGTTCTGTACGCACTCCGTCCAGCGAGAGAACTTCAGCGATCAGGTAGCCGTCCCGGCAGTAGATGCCCATGGGGGTAAAACAGCCGGCGCCCACCTGCTCCATCACGGCCCGTTCGATCGCAACGTCTTTCCTCGTTGCCGGGTGATCGACACTTGCAAGTACTTCCATGATCGAGGGATCGGCCCGGCTCACCACCGCTATCGTCCCCTGGTTGGGGGTAGGGACAAATTTTTCCGGGGGGAGCCGCTCGCCCGGGATCCGGATGCCCAGCCGCGAGAGGCCGGCCTCGGCAAGGACAATTGCATTGTAATGGCCTTCACTCAGTTTCCGGACCCTTGTGTCCACGTTACCCCGGAGATCCCTGATCTCAAGGGTAGGGTCGTGGCGCAGGAGCTGGGCCCGTCTCCGGGTGCTCGATGTGCCAATTACCTTGACCGCCGAGACCGGGCCGGAAAAGGCAAGGAAATCTGCAGGGGAGTCGCGTGCGAGGATCGCAGAAGTGACAAGGCCTGAGGGCCGGATCGCGGGGATGTCCTTCATGCTGTGCACAGCGCAATCGATCTCGCCATTCAGGATCGCGTCATCAAGTGCCCGGACAAAGACGCCCTGCTTGCCGATCACGTGAAGGGGAACTCCCGTGACCTCGTCACCCTGCGTGCTGATGATCTTCTGTTCCACCTCAATATCGAGGGCCTGGATCTTTTTTATGACCGTCGCGGTCTGGGCAAGCGCAAGCCTGCTGCCCCGCGTCCCGACTTTCAGAGACACGCTGCGTACCCCCCGGCAATGGCTTCAAAATCTTTTCCGGTGTGCGCAGCCGAGAGGAAATTGGTCTCGAACTGGGAAGGCGGGAGGAAGATCCCACGGGCGAGCATCTTCTGCCAGAATGCGGCAAAGGCAGCCGTGTCGCACTCTTTAACCTCGGTGTAATTCCTCGGGGCCTCCTTCCTGAAGAAATACTTGAACATCGAGCCAAACCGGACAAACGATCCCCCCGCTTTTTTGCCTGTACCGAGCGACTCTTCGATGGCACGGGTTTTTTCCGCAAGATCGGGGTAGATCCCGGGATGGTCGTGCAGCCAGCGGACAGTTGCGATCCCGGCGGTAAGGGAGAGGGGGTTGCCCGAGAAGGTGCCGGCCTGGTACACCGGCCCCTGCGGCGCGACAAGCGACATGATCTCTTTTCTTCCGCAGAATGCGCCGATGGGAAGGCCGCCACCAATGATCTTCCCGAGCGTGGTGATATCCGGTTTTACGCCAAACATCTTCTGTGCCCCGCCGATGCCGAGCCGGTAGCCGGTGATCACTTCGTCAAAGATCAACAGGACGCCGTACGCACTCGTGATCTCCCGGAGGTCTTTGAGGTACCCCTCATCCGGGAGGACCGGGCCGATGTTCCCGAGGACAGGTTCTATGATGAGCGCGGCGATGTCATGGTGCGAGGCAAGCATCGCTTCAAGCGCCTCCGCATCGTTGTAGGGGAGCTGTCGGGTATGGGCGACGAGAGCCGGGAGCACGCCCGCCGAGTCAGGGATGCCCATTGTGGTAGCACCAGAGCCGGCCTTAACGAGCACCGCGTCATGGGCGCCGTGAAATCCTCCTTCGATCTTTATGATATCGGATTTGCCGGTGAACCCCCGGGCGAGCCGGATCGCGGCCATGGTCGCCTCCGATCCGCTCGACACGAACCGGGCCATGTCCATGCCCGGGTGATCACCCGTGATGAGCCGGGCGAACTCCGGCTCGAACGGGGTAGGCGTACCATAGAGCCATCCATTCTCAAGTTGGGCGGAAATCGCCTTTTTTATCACGGGATGGGCGTGACCGAGAAGGAGGGGGCCATAGGCCATACAGCAGTCGACAAGGGTCGTACCATCAACAGTCGTGAGGTGTGCGCCTTCTGCGTGCGCCGTATAGAACGGATACGGTCTGATCGCCCGGACCGGGCTTGAGACACCGCCGGGCATCAGTCCCTGTGCCTGCGAGAAGAGGTCGGCGCTCTTCATGCCAGCCACCCGCAGACATCGTAAGCAAAATAGGTGATGATGAGATCGGCCCCGGCTCTCTTGATGCAGGTGAGCGTCTCAAGGACGGTTTCTTTCTCCTTGATCCACCCGCGCTCTGCTGCGGCTTTTATCATGGCGTACTCACCGCTCACCTGGTACGCGGCAACGGGAAGGCCAAGCGTTGCGATCTCCGCAAGCACATCGAGGTAGGGGCCGGCCGGCTTGACCATCAGGATGTCTGCTCCTTCCTCCCGGTCAAGCTCTGATTCAAGGAACGCCTCGCGGCCATTGGCCGGGTTCATCTGGTACGTGGTGCGGTCGCCAAAAGAGTACCCGGATCCCGCCGCCTCGCGGAACGGGCCGTACAGGGCGGAGGAGAACTTGGTGGAGTACGACATGATCAGGACATCCTCGTGCCCGGCTTCGTCAAGGGCGGCCCGGATCGATCTGACCATGCCGTCGAGCATGCAGGACGGAGCCACGATATCGGCACCAGCCTGTGCGTGGCTGGTGGCAATTTTGTTCATGAGGATGAGGGACTCGTCATTTAAGAGATCCGGTTCCCCGCACCGGCTGTCTCCCACGATCCCGCAGTGGCCATGGCTCGTATATTCGCAGGCACAGACATCGGTGATCACCACCATGCCGGGGCATGCTGCCTTGATCTCTTTTATTGCCTGCTGCACGATCCCATTGGAGGCATAGGCACTGGTTGCGGCCTCGTCCTTGTGTGCCGGGATCCCGAAGAGGAGAACCGCACGGATGCCCCGGTCCCAGAACTTTTTTGTGACCACCGCGATCCCATCAACGGGGTACCGGAACTGGCCGGGCATCGAACTGATCGGAACGGGGGCAGATGCCGTTTCATCAACAAAGAGAGGGGCGACGAGATCATTTATGGTCAGGGTCGTCTCACACAAAAGGGGCTGGATCGTGCGGGAGCGGACCCGCCTCATTCGTCGTTCGGGAAACATGCGCACCACACCTTGGACGTTGATAACAGATTGCTGGTGCATGGTATTTATGGTTATATTATCCGGGCACCGCCGTCCTTTCCCGACAGACCGTAAAAGAGCGGTAACCTATATCCCGTTTCCGGTTTTACCACTCCTTATGCAGAGATTCGTATTCTCCATTCTCGCTCTTGCTGCCTGTGCCATTCTCCTGTGCTCCGGCTGTACGTCCACGACAGGCACACAGGGAACTATCACCCCTCCACCGGTCACCAGTGCCTCCACGGCAAATATATCGCTTGCCCCGCTCGCGCTCGCCCCGGCTGATCTCCCTGCTGGATTTACACAACAGTCCGGCCGGCAGAAGTCTGCCGATGAAATGAGCTCTCTGGCAAAAGATCTCGGGTGGCAGGAGGGCTACGTCGCCACTTTTTCCTCATCAGGAAACGGTACTGCAGGATCAACTTCGATCACCCAGACCATCACGGTCTATAATGCAAAGAATATGTCATCCATTGTCTCCCTCGTGGACGCGGGCGAGCGGCAGCAGGCGGATCTTGTCTTCTCCGGCCTACCGCTGCCTGCAACAGGGCCTGATACCCGTGCACTGTCAGCCATTGCCGTTAACACGACCCCTGCCACCACAACAGCCGGGGGTCTCTCAGCGCTCTCTTCAGAATCGGGTTCATCAGCCCCGGCAGAAGGGTATATCGAAGTGATCTTTGCAAAAAGTGAGATCCTCGAAGTGATCCGGATGACCGGGCCCGGTGCACAGTACGATACCCTCAAAACACTCGCTGAGACAGCCTACGCAAAACTCGGGTGATTACAAAAAGAAGATCCCCGGGCGTTTTCTTTTTTTGGTCTTTACAGGGTTACCGGTCCCCGGGCGTGTCAGCTGCGCCTCCCCGGGTAAAGGCCTGCACGAGCGCTTCCGCAGCGCCGCGGTCGCCCTCCTCAGCGCACGCCCGGATGGAAGCGGTCGCGTCAGTAAGGATCTTTTTGGTGAGCACCCGGGAGAGATCATCGATCACTCCTATGGTCCGGTCATCGGCACTGCCAAGACGTGCAAGCGCCTTATCCCGTTCGCGGAGCCGCACAGCCTCGGCCCAGGTATGGAGCGCAGCAATGCAGTCATCGGCTGATTTCCGGTGCAGCTGGCGGATGAAGAGTTCCAATTCGTCATTGACGTAAGCCGCTGCATGTTCCGCCTCGACCCTGCGGGTGCTCATGGTCTGCTCGTTGACCTGACGCAGGTCGTCAATCGTAAAGAGGCGGACACCATCAATGGCGCCGGACCCTTCCTCGACATCCCGGGGCTGGGCGATGTCAACCAGGATAAGCGGGCGGGGATGGCCCTCGACCGGCCAGCACCGGGCACGCATTGCCTCTTTTAATTCCTCCTTGTGGATGACCGGGTGCGGTGCCGATGTGCAGGATATCACAACATCAGAGAGGGTGATGTAGTGGTACAGTTCGTTCATCCGGACCGCCATCCCGCCGATCTTCTCTGCGAGCTTCACCGCCCTCCCAAAGGTGCGGTTCGCGACATACATCGCGGTCAGCTGCTTTGCAGCAAGCGCCTGGGCGACAAGGAGCCCCATCTCGCCGCTCCCGACCACAAGGATGTGCCGGCCCTCAAGGGTCCCGAGCTCTGCCTCGGCAAGGAGCACAGCGGCAGAACCGACCGAGACTGCCCCCCTGTTGATCCGGGTGTTCTTGCGCACGCCGATACCCACGTGGACGGCCTTGTTGACACAGAGCGCAAGGAACGTACTTGTGGTGCCGGCGGCCTCGCCATCGGCAAGCGCTTTTTTCAGCTGTCCGATGATCTGGTCCTCGCCCACAATCATCGATTCGATACCGGCGGCAAGCGAGAGGAGGTGGTGCAGCGCCTCGCGGCCTTCGAGCAGGAAAAATCCTTTCCTCCCCTGCTCTTCGAGGAACTCCCGGAGCAAACCGGCGTCGCCTTCGACAATCACCTCGACCCGGTTGCAGGTCTGGAGGAGGAGGATGCCGTGGAATCTTTTTTTGGCAGCAGCCAGGAATGCCGGTTCATCAGCGAACCGGAAGGCTTCGAGCGCCATCACGTCCGCAGTATGGTGGCTTACGCCGGCGATAGCGATCCGCGAGGCGTGCTTATTCATGGAGGTACCGCCCGCTCACGTGCTCCCATGCCCGCTCAGGCGACTCGGCAAGGAGCGTCCAGACCGTCTTGTCGCGGAGCACCGCCCAGAGGATCCTGCGGCGCTGTTCCGGCGTGGTCATGCGCGCCTTCAGGGTCTCGCGCAGCCGGTGCTGGAGCGCGATCATGGCATCGAGCGCCGGGTAATTCTTCTCGATCTCCTGGCGGATGAACCGGGATACCGCGGGGCTCCGGCTTCCCGTGCTGACCGCAATCGAGTAGTACTCCCCGGTCGAAATTGCCGGTATGACCACGTCGCCGGGCTTCCCGTCTGCACTGTTGAAGAGCACGCCGTGCTCCCGGCAGAGCGCACCGATCCGGTCGTTCTCGACCCGATCGGAGAGTGCACCGATCACGAGGAATGCGGGTGCGATGAGCAGCCCGAGGTCCGCATCCGTTGCAGCCCGGGTGTCGAGCGTGTGCAGCTGGACCGGCAGCATACGGCACGACGGGCTAAACGTCCTGCTCACAAGAAGGACATCGGCCTCCTGTGCGAAATGCCCGGCTTTGCGGGCGGCCACTTCCCCTCCTCCGAAAATGACCACCCGTTTTCCCGCGCACTCCACGAAGAGAGGAATCATTGATCAATAGATAGAGCGATTCCGAACTTTAAGATATAGCATTTGGATCCGGCAGTGGGCAGGACGGGACCCGCGGGCCGGCTTCCGGGACAAAACCCGCCATTCCCGCCTGTTCCGGGCGCCTGCAGGTCGATATACTTAAATTGTAGGAGTACCCACATTGTAGAGCACACTGCGCCGATAGTGTAGTGGTTATCACTAGGCGTTGCCAACGCCTAAACCCGGGTTCGAGTCCCGGTCGGCGCA